>ENA-ORXT01001233-ORXT01001233.1-marine-metagenome-genome-assembly--contig:-NODE-1233-length-35379-cov-7.684267_pt1 | contig 35379 bp, 26 predicted proteins | sample MGYA00237868_ERZ511482 | MGnify/ENA metagenome assembly ERZ511482 | reverse complement strand
TAAATTTGTGGCAACATCTCTAGTCATATATTTGACTACCTCTTCTTCAAAGTGCTTTTCTTTTGTTCCTTCTGCCATGATTTTGTTGCTTTTGTTCTGGGTTGCCAGTCTCTGACGTCTACTTTGCCTGTGACGGCTTCGGAGATGATGGATTGGCGGTATTCTTTTAATCTATTGATAGATTGGATGCTTTCAGCTATTATTTTATTTATAATACCACATTTATCATCTAAATACTCAGAAATTTCTATTTGTTCGGTTATAGATGGAAGACAAATTGGTAATCTTTTAAGTAATTCTTGACTAAGTGATGCTCTAGTAACTAGATTCATTTCACTTACAAAATAAATTCTTGGCACTTTACTCCTAAAGTAATATTTTGAGAAACCTTTATAAATTTTATCTTTATTAGGTCTAAATCTGATAAGAAATCCTGCAAAAACAGCGTTTTCAATTTCATGCATACAAGTAGATGCTATACCAATTTCTTCAACTGTTTCTGATGTCCTTGTAAAAAATACATCTCCTTCTCTGACTGAATAATTTTCTTTGTCTGATTCAGTCGATTTTGCCAGACCTTTTACTGTTAAAGGTAATTCTATATTTTTATAAACATCACCGTAACTTACAAATGGATCTCCTGAACCAAAATATTCACTTCCTTGACTCACTCCATTTTGACAACTTCCTAAATATCTTAATGGAAAGAATTGCCATTTTTGAGGTATACTTCCTAACCACTCAATCCCACTATCTTTCATCTTCGCATCTGGATTAAGTCCTTTAGTAACCGCTTCATTGATGAGGGCTTGTCGTTGTTCTTGGAGGAGTTCGACTAGTTTTTGTTTTTTGGTGATTAGTTGGTTTATAAGCTTTAATTGATAGTCGATATATTCAATAATTTTGATTTGTTCAGCACGCGTGGGAATGGGGATAGGAGTAGATTTTATAATATCGGTATTTAAATTTGGCTGCCCAGAACCTTTCATTTCATCTCTGTAAATTTGGGTATGCGTAATGAAAAAGCAATACAAAAAATCTCTTGTTAATTTAGGACTGTAATCAATAAAAGCAACTGAACCATCATTAATACAACCTTTTATTTTTATTATTTTAGGTACACCCAAAGTTGCTCCACTATTTGATAATAAAAGGGTTTCAGGATAAACAATTCTACTTTGTTTACTTCCTTCTTCGGTTAAATATTTTTTAGTTTCGTATAAAAATTTATCATTCCCTTTTGTAACTTCTGCTACTGTTATCCAAGGCATAAAATCTCCGCCGAAATATTTCGGGTCACCTGCTGGTCTTGGACTACCTCCTCTAACTATAGTAGAATAGTGTCCTAGTTTCCCTATAATCCAATCTTTAGGGATTTTACCTATCCATTCAATTTCACTATCCTTATATTTTTCATATTTCTTTACCATCACATCAATTCATTTAAAAGTGAAGTAATCTCTTTTTCTAATTTATTTATCTCACTTTTTATTTCAACTGACGGGCGCAAAGCTTGATACTCATAAAAATACTTAGTAAAATTAATCTCATAGCCAATACGAGTCTTATCATAATCAATCCAAGCATCGGGTACATGAGGCAACACTTCTCGTTCAAAATATGCCTCAATATCTTCGTGCAGAGGGATATTTTCCTTATCTCGTTTTTTAGAATCAGGTTTAGTATTTCCTTTTTTATCCTTTATGATTTTTCCTTTATCATTATATTTTGGTTGTTCTACAGTGATTTTATAAAAACCAAAATATTCATTATCGTAAATTTTACAATATTTTCCTTCCTTGTAGTTAGCATAAATGTCTACCAAATTATCTATGTGGAAAGACTCAATTTTATTCCGCTTATTTCCCATACTTCTTTTCTCAGGGCGGCAAAAGCCTTCTAGGTCATTTTCTTTGTCTTCTGATACATTGGCATTAATTAATTGTACTTTTCCTTTCCGTTGCTTGGGCTTATTATTGTCCAAAAACCAGATATAGGTATTTATACCTGTATTATAAAATAAGTCTTTTGGTAAAGCAATGATACAATCTAGCCAGTCATTGGTAATTATCCATTTCCGAATATCACTTTCGCCGCTTCCTGCATCCCCAGTAAATAAAGGCGAACCATTCGTAACTACCGCAATCTTTCCACCCTCCCGTTCCATTTTGCTAATCATGTGTTGCAAAAACAACAACTGTCCATCACTCGTCCGAGGTAAACCCGCATAAAAACGTCCCGCAGGATTAGCCGATTCATTGACGATATAAGCTTTATCTTTTTTCCATGTCACCCCATAAGGAGGATTGGCAAATTGGTAGTGAAAGTGTTTGTCTGGAAACTGGTCATTCGTAAAACTATTTCCATGTTGGATATTTTTGGCATTTTCACCCGTAATCAAGGCTTCTGATTTAGCAATGGCGTAAGATTGTTCGTTTATTTCTTGTCCGTATGTTTGAATGGTAGGCTTGTATTTACTACCCTCTAGTAATTCATCTAAGATATAATTTTTGGCTAGGTTGACCATACCACCTGTACCCATTGCAGGGTCATAAATAGTACGGATAATACCAGATTGGGAGAGTTCCTTTTTTTCCGTAGAGAAAACTATTTTGTACATTAATTCTATGACATCTCTTGGCGTAAAGTGTTCCCCTGCGGTCTCGTTGCTTTGCTCATTAGAAATCCGAATCAATTCCTCAAAAATGTAGCCCATATCGTGATTATGCACTGACTCTAGGCTTAAATCTACCTTACAAATCGCATCAATCATTTCATACAACAACCTGTTTTTGACCAATCGAGCAATCACTTTATCAAACTGGAAATTATCAAAAATATCTCGCACTTCTTCATTAAAACCATTTCGATAATTATTAAAATCTATCTCGATAGTTTTGCCACTTTCTTTGAGGGATTCTAAGGTATGTTTGGAGGTATTATAGAACTGTAAACTACCTGCTGCTTTCCGTAAAATAGGTGCTAATTTTTCTTCATTTACCTTATCTTTAAATTTCAAATAAGCGTCTCTAACTTTATGATTAACAGGACTTAAAATACAATCTAATCTACGCAAAACCACAAAAGGTAGCAGTACATCGCCTATTTCATTTTTCTTAAAGACATTCCATAGAACTGTATCGGTGATTTGGAAGATAAAGCTTACATCTACTTTGGTGTTGCTCATTAAAGTTATTTACTTTTTTGATTGATAGGACAAATATATGGGCTTATTATGCAGTTCTTGTATATAGTTAGGAAAATTCTTTGATGAGCCTATTGATGATTGATTTATCTCTAGCACAATCTCCAAAAATTCGTTTATTTTTATCATCATTTCGATTTCCAATATACTCTTTCACAGAACAACAACAAACTGCTATTCTTTTCAATCTAAAATTTGATTTATGTAAACCTGTATTTCCTTGCTCAGGTGCAGACCTAGTAAATAGTCCTTGTATAGATATATCTGTGTCCTCTATAACAGTTTTTAAATCATTAGTTCGGAATATACAAAATCCTTTATCAGGTACAATATTGAATGAATTGCTAATAGCGATTCGCTTATGCATGGTCTCCGAAAAAACTATCTCAAATTTCACATCATACCCTAAATACAAATTTTTGATAGCAGTTTTTATTCTTCCACAAAGTTGTTCGCACCAAGTTCTATTTTTAAGATCATTTTCTGGAGCAATGATTAATAAATGGAAATCTGTTTTCAATCCTCTAGGCAGTATAGCCTTTATAAATTGTAAGATATTCTTTTCTCCTCGCTCCCCATCTTCATTTTTGAATAAATATTCGTCCGATATGACCAAAGAATTAAAAGGCGGCAAATTAATGTCTAATAACTCATGCCAACCAATTACACTACCATTTTCACACACAGTATCTTTGGATAAATCTCTATCATGATGAAAATTTAGTGCTGCCTCATTTAGGTTGTGACCGCTAAGGACGACTATTCCATAGTCTTCACTCAATTGTTCGGCAGTTTCTTTATCAACATCTAGTATATACAATGCCCTCAATTCATCAAGTAAATAAATGGAATCAGTATTTATATTATTAAAAGGAGTTTGATAGGCAGTTATTCCTCTTCCACCTTTAGAGTTTAAGAATTCAAAAATAAAATCTCGCTTTTCTTCTTCTTCCATCAACTCCTCATCCGTCATATTCAAACAAATTTCTGAATGGTACTGAATGATATTATGAATAGTGGGATATGATTCAGCTTCAAAGAGGATATTTTCTAAAAAATCTTTTTCGGTATAAACTCTAATCATTTTTTCTTTTTTGCCGTCTTAGTCTTAAAATTTGCATGGTACTTTTAGATGCTTCATCAAAAAACCCTAAACCGAAATCTTTGTCAAACGTTCCATCATTATTATAATTTAATCTATAGGGTTTCTCTTTTAAATCTTTAGGAAAATAAAAAACACAAAAAGGATTTTCGCCTAACTCCCCTGCATAACTACCCTCTGCAACAATGACTTGTGAACGTCTGAGTATATATTCAGAATGGGTCTCTAATATAAAATCTACGCCATGTTGTTTATGGACTTCCAAAAATAAATCAGCGAGTTTACTTTGTAAAGCAGGATGAAGATTAAGTTCAGGTTCTTCAATTAAAACGATAGGTCTATAGTTTTCCTTTTTTGTTTTATAAATAATATAAGCGAGCCTAAATAATAATAACATCGCTTGTATAGATCCCATCCCTTTATCTGCTAACTGAATACGGGCATTATTGGAAAATACAATTACTTCATAGGCTTCTCCTCCATAGATATTGATTTCAAAACTATCCCCTACTTCAAAAATCTTCATCCATTTTTTCAAAAAAGCATACGTTCGTTCGCCTTTTGGAATACTCAATTGATTAAAATCATGGATAGCTTGGGCTAAAGGATTCTTTCTATCTCTAATCGCAAAAAGAGCAGATTGTTTTGTGAGATTTGCCCCTAAATAATAGTAAGAAGCTTGGGCTATTAATTTCTTAAATCGCTCAAAAGAGTCTCTTATATTTGTTCTGTCAATGTGAAAAGCTCTGTAATTTTTAAAATCTTTATTTGCCTCTGCCCCACCTTGAATCTCCTTAAATTCTTTATGGTGTATCACCTCATTTGAACGAAATAATTCATCAATCAATCCTGTCAATGTTTCTTCTTCAGGGCAATAAAATGACATGCTATATTCAAAATCATCCTGAGACTCTATGTATGAATTGTATTCCGTTGCAGGTTCATTAACCATATCTAACTCATCGTCAGAATTCCTATGATGAACAATTAAATTTCTTTTAGTTTTTAAAGCTTGTAATTTATCATTAGCTTCGATAAAGTCTCTACTTGATTTTTTTAGCTCAGTACTTTTTACATATTCTTCTAATCGTTGTATCTCATTCATTAAATTTACTAAGGTGTTTCCTATATGGTCATTTTCAGTTTTACTTCTTTTAAAACTAATGGACTCTAGCTGTGGCTCAATTACAAACTCATATTGGTTCTTTGTATCTTTAATTGAGAATAGGTGTACATCTGCATCTGTCTTTTGCTCTTCAGAAGAAATAATTATAGTTACAAGGAAGCTATCAAAAGCATAAGAAAACTGAATGAGATTTTCTTCTGCAAATTGGTTTCTCGCTCTATCGTAGGTAACGATATTTGCATCCTCCAGAACGTTATTTCCAAAGGAGAATTTTTTCAACTGGTTAGATTTAAAAAAACCATCAATTAATAATATTGCTTTAACCAAAGTTGATTTTCCTGAGTTATTGCGTCCTACTAAAAAAGTAATATCACTATATTCTATCGGCTCGAAATCTAAAAAACGCCTAAAATTTTTAAATCCTATTTTATTCATATCACAAAGATGCTAATTAACTGTGCAGCTTATCTGCATAATTAGAATTCATTTGCTGAATTCGTTTTTTTAGTTTATTCTTTAACGCTTCTGGAGCGATTATTTCAATATTTTCACCATGCGATAATATCATAGCTTCCAATTCATAATTGGGTATCAATTCCAAAGAAATAATTACAAAATCATCCCTTGTTTCTTTCACTTTTTGAGAACCATGTAAGGGCTTGGTTTTAATATAAGGAAATAGATTTTTGCTAATTTTTAAAGTAATAATGATTGATTCTTGGTCAGGTATAATACTTACTCCAATCACATCTTCAAAATATTCTTCAAAATCAATGGAGTTATTTTTCAAATACGGAATGTTGCGCTCTTCGATACCTAAAATTCTGTCTAAAGCTAAATTAGTGATCGTCTTATAACCATTTGTTTTGCCCAAGGCAAACCATCTATTATTATACTGCTTTAAAAAATAGGGATGAAATTCAATTGAAGAGGAAGTTGCTTGTTTAAAGCTTTGATAAGAAATAACAAGGGCTTTTTCAAAAAGAATGGCGTTATAAATGGGTGTGATGTACTCTAGTCCTTTAAGATACTGATTCTGTTCAAATTCAATGATTTTATATTCCACTTTGCTTAATCCTAATCCAGAATCTAATCTTGCTATGAGTTCATCAACCCACTCAAATTGAGGCATTCCTTTGAATCTAGATAAAGTCAACAAAGCTTCTTTTAATTGATTTATCTCCGTTTCATTAAGTGGCTGATTATTGATAGAGAAAGTCGTATCCTCATATCTGTAATATACTTTTCGCCCAGCTCTATATTTCACCAAAGGAATACGCCACCCTTGGCTACTTTCCATAAATTTTATATCTTCAAAAACCTGTCTTCTCCTCACCCCACTTTCTTCACCAGAGAATTCCCTCAATGCATTATTACATGCGCCTATCAAGTCGTCCATAAAATACCTCCTACCTGTGTTTCGAAAGCATTTGTCTAATATTTGGTATCGAATTATTGCGTGTTTATTGGTTGCCAATGTTTTATCTATTAGGAATCAGGATAATAACACTAAGATAACATGTTTATGGATACTATTGCTTAGAAAACGACTTTTGGCTTAAATTTCAAGTACTTGACCTTGCCTAGGTCTCTATAAATTATTAATTTCATTTCAAAAAGATAAGTACCAAGATGATAAATCTAACACCTTACATTTTTCTTTTAAAAATACTTTAATTTCTTTGCAGAAAGTTTCATGCAAGCATTTTCTTTATTAGGAACTAACTTCGATCCAATTAGGCTAACCGTGATCTTACCTATTGATATTTACTTAGACTAAGAAATAACCAAATCCAAAATCATTAGATAAATGTCCTTCTAAATACCATTTGCCAATCAAAGTCCAGTTAGAAGTTTTTATACTGCTGAACAGGAGTCAATGCTTCCATACTATCTTGTTTTACTTGTATAGTCCCACGTCTTGCTCTGTCCAAATCTATTATGATAAAGACGATAAGGCAAATTAAAAAACTCAAGACGATTGATGGAACTCTCGATGTTTTTTTACCCAAGCCAGATGCATAGCCAATAAGACCACCAGTTGCAATGAAAATAATAAAAAGTATATAAAATATGGTGGGTGGTACTTGTCTTCTTAATTGGTCGTTACGCTTTCCCTGTGCATCAATCATATCATTTACCGAGCTTATAAATAGACCGGAGGTAACTGGGTTTGGGTCTAGTTGGGCAGCAGTTATCCCTAAACTCCAAATTTCTTGTTGGATTTTTAAAGTTTGCTTTTGGTATTTTTCTCTCGTTTTGGTTTCAGTCAAGTCTGTATTATTAATTTCTAATCTGTTTCTAATATAATCCTCAATTAATTCTTCTGCTTTGGTGTTGTAGGGGTTTGCAAGAAGATTCGTTCGCAATATTGCGGTGCCTATAGCATTGGCTTCTGCGATCTCGGCAGCAGCACGATTGTCAAAGCGCTGAACAGCCATACTAAATGTGAATCCTAAAATTAGGGCAAGCATACCAATGATCCCTCCTTGAATAGCGGTGGTTTGAGACTTAGAATCATCATCAGATTTATTCTCATAACGTTCGCCAATTTTCATCCCTATTTCATGCATTCCTACAATTAATAAAAATAAAATAATTGTTATTAAAATACTGTTTAGTTTAAACATAGTTTTAAAGTGTTTTTATTAGCTGAAAAAAGGTCATTTTAAAATTAACTTAAAATAAATTTATTTCGTAAATAACTTCAAATCAACTATTATTTTTTTATAAAATTTATAATTCGATTGATTTTCGACTTTTTTTTTGAAGCCATGAATGTATAAGAAACGTTGTATCTTGTTTGAACTTCGGCACCTATACGAGTTTTCTCTAGGAAATTAAAGACTAAAAAAACGACTATACAACTAACCTAATCTTATCTAAAACATAAGCAAATATGCTCTTTAACTCTCTAGAGTTTGCCATTTTTTTACCCATAGTCTTTATTCTTTACTGGTTCCTTACCAATAAGAATTTGCGGGTACAAAATGCCTTGTTATTATTTGCTAGTTATTTTTTCTATGGATGGTGGGATTGGCGTTTCCTATCCCTAATTCTGTTTAGTACTTGCGTTGATTATATCATTGGGATAAATCTTGGAAAAGATTTAGAGGATAAAAAACGTAAATGGTTGCTTTGGACCAGTATAGGGGTCAATATTGGCTTACTAGGCGTTTTTAAATACTTTAATTTCTTTGCAGAAAGTTTTGTGCAAGCATTTTCTTTATTAGGAACGACCTTCGATCCAGTTAGGCTGACCGTAATCTTACCTATCGGTATTAGCTTTTATACCTTTCAGACGCTCAGCTACTCTATTGATGTTTATAGAAGACAATTAGAACCCACCAAAGATTTCATTTCTTTTGCCGCTTTCGTCAGTTTCTTTCCCCAATTAGTCGCTGGACCGATTGAGAGAGCGACTAATCTTTTGCCGCAATTTCAAAAGAAGCGAGTCTTCGAATATGAAAAAGCTGCGGATGGAATGCGGCAAATTCTTTGGGGCTTATTTAAAAAAATAGTCATTGCGGATAACTGTGCGGTATATGCCAATCTTATTTTTGACAATCCTACTGATTATAGTGGAAGTACTTTACTATTAGGAGCTATTTTCTTTACTTTTCAGATATATGGGGATTTCTCTGGCTACTCCGATATTGCCATTGGTACTGCTCGGCTTTTTGGATTTAATCTGATGCAGAATTTTGCTTTCCCTTACTTCTCTAGAGACATCGCAGAATTTTGGAGACGATGGCATATTTCTTTGTCTACTTGGTTTAGAGATTATCTATACATCCCTCTTGGTGGAAGTCGTGGTGGTACAGGGATGAAAATTAGAAATACTTTTATCATCTTTATTGTTAGTGGTTTTTGGCATGGAGCAAATTGGACGTTTATTATTTGGGGAGCTTTGAATGCGCTTTATTTCTTACCGCTGCTATTATTAAATCAAAATAGAAAAAATATTGAGGTTGTAGCAAAAGACCGTTTTTTACCTTCGATTCGAGAATTATTCAATATAGGAACCACCTTTAGTTTGACGGTTTTTGCTTGGATATTTTTTAGGGCTGAAAGTGTTCAACATGCAATTGAATATATTTCCCGTCTATTTTCTACTACGCTTTTTACTATCCCAGAAGTTAGACCTCGATCTTTATTATTCGTTCTACTTTTCTTTCTGCTAGTGGAGTGGCTGGGAAGGAATGGTCAATATGCAATTTCTAACATTACCATCTTAAATAATCGAATAGTACGTTGGATAATTTACCTATTGATTTTAACCCTTATCATTGTTTTTAAGGGGAAGCAACAAGAGTTTATTTATTTTCAATTTTAAGGAATGAAAAAATTTATATTAAGGGTGGTTTTATTTTCAATATTATCTATAGTGTTGGTTAATATGCTGCTTCTTTCGGCAGGCAGGCACAATCAATATATTGGCGGAATAAAATTAAAACATGAACTATTAAAAAACACACAAGATCCCAAAATTATTATTGTAGGAGGCTCAGGAGCCGGGCATAGTATTGACTCTAAAATGATCGCCGAACAAACAGGTTTAGAAACGGTCAATATGGGCCTGTTTGCACAATTTGGTCTGCACTATTTATTAGAAGAAATTATGAACGATGTGAAGAAGGGAGACATAGTTGTTTTAACTCCAGAGTATCATCAGTTGTATTATTTCTTCAACGGGTGGAGAGGTTTTAATGAGTTAGTCTTCGTCTATCCACAAGCACTACTTCAACTAAAAACAAAAGCGCAATATGAAACAATTCTTCGTTCGTTTCCTAGATTTTATAGAAGAAAAATTAATAGTATAGATGTAAATGCTTTACTACCTGCTAAAAAAGACACCTTATATAACGAATATGGAGACTATGTAGCTCATTTAAATGATACGACTAATTACGACATTGCAAAACTTCATCTGTTCCATGATTTTGTTGATATGTCAAATATGGAGGTGTATCCTAATGCGATAGATATTATTAATGAGTATTCCAAAAAAATAGCAGACAAAGGTGCTTTTCTAGTTTTTAGTTACCCGACAATTCCAGACAAACAGTTTAATGAAAATACCCAAAAGATTAGGGATGTTGAAATGGTGATAAAAGAGCTAGGAGATTTTGAAGTAATCAATACGCCCATTTCAGAAACTCAACCAGTAAGTGATTTCCATGACACGGTCTATCACTTAAATAAAGAGGGGCGATTAAAAAGAACCTCTAGATTAATTAAAGAAATATTGGAGAGTAAGGCTTATAAGACTTTGAATGATGGTGGTTAGACTTAGAAAAGAAGTGATGGTTAAAATTAATCAACGAATAGCACTTTTTGTATCGGGGGAAAATAGGTGTGCTTCGTCCATCGCGGTAATTTCCTTACTTTTGTAGAAAGTACAAACCCAATCCATGCGTAAGAAATTCAATGTAATAGGTTGGTGTCATTCAAAACGGCACTATATGGCAGATATTTCAGGCAAAGTCGAGCAAGTTTTACTTATGGTAGAAGATGGAGACTATTTTATTATTAACCGTCCACGCCAATATGGAAAAACTACAATGTTAAAAACAATCGACCATCTGTTGAGCCAATCGACAGAATGGTTAGTCTTTAGTGTCAGCTTTGAGGGGATTAGTAGCAAGGAATATTCCCAAGAACATAGCTTTTGTAACAGGTTTTTACATTTGTTGTACAAGCAAATGATAGAAAAAGAAGAAAAGGAGCTAGCAAATTTTATAGAGAAAGAAAAATCAACTGGTTATACCTTATCAGATTTATCAGATTTTATTACTTTATTAGTTCACAAAGCCGATAAAAAGCTGATTTTGTTGATAGACGAAGTAGATAAAAGTACCAACAATCAATTGTTTCTTGATTTCTTAGGGATTCTGAGAAGTAAATATTTGGAACAAAATTTAAAAACAGAACAAACCTTTCATTCCGTTATTTTAACAGGTGTTCACGACATCAAGACCTTAAAACTAAAAATTCGCTCAGATAAGGAAAATAAATTAAATAGTCCATGGAATATTGCAACTGATTTTAAAGTAGCTATGGAACTACAGGTAGATGAAACCATCCCCATGTTAGAAGCGTATGCAAATGACAGGGCCTTAAAAATGGCTATCCCAAGCATTGCAGCAGCTTTATTTTATTATACTTCTGGTTACCCGTTTTTAGTTAGTCAGCTTTGTAAAATATTAGATGAAGAAATCTTACCTACTAAAAACCAAAAAGAGCTAACAACAGCAGATGTTACCGTAGCAGCCGAAATGCTAATCCAAAGCAGTAATGTTAACTTTGATAGTTTAAAAAAGAACTTGCAAAACAATGAAGGCTTATATGATTTAGTCCTTGATGTATTAATGAATAATGCCTCCTACCCTTTTACGATCCACGATCCGCTTATTGAATTAGGATTGGTCTATGGTGTTTTTAAAAACACGAACCGCACTAAGCTACCCCTTAGTATCCATAATCGAATTTATGCAGAAGTCATTTATGAATTTATGAGTTCTACCATGCTTAGAAAAATTAAGGTGAATAAATATAACTCGCCTCAAAGCTATCTGTTGGGTAAGGACCAGTTAAATATGGAAAAAGTGGTTTCCAAATTTCAAGCCTTTCTTCGAGAAGAGTACAATCAACAAGACCGTGATTTTATAGAACGACAAGGTCGTTTGATTTTTCTAGCCTTCCTAAAACCGATTTTAAATGGTGGTGGTTTTTCTTTCAAAGAACCACAAATTTCCGAAGAAAAGCGATTAGATATTGCCATTACTTTTTATCAATACCAATATGTAGTGGAACTAAAAATATGGCGTGGCGAAAAAGCGCATCAAGCAGGTTTACTCCAACTAGCTGATTATTTGGATATACAAGGTTTACAAACTGGGTATTTGGTGATATTTGATCATCGGGTTAAGAAGTCTTGGCATAAAGAGTGGGTTAAGGTTGGGGATAAGCGGATTTTTGCGGTTTGGGTTTGAGAATTTTCTCCTATTGCACTTATTAGGACGCTTTCTTTTGAGGTTTTTCTGTACTAATTCTAGCTTTCCATTTTCTCAATTATCCCTTCTACTCGACCAATTAACTCTTCTTTGGTGGATTCGGACAGATCATTTGGTTTTAACTGCTCTAGTGATTCTTGCAAATCTAATTCCTTTTGTGCTAGGCGACTCAATAAACTTTCTATATTCATTTTTTAAATATCTTAATAATAATTCTAAATAAGTTTTGTATTGCTTCAACCTTTTGTCAGAAGAAAATATCCAACAAGCCAAAGAACAAGAAGCAACAAAAACATAGACACTTTCATATATGAAGTCATTACAGCAAAAGATTATTTGAATATCAAAGAAGCAGCATTATTGTTGGGAGTTAGTGGAAGGACTTTCTATCGTTTAATGAAAGATGGTACTATCAAATCACACAAATTAGGAGGACTTTATTCAAGACAAATTAGAAGCTGCAAAAGCATTATCTCTTCAAATGAAAGATATGCCTTATGGAGAAGGCACTTATAAGAATATTTTTTTGGAAGATTTGACAGCATTAGAAAAAGAAGGAATTATGCATCCAGATGTAGCAAAAATTCGGGCGCTGCTGGAGCATTAATTATTTCTTGAATTTTATTTTAATCTAATAACCGCTAAATCATTTAGTATATAGAGAGCATATTTAATCTTCTATTTCTGTTCACGTATAAGCATTAAAAATAACCCTCGGACCGGTTGTAGAACGTTTACGCCTTGAATTTTTCATGCTATATATTGTAGCGTAATTATTTAGCACGTCCTTCCAATCCTCATCATTAGTGTAAATTAACCAATCCTGAATATTGTCTGGAGACTTTGCTTGTTTATCTTCTAAGATAAGTGTGAAACTTTGATTTTTCTTCACCTCTACACTATTTCCAAAATCAAAAATATGATAGCTGCCTTTAATAATTGGAGGAGCCTGTAAAACACCTATAAAAGGAGTTAAATTATGTTGATAGTTTTTGAGCAGTAATTTAAATTTCAAGCCCTCTTTGAAAGGAAACTTAAAATCAAGATAAGGTTCATTATCCGCTATAAGCACTTGTTTATTACTATTATTAAAATTAAAACCAGCCGTATTAATTAGCTCTTTATATCTTTTCTTAAAATTATTATTGTTTAGGAATTCTCCGTAAATCTCTTCAGGAGCAAATATTTGCAGTTTATCATTAGGAATTAAAGATAAATCCAAGCTATCGGAAACTAAAAACTCTTGCTCTCTAGCATCTTTTTCCGTTTCAGTATTAAAAGCTCCAGTACTAAAAAGTTCTTTAAAATTGAAAGTAGGTAACATAGTTGAAATAGCTCCAAATTTGGTAGCTTTTTTTTGCATATTACCATTACTAATTTTCAGAATATTCAAATTAACTTTCAGCAAAGCGTATAAATCTATTTCAAAAATAATCGGCACTGGACATTTAGGATAATCCATTTCTATCCATCTAGAATACTGTTTATGTCCTTTACTTAATCCTAGTTGCTCATTGTAATATTGATTAGGAGTCATTGGTCGAAAATAGAACCTAGAATAAGACCAAGGAGCTTTTTTAGATTTCCAAACATTGCCTGCACTATTGTTGAATTGTTCTGCATTTGTACGGCATTTTATCTTTTCTTGTTGGATTATTTGTATAGCATTCGTTAAGTGAGTATAGTGGTAAATTTTACCAGCCCATTCGGAATAACTCTTCCTCAATTTAATAATTAGTTCAAGTAGTGGAGAATTACTAATTTCTTCCTCTACATATTGAGAAATGTCTTTTTTGTTCTTAACGCTAATATTATCCACTAATTCGTGCCAAGCCCAATTATCATAATATTCTTTTAGCAGTTTTACAGAAAAATTAATCGCTGTATTCCTACTAACATATTCCCAATCTAAGTAGTCCTTGAATATAGCTAATGTATCAAAAGAGAGTGGAATGGTTTTACTTATTTCTTTCCAGTTTAATCTGTATTTATATCTAGTTAATACTTCAATATTAGCAGCATCTAATTTCTTTTCTGATAGCAATATCTCCCAATCCCATTTATTTTCAAAGGTATCAATGTAGTTCCAATCTATACCGATAGGGCTATTGTCATCTAATTTATAAAAAACCAAATTTGGGTGAGCAGATACAATCTTCCAATCGTCTGAGGAGATAAAGGGTGATAATAAAGTAAGCGTTTCTACACTGATAGAAGTACTTGTTTTACTAACTACTCTAGTCCAATTAATATCTTCTTTTGTAACTAAAATTTTAATTAATGACAGGTCTTTTTTAAGCCTATTATTTTCAGATATTGCTTTCCAATCCCAATCTTTATGAACTAATGTATTTATTAATTCTGAGTCAATCCAAGGAGAAGTTGATAAATATTTCCAGTCCCAGTCTTTATCTTGAATCCATTGCCAATGGGGAACAGAAAACCACTTCCCTTTTTCAAAACGCTTCCCTATTAATAGATCCTTTTTTAACAAATTAGAACATTGAGTTAGTTGATTCCAGTCCCAGTCTTTATTCTGAGTTTGTTCTAAGATTTCAAAGGATATGTCTAAATTTGGATGACTTGACAATGCTTTAAAATCCCAATCCTTATTTAGTAACTCTTCGAAAGCTGCTTTAGGAATAACAATATTATAGCAGGCAGATAATAATCTCCAATTAATTTTATCCGAAAAATGCCTAATTCTTCTTTCATCTAAATAAATGCTTTTATCTCTCTTTTGAGTTAATAGACCGCTATCTTTAGTTAATATGTCCCAATCCCAATCGTTTATAAATTTGTCAATGATCTCTCGATTCCAAGTAATGGCATTAGCTTTAGATAACAATTTAAAATTCCATAATTCTTTGAATGGTATGAGGTATTCTAGTATATAATCCCTCCAAGCTGCAAGATGAGGAAATGAACTTCTGGAGTACGTCCATACTTGATTTAGCTTTTCATTACTTGATAAACAACCCCAGTTAATTTTAGAGCTAAATTTAACTAAGAACTCAAATGAAAATTTGTATAAAATTCTATCACTTCGGGAAATAAAGTCCCAATCCCATTTATAAATATCCGTATCAAGAGTACTTTCAATTTTTGTCCACAGTTGAGCTACAGGAATTCTTTGAGTAATATTGGTCCATGCTTCTAACTGATAATCGTTAGATGCTTTTGCTATATTAGTAGCTAGAACCGCTAATTTTGAATCATCTAATAAATCTTCTTTTAAAATTGCCTTCTTTATGACGAAGGACCAATCTAGTTTATGTGCATATAAGTCTAGTATTCTATCTTCCTTTAACTCGGATATAGGGATTTTTTGTGTCAGCACCTTCCAATCCCAGTTCAAGTCATCATTTTCATAAATGAACTCCATGTTCATTTTCTGAGATACATGAGTCATTACCAACTCATAGGATTTTAATTGTTCTAGTGTTTGCTCATTTAGTAGCAGAATATTTTCAAGCGTTTCAGGTTCTGTTCGATTTATTATAGATACCCAATCAAAATCAAATTCATATAATTGATAAGAAATTATGAGATTAAGTAATTCTTGAAATCCTAAACGGTTTTGTATTTGTTGAATAAAATCTGCTCCTAATTCCTCATAAAAATAAGGTATCTCATCTTGTAGCAACTCAATAGGAATAGAATGAATTAACGAATGTAAGTCTAAATTAGGTTTGTGTTCTTTAATAAAATCAATATCATCGACAAATCCTTTTCTCTCAGAAAGTATTTTATAATTCCATTTAAAATCAGGATTATTTCTGACCGTAGAGAGGCTAGGAATTGTATGACTTACTTGATCATATCCTTTAGTAGATAAAACTTTCTTGTGATACGATTTAAAAATTTCTTCTGTCCAATGGAGGTTTCTATTTGCCTCTATACCCACAAAATAGTCTTTGCCCCAAAATGCAAGTCTATATTTCTCAATGATGTCTAAACATTGTTTGTCAAGCACTATATTACTAGCAGCATTAAAATAAAAAGACCGTTCTTCTTTATCAGAAAACGCTTGTAAGAGTTCTAGGAAAGTGGCATTTTGAATAAATAAATTAAAAGTGGAATTTTTGTTTTCAAAAATTCTTGGAAGTAAAACGAATAAATCTAAGTATTTTGAAAGTGTATATATTTTGGCAAAAATAAATAAGAGATTGTACGTTGCATTTATGTAATTCCAGTCCCATTTCATACCTGATTCATTAACTAATAGGGTGTAACATAAATCTTTACGCTCTCTCGCAATAACACCCAAACCTAATTCTAGCTCTAGTAAGTTTTCTTCAATAAATTTGTCGGTAAGTTTAGGGATAATAAGTTCCCAATTTAAATCTTCCTTCGGTATTATTTGTTTAGCAAGGATTTCTTCTATATCAGCAGTACTGCTTCTTTCAATTAAAACTGCTGTATCCCATGAATAAGCAACATAATTCTTAATAATAAATGCCACCTCTAGTTTCTCTGTTAAGGCGGTCCAATTAAAAAACTCTTTGAAATTCGATATATTTTCTTTAAGAATGGGAACAGGACAATTATCAATAACATCTATCCAAATAGAACCAGAGGAAATTTCATTTTTAGTTAATAGCGCAAGTAAAGGCTGCTCCCAAACAAGTCGCTCATCTTTTAAAACAGCTTGCCAGTTAACATATTTTTGATATTTCTTTAAATGTGTTGCTGTGATTATTGTTCCATTTTTTAATAGCTCCTCGTATTCGGTATAAAACAATAAATCCTCATATATTTTGGCATGTTCTTCTTTTCTTATGAGAATATTCAATTTTAGAATTGAAGTATTATCAACCGTTATTTTTATTATCTCTGCTGTATACAACTCAATGCCTAAGAGAATATTTTTTTCTTTAAAATCGCTTCTTTCTTCATTGATATGATCAATGATTATATCCTGCTGATTTCCATTATGCGCTATTGTTTCCTGTGCTTTAGCATGTAATAATTCATTTCCGTCTTCAAATTCTTCTAAGTAATAGGACTTGCATTTTCTTTGATTTTCAAGTTCAAAACTTAAGGGCAGCTTTTTAATATGAAGATAGTTATTTAGGGTATCCTCATAATTCAGATTCAAATGTTTATAGATAGGATACCTCCCCTCATGGAAAGTATACTTAAACTTACTTGATAAGGCATACGCTCCCCAATAAGCAAGGCTTATTACTATTTTTTTTGATTCTTCATTGATGCTTTCCTTAATTAATTCAAACTTTTTCAAGTCATTTAAAAAATGGTCAAAAAGCTGAATCTCAGCAGGATCTTTATATATACTTTCAGTTGGAATGTCTTCCATACCAAAACCAAGCAACAAACCAAATTCATTTCTTTCTAATCTACCTCCATGTATTTTTAGTAAGTTCAATAAAATTTCATCATAAGGAGTAAGCAGATATTTTTTGCGAAATCTTATATCGTGCCAAGCAACGGTTATTGGCCACTCTTTTTTGGTTTCAAATAGTTTCATTTGTTTGTTTTTTCAGGTCATTATATTTCAAATAGCTTCCGTTTTTATGTTGTTTTATACTTTCAAGGACATTGCTATAAATTTGCTTTTGAGAAAAATGAGCTGCATTACCAACTATGATTAATAATCGTTTAGCCCTAGACAAAGCAACATTTAAGCGATTAGGTAATTCAGCAAACCCCAAACTACGTTGCGGAGGATAGCCAAGCTCAGGATGTTTATTAAAATTAGGCTTCTGATGAAGGGTGGAACTAATACAATTACTCCTTACTGTTGAGACGATAATAATATTTCTTTCCATCCCTTGAAACCTATCAACTGGCGAGATTCTTAATGGAACATACTTAAATTTTTGCTCTAAGTCATTTAATAAACTTGCTTGTGCTCCATAAAAAGTAATGATTCCAATTTGCTGTTCATCTATGTCATCCCAATGAGCAATAAACTCTTTATAACTTTTGGATTTGCTAATCTTATCTATCAAATATCCTACTGCTTCTACTTCACCAATATTAACTCTTGAAGTACCTTTTTTAAATTCAGGAGTTTGTACATCTAACCAAAGAACATGCGTGTCTTTTGAAATAAGAGTAGGAATATCAATTCCGTGATAACGACTGGCAAAATTTTCTAAGTCTGGTGAATCTACTCCTAAATCTTTGGGGACTATCAATCCACATTCTAAACCTCCTTCTTCTTCATAGAATTGTTTGATGGTTTCATTGATTGCTGGGTGCATTCGGTATTGTAAATTAAAAGTTGTTTTAAGGTTCTTAGGGATTTTATTAAATAGCGTTTCAAAATGAGATTTTTCAAAGTCTTCTTTGTTCTTTTTAATTATTGATATTAGTTCTTTGATAGTCTTTTTATCAGTATCTTCTTTTGTGCGATTAAGTAAAAATTGCAAGTCTTCTAAAAATTCACTCGTGTTTAGCATAGGAGGTAACTGCCTATGATCACCAATAATAATTGCCTTTTTACCGTAAACACAAGGAAGGGCTAATTCGGGTGGAGAAGCTTTACTAGCTTCATCTTGAATAACTAAGTCAAATTTAATTTCTTGCTTATAAAGAGGCTTAAAATCAACCTTGTCTTTAAAGTTACGATATTCATTTGAGTGAAAGACGGAGCCATAATTTTTAAAAAACTTTGTAAGAAACGGTCTAGTTGACGGTGGCTTAGGTTTATCAGATGTAAATTTCCCAATTGAACTGCAAGTCGCACCAACTACATTGGTATTTTGTCGATAGGTATCAAAGAACAGTTGTCTAGTCTTTAGATTAGGGGAAGATAATAATTGGCTCCATTCTGAAAGCAAAGACTTAGTTTCTGTAGTCATTCTATTTTTGGAACGATCCCCTATTTGAGCTATCCAATCTTCAATGATATTCCCTTTGTCTTCTTCCAAATCTTCATCGTTCAACCAACGCTCCAGATTAGAAATAGAAAATCGCTTTCCTTCTTTACCTAAACTTTTTTCTGAACCTAGTCGAATTGGTTTAATTAAGGTATGGTGCTTACTCCTAAGTTTATCCAAGGCATTATCAACTGCAAGGTTAGTTTCTGAAGTCACTAATATCTTATAATCTTTAGCTGCCTTTTTTGTGCTATTATATCTAATGTGCTGCCAGATTATTTCTGCTATTGCGGTAGATTTGCCAGTCCCTGGTGGTCCTTGCACAATAAACATATCTTCACTTAACAAAGATTTTGTAATTGCCTCAATTTGTCTTTCATTAAGTCTACCTTGCTCTGCCAATAATGCCTTTTGAATAAACGCTAATACCTCCTTATATTTAGTACTTCTAGTAATATCACCTGCTTGTGTGTGTGCTGAAGAAGCGTCAATCAATATCTTTTTCAAATTAGGATTTACAATACTACTTTTATGATTGAAGATAGCATCAACGGTATCCCTTAATCTTTTAATTTTATCTTTTTCTCCTTTTAAAGAACCGTGAATATTAAGAACCGCTCCTTCTATCAAGTTTAAATTATCAGCGGCAATAGTCAATTTATTGTTTCTGATTTTTTTCAAAACAGCAAATGCTTCTCTTTCTCCTTCTCTATATAAATCTTCTCCTATAAGTTTCTTCATTTTTTTATAAAGCTCTTGTTCATATTCCTTCTTCCTAAATTTAATTCCAAAACGCACAAGAGCTGATTCTAAATCAGCGAAGCGAACCTCAAAAAGGGTAGTATCTATTGCTGTAATGATATTTCTAAGCCTTATTCTTAAACCCTGAATATCAGAGAAGTTCTCAAAATCACAACGAATTTTAAGAATTTTATTTTTACTTATAGTTGAATGAATACTTGGTATTTGTTGAAACGTTTGCTCAATAGAATTCAAGAGGTGATTAGGTGCTTCATTTTTTAATTTAATTGTCCCTTCAATAAAGGACATAGGCTCAAAATCAAAAAAATTACTATCACAATATTCCACTAAGGCAGTCAGGGCTTCATTATTTATAGTACCCAATAAATCTGAAGGATAATAAAAAAACCTATTGTCTATTTGTATAGCTGAATTGCTTAAACCATCAAAGGTGGATTTAATTTTGTCTTTAATAGTAACCTTTAGCGTATCTATATATTTAAACTGATATTGTCCCTCATTGGGTGATTGAATATATTTTATAGTAAAAGGCTGAGAATATTGGTTGGTAAGAATTTCTTGAGCAAGGATATAAGCCTTCCATATTTTCATCATGGTATTATAAATTGTTTTTGTGAAAAAGTATACTATTCCTCCTAGTGAAAAAACAATACTTATTTACACTTATTGGTTTGGGTTAATTGAATAGATTTTAGGGAAAAGCATACTGATAAGTGAACCTTATCTGGGTACACTTTTTTAACAATATATAGTTTAAATATTTAAGATTAAAGGTGGTGGTATAGTATTTATTGAGATAGGTTCATTTCGTCGAGAATACGGCTAAAACTAGCTCACCTATTAGTAAGTTTCTTATCCAAAAAGCCTTTCTATCCAAAAGTAGCTTCAATTAAACTACCATATTCCAGCTCTTCTACAATTCCATACAAAAGAATTTCCTAATATATTAAGAAATTCTCCTTCAATATTCGGGAGTGGTACAAATGTAGGGAATAACTTCAAGTTATCCCCTACATTGGAATTCATTTGAGCATTACATTTATAGCACTATCAAAAGTACAAATAATCAATTGTTCATACACAGATAATTGGGATAAAGAATGTCTTGATAGAGGCTGGATCTTAATCCCTGATTTTGCTGGATTCGGAAAACAACATTAATATATGTTCTCTATACAACAAGCCTAAGAAGAAAAAGCCTCCATTTTGGAATACCTCAAAGCCACCTTCGGTTTCCAAGCGCACGTTTATCTAAAAAACCTACTATCATTCTAATCGAATTACACAATTAAATTGTGTTTTTATCTTTTTTGTTTTGTATTTTTGAGAAAAATCTGCAAAAATTAGAAATAAAAAAGATGATACTTGAATTTAGTATAGAAAATTTTAAATCCTTCAGCAATCGCCAAAGCTTTTCTATGTTGGCGGATACATCTAAAGGGGAGTATCCTAACAACATATTTAAAGTGGGTGAAAAATCAAGTGTTTTGCCAACAGTTGTATTGTATGGAGCGAATGCCTCTGGCAAAAGTAATTTGATGAAGGCGTTTCAAGAATTTAGAAAAATCATTTTAACTTCGGGAAATAACACGCCTAAAAATGCTTTTTCGGCTTATATTCCTTTCAAATTCAATCCTGATTTAGCTAATCAACCTGTTCAATTTGAACTATATTTCATGGTTCAGCAAATTCGGTATGTCTATTCGTTTGCTATATTAAGAGATACGGTGGTCTCCGAAAAATTGCTTTTTTATCCACAAGGAAGAGAAGCTAAATTATTTATTCGAGAAGGGCAGCAATTTGAGTTTGGCGATTATCTAAAAGGACAAAAAGCAGTCGTTGCAGATATTACAACACCTAACCAATTATTTCTATCAAAAGGCGCACAAAATAATTTAGAACCACTCACGAGTCTTTATCTATATTTTGAAAATGATATGATGCCCGTTCCTTTTTTGGATAAATGGATTGATAGCCGCTATCTTGACCTACTAGCAGATATCATTGTCAAAGAAGAAGATGCTGTTTTTGTCCATCACTTTAAAAATTTATTAAAAAGTTTTGACACAGGCATTATTGATTTTAAAGTAGAAAAATTAAAAGAACCAATGCCTTTTTCAAGTGATTTTGAAGTCTATGCTCAACATTATTTGCATAATTCTGCTGGCGAACAAATTGGTGAAACATGGCTACCTTTAGAGGAAGAATCTGAGGGAACTCAGAAGCTATTCGTTTTAGGTGGTCTAATATTAAGAGCTATCCTTAAAGGCAGAACGATTATTATTGATGAATTTGAACGAAGTTTACATCCTTACATCAGCCAATACATTATCCAATTATTTAATAATCCAAAGATAAACACCCATCAAGCGCAATTGATTATTGCAACACATGATACCAATTTACTGACCAAGGATACTCATTTGCGTAGAGACCAGATTTGGATAGTGGAGAAAAATAGCCAAGGCATTTCTGAGTTAATTGCCCTCTCAGATTTTGCAGACTTAAGACCAAATAGCCCTTTTGAAAAATGGTATTTGAGTGGTAAATTTGGCGGTGTACCAGGGATTGAAAGCTTAAATTTTGAATTAAATTTACCAAATGAGGCGGCATAAAAGAGAGCAAAGATTTGGTCTACGACCAAAATCCGTGGACAGATGTGGATATATTGGTAGAAAAGCTAATAAACGGCAATTTCTAATAAAACTACAAAACATAAACACACAAACTTTTTACACGCTATATTAAATCCTCCTCAATCCTTAAAATCCCCACCATTCTCAATAAGTCGACGATAAAATCGAATACCATTCTCAAACTCACTTTTCCCTACCCGCTCATCAATCCCATGAAAGCAAGTGAGGTTTTTAGCAGTAATATGAAAAGGAGAGAACCGATATACATTTTTGCTAATAGCAGAAAAATGCCTAGCGTCTGTAGCACCAATCACCAAAGAAGGGGAAGAAAGAATATCTGGAAAAACCTCTTTAATAGAGCGTTCTACTAGCTCATATTCCGCATTTTCAGTAGAGGAAACAGGAGAAGGATTGAATGCTTGACCTACGACCTCCACTTGAATACGTTCATCATTAATGGTTGTAGTAACGTGTGCGACTACGTCTTCGACAGTTTCTCCCGGAATGATTCTAAAATTCACGATTGCACGAGCCGTCGTGGGAATTACATTTTCTTTGATGCCTGCTTCAAAAATCGTAGGAGAAGTAGTCGTTCTAATATTCGCATTTCCAGAATTGGTTTTAGCATATTCATCCAGAAGAAGCGAAGTAAATAGCCATCTATTACTAAAAGCTAGTCTAGCAGAAAAGTCCATTTCTGGACCCAATTTGTCCATGAAGCGAGCTAGAACAGGATTTATGGAAGCAGGCAGGGGATTTTGTTTTAGTTGATAGATAGCATTGGACAATACATCTATAGCCGTTTCTTTAGCAGGGGAAGAAGAGTGTCCGCCTACCATACCAATGACTAATTCTAGTGTCAAATAGCCTTTTTCTGCAATACCAATTAAAGCCGTTTCTTGTTTAATACCGGGTATTAAATCTTTAATGATTGCCTGCCCTTCGTCTAATACAAAAGCGGCTTCCACCCCTGATTCTTCTAAATAATTGGCAATGGGAACAGCGCCACGAGTCCCTGATACCTCTTCATCATGCCCAAATGCCAGATAAATATCTCTATCGGGTTGAAAACCTTCTCCTAGTAATTGTTCAACCGCTTCCAAAATACCAATTACGCCTATCTTATCATCCATCGTTCCTCTACCATAAATCGTGTCGTTTTTAATACCTTCCGTAAATGGATGGACGGTCCATGCTCGCGGAGAGGCGATAGGCACCACATCTATATGTCCCATCAATACAATGGGTGCCTCGGATTTTTTCCCTTTCCACTTATACAAATGGCTAAATTCATTAAAAATTTTATGGTCTAATTGCTTATGCACCATCGGGTAATTGGCTACCAAAAATTGATTAAATTGTCGAAACTGGGTAGAATCAAAATCCGCTTCGTCTTCAAAGGAAACGGTTCTGATAGAAAGGGCTTCTATAAAGCGATCAACTGCCCCTGTTGGTATAGAACTTGGTGGAATAGCTGCTACCTGTAATTGTTGCGACTGAAAAGTCCAAGTATTATAGAAAAGGATAGCTCCCAATAGGAGTAGTCCGATAAATATAAGGAGTAGGATTTTTTTCATTTTTTGAATATTATAATTCCGAGGAGGTTAGCGTTTCTAACGCTGCCGCAATATAATAAAAAGCTTTATCTAAGAGTTTAGAAAAATGATTTTAACTTCTGGTACACACAGCCCAAAAGATTCTTTTTCTGCTTATATTCCATTTAATTTCAACCCTGAGTTAGCGAATCAGCCGGTTCAATTCGAGCTATACTTTATTGTCAATCAAATCCGATATATGTACAGCTGTTCTTTTTTACACAATACCGTAGAGATGGAAAAATTGCTTTTTTACCCACAAGGCAGAGAAGCTAAATTATTTGTTATCCCTAAAAGAAGAATCCGATGGGACACAAAAATTATTTGTTTTAGGCGGTTTAATTTTAATTCTAGATTTCCAATCTTCCATTTTCTCAATCATTCCTTCTACTCGTTCTATTAATTCATCTTTGTTAGATGCTGACAGATCACTTGGTTTTATTTGTTCTAATGATTCCTGTAAATCTAATTCTTTTTGTTCTATACTGCTTAGTAAATTTTCTATTTTCGTTTTCTTCATTTTTTTAAGGATTTTATTGCTGACCACATAAGCAGTAGCACGTTCTCTTTTTAGAACAGTTACAAAAAAAGGTTATTTTTGTAAGAAAAGCGACCGCCTATGGCTTATAAAGATTTTAAATTTGTTGATTTAAAAAAAATTTTGGTGTTCGACAAACAACGGGGAAACTGTTTAAAACTACTTTGCCAAATGTAATACCTTCTGAGCGTTTACTAAGATCCTTAGAGATGGCTAAAGAATTCCCTTTGACAACGGAAAAAGCCATATCAGTGGCCATCGTTTTTCCAGTATTGCAAGAAATTAAATTAAATAACAGAAAAACCATCGAACTATTTTCAGGAGAACGATTAGTAGCTGATAAATCTAAAGGTTTAACGGGGGAATGTGATTTTATTTTTGCCAAAGCCCCTGGTTCTAAAGAATTGATTGCCCCTGTTGTAAATATAACAGAAGCAAAAAGAGGAGATATAGATAATCCGAATTCTTTGGCCCAAGCTGCGGCACAATTGATTGGGGCCAGAATCTTCAATCAGAAAAATGACTTAATTATTGACCCTATTTATGGTGCTTGTACGAGTGGACATGAGTGGGTTTTCCTAAAGCTGCAAGGTAAAGTGATTACTATTGATAAAAATAGATACCCAATAGTTAATTTAGTCGAACTATTAGGGGTTCTCCAATATATTATTGATTTGAATACTCAAAAACAGGTTAAGGTTGATTTTATTACGAGCAATTAATTTTATCTATATGTTTTCGCCTCTCCCCACTTATCATTCATACAAATAATCCTACATTACTTAACAAACAAAAAATATGGAAAAGAGCATATTCACGCTAAGACCCACTGATGAATTTATAGAGTTAGTAAAACTCTTAAAACTCCAGCAAATCGCACAAACAGGAGGTCATGCGAAGATAATGATCACAGATGGACTAGTAAAATTAAATGGGGAACAAGAGTTACGGAAGAGAAAAAAATTACGAGCAGGCGATGTCATTGAAGTGGAAGACTTTACGATAGAGATAGCATCGGCAGGATAGGAAAGGACAAAAAAAAAGGCATTGCTCCAAAATTTGGAGCAATGCCTTTTACAATTCTATAAGTAAGCGCGTAAATTACTTACGCAGATATGTCTAGTATCTGCCACCACCGCCGCCGCCACCGTAACCACCACGACCACCGCCGCCGCCGCCACCGTAACCACCACGACCACCGCCGCCACCACCTCTGTTTTCACGAGGTTCTGCTTGCTTTACTACGATAGTACGACCGTCAAATTCTTGGTCATTCAAATCGTCGATAGCAGCTTGTGCTTCCGTGTCATCTGGCATTTCCACAAAACCAAAACCTTTCGATCTGCCTGTAAATTTGTCCATAATAATCTTTACGGAATCAACAGCTCCATGAGCTTCAAATGCGTTACGCAAATCCGACTCTTGAGTATCGAAGTTTAATTTTGCAACAAAAATATTCATAAAAATAAAAATTAACAATTCCCACGATTGTGGGAATAAAATAAAAAAAAGAATGTTAAATGAAAAACTAAGGAAGGAAAGAAAACCAAAATAGGAAAGAAAACCTTTGAACTTAATAAATTCATAAAAAAGACGTATTATGTCTTTCTATACTTATAAGACACCAATTAATACGATAAGTCACATTTAATGAAAATTATTAATAAAAGTATTTCCTATTCTATACTAGACTTAGCCTTAGTCTCTGAAGGAAGTACGCCCAACGACACTTTTAAGCATAGTTTAGAACTAGCGCAGGCAGCAGAAAATTTAGGTTATACTCGTTATTGGTTAGCGGAACACCATAACGCCATCAGTATTGCTAGTTCCGCCACGGTCGTCCTAATAGGCTATGTTGCCGAAGGAACAAAAACGATAAGAGTGGGTTCAGGCGGTATTATGTTACCCAACCACTCCTCCTTGATTGTAGCAGAACAGTTTGGTACACTGGGTTCTTTATATCCCAATCGTATAGATCTAGGATTAGGAAGAGCACCCGGAACCGATCAAGCAACTGCTTTGGCGATTCGCTCTGACCATATTCAAGCCTTATATAAGTTCCCAGAAGAGATTGATACGATTCAACAATACTTTTCTTGTGATAATAGTGCCGCTAAAGTGCGCGCACCCGTTGCAGAAGGCGTGCAGATGCCACTATATATATTAGGATCTAGTACAGATAGTGCCTATTTAGCAGCAAAGAAAGGCTTACCTTATGCTTTTGCCAGTCATTTTGCTCCAGCTCAATTAATGAACGCTTTGGCTATTTACCGCAACAACTTCCAGCCTTCCGATTCCTTAAAAGAACCTTATACTATAGCTGGTATCAATGTGGTTGCGGCAGATAGTGAAGAAGAAGCAAAAAAAATGTCTACTACTTTAATCCGTGCTATTCTAGGCATTTTAACAAATAATCGGGCTTGCTTGCAGCCACCGACAGCAATGACGGCAGAATTACATAAAATTGCGCAGCATCCTGCTATTCGGCAAATGTTGCAGTATTGCTTTGTAGGAAATAAGGAACAGGTCCAACAACAAACCCAAGCCTTTTTAGCGCAAACGGAAGTGGATGAACTAATAGTGGCTACGCATGTATATGATTCTAAGGACCGAATACATTCCTATGAATTATTTGCGGAGGCTATGGAGGAGTTAAATAGTTAGAAGGATGAGGGCGACTTAAAAGTGCCAGATTTTGAAAATCTGGCACTTTTTGCCCACTTTTTAGAAAAGAGAAGTAAAAAAGAGATAAACCTCTTTTACAAATAACGAAATTTCGTCGTTTTTAAACGAAATCTATTTCTTTTCCCACTTCTATATTCTTGCTTCTCTGTTTTAAAATACACATTACTTGGAGACTATTCCCATCATACCCAAATCCAAAGCAATTTTTTTCCCATCTTCTCTAATAGATTGATAAATCGCTTCTACAATAACCATATCTCGCTTACCCATTTCTCCGGGTACTAAATTAGGTGTACCATTTAGAATGTGCTTTGCAAAATCATCCATTTGTAACTTTTGCTGGCTTTCGTGAGGAAATTTTAAAATTTCCCCATCAGAAGTCCGACCGCTTAATGGACCGTAATTATTGGCAGGGTTCAATTCTATCCATCCTTTTTCAAAATTGGTAAGATGGCGATTGATATTGACATTATGAGAAGTAAAAACATTGCCAAATGCACCATTTGGAAATTGAAATTGTGCGGTAATAGTTTCATCGGTATCTTTAAAATAGTCGGGTCTAGTGCTGAATTCTTGTGCGCTAACGGATATAGGATTTTGCCCAGCTCCATAAATCGCACTTTGAATAGAATAAACGCCCATATTCATCAATGCACCACCACCAGACAATGCTTTATTTAATCGCCATTGCTCAGGATTACTACCTGAATAATAACCTGCATCAGAAGCGACATAGCGTACAGCCCCATAGGGTTTTTCTCTTACTAATCGCTGTAATTCTTGGGTGTAGGGCTCAGAATGTAATCTATAGCCCACACTCAATTTCACTCCTGCTTGCTTACAAGCATTTATGATGGCATCACATTCTTCGACACTAACCGCCATAGGCTTCTCACATATTACATGTTTGCCTGCCTTGGCTGCACGGATACAAAAATCTGCATGCATAGCATTCGGCAACACTACATATACTATATCAATCGCATCGTTTTGTGCGATAGTATCGAAATTTTCATAGTTATAGATGTTTTCTTGGGGGATGCTATATTTGTCCGCCCATATTTTTTCTTTCTCAGGCGTGCCAGTAACAATACCTGCCAAATGACAATGTTGAGTATCTTGCAATGCGGGTGCTAATTGGCCCTTACTATAACTGCCTAAACCAACTAAGGCTACTCCTAGTCTTTTAGCATTCTTAGTAGTACTAGTACTAGCACAAGCTGTTGGATTGCTGATGAGCGCACCTAAGCCTAAACCTAGTGTGGCATTGAAAGATCTTCTAGATATTTTTTTCATAATTGACTTTTATATACTCAAATTTCGCTGAAATTAAATTCAAAATAGAATAGATTACCTAATTTATTTTTAAAAAGTTAGATTTGCGTTAAATAGATAAGGCAACGTAAATAAACAACCTAAAGACATAGGTAAGTATTCAATGAGTAAATGACGAAATAAATAAAGGAGGAGTGGGAATAACTTCCTTCAACCCTGAACGCTTGGGGAGAAAGGTTTCTCCTAAACGTTTTTTTTGAAACACAAAAGGCATAAAAGTTCACAAAAGGGTTTTCACAAAAGTTTTTTTGTAACACCTAAGACGTGAAATAAGTACCTAACTATAAGAACTTTTGTGAAAACTCTTTTGTGAACTTTTGTGCCTTTTGTATTTCAAAAAAAACGTTTAGGAGAGAATTTTTATATGTTGAGTACATACGACAATAGTAGCTAAAAAAACATGAAAAAATCAATTTTATTATTTGCACTGAGTGCTTGCGCTTTTTGTGTATTCCTTACGAACTGTAAAAATGAACAAGCAACAGTAGCCGAAGAAGTGGTGGAAGAGGAAGAAGTTGATAAGCAATATCTCTATGCCAGTAATTTATACAAAGAAAATTGTGTTGCTTGTCACGCAGCCACTGTCACCAAGTTTATCGACCGAGATTGGTTGCATGGCAATTCTTGGAATGAAGTCAATCGCTCTATACGTTACGGACATACTTTTATGGAAAAGGTGGGTTTTGTTAAAACCTTTCCGGATTCGGCATTTAATAAATTGACGGATTATCTTTTGGTTCGTTTGGAACAAGAAACCATCGAATCTTTCCCTACAGAAACAGATTATTCAGGCATAGTGAAATCGGAAAATCTAAACTTTACCTTAGATACCATTGTAAAAGGCTTAGAAATTCCTTGGGGTATCGACTTTTTACCAAATGGTGATTTGTTAGTCACAGATAGAAATGGTAATTTTTATCGACAAAAAGAGGGCGCCGAAAAAGTATTAATTAAGGGTACACCTAAGGTACATTACGAGGGGCAAGGTGGTTTATTAGATGTTAAAGTACATCCTGATTTCCAAAATAATCAGATCATTTATCTTGCCTATTCTAAACCAAATGGGGGTAAAAAGGAAGCATCTACGGCACTGATGATGGCTAAACTAGTCAATGATGAATTAGTAAACCAAAAGATTATTATGAATGCGCTGCCCTATACGGATAAAAAATACCACTTTGGGTCCCGCATCGTTTTTGATAATGATGGGCATTTATTTATAAGTATCGGAGACCGTGCCAACAGGGACCAGAATCCGCAAGACTTGTCTAAATACCCAGGGAAAATACATCGCTTTAATGCTGATGGTAGTATCCCTAAAGATAATCCTTTTGTGGACACGGAAGGGGCTATTTCTTCTATTTGGTCGTATGGCCATAGAAACCCACAAGGTTTGTTTTTCGATAAAGAAACAGGTGTGCTGTGGGAAACCGAACACGCGCCTAGAGGAGGCGATGAGGTCAATATTATCCAAAAAGGCTTAAATTATGGTTGGAATGAAATTTCCTACGGCATCAATTATAATGGAACTGTTTTTACGAATACCACGCACAAAGATGGGATGGAGCAACCTGTTTTTTATTATATGCCTTCTACCGGGACTTGTGGTTTAATAAAAGTTACCAGTGATAAATATCCTGCTTGGAAAGGAGATTTATTAGCAGGTTCCCTACGGTTTAAATATATTTCTAGGTTAAAGATGGAGGGTCAGCAAGTAGTCGGCGAAGAGCGTGTTTTAGAAAATATTGGCCGCCTAAGAGATATAAAAATGGGGAATGATGGATATATTTATTTTACAGTGGAAAATCCGGGGCTTGTCTTTCGGATAATGCCTACGCAAGAGGCTATTTAAAAATAGTTATTTACAAAAAGTAAAAATTTGAATAAAATTCAAATTTTTACTTTTCACACAAGCCTCAGACAGAGAAATGCTGCTATACAAAGATAGTCAGCTATAAAACTATAGTTCAATACCTAATCGTTTGAATAAAATATTCCGCAATGCTTTTAATATCTTTACAATTTCAAAAATCTCTTCGTCAGTGGTCGAATAATCTTTGCTAATTGCATACTCTTTACCTTTCAAAACCATAAAATACCAAAATCGTCCAACTACATAACAGCCATAAATCACTTCTTCATTATCATTTTGTTGTTGTCCCGCTAACATAGCTGCTAGGTTCTGTCCTGCTGGATCGCCATTGCTGTTGATATCCTTTTTATATTCATGGAAACTAAAATAAGGGACTTTTGGTGCATAATACCCACTGGCAATTGTTCCATCTGGCTTCCCCACTAGTTCATATTCTCCAATAATACCTGAAAGGGGACGTTGAGCAAACCAATTGAGTTTGTAAAATACCGTAAAGTTTATAGAACCAAATATAGGCCCAATAAAATTAATCAACAATTCTTGATCATTCCAAACATCAATATTATCTATTAATCTTTTTTGATATATTTTTGCCACCATCTTTTCCTCTTCATTTAATTCTGGTAATTCGGAAAGCCAAGTAGTGAGTGCTTCATGTTTTCGCACGTTACGCAATTCAAAGAGGTCATACATCTTTTCTTGCGTCATCTCATTAAAAGATAATTTGGTTACTTCTTTTTGCATATTTTTATAGTTTGATAGACTCTAAAAATACGATGATTTTTGATTGTAAAGAATCATAGTGAAGATTTGAGACAATATATCTTATGCGTTTACCCTGTTTAAATATTGATGTATTTTTAAAAAATTGAAAATAACTTCCGCTTCTATCACTCAACTATATTAACTTCCAACACCACACTACTCCGTTCTTTAGATACTTTAGAATTGTAGCCAATACGCATCAAATAATCTCCAGAATAAACCGCTTTTTCATCTAGCAGAGTGCTCGTATTTGGATAAAGATTCAATTCTTTAATTTGGTATTTTTTATCCGCATCCAAGCCTTTTAGTTTAACAGGTTCAACAGAATAATTAATTTTATAGCGATTGTCTATGAGATAAGAAAATACAATCGATTTGTTTTTGTTCGGACTTACAAATTGAAAACTCGCAAAGGGTTTTTCATAAGGACTTTGTAAGCGGAACATATCTCCATGCCACACCACTTCGCTAAATCCTTTATAATTTTGAACCGCTTGTTGGCAAAACAGTTGATCATTGTCACTCAACTCCTCTACGACAATATCGAAGCCCAATTTGCCCATAGAAGCTACATCTGTACGGTATTTAATACTGGCTTTTTTATCCCAATTCGTAACGTGTGCACACATAGCGATAGCTGGATAAAAATAAGAATAGTCCCATTGCATAAATACTCTATCAATAGGGGCGGTATTATCACTTAACCAAAATTCTGTAAAATACTGCAAGGCACCATAATCTACTCTTCCACCACCACCAGAACAAAGCATGATGGGCACTTTAGGATATTTAGCCCTTACTTTTTCTAATACCTTGTATAAACCTTTCACATACTCCACATAAATTTGAGACTGCGGTAAATTTTGTTGGTTCAAGTATTCAGAGTAGGCGTTGTAGATAATGGAATTGGCATCCCATTTAACATAGGCAATATTCGGATTTTGGGTAAAAATCGTATCAAATACTCCAAAAACATGGTCTTGTACGGCTGGATTAGACAAATCCAAAACCAATTGATTCCGATAATAATATTCTTTTCGATTGGGTTGTCGGATGACCCAATCTCGATGATTTTCATATAATTCACTATTGGGATTAACCATTTCAGGTTCTATCCAAATACCAAATTGTATTCCTTTTTTGGTAGCTTCTTTTACCAAATAACCTAAGCCATTCGGGAGCTTTTTTCGGTTCTCTTGCCAATCTCCCAAACCCGCTCTATCATTATTACGGGGGTGTTTATTTCCAAACCAGCCATCATCTAGCAAAAACAAATCTACCCCTAAGCTTGCTGCACCATCAAATAAATCTACTAGTTGATTTTCTGTAAAATCAAAGAAAGTAGCTTCCCAATTGTTTAACAGCGTTAGGCGTTTTCCTTCTCCATCATATAAGCGATATTTTCTTGCCCAGCGGTGCATATTTCGGCTCGCTGTGCCTTTTCCTTTTTCAGAATAGGTATAAATAAAATGCGGTGTATCAAAGGTAGCATTGGCAGCTAGTTGGTATTCGGCAGCATGAGGATTCGCACCCGCTATCAGCCGTAAATTATCGTATCTATCTTTTTCAAAATCAAACCGATAGTTACCAGACCAAGCTAAATTAGCCAATAGCACCTTTCCTGCATCTTCCGCTGCTTCTTTATCTATGGACAACATAAAAGTGGGCGGCGCATAGAGATTTGCACGAGCCCCTAGTTTTGAATCTAAAACTTTGATACCTGTCGATAATTTATGCGTTTCGGGCTGCATTTCTTCTGCCCAAGTACCGTGGTATTGTGTAAGATAGAAGTTGTCGTCTCTAAAATACAGGTTAGCAGAGGCATATTTTTTTAATAATATAGGTTTGGCTTCTCCATTGTGTATAGCCGTCCATTGTTCAAAAACGTTTTCCTTTTGGTAGACCTTATAAAACAATTGGACACTTGTTTTATATAATGGATCAAACAAATCAATAGTAGTTAACACCACATTTTCTTCGACTTGTTTGCTGCTATGACCAACATATTCCAATTCCGTCGAAGGATTCCCGTCGGCATGTAAAATTTGTAAAGCAGGTTCTGCTATATTCCAAGTGCCACTTGGCGTATAAGCATGATTGAATACATCTTCATTGTTGCCATCATAGTATAGCTGTTTAGCAAGATTATTGTATTCATTGGCATTCTTTAATTTTTGTCCAAAATGGATTTGGCGCAAGCGTTTATGCGTATCATTTTGTAAAACGATGGCATATTCTGCACTTTCTATCGCAATAGTTGCTTGTGCAGAAAGCGAAGTACCAAAAAGAAACAAAAGTAGGAATAGTGGAAGTCGCATATTTTTTTTGAGCAAAAGTAACTCTTCTCCTTAGAAATCCATCGCTTTAACAGGTCGATCTGTTTTAGCATAGGACAAACGTTTTAATTTATTGCCCGTATGGTAGGCATCTAAACCCGAACAAGCAATCGTACCCGCCTTTTGTATATCAATATATCCATCTGCATGGATACAATCTTCGGGAACATAAATTTCCTGAATCTCTCCAATAATAAAGACAGTCCCATTTAATTGAATATCTATCTTTGGTTTAATTTACATCATTAAAACTATTCCAATCTTACCAAGCAAAAAATAAATCATTTTTGCTTAATTCAACTCGACCTGAGAAAATACCGAATATTTCAAATAGCAGGTTATGTCTCAAATAATAGATGACCAGCGCCATTTACTCCAACATCGAAAAAGAGACATGAAAACTACACAGATTCTACTGTTCACATGTTTTTTATTGAGAATAACGGTGAAACTGAGAATTGCTTAGTTTAAGAAAGCGATCGCCAATAAGAAGATTTCGGAGATCCGCGGAAATAAAGTCTTTTTTAGTAACGTTTAGTCTTAATCCAGATCCTAATTTACGCCTCATCAGCGGAATAATAAAACGGGAATATAACTGCTGCGTAGCATTTGCGCCGTCGTACTACCAATCACTAGATGGCGAATTCGGCTATGCCCATAAGCGCCGATCAGCAATAGACTAATATCTTTGTCGGTAACATAGTTCGAGATCGCTTTTTCTGAATGCCCCTCGACTACAGAACAAATTGGTTCAAATCCAGCCTGCTGTAAAGATTCTTTGGCTGATTCAATTCTAGCGATCGCCGTTTGGTCGGCAGTAGTTTTAGCCACGCTGACAACATGCAATTCTAAGCCCGTAAAAATTGAAGAGTCGGCAATAAACTGGAGCATTTTTTGACTGCTGGGACTTCCATCATAAGCAATCAGCACTCGCTCAATCGGTTTGAACTGGCGGGAAGTTACCAGGCAGGGTTTATGACTGCTGCGGGCAATTCTCTCTAAGTTTGCGCCCAGGTGTCCCGATGCAAATTCGGCTGCCTCGCCTCGCTTACCTAAGACGACTAAATTGCAGCTTGCCTCAAATTTTTCCAGACAGTCTACAAGAAAACCCGTTTCGTGAAGCAGATTAATCTGTTCTACCCCCTCGGCTTTAAGAGTTTGGGCTGCTGATTGCAAGACTAGTTTCGCCCGTTGGTAATTGATTTTTGCTTTTTCGTGTTCCAATTCTACTAAGCGATCGAACAAATGTTCCGAAGCATCAATGCCAATACTGCCACTCAAATTTTGTTTGGATGTTGCCTGTTGACCGCGAGTATCAGTTACACAGAGGACATCTACCGCTTCTGCTTTTAGTTGATTGGCAAACCATGCGCCATAGCGGTAGGTATTTTCCGCAAAAGTCGAACCATCACTGCAAAGTAAAATCTTTTTCATGGTTAAAAGTCCTAATTATCAATAATTGCGGATTCTTTATTACTTGCTAATCGGTTGAATAGAGTTGCGCTAGCTTCATTTAAACCAATAACCTCTACTTCTGCACCATTACGGCGGAATTTA
>ENA-ORXT01001232-ORXT01001232.1-marine-metagenome-genome-assembly--contig:-NODE-1232-length-35379-cov-11.195371_pt1 | contig 35379 bp, 31 predicted proteins | sample MGYA00237868_ERZ511482 | MGnify/ENA metagenome assembly ERZ511482 | reverse complement strand
ATTCAAAGATTTTTTTAGTTGTATAATGAAAAAATAGTCTCTTCAAAAATGACGATTATTTATGGTTAGGTACTTAAATCCAGAATTACAGCCAGTAATAGTTGATCAAATAGATTTATCTTACAACACTTTTATAAAAGGCGTAGATCAAGTACTTTACTATAAACTAACCAATAAAGGTTATTCGTACTGTCTGTATCTTTAATGATGCTTTTTAAATTTCCTTTTCATTTCTGTTCTAATTTATATTTGCTATTCTTTTTTATTTTTCCTTCGTTCCTAATCAATTAACGATCGGCTTCTTTTTTATTGCCTTAATCAATTTCTCAAATTTCGTTTTTGAGAAGCTATTCACCTCCATTTCTTGCGCTATTTTCCTGTTTTCTTCAATTAATCTGTCAACTACTGTTGCTCTTTTCATGGCAGCAAAAATTTTAATGCCTAAAATATTGTCGGTATAGACTCTAGCTTTATTATCTTTTTGAATCCAGAATGCTTTAGAATTATTGAAATGTACAATACTTTTATCATACGCTTTTTCTCTAAAATAAGTATCGGCTAAATTAATCTCTGAAACGGCAATACCTTGCTCAAATCCTTGATGCTGATACATGGTAATTGCTTGCTGAATAGCAGATTTAGCTGCGCTAAATTGTCCTTTTTTCCCATTCAATAAGCCAATGTATTTATAAAGATTTGCTATCTGCATGGAATCCTTTTCAGCTTTCCATATTTCCAAAGATTTCTTTGAATACAGCAAAGCAGAATCTACTTGATTTAAGTGTTCTTCATAAATGTTGGCAATATTTAGATTTGTCAAGCCCGCCTTTTGAAATTCTTTAATTTTTCATATTCAGATGCTACTTCTTTGAAAATAGGAATAGCACTTTTGGGCATTGTTGAATAGGCTTTAAATCCTTTCTTTTCTAATTCCTCTATGCTTATTTGGTCCGTTTCGCTAGAATTTTTCTTCGTGTTAGCAATTGGATTGCAAGATATAAACACGCCAATCATTATGATGGACAAGATGTGTATTTTCATTTTTGAGATGGTAATAAGTTATTTTTTGAGCGTTACTAAATAGAGTTCAACTAAGGCGATATTAAAAACCCAACCTAACCAAGAAACAATTCTATAAGTATCCATTGGCGGAAGGGCAAAAGCGGAAACAATCATCCATTTGAATAAGCGCAAACTTATAGCCGACAGCGTTAAGGCATAACTTCGCAACATAAACTTTTGATGATTATGCCAATCTTTCTTTTTTACATATTGATAGGCTTTGTATGTAAATACAAACCATAATACGGCTTGAATACAAAAGGAAATTTTAGAAACAATACCACCGTTTGCATATAAAGCCATGATTAACCCGGAAGGACTCGCAATAAATAAGACCAGAAGAATGTATAGTTTCCCTAGATTTTTATGCAGCTTAGGAAAGGTCTTTCTCAGCGTTTCTGAAAACTGAGAAATTCCTAATATTAGTACAAAGAGACTTGTATATACGTGACTAAAAAAAGCAATTTGATAATGCTTAAATTGAATGGCTTCCTCCTTAATATTCAAAAAAGCGGTATCCAATTTTATCGGTATATATTGCAGGGTTATTAAAATCATTAAGTATGTAAAATAGCTTACGGATAAATAATAAACTACCTTAAAGAGATAATTGGAGATTAGACGCATATTTATAATTTACCCTCTACCAAAACGATCATAATATTCAGCAGCATTTTTCTCGTATTTTAATAGCAGTTGAATATTCTTTTTTTCCAAATCCGTAAAGTCATCTTTTATGTTGGTATGTACAGGAATATACCAGTTTTGAGCATCAAAAAACACCCGCAAAGGTCTGTGTTTAAAAGAATAGCCATGTCTTGCATAAATCGTGTTCCTGATAATTGTTAAGTCTCCTCTTTTTAAGTTTTCAACCTCCGATTTAGCTAGCAAAGTGTTAGAAGCATTGATTTCATAAATCAAGTTTGTTGCCGTTGCAAACTCTTTAGAAATCCATTCCTCGAATTCGTCATCTATTTTTTCTGTTTTATTTGTTTTTTTTACTTTATTCCAATCAATATATCCTTTTGAATATTCCAACATAACATCAGGATTATAACTGAAATTTCTTTTTTCAAGCGTATATTTCCGTTTCTTGATATCAATCTCTTTGTAGGCAGTCCAGTTACCTGTTAGTTCCTTATCACTAATCGTAAAAATAAATTCTCCATCATATTTATTGTCTCCAGGTTCTTTAGCGATAACTGAATAACTGCCTTGGCTTTCTTTTCGAATGCTGCCTTTAAATGGTCGGTCATTACCTGCTACTACACTGTGACCAATTATCAAACTATCACTTATTTTATCGATGGATATATTGATTTTATTTTCTCTATCCCACATATATCCATCGTCCACAAATAAAGTTTTATCACCATAATCATTTTCGTCATCTTTCTTAAAATAGCCTACCCAAAATCCTAGCAAATCATTAGTTATTAAGGATTTTTTTTCATCTTCTTTTATAGGTGCCGATGGTGTAGTTTCTTGATTTGCTTTCGATAATCCAATTTTTGTTCCTGCTTCTACTTCCACCTTTGCGTCTGGATTTTTAATATCCGTTGTACAATTTGACATTAAAAGACCTAAGATTGATAAATAGATTAATTTTTTCATTTTCGGTTATTATTTATAAAATCAGTTGGATCTAGGTAGCCATTTTGATTATCGCTATATCCACCTCCAATCCCCATATCTATATCTGATCGGATCTCAAAATGTAAATGGGCAAGATACATTCCATTACAATTCCCGATTGTGCCGATTTTATCTCCTTTATTTACAAAACGATTACTTTGTACAAGTATTTCGTCACAATGCGCATAGACGGATTCAATTAACCGCCCGTCCTCCAATTGATGCACGATTCGTATCACCTTTCCCCAACCGCCATCAATATCTTCGCAAAAATGGACATAGCCATTGGCCGTTGAATAGATAGGGTCGCCTAAATCTGAATCGCCTCCTTTAACGGAATTCCAATCATCTCCTAAATGATAGTTTTTTCCAAATTTCTGCGCATTGTAGTAGCCTTTTGCATTGGGTTTCCCTACTGGAAAATCAAATCCCTTGGAGCGGTATGTTGAATTTTTGTCGAATAATCCAGATAGTATTTGACTTTTAGTGAGCGCTTTAATTTCCTTGCTTGGTAGTTCTTCTTTCTGCACAATCTCCTTCTTTTCGACCTTTGGCTGATTTTGACAACCGATATTTAATAGGAGGAGAATTATTGTTATTATAGGTTTGAGTCGCATTCCGTTGTGGCTATTATTTAGATACATGTATCTTCCTTTAAGTAAGAATAATTCCGTCCTTTAATTTAGGTAGTAGATATTTATATTGATAATTAATCCGACTAAGAGTAAAAGAACTATTACTAAATTACCAATACATCCAATCAATTTATTAAAAGTATGGTCTTCCTTTTTTAAAATACTATGTATGGCATTTATTAATCCTTTAATAGAAAACACCACCATAATGAGCCCAGATATTGCAAACAGTAAATCAGAAAAAAAATAGGGAATGAAATTGGCTACATTTACAATTGCTCCAAAGCATAATATGAAAAAACCAGCCACTGCGTATAAAAAATAGCGAAAGGACTTTTCTGAGTAAGTTTTGTTTATTTGGCTTTCTTTAGCTTCTAAAAGCTCCTTCCTTTTTTCTGTTGAATTTGTCATTTTCTATTTCTACTTTTTAATTCTGCCTGTCTCATTGGCATCGAATCAATTTTATTACATAATTCTTCTTTTGTTAATAGGTCTGTTTTCCGAAGTTTTACGCCACCATCTAATCCAATTAAGATGACTTCAAATGAGTGCTGTTCATTCAATAGTTCTTCTGCTACCTGTACTGATACTTCTCCAGATTCCTCTTTACCTCCCTTTTTATAATCGGTTAATTGGTAGTTTGACCCTACTATTTGATACAGTACTAATTTTCTGTCTTTTAATAGCGCTGCCGCAGAGCTAAACACTGCTATCTGTTTTTGATATATGTCAGACTGCTCCTCTTTAGTTTTTACGATTAAAATCCTGTTTTCCCATTTGTACTTTTCCATATTTTGACCATTTAAATTAAAACATAATATACATCCAAATATCATTAGAATTGTTCTGACCATTTCCATTGTTTTTTATCCTATATTTCTAACTGTTCTGAATAGTTATCTATATTTTTTCGTTGTTATTTCGTAACTAGCCAAGAGGGTTTATTTTTTCTGATTTTTTGAATAAAAAATCAGAAAAAATAAATCTCCCAACCACAGCAAGGATGAGATTTATTTTTGGGAAGAAAAATTTTTTTTCTTCCTAAAAAGAACCTCCTAGCTAGTTACGTTATTCCTAAGTATTTCGTAACAAAAATGTTTTTCATATTCGGGATGATTAATCAATTCAGGATGATTAAATTCTCCTTTTTTTGCCATTCCTATTTTCTTCATAACGTTTTCAGATTTCTTATTGTTTATCGTGCAGACTGATATGATTTTATTTATATCTAATTCATTAAATGCATAATCAAGACATCTCTTTGCGCCTTCGGTTGCATATCCTTTTCCCCAAGCATTTCTTTTTAATCGCCACCCAATATCAATAGCAGGAGTGAATTCTGTTTTATATTCTTGAAATGCAAGACCTATCATCCCAATAAATTCTTTTGTTTCTAATATTTCTGTTGCGTAGTAAGTGAAGCCATTTTTAACAAAATGATTCTGGAGATTATCTATGAGTTCCTCCACTTCTTTTTTCGATAGGGTTTTAGGAAAGTGCTCCATTACTTGTTCATCAGCATTTAACTTCGCGAATTCTTCCAAATCATTATCCGTCCAATTGCGAAATCCGAGCCTATCTGATTTAAATAAGTATTTGTCTTTTTTCATTTTTTAATGGATACTAGAACCACAGTAGTCCGCATAGCTTTTTTGCCGTTTTAGCTTTTATTATAAGCCGTTTTTTCATTTAAATTGATTTGGTCGTAATCCTTTCGCAGCCGATCGTGCTATTTCTGCAATTCTCTTCATTTCTGGTTTCCATTCTTTTAGCAATTACCACCCAATACAACATTCCCTTTTTAGTTGATTTTGTTTGAGACTGAAAAAATTCCATTGAACCTTTAGTTTTATTCAACGCAACTTTTAAATCCTCTGGTATAATCAATTTTTCAACATCATCCATTAATGTCCATGTTCCATTTTGCTTAGCTGTTTCGATACTGTCAAAACCTGCTTTTGTTATTAGGTTATTTTGGAGGAGATTGGCAACTTTGTCTTTATTTACTTTTGACCAGGTGCTATTAGGTTTTCTTCTGCTGAAATATTGCATATACCTTTCTTCATCAATCGTCTTTTTAGTACTATCTATCCACCCAAAGCAAAGTGCTTCATCCACTGCTTCACTCCAACTAAGAGAAGGTATTTTTGTTGATACCCTATAATAAACAAGCCAAACAGACTGTTTTAACTGATGATTTTTTTTTCTATCACCAATTAGTTGCTCAACATTATCATATAACTCTTTATGAATTGTGGATTTGGTCTTTCCCCTTGTAAATATAGAGATGGAATGGCCTCTTTTCATCGAATAGGAGATTTGATGTGGGCCTAAAAAACTCGTTCCACCAAGAATGAGAATTTTTAGAGGCTTATTCTTAGCTTTTGATTTCGGATTCTCTTTCTGCTCTTCCTTTCTGGAATTACAGCTGTTAAAGCTTGTAAATAATAATGGGAAGACTATTCCTGTTTTTATTCCATATTTAATAAATTCTCTTCTTGGTTTTTTATATTTCATATTTCTAAATTTGTTATCCTATGCCTATTTATTCAAATTAAATCAATTTTTCATCTAAATTTGATTTTATTCTTTGTCCTCACAATTAAAATTATGAAACAGTTTTTGCTATATTTTTTGACAGCTATTTTCTCCATTTTTATTGGTTGTCAAATTACAGAAGGTGTCCTTCTTGTTCCATTCTGGCAATCTTTATCTTCGGCTGATTTTTATTCCTATTACAAGGAATTTGGTCCTTCTATTGGTCTTTTTTATACCGTTCTCACTGTAATTGCTGCTATAATACCTATTTTTCTTGTTATTTATTGTAAGTTAACGAATTCTAATGCTTTTATGTTTGCGCTAATTTCTTCATTTTTTGCAATCCTTTTTGTCTCTTCTTTTTACCTTTATTTCAAAGATACCAATGAATTATTTTATCAATCAGCCCTCTCTGATACAGAATTAAAAAATGAATTAATTACTTGGAGTTATTGGCATTGGGGAAGAATTTTTATTGAATTTGTCTCTCTTACTTTCTTAATCCTTTCTTTCATTAAGATTCAAAATAGCAAAATTAGTCCCACGCCCGTTAAGAAATAGATTTTTTGTATAGAAATAGAGTCATCAATATGAAGAAATTAAAAAGGTTCAAGAATTTATATTTATCAGATAATAGTAGCGATGAAAAAATAAATAGGTCGTTCTAAAAATTATCATTTATGACTTACAATATAACACCTTTTAATATAATTGCCCTGTGTTTTTTGCTCTTTGGAATATTCAACTTTAGTTTTAAACAAGCACAAGGCGGAGACCAACTAAACAATTTTTGGCCGATGGTCCTAATTATTTTAGCAGTTGCTATGATTAGTATAGACTACCTTTTGCAACGATTCAATATTTCTTATTTGAAATTATGCGTGGTAGAAAGCATTCTGGTTATCGGACTTTTTCTCTATGCCTACTTCATTGATGTAATCAATTTTTAAGAGGGTATACAATAATTTTGAATGATGAATTTTGAATCTGTTGCCCCATTCAAAATTCATCATTCAAAATTCAAAATTCTACCAAAAAAAAATAAAATGGCATCTAAGAAAATTTTCTATTCAGAACATCAAAAAAAGCAATTGTTTTTCGAACTCACCAAACAGAATAAGGGAATACGAGTTCGCCGAGGTCTTATTGGTAAACCTTGTTTGATTTTTGAAATTCCTTTAGCCTCGTCGAGAGTTGATTCCTTCTCTGATAGACTGAAAAAAGAATGGCTGGAAAAGGGATTTGTATCAAAAAATAATATTCCAAAAATTATCGAAGGCTCAAAAGCGGGTGTGCTCAGAACTACGGGAATAAAAGACGATGACCGATACAGAAAGTTTATGAATATGGACACTATCAGATTATATTTCAGTGATAAAGACTACGGTATTTTTCATTTTGCTAACGGGCTGGAATATGATGGTGACCTTGACTTGGAGGAATTGGCAGACCTTGGAAGTTCTGCGGGACTTATCATCGAAGGAGATGTTAGAATATCGGGGGTACTGACTCAGCTAAACGATGGATATCCAGATGCTACACTGATTATGGGGGATATTTACGCCAAGAGTTTTGTGAAGCATAACAGTCATATTGTTATTGATGGTAATCTAAATGTCGAGCAAACTATTTTCGGATTTTATAATGATGGTTCACTGAAAATTACTGGCGATGCCAGTGGTGAGGCTTGGGTGTCGAGTGACCATGACATGCATACACAAGGAGAATGCCGAATGTTTAGTGAGGATGTATTTAATTGGGACATACCCAATTGGTTGAATCCGAAATTAATTAATACAGAAGATGAGCGTGAAGAACTAAATGAAGAATTGTTTTTGGAATATATCAAGGAAGGTAAATCTGTACTCAAACAAGGCGCAGTGTATCATCATGAAGAGAAAGTTATCGAAGAAGTTAAAGAAGTAGCAACTCCTGTGGAAGTACCGAAACTTGACCCTAAGCTAAAAGAAAAACTCGATGAATTTTCTATGGCCAATGACAATATGGGCATTACGCTAACGCTGGTCAACTGGCAAGACCGCACCGACCTCTGGGCGGAAGTTAGTACCTTTCGCTTGGGAGCCCCAAGTTGTTCCGCCGTGGAAAAAGAAATGATTCAGACTGCACTCGATCAATATGAAAAAGGAATCTTGAGTCCACCAGAAAAAATCGTTCCTCCCGAAGCTGCGGATTCTTAACTTTACCAAATATATCGAAGCATGGGGAAATAAATATAGCAAGCTAAGAACTTTAAAAATCTTCTTTTTTTACAAAAAAAACTAATTTTGACTAAGGCTATTCTCATTTCTATTGCCATTGCCGTATTAGGTTTTATCCCATTTATGGGTCTTCCAGGTGCATTGGTATTTCTATTGTCTAAACCTTATATCTATTTAGCTCATGGACCGATGGCATTCGAAGCTTTTGAGCAATCTTTAGGGGATAGTGCTTGGCCGCTAATGCTAGCCTTAGCTGTACTTTGGCCAATTTCTATTCCTATTGCTTATGGTTTGAGTCAAAAAATATTTGGCGACTTACCTTTTTTTTCACTTGAACAACTAATACCTTTTTGTATTTTTGTTTTGATAGGAACAACTATTATATCGTCACTTACTATATCCATGAATTTTTCCTTTCAGCGATTATCCGACTCAGAAATTTTAGAACAGGCTTTAATAAATGGAAAACTTTCTTTAGTAAAAAACTATTGGAACGCAAAAGAAAATACTACCTACTCTTTTGGCGACCCGCTGTTCATAGCCTTAAATAATAACCAAGCAAAAGTTGCTCATTATCTCTTAGATAATGGGGTAAATCCGCAGCAATATGCCCCAGATTTCAAAAACTATGAACCTAGAATTACGCCCTTACATACTGCCACAAAAAAAGGAATGATAGATACAGTTAAAAAGCTTTTGAAGTTAGGTGTTAATCCAAATATACGCTCTACTAATGGTAAAGTACCTTTGCACAATTTGGGAAAAATGAAAAAAAATATGCTCCCAATCATTGAACTTTTCAAAACTTATAAAGCAAATTTTGCAGCGGTAGATAACGATGGTAACACGCCTTTGATAACCATGGTATCAATTAATGCCCCTTTAGAATATCGACCAATACTTGCACAAAAACTGATTGAATATGGCTGTCCTATAGAGGTTAAAAATAATAAAGGTCAGACTGCTTTAGATATTGTGCAAGAACAACAAGCCTACGATCATAAATTGATAGCGGTTTTATCGAGTATATCGAAGTGAGTGATAATAGCCTTTCTGGATTTTTACTTTCTTTCGTTACTGGTTTACCTTTGCATTATTAACAGGAAGTGGGAAGCTTGGTTTTTTTGGTTTTTTTCATAAAAAAAATCCCAAAAAACAAAGCCTCCTAAGTAGTTACGATTTCGTTAGTATTGTTAATTAAAAGCCCAACTTTTCTAAATTATAACCGTATTCTTAGAGATAATTAAAAGAATCAAAGTGAAGCGTAAAAGAAATAAAAAACACCTTTCCATATTATTTTCGACTATTCTCGTATTACTTAGCTATTCAATTTCAGTGGCACAATATGCTCGGATGGATAGCCTCAAAAATATACTCTCTCAACAAATCGAAGATACAAACCGGGTAGATATTTTATTGGAATTAAGCTTTGGGCACCATCAAATAGATGTCTCACTTTGTCGAGCTTATGGAATAGAAGCTTTAAGAATTTCAGAAATCCTTGATGATACTGCCCGAATCGCCCGGTCGTTTAATTGTCTAGGGATAGCTGCTGACCTAAAAGGTAACTCTAATCAAGCCATCAATTATTGGGAAAAGTGTTTAGAATTATCAGCGCAAATAAATTTCTTGACAGGAAAAATGAAGGCTTTAAATAATTTAGGTATTGCCCATAAGGAAAAAGGGAATATCGAAAAGTCACTTCAATATTTCTTAGCTGCTTTAAAAATAGATGAGGATAGAGGTAATATAAATCAAACTGTAAACACGCTTTCCAACATTGGTAATCTTTATCTTTCTATGAATGATATGGATCACGCTTTTCAATATCTTCAACAAGCGATTGAGACAGGTGAACAGGTGGACATTCCTTCTAAATTAAGTCACCCTTACCAACGGATGGGTGAATTTTACGTTCAAAAAAAAGAATATGAATCTGCTATACCTTATTTGAATAAAGCTTATGAGATCAGTAAAGCGTATGCACAAGAATTACGTGCAGCAACTTCGCTTAGGCTTTTAGGTGAATGTGAATATCACTTGGGGGAAAGCGCAAAAAGTATTGCTTCATTCACTGAAGTAGAAAAAATGTTGGTTGACATAGGAGAAAAATATATAGAGTTGCATCACCTTTACCAAACTTGGGCTACGGTTTATAACGACCTTGGAGATTATGACAAAGCACTTGAAAAAGCTAACAAAGGATTTGCATTAGCTACAAAAAACAATTTGGAGGCCTCTAAATTATCTTCCTTACAATTACTCGGACAATTATACGAAAAGGTGGGAAATCATTCTGAAGCATTAAACTATCATAAGGCTGCTTTAGAACAACAAGATAGTTTGTATCTGCGAACCAAAGGAGAACTCGTTCTTGAATTAGAGGCGAAGTATCAATCGGATAAAAAGGAAATAGAAAATGAATTGCTTCGTACACAACAAGAGAAAACACAATCGGAACTAAGCACCCAAAGAAATTTTATAAATGTTATTATTTTGGTTTTAGGATTAGTAGGTCTTATAGCTTTTCTTTTATGGAGAGCTTACCAAGTTAAAAATCAGTACAATGAAGCACTAAAAGCACAAGTGGTAGAAAGAACAAAAGAGCTAGAAGATAGCAATAAACAGTTGCAACAATCTAATGTGGAATTAGAAAGGTTTGCTTTTATCGCTTCCCATGATCTTAAAACGCCTCTTGGTAATATTATTAATTTTACCAACCTATTAGAACGGCATTTAGGAAATCATGATGATAAAAAGATTCAGGAGTGTATTAAGTTTTTAAAAGAAGGTGGAAAAAGAATGAACAAGTTAATTGAGGACGTGTTGGAATATTCTAAATTATCAGGTACAAAAAAAGAAACGATAAAGGAGGAGATAAATCTTAACAGCCTATGCGAGGAACTTAAAACAACAATACATAGTCATCTTGAAGAACGACAAGCCCAAATAGAAATTCCCCAATCACTACCTTTGATAGTTGGCAATTACTCTTCGTTTTTTCTTCTATTTAAAAATCTAATTGAAAATGCCATTAAATATAATGAGTCCCCCATACCTACCGTTAAGATTCGTTTTCTAAAAAATGAAGATACCTTTTCTTTATTTTTTGAGGATAATGGAATTGGGATACCAGAAGAGTTCTTTGAAAAAATATGGGAAATGTTTGGTCGGCTTCATACCCATTCAAAGTATAAAGGAACGGGTCTAGGATTGGCCACCTGTAAGAAAATCATGGATGCTTTAAATGGAACGATTGAGGTTTCGAGTATAGTTGGCAAGGGGACTTTCTTTGAACTTAAATTTCCAAAATCTTGTCTTGCTAAATAACTCTTTTATTTTCTTCTTTTCCGACCTTAAGGAAGATATTCCAATGTTAAAAGAACACATTAAATCCTATTCTCTACTAAATTAGTATAAAAGACACCTTGGTGATTCATAAACGTGCCATCCTTTCTATTCAAATCCAATCTTCCTCCTTCAAAATTCGTTGCGCTCAAGCCTAATTCTTGATAAATACACGCCGTCGCTGCAAAGTCCCAGACACTCCCCCCACCGCTTTCTTTTTTCGGAAGCTTTAACATACAGGCTGGACCATTTTCCAAGACAAGGATACCATTCAATACGGAACCTGCTCCAGCAATTTCCTTTATACTAGTTAAACTCAATTGCACTACCTGTTCCTTTAGAAAGCTTTCTATTTTAGCTGCATGAGGGCTATCCTTTAGCTGGTAATCTGTCACATAAGTTAAATGGTCATTTGTATGCTTAATCTCCCAAGGGAGGTCATTCTTATAAGCCCCCTTTCCTTTGATAGCATGATACAAAGTATCCGTGCTTGGATCAAACACTACTCCAATATAGGGTGTTCCGTCTTTTGCGATTAAAGCAATAGATACAGAAAAACCAGGTTGTTTATTAATAAAAGCAAGCGTTCCATCCATTGGGTCAATACACCAAAAAAAATCTTTGTCGAATCGACTACCATCATCTTCGGTCTCTTCCGATAAAAGACCTATATTCAACTCGTCACAGGTAGGCAATAGATGCGCCAGAATTGCGGTTTCACATTTTTTGTCTACCACCGTTACGACTTGTGAGGCATAACTCGCCCCTCCCTTCTTTTGTTCTACCAAAACCTCCTCCTTCCTATACTGCTGCATGATTTTTCCTGCGGCACGGGCTGCTTTGATTGCTATATTCTTAAGTAGTAACAAATCCATTAGATTTAATTTTGAATCTTGAATGATTGAATGTTGAATGAAACTAGACGCAAAAGGACGTAAAGGTTATAACACTGAGTCCACTCTAAAAACATAAAAAATGAAACACATAGTCACATAGACCACATAGTTATATGTATAAAAAATTAATAATTATTTTTTTATACATTCTATGTGTTCTTATGTGACTATGTGTTTCCCAAAAAAGAGGTTTTTAGAGTAGGCTCAACACTATTTTATAGACCATTGATTACTGCTGCTGTAACCCGTTCACTATAACTATTAAGCTTCCAGTGACCGGGACTCCATCCTTTTAGAAAGCGATGAAAGTCTGCCCAGGCAACTCGATATAAAGACCGCCATTCCCTTTCTAGCGCATCATTTCTTTCGACCAGTTCATTTTGTAAACACTCGAAATAGGTATCTAAGATTTGTGCTTCCAAACGTTCACAGGCACTTTCGTCCAGACAACTTCCAATAAAATACGCCACATCTTTCATTCCACATCCACCACCTACATACTGAAAATCTACCCCAGCAACGGGTCCATCTGGCGCAAAACAGAAGTTTGCCAGCTTGGCATCCCCATGAACAAAAGTTTTGTACGCACCCGCATTCAATTTTTCATTAATGGCAGAAGCCGCTTCCCTCAATCTTTGATCCTTCAATACGGCTAATTCCTGAGGTCTGGTCTCCAAATGCCAATAGGTGCCTACTTCCCAAAGTCCATCTGGCACTTGCCCCAAGTAACTTGCGTGAAATTGTGCTAACCATGCCAAACACGCCGCTATTTCCGCCCATTCGACCCTCCGCTTGCGTAATGGATAGCCTGCATTATCCAAATCCTCTAGCACTATCAGCACCTCCTCGGCTTGCGTCTCAATCGCTAAACATTGCGGTAAACGAGCAGCACTGTTTTTACTGTATTTGTCATACCAAGTAGCTTCTACTTTATAGGATTGCACCTTTCGTTGATGACCGATATCCGTATTCCATCCACGGGGATGATTTTTATAGCTGGGCAACTGAACGTGTTTTACTACTACGCTATCGACAGCAGCATCCGTTAATCCGATTCGCATGATTTTCCCGTATCCACTCCACAATTCCTGAATCAGCTCTTTTTCAATTAAAGAAGAAGCTCCTGTTCTTTGTAAGATGATCGACTTAAAATATTCATTCATAATACCCTAAAGTTATACTCATTTTCTCAAAACTATAATATTACCGTCAATCCGAAATCGATTTTCTTTTTCATGAAAAAAAATAGACTTGTCCTCCTTTTGTAATAATTAATTTATCTCTTCCACTTGAACCTTAACCCTGTATAGGGAAGATTGACCAGTTATATATAATTGATTTTTATCTTTCCCTCCAAAACACATATTAGCCACTCTTTCTGGTACGGGTATAGATTGTAACAAAACCCCTAGAGATGAAAATATATCTACTGCTTGTTTACCATTTGTACTTAAATAGACATTTCCCTTTTTGTCAATAGTCATTCCATCACAACCACTTGCAACAAATAATTTTTTGTTTTTTAAAGAACCATCTTCTTGAATATCGTATCGATAAGTTTTTCCTGCTTGTGCATCAGTTACATAAAGCGTTTTTCCATCTTCTGTTCCAATCAGACCATTAGGTTTTTCAAAATCTTCTATTACTCGGGTAATCGAAGAACGATCAGGACTGATATAATAGACATGCATACCATCTTGACTTAAATCTTTATCATTTTTTCCATATTTAGGGTCCGTAAAAAAAACCCCTCCTTTTTTATCTGACCATAAACCATTAGGTTCGTTAAATTGAACTCCTTTATATGTGGAAGCAATTACCTTTACTTCCCCCAAGGGACTGGTAGAAGTTACCTGTCTTTTTCTCATTACACAAGCCAGTAGATTGTTATCTTTGTCAAAATACAAACCATTTGTACCATAAGAATTTACTTGAAAAGTATCTAATTTGTTGTCTATGGTCCAAATCAAAATTAGACTTTGTCGAACATCCGTAAAATATACATTTCCTTCCTTATCGACAGCGGGACCTTCGGCCCATTTAAAACCACTTGCCAATTTTTCTAATGGATAACTACTTATTTTCGATTCTGTATCAGCAATATTATCTTGTTTTGAGTTATTTGTTAATTGATTTTGATTACAAGAACTGATAAGAATAGCAAGTCCTAAAATTAAATTTTTTTTATTCATTTTTTGTAAATAATGCATCTATTTTTCTTTCCTCAAATAGGTCTTCATATTTTTCTTCATATTTCCATTGAAGATCTTGTATTTCTTCTTCATTTGTTATTTCTCCACCTTTTTCTAAATGTTCTTTCGTCGCATCTCTTAATGATAATTTCTTTATTAGATATAGCCAAAAGGTTTCCTCATTGTATTCAAATACTTTTTCTAAAAGAAATGAAGTTACTGGTCCATTTAATTCTTCTCCATATTTTAATTCTTTGAACCATTTCTGTAATGAAAAATCTCCCTTCTTAGCGTAAATATATTCTACCAAGTCTGCTGCGCCTTTGTCCATTTCTTCGTGCCCAATTTTATTGGCATTTAATATCCATTCCCCATAAAATAATAATTTAACTAAGACTTTATATTCGTCATCGGTGAACTCAATATTTTTCTTTTCTTTTTTCATTTTCTATTAATTTGTTCCAATTCTCATACTTTTTTTCCTGTAATAATTTGACAAGTTTTGACTTGTCAATAATCTTAATCCAATTCTGGTAAGTCTTCTCTTCCTAAGAATAATTCTATACTTCTTGCTTTTCCAGGTTCTCTTTTTATATACCCTTTACTTTCTAATTTTTTCAACATGTCATTTACACTTGCTGGATTGCTTTCAAAATATTTTTGAAAATCAGCATGTGCAGGAGCTTTTTTATTTAATTTTAGGTAATAATACAGAAAACTTAAATATTGTCCTTGCTTTTTTGTGTAATTCAATTTGTAGCTATTTTTTATTTTTTTTAAGTGTTGTATATGTCGTCGCCCCAAAATCGACGAAAAAGAAGAAAATCAAATTGTCAAAATAAAATCAAGGAAAGAAGAAAAACTTTCATCATGGCCACAGCGGACAAGGATTAACCATTAGACTTGTCCTCCTTTAAGAAACACCTATCTGAAATGCGCTGTTTCTGCTATTTTCCTCTAAAAAATAACTCAATAAAGGGATTATTCGACAAGTCTATTAATAATCACTTTAAAAGTGATTTAGCACCTCTAAAATCTCAGAAAAATTAGGACGAGATTTAACCGCTGGAATTGTACAATCAGTAATTAATTTTTGCCATTTATTACGGAGCGCACTATTAAGCTCATTTTCACTAACAAGATTTAATACATCTTCTAGCAAACATCCAAATGCCCTTACCTCAACACGTTCAATATTAGGAGCAAAAAGGGAATTGACATCATAAAAAGTAGCTGCTCCGAAATCACCCAAAAGGCATTCTGCCTTTTTGTTTATCAGTATATTATGTGCGTAAAAATCTCCATGCTTAATTCCTTTCTTGTGTAACTGGGTGCAAACGGAAGCCATACTTTTTGCAATCTTCAATAATTCGGCTCCCTTAAAAACACGTTTCTCATCAAACACATCTCGCGTACAAGTTTCCAAATTTGGAGGATTGCCTAGATTGACATAAGTAGGAGATATAAGCTTCATTATTAAACCACTTTTATCTTCAGGATGGTCTTTGATTTTCCCTAGAATAGGAATTAAATTTTCATGAGTTCCTACAGCAATAGATACTTTCATCTCCTCTTCGGGCAAGCCATCGCTAGTTACATTCCCTTTAAAAATTTTGATGGCTACCTCCTCTTTTTTAGAATTCCAACTTGCTTTCGAAATCAATCCCGAAGCACCTTCTCCTAATAGTTCTTTAATACGGAAATCTTTCCATGAGAAGGACTCTAAATCATTGTTTAATTGAATTCGATATGCAGCAGGATTGCCTCCAAATGCCACCCAAGACAATTTAGGTAACTCAAATAACCATTTTGGAATTGAGCTAAGTTTGTTAGCCGAAATTCTGAGGAGTTCTAAATTTATGCAGTTCGCCATTTCAACTGGTAACGCTTCAATTTGGTTACCTGCCAATCCACATTTTTGAAGCAGGTGACATTTACCAATACTCTTCGGTAATTTCTCAATCTTATTATCGGTTAAAATCAACCAATTTAATAGTGGTGGAAATGCATTTTTAGGTATAGTTTGAATTTGATTAGATTTAAAGCCAACCATACTCAAGACAGGAAATTTTGATAGTATGGCAGGAAACTCCGTAAAATTATTACGTCCGAAAAAGATGATTCTTAAGTGCTGCAGCTGAGATATACTATCAGGTAGTTGAGTTAATTGGTTGTCTGATAAATCTAAAACTTCTAAAGTTTCTGCGAGCGATAATATCTCTTCAGGAAACTCCTTTAAACCACAAGCTAATTTTAAGGTTTTGGAACCAATTAATTTTCCCGATTTTAATTCTTCTAAAGCGTGTTTCATATTTAAAATATCCGTGTGCCAATTTAATACACTGTAACAGGTAAAAAAGCTAATTGCTTATTCCGTAGGACTAAACTTTACTAAATGTAGGCGTGGACTCGACCATGCTACCAGCACCCTTTTTATTAATTTTGAAAATAATATCCTTTTTTGTTGTAAATAATAGAACAGATGTAAAAGACCTTCTGAGATGTGATTTTACGACCACAAATGCCTCTTCTAAGCTAAGTTCATCTTCTTGGTCCTCGGTCTCTACAGACCTGTAGCGCAATTTAAGTAAGACTTTAAATTCACCTTCAGAATAGACAGGTCTAACAAATATATTTCTCAAATTAGGCTTACCTACTGTCTTTGCCATAGTTAACTTCGCAAACTGGGCTTTTTCTACACTTTCTATTACCTCTTTCCAAAAAAGGTCAAACGCATCTTCATAGGGCATAAACTAAAGATTAATGAATGAAAAATCGTCTCCGCAAAAGTAAGGCTAATAGTTTAATTCATAGAACCTAATCTTCCTTCTTTGTCTCGATAATATACTTATCCAAGATTTCTTCTAAATTCGGTTTAGGAACAAGTCCTTGAAAATGTTCAACGATTTCGCCTTTATGGACAAACATAATGGTAGGAATAGATTTTATTTTAAAGTGTTTACTTAATTTTGGGTTATTTTCGGTATTTACTTTGACAACTAAGGCTTTACCTTCATATTCTTCCGACAGTTCATCTATAATTGGCCCTAAAATCTTGCAAGGACCACACCAATTGGCGTAGAAATCTACTAAAACAGGCACTTTGGACTGAGCAACGATTTCATTAAAAGTGTCATCGGTCACTTGGGGCGTTTGATAGCTAGGTTTCTTTTTTCTCCAGAACATTTATTGTTATTTTAGTTTATAATTTATGGTTCTTTACATGGCTGCTAAAACGTGGTAAACACCTCTAAAGTATAAGATTCCTCATTAAATATTGCCAGCCTATAATCGTGTCTTTGATCCTTAGGAATGCTGTAATAATCAATAGACTTGTTACCCTTTAAGAAATACCTATCTGAAATGCTCTTTTTCTGTTATTTTCCTCTAAAAAATAACTCAATAAAATGATTATTCAGTGATTTTTTAAAGAAAACTAACAAAAAAATAGCTATTTCATATAGGCATTTTTAAAGGGTAACAAGTCTAATGTATTTTTGATAAAAAAATAAAAACGATAGAGACAGAGGAAATTAAACAGCTATTATTAAAGGGTATTTTGATAGATTATCCAGTTATAGTATATAAAATAGGATAGGGATGGTAGAAAAGTATGCTAATTAGTTCCAATGGAACAATAATTACCAAACACATTCCCGAACTCTATTAATTATTGACTCCGTATTTCGTACCCTTAAAGAATACTGTCTTGTTTGGTAAATTACAAGAACCTTGCTAAAAATGAATAAGTGATTCTTTCCTTCTTACTAAACAGAAAAAATATCGTTCTAAAGCCTAGTTTTTTATTTTGGTCTATTTATTGTAAAGAGTTAATATATATCATAATAATAATTTATTATAAACTTACCTTATCCAGACTCAACTAGCAAACTAGTTCTTGACGCTCTTCATTTCAAATTGCATATTTAAGTACTAGGACAAAAATAACTTAACATTAAAATAGTTTCTTTTTCCGCTATTTGTCCTTAAAAAATACTTCAATAGAGCAACTATTCAAGTATTTTTTAAGAACAAATAGTAAAAAAATAATTCCATTTTAATTGTTAACTTATTTTTGTCCTAGTACTTAAAAGCTAAAATATAGCTTAATTTCTTAGGATTATAGCTATTTTTAATATTGCTAAACGTAATCATTCAGAATAGAGAATAGAGAATAGAGAACAGAGAAGCGAGATAAAATCGTGCTAAATTTAATAGAACAAGCTATATTTTAAGAACAAATCTACTATCTAGTCTCTATTCTCACTTCTCTGCTCTCTATTCTGAATAGTTATTGCTAAACATACTATTTATATTTTCTTCTTATCCAAATATACTAATTTTTGAATTCAAAATCTTTTTTTAACACTTTGAGTTATTTTATATTTATAAAAAATTTTAAGTCAATTACTACTCAATTGCGTTATAGACATTTTTGAGATGTCCAACTCATTGTTAGTTTTTTACTAAAAAAATAAAAGAACCGCTTGTTAAAAAACCATACTGCTTAGCAGAGTACCCGATGTACTTAACCTTTGCTAATAAAAGACATGAATTCTACGCACTTTTTAAGACAGAAAGATTCCATGAACAGAAAGTTACTATTATCAGCTATGTTGATGATGCTATATATACAGGCATCATTAGCAACCTCCTTTTTTGATAAATCTTTCAAAACACTAGGAGATTCTATTCCTTGTATATTATTTTTAGAATTAGAGCAAGCAGATAATGGAGATTATACCGTCTCTCTCCTATCTGATACCTCTTGGACTTTTCCTCGAAATATTGTCAGTACTGCACAAATAACGGTTAAAGTCCCAACAGGTGGTTTTGTTGTTGGCGACATAAATGACCTTATCAGTGGTGTTACTTTCTTTCAATCTGGTAGAAATAATGCCCCTATTGAAGAGCCGTTATTTGATTATATATCTTTTAGCTTGGGAACACAAGGCACATCGAATATTCCTTTTCAAAAAGGAGAAAAAGTCCCTTTATTTTCCTTTACCAATACAGGAATTTGTCCAGATGGCTTGGTGCAACTAATGACTAATTTCACAGACCCCTTCTACCCTCCTAATAGCGTACAAACGAATGCAGGTCAACAACTAACCGTATCTGGATTCGGAGCCCCTGATTTACCCATTGGTATAAGGGGAAATGGCATCTCTTGTAACCCCGATAATACAAATCCCGTGGATACCACAAGTACGCCCGTGGATACTACAAGTATGCCCGTGGATACCACAAGTACGCCCGTGGATACTACAAGTATGCCCGTGGATACTACAAGTATGCCCGTGGATACTACAAGTATGCCCGTGGATACTACAGATAATAGTGGCACTCCACCTTTTCTTGATTCAGATTTAACGGCACAGTTTGCTGTTCAAAATATCAGTTGTACAGGTGCTAATGATGGCATTATTGTATTAAAAACAGAGAACGGAGTTCCTCCCTATAGCTATAGTTGGAGCAATGGGGCAACTACTTCCAGTATAGAAAATTTACTTCCAGGTACCTATACCGTTCAAATTATTGATCAAACTGGTTTTATCATTGAGCATACCGTAATAATAACAGAACCCAGTGTTTTAAATCTACAAATCTCTAAAATAAATGCTTCTCAGGCAGGTGCCACAGACGGAATAGGACGAGCAATTGTCACTGGTGGAGTTACTCCATATAGTTATGCTTGGAGCAATGGAGCAACTACTGGCACACAAAATAATTTAGCAGAAGGAGCTTATTCCCTGACGGTTACAGATGCCAACGGATGTACAGATGAAAAAAGCATAAACATCATTGACCAGTCGCAATGCGAACCAATCAATGTACTTTTAGACATGAGAGCCCCTATTTGTGCTGGAGAAAGCAATGGACAAATTTTAATCACCCCTCAAGGTGGACAAGCTCCTTTCAGTTACGTATGGGAGAATGGTAATGGCACTAATCTCCTTAGTGAGATCGGTGCAGGGCTTTATATGGTAACAGTTACAGATGGCATTGGTTGTACAATGGCGGTGAGTGCGATGCTCCCTGATGCAATACCTTTAAGTGTAAATTTAGAAGTGGTAGAAGATGGAACGATGAACGGAGGTCAAATATTAGCAACCGTTGAAGGGGGCACTGGACCTTACACCTATAATTGGAGTAACGGAGGAACAGAACCTGCTATAACGAATTTAGCTGGTGGGGTTTATATGCTCACTTTGACAGATAATCAAGGCTGTGAAAAAGTGATCTCCGAAGTAATTACCACCATGAGTTGTGCATTAGGAGTATTAACTTCTTTTGGTACAACGCTCGTCTTAGATGAAATTCCTTGTAATGATAAAGGTAGTTTCTGTATTCCTTTACCCTTGGATAGTATGGTTAACTATAGTGTCTTTTTAGATGGAGAAGATTATTCTAGTAATTTACAAGGTTGTCAATTTGAAACGTTCTTCGCCTATTCTTATGCTTTTTTTGCGGCTGGTAATGCAGTCGGCAATTACAATCTCCGAGAATGGACCATTAACGGAACTACTTTTTCAGGGCCTTTTGAATCGATAGATGCTTTAGTAGATTCTATGAATACATGGGATCCAGCAGGCAATTGGGTCAATCTTAAGGATGTATCTATTATACAAGGAGGAAATACGGACCAAATTTATGGCTCGATGGTAATTGTAGATGGTGCGGTGTCCACTATTTTAGATATTAATTCTAATTTAACTCCTCTTGGAACACAACTGACCTTCAAACCGGGCAATCATGAACTTGTTTTAGTAAATAATACTACTGTCTGCTCGGATACCCTACGTATTGAGCAAGCATGTAGTGGAGAAAGCAGAGATAGTCTTATTGCGATTACGATAAGTGTAGGAGAACAAAGCGCACTTTGCTTAGAACCTTTATTTGGCAGAGGTCTACAAATAGGAGCTAATAATTGTCCTGATTTGTCAGGTACAGTAGTAGGAATTGTACTTGATGCTTCGCTTAATTGCTTGATGCTTCAAGGTTTTTTAGTCGGCATGGAGGAAGCCTGCTTTGAAATTATTGATGCGAATGGCAATCTGATAACTGTTACGGTCATCATCAATGTAATACAAGAAACTATTCCTTGTATGGATTTTGGACTAGATACCATATTCACATTCGTAGCGGACTGTAATCAACCGAGAATTTGTACAAATTTACCTTTCGATATACTAAGTAGTGCAACAATTATTAACAACACTTTACCTTTTACGGGTACGATTGCAGCTTGTGAAAATAATGGGACTTCCTTCACATTCGCCCAATCTGGTCTGCATAATTTATCTATTAGTTACGGAGATAATTGTGTACATGAAGTCGTCATTATCCTAGGATGTGATGCGGATCAAGTAATAGAAGAAACGATTGAGATAGGTACATTTGATGTCATTTGTTTAACTATTCCTGGTCTATTAGGCACTTTTGAAACAGTAGAAAATATCTGTCCTGAAAAGAGTGGCGATCATGCCCTGTTTGAAGTACTAGCCAACTCTGGTTGTATTGGATTTACGGGTATAGGAATAGGATCAGATACCGCTTGTATTAAGGTGTGTGACTTCTTCGGCTTTTGTGATACTGTTACCCTTATATATCACGTAAACGATCCAACAAGTACACCTCCACCTTTATTTGACGCGGTCAATGATTCTGCTACTATTAGTCTAAATAGTTCGATAGTTTTAGATATTTTAGGAAATGATGTTTTTCGGGATCTGGATACCATGTATCTAGTTACAGAACCAGAAAATGGTCAAGTTTTTATTAACCCAGATGCCACCGTTACTTATATCGCTCAAACTGGCTATTGCGATGAAGAACAACCTGATACCTTTTTGTATGCGATTTGCGAGGGGGCGGTTTGTGATACGGCAACAGTTGCCATTACCGTCAATTGCTTCGTTAATAGAGAACTTATCGTATACAATGGCTTATCTCCCAATGGAGACGGTAAAAATGATGCCTTCTTAATTGAAGGAATTGAAAATTATCCTAACAACGAGGTAAGTATCTTTAATCGGTGGGGCAATAGAGTCTTAGTAATGGAAGGATATAAGAATGAATGGACAGGCACTTGGACTACTGATACCATACTGCCAGATGGCACTTATTTTTATATCATTGATTTGGGAGATGGTTCAAATGTATTGAAAGGATATTTGGAATTGAGGCGGTAAGTATTAGGTATGAAGTATGAAGTATGAAGTATGAAGTATTTGCGTTAGTGGCAAATACTTTATACCTCATACCTCATACTTCATACTTATTCAAAACGTTTTCGTCATATTCTCTGGAACAGCCAGCGTAAAATCTGCTTTCCCTTTATTCGCTGGCAATAAATTTTTTATCTCTTTTTGATAAACAGAAGAAATAGTCACTACTTTCAAATCTGGTTGGGATTGTTGGAGATACCAAAGAATTCCTTCATAATTATCAGAATGATAAGAACCGTTGAAATGAATAAATAAATTACCCTGCTGATAATTTTTTAAAATAAAATGCGCCATCGTTGCATCCTTAATGGCTTGCGCTTTCGGAAAATTCTCCCCTCCATCTCCCATACCCATAGACATCATTGCTTTATACCCCGGTAAATTAATATCAAAAGGCATCGGTAAAGGTCCGATCCATTGTTTGTCTGCTTCTGGTAAGGTTTCTAATTTTTCTATACCCTCCCTAAACACAATTTTAGCATAGCGTCGAGGCACATTTGTTGCTATCACTTTTAGTTCATTGGCCTTCGCAAAATCTACAAGCGGCGCGTAATCTGTTCTATAGTTATTCCATAATCTCGCAACGCTATCTAATTTCACCGCATTTATCTTTCCCGCCAAATACGCATCTACTGCTTCCTGTGTATCCGTCTCCAACATTTCTAAACCTAAAGTTAAGCTTCTACTTTGTTGCAAATCTTGGGTCAATTCCAGTTGTAACCAATGACCTATTGGATTATTATGTAATTCCCCAAAGAGGACGATGTCTGCTTTTTTACTCGCTTTTAATAATTTTTTATAAGCAGTCGTTTTTCCTTTTTTATTAAATAATAAATAAGCTGGCTTATCTTGTGCTTGCAAAGTGATGCTCATAATAATGATTGATATAATTGAGGTGAAGAAATATTTCATTAAAAAGTATTTTTACACTTTTAGAATAGAGAAGCGGGAATAGAGATAGATTTCGTGTAACTGTTCAGAACAGAGAAGTGAGATTAGAGACTAGATAGCAGCTTTGTTCTTAAAGTATAGCTTATTCCACCAAATTTAGCACGATTTCATCTTTATTCTCGCTTCTCTGCTCTCTATTCTGAACAGTTACGATTTCGTTTACATTTAACAATATTTGACAAGTTTATCCAATTGGTTGACAAAAATCTAAAGTCCAAAAATAGAACTAATTATTTACGTTTCGCTGAAACGTAAATTTTAATAAAAACAAATTGATGCTTCTAAGATAAGGGTGTAAAGAGAAATAATTTAACACTTATATTTTGGCTTTAAGCAAACAGTAGATGGAGTAGATTTTTTAGAGGGAGTAAATTTGATATGTTTTTTTGTAAAAAAACATATCAAATTTACTCCCTCTAAAAAATCTACTCTGTAAAAGACGCAAATACATGTCTCACTAATTTTTCAGTTAACGCTCTAATTTTTTGAATTTATTTCCCGTTCCTAAATACAAGTACCTAAAATAAATAATTAGTTATCAACAAAAATAGATGAAAAAAGAAAAAGCCGTCCTCTTAACCAATGGCATGTTAGACACAATGAATGCCAAAACTGCACATGGATTACTTCGAGGTAGTGAACGCTTTGAAATACTGGTAGTGATTGATTATAAATTTGCAGGGAGCGATGCAGGGGAATTAATGGATGGTTCCCCTATCGGTATTCCCGTGCTGGGCAGCATTCAAGAGTTTGTACAAGCAGATTTGCCAAAAGCTACTTATTGTGTGGTGGGCGTTGCCTTAGAAGGTGGCTTATTACCAGATGATTTTCGAGGAATATTATATGAAGCAATGGAACAGGGGCTGTCCTTAGTCTGTGGTTTACATACTTTAATGAGTGAAGATCCAGAATTTCAAAAAAGAGCTAAAGCCTACGAGGTACAACTCATAGATGTACGCAAACCTAAAAAATTTAGCGACTTACATTTCTGGACAGGAGCGATTCATCAGGTTAAAGCACCAAGAATTGCCGTTTTGGGCACAGACTGCGCCGTCGGAAAGCGAACGACTTGTCGTTTTCTAATGGAAACCTGCCAAGCTAAAGGTCTACAGGCAGAAATGATTTATACAGGTCAGACAGGTTGGATGCAAGGGCATCAATATGGATTTATTCTAGATTCTACGCTGAATGATTTTGTGAGTGGCGAATTGGAACGAGCTATTGTTGATTGTGATACAGCCCTTCAACCAGATATTATATTTATTGAAGGCCAATCTTCTTTACGCAATCCTTCTGGACCATGTGGAGCAGAAATACTCTTGTCAGCGGCAGTCAATGGAGTTGTTTTACAACACAAAGCGAATAGAACTTACTTCGATGATTTACCCACTTGGGGTAAATTGCCTACTTTAGCGGAAGAAATAAAATTGATTGAAGCTTATGGCGTTCCTGTATTAGCAGTTACCTTAAATGGAACTGGCATGAGTGAGTTAGCATTAAAAGCTTTTCAAGCAGAACAGCAACAACTTTTAACCATCCCTGTTTTTTGTCCTTTATTAGGAGAGATGGAAGAATTGACCGAAGTTGTTTTGAGAAACATTGTTTAGTTTGTTTATGCTATTTATAAATATCTGGTAAAAAGTATATTTGGCAGAAAGCTTCTTTAGAGGGAGTGAATTTGATTTGTTTTTTTGCAAAAAAACAAATCAAATTCACTCCCTCTAAAAAAATCTCTCTAATTTACTATTTACCTGATGCCATGTTTGCGCAGAATATTATTAATTCGATTAAACCCTAAAAAAAATGCTCAAATGCCTTATTGTAGATGATGAAGTATTGGCAAGATTACTCCTAAAAGAATATATTGATAAACTAGATTTTTTAAATTTAGTAGGTTCTTTTGGAAATCCCTTGGATGCCTTTCCAGTCCTTCAAAAAGAATCCATAGATATTATTTTTCTCGATATACAAATGCCGCAACTAAAAGGAACCGATGTTGCTAAAATGGTTTCTTCGGATACCCACATTATTTTCACGACCGCTTATTCAGAATATGCGGTAGAAAGCTATGAACTAAATGCACTCGATTACTTACTAAAACCAATAGAGTTTGATCGTTTTCTACTAGCCATTAATAAGGCAAAAGAGAAAAGCACTCAATTGATAGAAAATGATGTCATCGTTGTTAAATCTGGGTATGAATTGTATCGTTTAAAACGTTCAGAAATTCTTTTTATCAAAAGTGATCTTGACTATGTTATATTTCACCTCAAAGATCAACAAATCATGAGCCATGACTCCTTGAAGTCATTGGAAAGTATATTAGCCCCGTCTTTATTTAAGCGGGTTCATCGTTCTTATATTGTCAATAAAAATGCCATTACTACTTTAAAAAGTAGAACTTTATATATAGGAGAAACGCCCATTCCTGTAGGTGACAAGTATTATGAAACAATTAAAAAAGAATTATTTTCGTAAAATAATTTAGCAATGCAAATTCGTCCCCTTTCCCTCTTCTGAGTCATACCAAATTTTAGCTCCATTATTTGGATTTTAGCTATTGGTCTTTGGTTACAGGCTTGTAACCCTTAAAAAAGCTAATTTAAAAAAAATATAGATGGCTTGATTTTTGACGTTTTACAGGTTAACCAAAAAGGCTTTATTATAGCTAGTACCGTAGGCAAAAGATTTATCTTTGAATCTAAATTGAGTGTATAACAAAAGAGTGGTACTCTAATAAGAAAAAGTACTAAATTTAGCAATCTAATCAGGTAAGTACTCAATGATGAATGATGAATGATAAATGATAAATACCTAATAAGACGTAAATAGATGTAAGATAGCGTCTAATAAATTCATCATTTATCATTCATCATTGAGTATTTACCTAATCAGATTTAAAATACCACCGTTTCGTTACACACTCATTTAAAATTCTATCTTTCTAAAATCTTCTGGAAAAAGTTCATTTTTTAATCAATTTAAAATGATCTCGAAAACACGTAAGGATTTGTCGACTTTTTTTTGTCATTTTTTTAAGAGACGTATCCTTCATTACTAATTAAGCTATAAAAACTTGAATTGTACTCACTATGTTTTAAGGAAGTTGGACTTTTCAGTCAAATGTATGAGTTATTCTGTGAATGCGTATTCTATTCAGTTAGTTTGTCTTTTTAGATTGTCAGCTAATAAATTTGTTCCCTCTAAAGATTAGAAAACGACATCCCATTGTCATTCCGCAGGAAATCCACTAACGCCTTACTCGCCACGTCCCACTTGCCACGCCCCACTTGTCATTCCGCAGGAAATCCACTAACGCCTTACTCCCCACGTCCCACTTGCCACGCCCCACTTGTCATTTCGTAGGAAATCCACTAACGCCTTACTCCCCACGTCCCACTTGCCACGCCCCACTTGTCATTTCGTAGGAAATCTACTAACGCCCCACTTGCCACGCCCCACTTGTCATTTCGTAGGAAATCCACTAACGCCTTACTTCCATTTAGGGCGTGACAAGTGAGGCGTTAGTAGATTTCCTACGAAATGACAAGTGGGGCGTGGCTAGCGGGGCGTGGCGAGTAAGGCGTTAGTGGATTTCCTGCGAAATGACAAGTGGGGCGTGGCAAGTGGGACGTGGCGAGTGAGGCGTTAGTGGATTTCCTGCGAAATGACAAGTGGGGCGTGGCGAGTGAGGCGTTAGTAGATTTCCTGCGAAATGACAAGTGGGGCGTGGCGAGTGAGGCGTTAGTAGATTTCCTGCGAAATGGCGAGTGGGACGTGGCAAGTGGAGCGTGGCGAGTAAGGCGTTAGTAGATTTCCTACGAAATCTTTTAGTGGGCAAAGTATAACTAACCAGAAAGTTTATTCTTCTTGATTTTTTGAATAAAAATCAAGAAGAATAAACCCTCTTAGCCAGTTACTTTTGCTTATGCAAAATCAATTAATGACACGTAATATTCATGTTATAAAAATAATCCATGATTCATAATAGTTTTTTATAACGTACATTATAATGATCTATATCAGCGTCAAAATTCCAGTGTACCTCAGCACTATTTTTACCTACATTCCCTACTGCTCGATTATTAGGAACGGGCGCAGAACAAGTGCTTCCACCACCATTATTGTTTTCACTGCTGCCAGTAAAAAAGTTGGGTCCTTGTCCATCCTCATATTCATTGGCAGCTCCGCCATTTGCACATTTAGCTCTCATCTGCCATTCGTACTCCGTATTATCTGATAAACCTGTCATCATAAATGTAGCTCTTGAACCCGAAACGGTGAACTCCCTTTCACTGAGTTTTAGAGAAGTAAAATGTTTCCAATCACTATCGCTTGGTTTTTTATAGCGTACATTGTAATGGTCTATATCAGCGTCAAAAGTCCAGTAAGGAATCATCATCTACTGATGAATGATAACTTTTCTTGAAAAAGCCACTTGCTGGTCAACTTCGACAGTTAGATAATACAAACCATTTTGTAGTTGGGTTGTATTTATCATAACTAAATCCGTTGAAACATCTGTCACTGTTTGCTGAAGCAGTTTTTTACCAAAATTATCGAACAAAAATATAGTTGCTTTTTTACCTGCATAAGGACTCATATTGAGGAATAATTCCGTACTAGCTGGATTAGGGAAAATGGATATTTCCTCCAAATCAATTTGGAAATTCACCTGCTCAATTCCAGTATAGGCGTAACTACCATCTGAATAAATTTCTTTTACTCGATAGTAGTTTTTCCCTCTAGTCGGTGTACTATCTATAGTTTGATGGTCTATTTCTGTTGACCATTCTTCATCGACCAAGTGGTCGATCTTTTCAAAATGAATACCATCAACAGAATGTTCTACCTCAAAACTACTCCCCTCTTCACTATCATTAGACAACCATTTTAAGGTTACTACCTCGTTTGATTGATAAGCCAGCAAAGATAAATCCGAGGCATTCTTATTCTCTGCACTTCGAGCAGTAGCGACCTCCCTATTATTGTCTAGATTGCTACTTGATAAAGTGATAGTTTGTTGACAAATAACATCGAAATTCTCCTCTTTTATAATAACAATATAGTCCCCAGCAGAAAGGTTATCTACCATTTGGCTATTACCACAATTTGAAGTACAATTAAAAACTTGCTGCCAAGTCTTATCAAATACTTGGTAAGCACTTCCTCCTGACATATTTATTGTACCTGCTCCATAAGTAATGGAAGTACCATCAGCGCAAGATATACTATTCGCATTTGTTGGTGCGGCATCGCCAGCAGTAGTAGCACTAGGGATTGTCTCTATTAACCAATGTAAATTTTGACTACTGGATGCGGCGGTCCACATATCTATATTTTGACCTCTCGCTCCTCCATCACTTCCATCTATAGCAAAAGTAGCGGCATTTCTTTTTATCAATTTAATAAAGCCTGAACCTACATTTTCTTTTTTCCATTGTTGATTTTGGTCCTGACAGTCACATTCCCATAATCGCACATTTTGTTCAAGGGCACCACCATTTCCACCATCTATACAGTGGTTAGTTCCCATTTTTTGATAAGAATAAAAACCATTACCATGATCTAGCTCTATCCATTGTTGGTTGACATTATTTGAATTTTGAGACCATAAGTATAAGTTTTGATTATTAGCAGCCCCTCTTCCACCATCTATTGCAAAGTCTAAGGCATTTCGCTTTCTGATGTGGACTACTTTGCTTGAAGAATTGACTTCCGTAATTGTCCAAGATAACCAATCGCCAGTAGAACTTATAGGAACAAATTTCATCTCTCCCTGAGGGGTCATTTGTAAACGTTGATATGCAGTAGGTCCATCAGGTAAAGTGAGATAGTAAGTACCTGCGGAAGCCCCCTCTGAAAGTTCATAATAAGTATATCTACCTGAACTAGAAGTAGCTTGCATATCTGCTAAAGATGAATTGTCGGTTCTGAGTCGCGGAGTTGATCCACCTGCTGCTCTCTGGATATGCCACGACCCATTACCTTTAGCTACAAATTTCCATTCTACATCTGCACCTGTGTCAGTAGAGCAGGTAGTATATGCATCTTCACTTTCCCCAGTAGCGGCTAACCTGAGATTATGTACAGGAACATCCAGATAGTAGGTCTTATTTGGATCAGGAGTAAAAGTCTGCGTTTCTGCGTCACTACCATATACCTCTACTTCTGCCAGCGAAAGAGGATTTGTACCATTTAGCTGTACCCTAACTGTTCTTCCTATTAAGTCATTCACATCAAAACCTATAGAAGGAGCAGGTGCATTGGCAAAAGTTTGCTCAAAAACTGTGTTTCGGGAATCATCTAAAATAAAAACTGTAAAATTTGAAAGTCTACCTGTACAACAGTCCATTCTATTGTAAATACGCATACCATTGATGAGTTTATCGTTTTCCCATGTTACTTCCCACCAAGACTGATTAGCGTTTTCAGTATGAGTGACTGATCCTTGACTCCAAACTCCACTAATATTTTCATCAATCGCCCTAGCAGCGACACCACCATGAGCAGTAGACGATTGACTGGCTACGCCTTCAGGAGCAATATTATTCAAGCCACCACCATTGTTATCACTATTTGGAGTCAAAAGAATAGCGCTCGAAAGTCCATTATTTCCGCTATGGACAATATCAATTCTGGAGGTACTAGTAGCAGATGAGGTATGAGATATTTCTAACTCAAAGCTTTCCCCTTGTTTTAAAATAAAAGGAGGTGCTTTAAATGAATTAAATTGAAAGTTATTATTGTTAATTGAAATATCTTCAATAAGGATTGCATGATCGCCTCCATTATGACTAATTGAAACAATTTCAGTTGAGTTATCTAATGTAACTGTTGAAGGAACCGTTAAGGAAGATTCGCTTATATTTGGTAAACTAGGATTTTTAGGGGAATCAAAATAGAAACGCTCCTGACTTAATGATGCGCCACCACCACGATTTGGCGACCCAGATGCGATCCAAATATTGTCGTTATTAACAATAGCTTGGGTTCCATGTCGGCCTTGATTTAATGAGCTTAAAGTTCTCCAAGCACCAGTATTTATGTTTAATGCTTCTGTCTCGTTATTGGCATCCCCTACATTTCTTTCTCCTCCAATAAAAATCACTTCATTCCCTAGAACGGCAACAGCTCCCCCTGCTCTGTGAGTAGGAATATCATTAGGGTTGGTTGACCATCTTTCAGTTGATAAATCAAAAATATCAACCGCTCCTTCTGTTCCATTCCAAGTACCATCTTGTCCTGATCTTCGTCCTGCACCTACATAGATATTACCATCAGCTATCGCTGCTTGGAAATGATCTCTTGCGTGTGGTGCATCCCGTAAAACTCTCCAAGTATCCGTAGCTGGATCATATTCATCCATCCAAGGCACCCAACCGGATGTGTGTCCATTTTGAATACCAGCAACCATATATATTTTGTCATTATGAACCACTACTCCAGCAGACCCTCTTCGTCTGTTTTCAGGAATACTCGGTCCATCATACCATTTATCTTTTTTAGGATCGTAAATTAGTATTTTATCTAAAGGTTGCTCATTAGGAAAATTAGAGCCTGTCAATGCACCTATCACCAAAATTAAACCATGATATTCAACTGCTTGGAAATGATGAATCAATAAGGGAGGAGTCGCACCAACCGTCCAGCTTTTTGTAGCAGGATCATATATGTTGACATTTGAACTATGCTCTCTACCTCCTAATAAATAAAACTTATCGCCTGCTTGGACATAAGCTGCTTCATGCCGTCCTTGCGGACAGCTACCTGAAGTTCCCGCAGAAGAACAGGAATTACCAGTATGGACATAGGCCCAAGTACCCGTTCCAGCTCCAGAATTTATAACTTCCTCATTAATGTTGAGATAATCCCAAATCGCATTAAAATCAGGAGAAGAACCAGTAGTGGTAGACATCACTCCTATTGCTAATGCTTGATTAGTTGCTTGCAAAGCAGCCAATGCAGCACCCGCTAGTTGCACACTAGGTCCCAAATTTGTGAAACCATCACTTCCAAGTGCATATTGTGGTTGCACAGTTCCATTACTTGGGTTTACAACAAATTTTAGTTTTACTTCTGCCTGATTCTCTAATCCAGAAATAGGATAGATAGCAGAAAATGCACTAACTTTTGCACCTGCATTTTCATATAAAATTTCAAAGCCTGGGTTTCCATTATTGGCCTGCGCTACCAGCTTTAAGTAATTATCCTGATCGCCGTTTCCTATATAAATTCCTGCTGACTGCAACTTATCTGTTCCAAATAGGTCCAAGCATTCCTGACTCAATAGCAAATGTTTCGGAATTACTGTTTACATTTATTCCAAACTGAAAACTATTTTGCTGATTGTTTCTTGTTTGATAAGCGTCTCCTGCAGGAACACCATTTACAGAAAACAAACCCACTGCACCACCTGCTATAATTTCTGTTGAGCTATTATTTTCATCTTGGATGAGTTCTAAATAATCAGTTGTTCCATTCGTCATTAGCCCCGTGAAACCTAGTCCGAAGAATCCAAAACCTGGATCACCATTTAAAAATGGATAATCTACTGGAATATTCGTATTTAAACCATTATTGGCATCCCAAGCAAATTTGTCTTTCGTATCTAAAATACCATCATCGTCATCATCAGGGTCATTTAAATTAGACACCAAGAATCCTCCAATCAAAGTACCATCAAAATCTTCTGGTTTATCTGCACCATTACACGGGCTAGTCCCATTGTCTAATTCATCGCTATTGGTAAAACCATCTCCATCTTCATCGATATTGGCGAGGTCCTTTCCTTCACAGACCAGCTCTTTACTTATAACAGCAATGGCAGATATTTTTGGATTTTCAATTTCGGGACCAAATGAAATAGTTAGTACACCATCTGTAACAATAGCAGTGACTTTTTGAATGGTTGGTTCTGCAAATCCTACCGTTTTGTATATGTCAAAATTATCTAATACTTTATCTCCCTCTACCGTAACATCAAAGACCCTTTGACCTGCTTGTGTAATACCCCTATAAATTTCCGCAAAATGTAATTCGACATCATATATTCCATTTTCAACAGGAATATTATAGCTCAAGGGTGCGTTTGACCTTGCAGACCTTTCTGTTTGATAGATAGAATTTCCTGTTGTAAAGGTATGCGGAGTATTGAAAAATTGGTCAGCACTCCAGGCTCTACCCGCTTCTTGAACAGCAGGCCCTCCTGCATTAATGAAAATGCTACTCGCCCCGTTATCATCTGGTTCAAGAATAGCTATATTATCAGAACGATAAGTAGTTATCCAAATCGTACCGGGGAAAATATCATTATCCCCTTGGGCCGTAACATCAAGCGGCGAATTTCCAAAGCCTGATGCTAATATGGTAACATCTGATTCATTATTGATAGACCCTGCCGAGTTTAAATTCACATTATATAAATTATTATTGAATGCTACCGCCAGTAAATTTCCTTTTAAGCGACCTTGGAAGTTGGAGGCAGTATACTCACATATTCCATTAGCAGATGCATCTACTGTAAAAAGGGCATTATCCGTTTCCCCTGCATTTTGAAAATCCCCTTCAACAGGATTTGCCATAGAAACAGGAACTGGAGGCCAATCTACTGGTAAAGTTGTATTGACATTACCTGTTACCTGAGTTCTCCAAGTACCCGTAGCTCCACCTTCGCTACCAGCGTGCGTAAACAATCCAGCACCAGATGGATTAGCACGAATCGGGTTCGGGTGACCGCCATAGTAATCTGATCCCGAAATAAAATGTAAGCCATCCAAGTTGTTCACTTTAGGGTCATTCGGACCAGCACCTCTAGAACCGGGTTCTCCTGATACCCAGTTATTGGTAACATTTCCACCGCCTTCGTTATCAGGATGTCCTCCCCAATTTGCATTGGCTCCATTATCCCAAGTATATAACCTACCAGCCTCAGTAAGTAAAACATCATAGGGATTTCTATAGCCCGGAGAATATATTTGTACAGGTCCGCCTGCCACTAATTTAGCTTGATTTAATCCATCATTTCCACCAAAAGGATCATTAATATCTTTCCCATTTACATTGCGTCTGGTCGGATCATCTACCGTAGGTATATCATAAATATATTGATTGCCATTGTCAGTAAGTACAGGAAGTGCATTAATAGCGTCAAGATCTACCGCAAGAATTGCTGCGGATAATGCGTATTCGGTAATAAAAGCGAAGTTATTAGAAGGAGAACCCGCATTGGTACTCCCACCAGAAGCTACATATAAGGTGTTGCTTGCTTCATCGAGTTGCATCCCATTGGTCGCATGATTTTCCTCTGAACGAGGTAGCCCTCTTATAAGATCCACTTTATTCCAAGCACTACCACTTTGGGTTAATCTGCTTACAATACCAGAGTTAGTATCTAGATTAACATCTGATCCGCCACCTCCTCCACCAATTCTAAAGTCACTAGAACTAACATAAAGGATAGGATTGTTAGCTGTTCCAACAACTAAGAGCCCAGTAATTTGGCGTTTGACCTGATCCGTGTATAGTTCGCCGTCATCATTATGATTTGGAATATTTTTTACATTTAAAATTGTTTCTGTTGCGGTCACTTCATAATCATTCTCCTCATTTCGGACAACCGTGTAGGCGAATATCACTCCATCTTGCTGGGCAACATAAAGGCGACCATCTGGTCCAAATTGAAGCGACGTTGGATTATCAATTGAATGTCCTTTTAAATTACTCGAACCAAAAGATTGGCTATAGATAAAGGTGTTGAAAAATAAAAAGAGGAGGGTGAGTAGGGTCTTAAAATACGATAGCTGCATTTCGTTCTTTTTGTGTCTGGGGAATCTTTCTCATTGAGAATATTGATAACACGACTCCTACTTTTTATGGTTAAAAAGATTAGGGTCTATTCTCAAATAAAAAAATAATAATTATAAAGGAGGGTAATAGTTTTTACTTTAGGGAAGTAATAATTCTCAAGTGTGGGAGTATGGTAATTTTTACTTGAGGGAAGTAATTCTCAAGTGTGGGAGTATGATAATTTTTACTTGAGGGAAGTAATAATTCTCAAATGTGGGAGGTAATTATAGATGAAATACAAAACTATGACTTATTCGTATACAATGCAAGTTCTCAAAGAATTGCATAAGATTGAAAATGCTGCCTACTTTCGAAGACGGAAAAATACTAAGCAACCGCTTGAATCTTATCTAAAACAAAAATACCATGAGGTGTTTGGTGAGCAACAATTTGAATTTGTTGGACTAAATATTGCCGAATAATATTTACTAAGACAAGTCGAGAAACAATAACAGAAAAAGATTGGTTTTGGGTTTTCGGAGTTAAATTACCACCAGGGGTTTATGAATATAATTTAGATGGAGTTGAACTTCCCGAAAATTTCAACTTGGGTAATGGAAGTATGGGATATTTAATACAATCCAGTTTAGTAGTAAGCCGCTTTAATTGGGGACTAGCAAGTAGTTTTAGGTATCAATGGAATGACAAAACCTCGCAAGGTAATATTGAACTAACAGCCCCTTATATGCACGATGGTTCTTTGAAAAATATAGAAGCTGTTATTGAGTATTATAGTAGCGGGGCAACAATCATCCTAACCAAAATGACTTAATCAAACCCCTATCATTAACGCCAACTGAAAAGCAGGATTTAATTGCTTTTTT
>ENA-ORXT01001231-ORXT01001231.1-marine-metagenome-genome-assembly--contig:-NODE-1231-length-35382-cov-5.995298_pt1 | contig 35382 bp, 33 predicted proteins | sample MGYA00237868_ERZ511482 | MGnify/ENA metagenome assembly ERZ511482 | reverse complement strand
GAACTGATTCAGGTGCGCGTCGAATCGCTGGCGACCGAGGCGAACATCCTCGCCACCGCCATCGCAGAGATCGCCTCCACCGGACCCGAGAAATCCTCGATCGAGACGCGCGCCGCGAACCGGGTGCTGCAACAGCTGACCCTGCGCACGGACCAGCGCGCACAGCTTTTCCGCAACGGTCGCCTGATCGGGGACACGCGCAGCTTCGAATCCACGCGCATCCCGCTGGAGACGCGGTACCTGCCCCCCCTCGACGGGGCGAGCGGGTTGCTGGGCTGGATCGAGGAACTCTACAGCCGCGCCATCCGCCTGGTGCAGAAGCGCAATCTGCCCATCTACATCGAGACATCGGTGGCGGGCATCACCGAGGATCCGGTGGTCTATTCCGCGCAGCTCGGCGATTTCGCGATGTCGCAGCGCGCGAACAGCGAGGGGGAACTGATCGTCTCCGTCGCCGTGCCGATCCGGCGGCTGAAGGTGATCATGGGCGTGCTGATGCTCTCGACCGAGGGCGGGGATATCGACCGGGTGATCCGGGCGGGGCGGCTGGAGATCCTGCGCATCTTCATCGTCGCGGGGCTGGTCTCGATCCTGCTGGCGTTCCTGCTGGCCAGCGGCATCGCGCGCCCCCTGCGCCGCCTCGCCAATGCCGCCGAGGCCGCCCGCGCGAACGAGGCGCAACTGTCGGTGTCCGAGCGCGTCGAGATCCCCGACCTGACGGCCCGGGCGGACGAGATCGGGCATCTGTCCGGCTCGATGCGGCGGATGACCGATGCGCTCTACGGGCGGATCGACGCGATCGAGAGCTTCGCCGCCGACGTGGCGCACGAGATCAAGAATCCGCTCTCCTCGCTGCGCTCGGCCACCGAGACCCTCGACTACGCCAGGACGCCGGAGCAGCGCGAGCGGCTCTACACGGTGATTCGCGAGGATGTCGACCGGCTGGACCGGCTGGTGACCGATATCTCCAACGCCTCGCGCCTGGATGCCGAACTGGTGCGCGAGGAGCGTGCGCCCTTCGATCTGGGCGGTCTGGTCGCGACGACGACCGACATCCTGGCCGAGAATGCCGAGGAACGCGGGGTGCGGCTGGTGGCCGACGTGCCGGACGTGCCGCTGATGGTGCGGGGGCTGGAAAGCCGCATCGCGCAGGTGCTGTCCAACCTGCTGACGAACGGCATCTCCTTCAGCCCCGGGGGCGGCACGCTGCTGGTCTCGGCCTGGCGCGACGACCTGAAGGCCGCCGTCATCACCGTCGAGGATGACGGGCCGGGCATCCCCGAGGACAATCTCGATTCGATCTTCGAGCGGTTCTATACCGAGCGTCCGGAGGGCGAGGCGTTCGGGCGTCATTCCGGTCTGGGCCTGTCGATCTCGCGCAGCATCGTCGAGGCCCATGGCGGCACGATCCGGGCGGAGAATCGCCCGCAGGGCGGCGCGCGCTTCGTGGTGCGGCTGCCGAGTTGAGGCGCACCGGCTCCGGGACGGGACGGATACCGGGGTCCGCACGCGGCCCGCATCCCGATATCGCGGCCCCGGGCCTGCATCGATCTGAACCGCACCGGCCCCGGACAGTCCCGCTTTCGGGCGGCCGGGACGTGATTTCGGGACGCATCTGCTCAAAAACACACTCTTCGCTCTTGCAAAACCTTTTCGGGTCATACTTTCATGGAGAGGCAGGATAAGGACAGCACGCTTGGCCGATACGCCGCATACAGAACATCGCGACTCCGGAACCGGCCCGTCCCTCGACGGCTCGGCCATGCGGCTCGTGATCGTGACGGGCGTGTCGGGGGCGGGCAAGTCCTCCAGCCTCGCGGCGCTGGCGGATTGCGGGTTCGAGACGGTGGACAATCCGCCGATCCGGCTGCTCCAGGCGATCATGGACGATTTCGCCGCCTCGGGGCAGCGCGCCATGCGCGTCGCCATCGGGGTGGACGAGCGGACCCACGGATTCACGACCGAACGCTTCGCCGATCTGGTGGCGGAGATGCGCGGGCGGGCGGACGTGCATGTCACGCTGCTGTTTCTCGACTGCTCGAACAACACCCTCATCCGCCGCTTTACCGAGACGCGGCGGCGGCATCCCATGGCGGGCGAGACGGTCGAGGCCGCGCTGGCCATGGAACGCTCGGTCATCGCCCCGCTGCGCGAACAGGCGGACGTCACCATCGATACCAGCGACCTGTCGCTGACGGAACTGCGCCACGCGATACGGGAACGCTTCGCCGGGGATGACGGCGAGGGCATGTCGATCACCGTATTGTCCTTCGGGTTCAAGCGCGGCGCGCCCCGCGAGGCCGACATCATGTTCGACGTCCGCTTTCTGGCCAACCCCTACTGGAACCCGCAACTGCGCGCGGGGACCGGGCTGGATGCGGATGTGGAGGCGTATGTCTCCGGAAGCGAGGGGTATGCGGCGGTCTTCGCCTCGCTCTCGTCGCTGCTGCGCGACGTGATCCCGCTCTACCGCAAGGAGGGGAAGAGCTATCTGACGGTCGCCATCGGCTGCACGGGCGGGCGACACCGTTCGGTCGCCGTGGCGGAGCATCTGGGCGCGATGCTGCGCGCCGCCGGCCATTCCCCCGCCGTGCGTCACCGCGACATCACCCGCGCCGGCTCCGCCCGGTCGCGCACGCTGGCCCTGACGGAGGACATGGCCGTATGATCGGTATCCTCCTCGTCACCCATGGCAATATCGGCGAGGAACTGTGCGCGGCGGCGGAGCATGTGCTGGGAACGCAGCGTCAGCTCGCCTTCGTCTCCGTCAACGGCGCGGACAGCATCAGCCTGAAGCGCGCCGAGATCGCGGCGGGCATCGAGGCGGTGCGCCCCGATGCCGATGACGGCGTGATCATCCTGACCGACATGATCGGCTGCACCCCCTCCAACCTCGCGTCCCGGGAGGGGAAGCTGGGCCGCGAAGTGGTCGTGACCGGCGTGAACCTGCCGATGCTCGTGACCGTCGCCAAGGCGCGCGAGAAGGACGCGCTGCCCCGGGTGGTGCAGCAGGGCATCGAAGCGGGCCGCAAGTATATCGGCGTCGCCCCGGCGGTCGTCCCCGTCCCTCTTTCCGTCCCGGCTCCCCCGCCGGCCCCCGCCCCGTCCCGCACCCCCAAACCGATGGATGCCTGAACGCCCATGCATGAACATTCATGACCGAACGACTCACCCGGACCCTCGAAATCGTCAACGAGCGCGGCCTGCATGCGCGGGCCTCCGCCAAGGTCGTCGAACTGTCCGAACGCTTCGCCTGCGAGGCGACGATTTCCCATAACGGCGAGCGGGCCGACCCGCGCTCGCTGATGGATCTGCTCACGCTCGTGGCGTCGAAGGGCGTGCGCGTGACCGTCGATGCCGAGGGCGAGGATGCCGCCGGGTATCTGGACGCGCTGGAAACCCTGATCGCCGGGCGGTTCGGCGAGAAGGCCTAGGACCGTGCGGCACGTCGCCTTCAACCTGAGCTTCTATCTGTTCACGCTGGTCATGGCGGGGATTTCCGTCCCCGTGTCGCTGGTCGCGGGGGACGGCACCGTGCGGGGGCTGTTCTCGGTCTGGGCGCGGGGGACGGTGTGGCTGGTGCGCCACGTGCTGGGCGCGCGGGTCGAGATACGGGGCCGCGAGCATATCGCCGCACGCCCCGCCCTGCTGGTCAGCAAGCACCAGAGCGAGCTGGACGTCGCCCTGACCGGCGCGCTCTTTCCCGATTACGGGGCCATCGCGATGCGCGAACTGGACGATTACCCGCTGGTCGGCGGCATCGTGCGCAAGCTGGGTCATATCAAGGTGACGGTCGAGGGCGAGCGCCGCAACCAGTTGCCCGAGGTGATCGAGGGCGCGCGCCGGGTGCATGCCGAGGGGCGGCCGATCCTGATCTATCCCGAGGGAACGCTGATGCATCCGGGGCGCAAGTCGCGCTACCGGGGCGGGGTGTGGCATATCTACCACGAACTGAACATCCCCGCGACGCCCGTGGCCCTGTCGCTGGGGCTGGCCTGGCCGCGCCGGGAATGGAAGAAGTATCCCACCCCCGTGGCGATCGAGTTCCTGGAGCCGATTCCGCCCGGATTGCCGAAGCAGGAATTCATGGCCCTGCTGGAATCGCGTATCGAGACCGCCACCAACGCCCTCGTCCGCGAACAGGCCCCGCCCGCGCGGCTGGCGGAGGTCGTCTTCGACTACGAGGAACGGGGGAGCGGCTGGAAACCCTGACGGCGGGGCAGTCGGCGGCCTGCGACGGGGACCGCGCCGCACCCCGGAGACTGCCGCCCGCCTGCGGTATGATCGACGTCGATATCCATACGAGAGGTTCCCTCCCATGCATGTGTACCACCTGAAGACCTGCGACACCTGCCGCAAGGCCATCAAGGCCCTGCGCGCCGCCGGGCACGATCCCGCATTGACCGATATACGCGCCGACGGCGTCGATGCGGCGACGCTGGAGCGGTGGATGGGGGCGGCGGGGCGCGCGGTGCTGCTCAATACCCGCTCGACCACGTGGCGCGGGCTGGACGAGGCGGCGCGCGCCGACCTCGATGATGCGAAGGCCGTCGCGCTGATGCTCGACCACCCCACCCTGATCAAGCGCCCGGTGATCGAGACGGACGGGGCCGTGCATGTCGGCTGGACGAAGGACGTGCAGGCGGTGGTGCTGTAGGGCATCCGCACTCCCCCCCGCCGCCCCCCGCCCCCCGCCCGGGAGAAACGGGTTCTTCAGACTTTTGCGCCATCACGGTCCCGGCCCGGGCCGACCGGCACGGGCAGGGGGCGCTGACCGGGGCAGGGCGCTCCGCCGCAGGGCCGTTTCGATGCGGAGCCTGTCCTGGAACCCTTTCCCGACACCCTGACACCTGCCGAGAGAATCGTCTACTGGACGATCCTGCTGACATGGCCGTTCTATGCCGTCGGCGCGCTCTATGTCGTCGGTCCCGTTCTGGCGTGGAGTCTGGCGGGGTTCGCCGCCCTCGCCCTCTATCTCGCGCCGGTGATGCGCCCGGATCTGGCGGCGCGGGTGCCGCCCCGGATCGTCTGGCTGTCCTTCGCCGCGATGGCGGGCATGCTGGTCGTGCTGTGGATCGGGCAGCACGACCACGGGTTCGGCACGGGCCGGATGATCAAGTCGACCATCGGCTGGGCCAAGGGCTGGGCGCTGTTTCCGCTCTGCATGCTGATCGGGGCGTGCCTGTTCATCCGGATGGAGGTGATCGTCCGGGCCTATTGCGTTCTGGGGCTGCACACCCTGATCCTGGTGCCGTTGTTCATCCTCGCGCCCGGGATCGGCCTGCCGGAGACCGTCTTCACCTCGCCGCTGAAAGCGGTCGGGGGTCCGGGGCCGGAGTATTTCACCGTCTTCCTCTACACCATCGACCCGGCCAGCGGCATGCCGCGCTGGCAGTTCTTCGCCCCGTGGTCGCCCTTCGCGGGGCTGATCGGGGTCATCACGGTATTGTGCGCGCTGGAGGAGAAGAACCGGTTCTGGCTCGTCTGCGGCCTGCTGGCGGGGATCGCGATGGTGCTGATGACCAAATCCAGGATGAGCGTGATCGGGGTGGTGGTCTGCGTCGGGGTTCCGCGCCTGCTGCCGCTGATGCTCAAGCCCTGGGCGTATTTCGTCGCGGCGTCGGTCGCGGCGAGCATGGTCGTGGTGGGCGACAGCGTAATGGCGGGGGTGTCGGATGCCCGGACCTATTTTCGCGAGATGCGCGCCAACTCGACCCGCGTGCGCGATGCGCTGAAGCGGATCGCCAAGGAACGCTGGGCGTCCGAAGCGTACTGGTTCGGCCACGGCACCGTCGAGCCGGGGTCGCATGTCACGGAATACATGCTGATCGGCACGCACCATACGTGGTACGGATTGCTCTTCGTGCGGGGGATGGCGGGAGCGATCCTGTTCGCGGTGCCGATCCTCGCGCTGCTGGTCGCGCTGACCCTGCGCGTGCTGTGCAGTCCGCGCGGGTATCTGCCGCTCGGCGTCCTCCTGTCGCTGCTGCTCGTCTCCTTCGGCGGCAATCTCGAAACGCAGTTCTACATCGTGTGGCCCGCCCTCGTGATCCTCGGCGCGGGGCTGGGGGAGGCCGGGCGGGGTGATGCGGGATGACGCGGCACCCGTGATCGCGGATATCGAGGACGGGGCCGGATTGCCGGTTTGACCCGCGCGCCCTGCCGCCGCATCCTGGCGATGTCCGGGGAGGGACGCGCATGGCCGATATCACCACGACCGGGGCGGCGACGCCCCTGCTGAAGACCCGCCGCTTCGCCCCGCTGTTCTGGGTGCAGGCCCTGGGCGCATTCAATGATCAGGTGTTCAAGACCGGGTTCCTGGTGCTGCTGACTTATCGGCTGGCGGCGGAGATGGGGCTGAACGCCTCGCTGCACAACACGATTGCGGGCGCGCTGTTCATCATCCCCTTCGCCCTCGTCTCGCCCACTGCCGGGATGGTGGCGGACGGGGTGGACAAGGCGCGGATGATGCGGGTCGTCAAGGCGCTGGAGATCGGGCTGATGATCGTCGGGGCCATCGCCTTCCACGCCCAGAGCCTCGCGCTGCTCTATGGCCTGCTGTTCCTGATGGGCGCGCAATCGGCCCTGTTCGCGCCGATCAAGTACGGCATCCTGCCGCAATATCTGGGGCCGCAGGAACTGGCGCGCGGGAACGGGCTGATCCAGGCGGCGACGTTTCTCGCGATCCTGCTGGGGCAGATCGTCGGGGCGAAGCTGGTGCTGACCGCCTACGGCATCACGGCGATTTCGATGGGGGTCATCGCGGTCGCGATCCTCGGCTTCGTCGCCAGCCTCTACGCCCCCGCCGCCCCGCCGGTCGGCACCCCGCCGCGCGTGGACTGGGTGCTGCCCCGGGCGATGTGGGGCGTGGTGCGGGAGGGGCGCAAGGTGCCGGGGGCCTTCCGCGCCATTCTCGGCATCGCGTGGTTCTGGTTCACCGGGGCCGCGTTCCTCGCCCTGCTGCCGCCCTATGCGCTGGAGGGGCTGCACGGCACGAACGGCGTCTTCGTACTGCTTCTCTCCACATTTTCGGTGGGTGTGGCCATCGGGGCACTGCTCTGCGCCCGGATATTCGGCGAGCGTCCGGCGGTGCCGATGGCGGCCTGGGGCGCGGGGGGGATCGCGCTGGCCGCCGTCGCATTGTGGCCCGCGAGCGAGATATGGCGCGCGGGGGTGGATTTTTCCGGGCCGCTGGTCGGCGTCGGCGCGTTCGTCGCCGACCCGCGCGCCTGGCCGATCCTGGGGTGCTTCGGTGTGCTGGCGGCGTGCTCGGGTCTCTACGTCACGCCGCTGAACGTGGTGTTGCAAGTCGAGGCTCCGGCGGATGCGCGGGGGCGGTTCGTGGCGTGCTCGAACACCGTCGACGCGCTGGCGATGGCGGCCTCGGCGCTGCTGGCCGCCGTGCTGGTCGGGGCGGGGCTGCGGCAGTGGGATGTCTATGCGCTGGTCGGGGGGACGGGGTTCGCGGCGGCGCTGTGGGCATTGCGGCAGGGGCGGTGACACTTTCTCGCGATTGCGTGATGAAACATCCCTCCTTCTTGTACCGTTAGGAAGAAAGGTCCATCTTATGGCCAACGCATTGCCCCAAGGAGGTTTTTCATGACCGACCGTCGCACGCTGCTTCTTTCCGGTGCCGCCCTGCTGGCCACCGCCGCCCCGGCCTTCGCCAGCAAGTCGAAGGATCACGGCAACTTCGAGGTCATGAAGACCCCCGAGGAATGGCGCAGGATCCTGACGCCGAACCAGTACATGGTGCTGCGCGAGGAGAAGACCGAGCGCGCCTTCACCAGTCCGCTGGACAAGAACACGGCGGCCGGCACCTATCACTGCGCCGGGTGCGACAATCCGCTGTATTCGTCGGCGACCAAGTTCGATTCCGGCACCGGCTGGCCCAGCTTCTGGGCACCGATCGAGGGCAGGGTCGGCACCAAGGAGGACCGCAGCTGGCTGGGCATGTTGCGCATCGAGGTGCATTGCGCGCGCTGCGGCGGCCACCAGGGGCATGTCTTCGACGACGGCCCCGCGCCGACCGGCATGCGCCACTGCATCAACGGCATCGCGCTGACCTTCAGGCCGGGCGACCCGACCGCGACCTGATTCCGTCGCCCGCGACGTGCCGACCGAAACCCCGGACCCTCCGCGTCCGGGGTTTTTTGTGCCATAGTGACGCAGGAAAGGGCTTTACGGGAGATAGCCTCCTGTTAACCCTGATCGGGTGATGCTGGCCGCGCATAGCGAGGATGACCCGATGTTCGATACGCCCGATTTCGACGACCACGAGGAGGTGGTCGGCGTTTCCTGCCCGCGCTCCGGCCTGAAGGCGGTGATCGCGATCCATTCCACCGCGCTGGGACCGGCGCTGGGCGGCATCCGGTGCTGGTCCTACGACAGCGGGGCGGCGGCGATTCGCGATGCGCTGCGGCTGTCCCGGGGCATGACCTACAAGAATGCGCTCGCGGGGCTGGATCTGGGGGGCGGGAAATCCGTGATCCTGGGCGATCCGGGGACGGCCCGCTCGCCCGACGCGCTGCACGCCTTCGCCCGGGCCGTCGACCGGCTCGACGGCCGCTATATCGGGGCCGAGGATGTGGGCATGACGGTCGCGGATATCGACCTGATGCGCGACGTCACCCCCCATGTGGCGGGGACGAGCTGGGGGGCTTCCGCCAGCGGCGACCCCTCGCCCCATACCGCCGAGGGGGTGTTCCTGGCGCTGAGGGCTTCCGTGAAGGCGAAGACCGGCTCCGACGACCTGACCGGCGCGCGGATCGGGGTGATGGGGCTGGGGTCGGTGGGCTGGAAGCTGGCCGAGAAGCTGCGCGGGGCGGGGGCCGATCTGGTGATCGCCGACATCAACGTGCCGCGCACCGTGCGGGCGGCGGCGCAACTGGACGCCGCCATCGTCGACCCGGCGCGCCTGCCCTTCGAACCGATGGACGTCTTCGCCCCCTGCGCCCTGGGCGGCGTGCTGACCCGGGACTTCGCCGAGAGCGCGCCGGTGGCCATCATCTGCGGCGCGGCGAACAACCAGCTGGCGACCCCGGACGTGGACGCGGCGCTGTGGGATGCGGGCAAGCTGTACGCCCCCGACTACCTGGTGAATGCGGGCGGCGTCATCAACGTGGCGGCGGAGGCGGGCGGCGAATACGACGCCTACCGCGTCGCGCTCAAGGTCCGCGAGATCGGCGAGACGACGACGGCGGTGATCGAGACGGCCCGCAGCGAGAACCGCCCGACGGGCGCGGTCGCCGACGCCATGGCCCTCGCGCGGATCGAGGGGGCGGGGGTGGAGAAGAAGCGGGCTTAGCGTTTTCAAGGGCAATGGGTTCATTGCCCGACTCGGAAAACGCGCCAGAATAAAAAGATAGAGCGTCCTGAACGATCCTTGTATCGTTCAGGACGCTCTAGGATGGATTCACCGCTCTGCCCCGGGCGCAAGACCCGGGGTCTCGATGATCGGTACACTACTCGGCAAGACCCCGGATCGCTGTCCGGGGCCGGGTGGTTCTCGTGACGCAAGCTGCGATCAATACCCCAGCGCGCAGCCGTCCTTGCGCGGGTCCGACCCGCCGATCAGGCATCCGGTTTCCGGGTCGATCACGATGATCTGCCCCCCGCCTATCGCCCCTTCCGCAAGCTGCGCGTCGTGGCCCATCGCGCCCAGCATGTTCAGGGCCGACGTGGAATACCCCCGCTCCACCGACAGCACCCCGCCCTGATAGAAGCTGCGCGGGGCGTCCATCGCCTCCTGCGGGTCCATGCCGTAATCCACCAGATTGCTGACGAGACGCGCATGGCCGTTCGACTGGTACGGCCCGCCCATCACGCCGAAGCTGGCGAAGGGTTTCCCGTTTCGGGCCATCATTCCCGGAATGATCGTGTGCATGGGACGCTTGCCGCCCTTCAGCTCGTTCGGATGCCCCGCGCGCAGGGTGAAGCCCGCCCCCCGGCTCTGCAAATTGATGCCGTAGCGGGGGGAGACGATGCGCGAGCCGAAATCGTGGAAGACCGAGTAGATCAGCGAGACCATCGTGCGCTCGGCATCCACGACGGTGATGTAGATGGTGTCCTTGTGCTCGGCACCATCGGCCCCGATGGCCGCGCCGATCGCATGGAGGTCGGCGACTCCCTCCAGAAGATCGGGGCTTGCGGCCATCGGGTCAATCCTGTCTTGCAACGCTTGTACCACTTCATCCGACAACAGATGAGCGAGCCGCGCCCCGGCCCCCGGCACATCCGGATCGGCGACCAGACGGTCGCGGGCGTCATAGGCGAGGCGCGCGGCTTCGGCCTCGATATGCGCGCGCTCGGGGCCGTGGGGGTCCAGTTCGTCCAGTTCGAACCCCTCCAGTATCCGCGCCATCAGGATGGCGGCGACGCCCTGGCCGTTCGGGGGCAGTTCGATCAGTTCGGTGCCGTGATAGGTGCCGGAGACCGGCTCGACCCAGGTGGCGCGGGTCGCGGCGAAATCGGCCATCGTGTGATGCCCGCCCAGTGCCGAGAGGGCCGCGACCATGTCCTCCGCCACCGGCCCTTCGTAGAACCCGGCGCGCCCTTCGCGGGCGATGATCTCCAGCGCGTCGGCCTTGGCGGGATAGGCGAAGATCTCGCCCGTGCGCGGCGCGCGCTCGCCCTCCACCAGAAAATGCCGGGCCGCGTCGCCCTTGAGCTTCGACGCATAGGCGGCCCAGTCGGCGGCGGCGCGGGGGGCGACGGGGTGCCCCTCGCGGGCCAGTGCGATCGACGGCGCCAGCGCCCTGTCCCACCCGTATGTGCCGAATTCGGACAACAGCGCGTCGAAGGCGTCGATCGCCCCCGGCACCGTGACCGCATGGGCGCTTTCCGGGTCGATGGCGTCCAGCCCCTGCGCGCGCAGCGTGTCGGCATCCAGCGAGAACGGCGCGCGGCCCGATCCGTTCAGCCCCCGGGGCCGCGCCTCGCCATCCTTCCACACCAGCGCGAAGGCATCGCCCCCGATGCCGGTCATCGCCGGTTCCAGCAGGCCCAGCGTCAGCGCGGCGGTCACGGCGGCATCCACGGCATTGCCCCCGCCCCGCATCACGTTTACCGCACATTCGACGGCGAGGGGGTGCGAGGTGGCGCACATGGCGCTGCGCGCCAGAACGGGCGAGCGGCCGGGAAGCTGAAAATCGCGCATGGGGCAGAAGCCTTTCGGGTAAGATATCTCCCCCGACTTGCCACAGCCCCGCAGGCGTGACAACGGGCGCGACGCGGGCAACGACCGAGGGGGTTGTTCAGGACGGATGCCTGTGCAAACGATCCGGATGCGGCGGGATTTACATCGGTTCGAGTTGCTTTTTCTTCGTATGCTCGTATTTGGTGCACATAAATAGAACAAAACAAGATTTGACAGTGAATGATTTGGAACATTAGATGAACACATAGTTAAACGAGTCGATTCTCACCAGGAGCAGTCCCCATGTCGAACCCTGTCCTCAACACCGTCCATGCCCCCCTCCAGCGAAAGGGTGGCAATCTCGGGTTGCTCTGCATCGCGGGGGCGACCGTCGTGATGATGATCGCCGGTCTCAGCGCGCCGAGTGCCGCCCCGGCGGGCATCGCCTCGCCCGCGCCGATCTTCGCCCAGAACCGGGCCAACCCGCCCGTGCGCCAGATCCATGACCGGGGACATCTGCGCAGGCTGTCGGGCGTCGCGTTTCCGGCCCTGCCCCCGCCCCCCGTCAATATCGCCGCGCTGCCCCTGCCGGAACGCGCCCGCTATGCCGCGCAGATCGGCGAGGATTACGGGGTTCCGCGCGAGATCTTCGCCGCGATGGTCATGACGGAAAGCAACTTCAATCCGACCGCGCGCTCGCATGTCGGGGCCATCGGGATGACGCAGCTGATGCCCGCGACGGCGCGCGAGATCGGGGTGGACCCCCACGATCCGCAGCAGAATCTGGAGGGCGGGGCGCAGTATCTGCGCCAGCAATACGATCGGTTCGGGGAGTGGCCACTGGCGCTGGCGGCGTATAATTCCGGGCCGACGCGCGTGGCGCGGCTGGGGCGAATCCCGCATATCCGCGAGACTCAGGACTACGTGAAGAAGGTGCTGATTCGCGCCGATGTCATGCGGGGGCGAATCTGAAGTCCGATCCGGGACATCGACGGGCGGAAATTGGGGAAAACCCGCCCGTCGATTGTCTTCGTGGTCGTTGGCGACGACAGTGACGAGCGGCGGTTCGGGGTGAAACGCCGCTCGCTTCGAAAGTGCTCCGGGCAGGGGGGGAACCCGCCCGAAGCGGTGGTATCAGTAGCCGATGGACGGCATGCCGAGGGTGACCGGCGCGGCGTTGTAGGTGGCGATGCCTCCGCCCAGCGACGGGGTGGACGGCGGCACGACCTGGAACGAACCGCCCATCGAGGGGGCCTGCATCGACTGCTGCAACGGCGCGGAAACCGTGCCGTATCCGGTATCGACCGACAGCCCGGCGGCGGGATCGAACGCGGTGCTCATCGCGGGGGCCGTCAGGTCGTAGGTGGTGCCGGAAGCCTGGACGGGCTGGACCGGTCCCGACATCGGCATGCTGTTCCCATAGCTCTGCACGGGCGTCGCGGAGACCTCGACCCACCGGGTCGACGGTGCCGTCGCGACGGTATTGCCCAGGGTATAGGTGCTGCTCTGCATCGCGGGCGCGTTCATCGTGTAGGAGGGCGCGGAAGCCTGCACCACCGTCCCGAGCGTCGGCACGTTGGTGCTGTAGGACGGTGCGCCGGTCGTGAACGACGGGGCGCTGGTCGTGTAGGACGGTGCGCTCGCGGTGAACGACGGGGCGCTGGTGGTGTAGGACGGTGCGCTCGCGGTGAACGACGGAGCACTGGTCGTGTAGGACGGTGCGCTCGCGGTGAACGACGGGGCGCTGGTGGTGAACGATGGCGCACTGGTCGTGTAGGACGGTGCGCTTGCGGTGAACGACGGCGCGCTGGTGGTGAACGACGGGGCGCTGGTGGTGTAGGACGGCGCGGCGCTCGTGTAGCCGGGGACCACGGTGCCGTAATTCGCGGGGGTCGGCTGATAGATGCTCGCGCTCGGCGCATTGACGTAGCCCGACGGTATGCCGGGCATCTGCGGCATGGTCAGCGCGCTGTTGAGGGCCGCCATCGGGTTCGGAACCGTGAACGTCGGGGCGGTCGAGCACCCGGCCAGCAGAGCGGCGGTCGTGAGGAAGGCGAGGCTCTTGCGGTGGGAAACGGTCATCGGATCGTCCTTCTAGTGTGATCGTGCGGGCATCGCCCGACGGGATTTCGCGGTCTGCGCAGTACACGTGTCGCGAAATGCGACTCGCTTTGAGATACGTTGTAAGGCTCCCGGGCCATTCGTCGACGGATATCCCGTCAACTTCCCGTTGTCCGAACCGTTCCGTCCCTCATCCGCGCCATCATGGTTAAGATCATACAAATCGCGTGCCATATCGACGAGCAATGCTGCTCCGATCCCGCAGGACACGAAAAAACGCCCCGCCGTGATGGCGGAGCGTTCGGGTGTCGGGACAGGATGGCCCGGTGCGACGACCGATGCCGTCCGGGCCGAAAGGCAGGCGTCGTTCAGAGCGCCATGGCCTGCGGGCGCATGTCCGCCTTGTCGATCCCGGCCACGCGCACGGGCTTCTTCATCGCGTCGCGGCGGAACGGCTCGCCCAGTTCCTGGTTGAGGACGCATTCGATGAAGGTGTTGACGCCATCCTCCATCTGCTCCTTCACGGCGATGCGCAGGGCGTCGGTCAGCTCGTCCATCGACGTGACCTGCACGCCCTTCAGCCCGCACCCTTCGGCGATCTTCGCATATTCGACACCCAGATTGAGTTCGGTTCCGACGAAATTGTCGTCGAACCACAGGGTCGAGTTGCGCTTCTCCGCGCCCCACTGGTAGTTGCGGAAGATGACCATCGTGATCGGGGGCCAGTCGTTGCGCCCGCAGGCCGTCATCTCGTTCATCGAGATTCCGAACGCCCCGTCCCCGGCAAAGCCGATGACCGGCAGGTCGGGGCGGCCGATCTTGGCCCCCAGAATCGCGGGCAGGCCGTAGCCGCAGGGACCGAACAGGCCCGGCGACAGATAGCGGCGGCCGCTCTCGAACATCGGGTACGCATTGCCGATGGCGCAGTTGTTGCCGATATCGGTCGAGATGATCGCGTTCTCGGGCATCGCGGCCTGAATCGCGCGCCACGCCATGCGGGGCGACATGCGCTTGGGCTGGTCCGCACGGGCGCGCTCGTTCCAGGAGGTGCCGGGATCGTCGTCCTCGTGGTCCATCGAGGACAGTTCCTGCGCCCAGCGCGATTTCGTGTCCGAGATCAGGTTCTTGCGATCCGCCCGGCCCGCATCCCCGGCGGTCGGGGTCAGCTTGGCGAGAATCTGTTCGGCCACCGCCTTCGCATCGCCCTGAATCCCCACCGCGACCTTCTTGGTCAGGCCGATGCGGTCGGAATTGATGTCGACCTGGATGATCTTGGCGTCCTTGGGCCAGTAGTCGATGCCGTAGCCGGGCAGGGTGGAGAACGGGTTCAGCCGCGTGCCGAGCGCGAGGATCACGTCGGCCTTCGACACCAGTTCCATCGCCGCCTTCGACCCGTTATAGCCCAGCGGCCCGACGGACAGGGGGTGCGAGCCGGGGAAGGCATCGTTGTGCTGGTAGTTGCACGCGACGGGGGCGTCCAGCTTCTCGGCCAGATCCTTCGAGGCATCGATCGCGCCGCCGATGATGACGCCCGCGCCGTTCAGGATCATCGGGAACTTCGCGCCGGACAGCAGCTTCGCCGCCTCGGAGATCGCCTGCTCGCCGCCGCTGGGCAGTTCGAGGCGCACGATCTGGGGCAGGTCGATGTCGATCACCTGCGTCCAGTAATCGCGCGGCACGTTGATCTGGGCGGGGGCGCAGCCGCGCCACGCCTTCTCGATCACGCGGTTGAGGACTTCGGCCATGCGGGACGGGTCGCGGACCTCTTCCTGGTAGCAGACCATGTCCTCGAACAGCTTCATCTGCTCGATTTCCTGGAAACCGCCCTGGCCGATGGTCTTGTTCGCCGCCTGCGGGGTGACCAGCAGCATGGGGGTGTGGTTCCAGTAGGCGGTCTTGATCGGCGTGACGAAGTTGGTGATGCCGGGGCCGTTCTGGGCGATGGCCATGGCCATCTTGCCGGTCGCGCGGGTATAGCCGTCGGCGATCATCCCGGCATTGGTCTCGTGGGCGCAATCCCAGAAGTTGATCCCGGCAGCGGGGAACAGGTCGGAAATCGGCATCATGGCCGACCCGATGATTCCGAAGGCGTGTTCGATCCCGTGCATCTGGAGGACTTTGACAAAGGCCTCTTCGGTCGTCATTTTCATCGGTATACCCCTCAAATGGCCCGCAGGGCCGCGCATTGCGAACAGGACGGAAGCCCGGAGACCCGGGATTTCGACTGGGTTAACCCAGATTTGCGGAAAAATCGAGACTTAAGTTATCAGTTTCGAGTTTCTTGCTCGCCGTCGAGTGTCTTCCATCCCGCGACCCGGCGATAGTGCCAGACGAAACAGGTTCTGGAGCCAAATACCCGCCCTGCGACCATGCGTCCGCCGCATCGACGCGGCCCTTGAAACGCAGGCGGCGGGCATGCTTCATGCCGCGCGTGAAATCCATCCTTCGAGAAGACCGACCAAACTGCGGGAGACGAACCCATGGTATCCGCCAGCACGCTGAACGTTCCCACCCCCGAATCCGCCACCGCGCTCCTCTCGCGCTATCTGAGGGAGGAGGGCCTGAGCGCCGACAGCCTGATGCGCGCCGTCGACCTGATCCAGCAGCGCACGGAGGTGTTCCTGGACGATGCCTTGGCCGAGACGGAGCAGAATGCGGGGTTCCGCTCGGCCTGTTCGGCGGGGTGCGGGTTCTGTTGTCACACGCTGGTCAGCGTGTCGCCGCCCGAGGCGTTCTTCATCGCCCGGCATATCGAGACGGCCTTCGAGCCGGAGGCCGGCGCGGCGCTCAGACAGCGTGTCCTCGCTTCCGTCGAGCGCACCCGGGGCATGGACGGGGCGCAGCGTTATGTGGCGCGCGAGGCGTGTCCGTTCCTGCGGGACGAGGACTGGTACTGCGGGCTGCATACCGCGCGCCCGCTGGTGTGCCGGGCGATGCATTCGGGGTCGCTGCCCGCCTGCAAGACCGCCTACGACACCCGCGACGCGATGGTGCCGACCCATACGATGGCGGTCTTCTTCGAGAATACCAAGGCGTACATGTCCGCCTATGTCTCGGCCCTGCGCCCGCACGGGATAAAGGTGTATCCGGTCGAGTTGTCGCAGTCCCTCGCCGTGATCTGGCGCGAGGAAGGGGCGATGGAACGCTGGCTGGACGGGGAGGATCTGTTCGCCCCCGCCCGCATCGAAACGCGCGAAACCGTGCGCGAGGTCCGGCGCGGATAGCCCCGCTCCCGCTCGATGGGCGGGAGCGGGAGCGGGTTCACGCCTCGGCGCGCACCTTGTCCTCGATGGCGTCGAGTTCCGGGCCATGGCCCAGCCCGTCGGCGGCATGGGCGAATTCGTGGCCGACGATCCCCTGGAACCGGTCGTTGTTCCCGGCGCTGATGTTGTTGAGGTTCAGGAACACCCGGCCCCCGCCGCCCCAGCTGGTATTGTCGCCCCGGCGTCCGAGCGTGACCGTCAGCTTGTCGGCCCCCGCCCCGTCGATGCTGTCGCGGAAGGTGGGGCTGACATCGTACATGCGTTGCAGTTCCTTGGCCGCCGCATCGACTTCCGCAGCCGAGGCCGACCCGTCGCTGCCGATGGTCATGGTCTTGTCGCCCAGGGCGACCTCGCGGACGTTCTTCGTCGGGTCGGGTATCTTGTCGGAGGGTCCCTGGGTTCCGCCCAGCGGCCCGCCCGCCCCCTCGACCGGCCGCAAGGTGCCGTCCGAGCCGATGCTGGAGGCTCCGCGAGACTTGCCGCAGCATTTGCAGGACATCGCCTCGACGAGTTGCGAAAGCTGCTGGATCAGCTCCTTCATCTGCTTCATGATCGTGCTCAGGCTCTGGATCATGCTGGACACGTCGGCGGTCTCGCCGCCCGCTGTCGAGGGGGTGGCGGAGGCGTTGGCGCTCTCGCTCTGCATCGCCTGCGCGAACTTGTCGCCGGCGGACATTCCCTCGGCCTTGCCGCCCGCCGTCATCCCTTGATCGAGTCGCATCAGCTTGCTCCGGTTTATGTTTCAATTTGGTACAATGTAGGAGTGTGGCAGCATGTATTGAGGCGTATTGCAAGGTATTGTTCCTAATTGAGCCAAAATATCTTGGTATTCATGTACGATGTTCTGCCTGAGGTATATTTGTGTTCGCGAGAATTCTGTTCAGGTTGTGCTGCGGGACGGGGCTTGCGGAGTAACCGGTATTGTCCGCCCCCGGTTGATTCGCGGGGCGCGTCTTGGGGGCGGGAACGGGAAAGCGTCTCCGCCGGTCCTCGCGCTGAACGGGTCGTTCCGCGACCTGTAGACGTGGTCCGGTGACGGGTACGAGCAGAGGCCCGGGCGAATCGCAAATTGACTCGGGGAGACGTCAACCCTAGTCTCTAGTTGCTGTGACTATCCGTTCATTCAATCAGGAGTCTCGTCATGACCTGGACTGCACCGAAGATCGAAGAAGTGACCTGCGGCATGGAAATCAACATGTACTTCCCCGCCGAAGGTGAAGAAACGCTGTTCTGAGACCGTCTCGGACCGCGACCGATCGAGCGCGCCTCCTGCGATGCCGGGGGCGCGTTCTTTCGTTCGGGGTGCGGGGACCGCAGCGGAGCGATTTTCGGGGGGAGTACTGCCATGTCGACGGGAGCGATGAGCGCCGGGGCGCTCGATGCCGCACGGGGAACCGGGCCGCAGACGCGCGATGCCTTCGAGGCGCGGTTGCGGGCCATCGGGGCCGCGCGCTACCATGACAAGCATCCCTTCCACGACCGCCTGCACTCCGGCCAGTGCAGCCCCGCGCAGGTGCGGGCCTGGGTCGTCAACCGCTACTACTACCAGAGCCGCATTCCCATGAAGGACGCCGCGTTCATGTCGCGCATCGCCGACCCCGCCCTGCGCCGGGCGTGGCGCTCGCGGATCGAGGATCACGACGGGACCAACGAACACGACGGCGGTATCGCCCGCTGGCTGCGTCTGGCCGAAGCGGTGGGGCTGGATCCCGCCTATGTCGCCTCCGAACGCGGGATCATGGCGGCGACGACCTTCGCGGTCGATGCCTATGTGCGCTTCGTGCGCGAGATGCCGATGCTGGACGCGGTCGCCTCCTCCCTGACCGAACTCTTCGCGCCGAAGATCCATTCGCAGCGGATCGCGGGGCTGCTGAAGCATTACGACTTCGCCGACGAGGCGAGCCTCGCCTATTTCTCGACCCGCCTGACGCAGGCCCCGAAGGACGTGGCGTTCGGGCTGGCCTATGTGCTCGACCATGCCGACACGCTGGAGAAGCAGGATGCGGCGGCGGCGGCGCTGACCTTCAAGACGGATGTGCTGTGGGCGCAGCTCGATGCGCTGTACTCCGCCTATGTCGAGCCGGGGCGCATTCCGCCGGGGGCGTGGACGCCGGATCAGGGATTGCTCGCATGACCATGGAGGAGGGGGGGCGCCCCCGCCTGCTGAGCGGGGTCCGCACCAAATACGATGGCGTGCGCGGCAACTGGGTGTTGCTGGCCCCCGAACGGGCGATCAGGCTGGACGGGATCGGGGCCGCGATCCTGGCCGAGACGGATGGCGAGCGCACGCTGGGCGGCATCCTCGACGCCCTCGCCGCCAGATACGACGCGCCGCGCGAACAGATTGCGGGGGATGTGGTCAAGTTCCTCGCCTCGCTGCGCGACCGGCGCATGCTGGAGGTGACGTGATGGATGTGCCGACCCCCGAGATCACCTACGGTCCCCCGATCGCCATGCTGGCGGAGGTGACGCATCGCTGCCCGCTGTCCTGCCCCTATTGCTCGAACCCGCTGGAACTGACGAAGCGCGACGGGGAACTGCCGACCGGAATCTGGGTCGACGTGTTCCGGCAGGCCGCCGAACTGGGCGTGTTGCAGATGCACCTCTCCGGGGGCGAGCCTGCCTCGCGCCGGGATCTGGAGGATCTGGTGGCGGCCTGCCGCGCGCATGACCTCTATTCCAACCTCATCACCTCCGGCATCGGCCTGACCGAGAAGCGGCTGGCGGGCCTGAAGGAACGCGGGCTGGATCACGTGCAATTATCGTTGCAGGGCGTCGATGCCGAGATGGCGGATCTGATCGGCGGCTACAGGGGCGGCTTCTCGCGCAAGATGGATGTCGCGGGGTGGACGACGTCGCTGGATCTGCCGCTGACGCTGAATGCCGTGGTCCATGAAAAGAACATCGACCGCCTGCCCGAAACCATCGACCTGGCCGTCCGGATGGGCGCGCGGCGGCTGGAGGTGGCGACGGTGCAGTTCCACGGCTGGGCCGACCGGAACCGCGCCGCCCTGATGCCCACCCGCGAACAGGCGAAGCTGTGCGGACAGCGCGTGGCCGAGGCGCGCGAGCGGCTGAAGGGCGTGCTGGTCATCGATTACGTCCCCGCCGACCACCATGCCGATTACCCCAAACCCTGCATGGGCGGCTGGGGGTCGACGGGCCTCAACGTCGTGCCGGACGGCCGGGTCATGCCCTGCCACGCCGCCCATACCATCCCGCATCTGGTCTTCGAGAACGTGCGCGACACGCCGCTGGCGGATATCTGGTGGAAATCGAGCGCCTTCAACGCCTATCGCGGCTTCGACTGGATGCCCGAACCCTGCCGCTCCTGCGACCGCAAGGCCCGCGATTTCGGGGGGTGCCGGTGCCAGGCGATGGCGATGGCGGGGGATGCGGCGGCGACCGACCCGGTCTGCATCAAGTCGCCCCTGCACGCGCAGTTGCAGGCGGCGGCGCAGGCCGACGCGGAATCGGACGGCGCGCTGACCTACCGGACGATGCCGGGGTGAGAGCCGTCGGTATCGCCCGCTCTACTCCTGCCCCGCACGTGCTGCGGGGCCTTTCTCCGCTGCGGACAGGCCCCGGATCGGGGTCCGGGGCAGGGGATATTTCCTGAAAACGGTCAATCGCCTCCGCCGTTCGTATCAGTCACTCTACTCCTGCCCCGCACGTGCTGCGGGGCCTTTCTCCGCTGCGGACAGTGGGGGGGGTATCTGCCGAACCCGCATCACACCAGATTGTCCCGCAGGAAGATGTCGATGCGGATGCGTTCCTGTTCGGTATAGATCGGGGTGGCGTCGATCAGGCATTTCAGCACGCGGATGGCGCTACGGGCCTCGTGGCCCGGGTCCTGCTGCAAGACGGCGTCGAAATAGCCGTCGGTCAGGGCGCGCCGGGAATGGGGGGTCGCCTCGTGGGCGATGGTATGGATCAGGCCCGGGGGTCCGAACCCGTGCAGCGCCGCGATGACCCCCTGCTTGCCGCCCCCGATGACGTAGACGCCCCGGATCGCCGGTTCGGATCGCAGGCGCGCGCCCAGTTCCCGGGCGGTGCGGGCATTGTCCTCGAAGCACTCGATCACGGGGGCGAGGTCGAGATGCGCGAAGTCGGTGCGCAGCACCTGCTCGAACCCGAATCGCCGTTCCACGTGGTCGCGCAGCAGGGTCGAGCCGAGCACGACCTGCACCATCCCCGACGGCTCGCCGATGAAGCGCCCCAGCAGGCTGGCCGCCGTGCGCCCCGCCGCGACATTGTCGATCCCCACGAAATGCTGGCGGCGTGAACTCGGCACGTCCGAAATCAGCGTCACGACCCGGATACCGCGCGCGAGGGTGCGGTCGATGGCATCGCGCACGTTCGGCGCATCGGTGCCGATCACGGCCACGCCGTCCCACTCGTCCGGGGAGAGGCGGTCGAGATGCTGCGCCAGGCGGGACCCGTCGAGCTTGGGGATCTCGCGAATCTCCACGTGGGTGCGGGTGGCATCGGGTCCGTTCGCCGCCTCGCGGATGATGCCGGGCAGGGCGCGGATGAAGATGGAACCGGCATCGGGGATCAGGAAGATCAGGCGATAGAACTGCTCGCGTGACAGGGCCTCGGCGGCGGGGTCCTTGCGGTAGTCCAGGCGCTCGATGGCGGTGGTCACGCGGGTGATGGTCTGGGCGCGCACGCCGGGGCGGTGGTTGAGGACGCGGTCGACGGTGGCGAGGCTGACGCCGGCCTCGCGGGCCACGTCGCGGGTGGTGGCGCGGCGGTTCATCGGGCCGGTCCGGCGGAGGCTTCCGGCGGATACCAGTAGCGCACGCTCGGTTCGCCCCGCTCGATCAGCACGAAATTGTTCGCGAAGACCTCGTAGGGATGGCTCCAGTCGCCATCGGGCCAGCGCACCCGCACCCGCGCCCGTTCCGCCACGCCCATCCCCAGATGCACCCAGCCGATGCGCCCCGAGGCATGGCCCCCGCCGACCGCGACCCTGCGCTCCAGCGTGCGGTTGCCGATCCGGGCCGAGATGCGCGCGCCGATGGCATCGCGGTTGCCGCCCCCCTGCGACAGTTCGACCATCAGCCAGTTGCCCAGCCGCCCCGCCTCGCTGCGCCCCGCATTGCGGAACACGGTGACGGGATCGCCCCGGTTGACCACCACCAGATCGAGCGCGCCGTCGAGGTTGAAATCCGCCACCGCCGCCCCGCGCCCCTTGCGGTCCAGCGCGATGCCCGCCGCCTCGCCGACCTCGACGAAGGTATCGTCCCACGATCCCAGCAGCAGGGTATCGGGGTCGAAGGCGGCGAAAGCGGGCATCGCCTCCACGTTGCCCTTCGCGATGTACAGATCCAGCAGGGCATCGTTGTTGAAATCGGCGAATTCGGCGTGCCAGCCGGTCGAGGGCCGGTGATCGCCCCCGGTATGCGGGCGGTGGGCCGTCGCGCCGCGCGCATAGGCCAGATCGGTATAGGTCGGCCCGTCCGTCTCCGCCTCCGCGTCGAGGGCCTGCAATTTCGTGTCGCCCATCGAGGTGATGGCGTATTCGGGGCGGCCATCGGCGTCCAGATCCGCCTCCGCGATGCCCATGCCCCAGATCTTCAGCCGCGCCCAGCCGTCGCCGCGCGTGTACCGGCGCGGGGCGCGGGTCGGGGGGATGCGCCAGAGCTGGTCCTCGCCCTCCAGATGATACTGGCGGTCATTGGTGATGCGCAGGGACGGCTCGCCCGAATTGTTCCAGTCGGTGAACAGCATCGACAGCGCGCAATGGCCCGGGGTCAGGGCGAAGGGATCGGAGTAATCCGGCGCGTCGCTGTCCGCATCATCCCCCTGCGGGCGCAGCAGCACGCCGTCCTCGCACGTCCCCCAGGGCGAGCCGGGGGCCGAGCGGTCGACGTAATTGCCGAAGGCGAGCGTCGGATGCGCCGCCCCGCGCTCCCATTGCGCCGCGAATGCGGTGGTCCAGGCGCGCCCCCCGTCGAAGCTCCAGCGCGTGTTCGCGGGGGTGAAACCGCACGCGCCATCCCCGCGCAACAGCATGTTGCGCCCCTCGCGCAGCACGACGAGATCGCGGTGGCCGTCATCGTCGATATCCAGCGGGTAGAACCCGGTGACGCGGGTGCTCAGGCGGTCGTCCAGCCCGAGGGGGACCGCCTCGAACCGCAGCGCGCCGCCGGGATCGGAGCGGTTGATATACAGCCTGGCGGGGTTCGCGCCCCCCGCGACGGCCAGATCGGGCAGGCGGTCGCCGTTGCAGTCGAACGCCGCCGCGCCCCCGCCCACGAAGAACTCCCACGGCCCGCCATAGATCTGGTCGATGCCCGACGCGGTTTCCTCGACCATGCGCGGGATATCCGCCGCCTGCGCCGGAACGGTCAGCAGGGCCAGCAGCGCCAGCGCCCTCACGGCGCGACCGTCAGCGTGCGCAGATAGGCGATCACGTCGCCCCGGGCGGCCTCCGGCGCATCGGCATAGGCATCGCGCGCCTGCCGCCCCGCCCCGCCATGGGCGCGGATCACCGCATCCAGCGTGTCGAAATCACCGCGATGGCCGTAGGGGGCGGTGTCCGCCACGCCCCACAACTCGCCGGTCATGAAGACATCGGCGGCGACGAATCTCTGGGCGAGCAATTCGTTCCCCAATGCGGCGACCTGTGCGTCAGCGATGCGGTGGCGTTTCAGGTCGCCGAACAGCGGGATCAGCCAGCGCCCGGAATCGTCGCGCTCGACCCCCGCCTCGCGCAGATACGCCGCCAGATCCACCGACAGCGCCGAACGCTCGTCCCCCCGCAGCGTCCCGGCCATGTCGTAGGGACCGGGATCGGCGAAGACGGCGTTCTCCAGCGGCAGGGCGGGGCGGTGGCAGGCGGCGCAGCCGAACGTCTCGAACCGCGCCGCGCCGCGCCGTGCCGCCGCGATCCAGTCGGGGTTCTCCGGGGTCATGGCAACCGGCGCGGGCAGCATGGCCTGGAAGACGGTCAGCGCGGTGATGTCGCCCTCGCCCAGTTCGTCCGCCACGCCGTCCTCGTCGTAATCCCCGGCCCCGGTCCAGCGCGCGCCGTAACGCTCGGTCGCCTGCATCCCGTGATGGGCATTGGCGGCATTGATGGTGAATTGCCGCAGCGAGGTCATCACGCCTTTCTGGCTGAAGGGCCGCACCACCAGATCGGGGTCGACCCCCTCGACCGCCCCGATATCGACCGACCCGTCGGGATGCGCCGTCAGGGTGCCGAACGCCACATCCTTGGCGCGCAGGGCGATATCGACCGGCGCATTCCCGGCCCGGGCCGCGCGCAGGGCCTCGCGGCGCTGGGCGTGCAGCGTGGCGGTCATCTCCCGGGCCAGCAATTCGATCAATCCGGCCCCGAACAGGTGATTCGTGCCGCGCTCGTTCGAGAATTGCGGGTCGGTGGTGTCGAAGTCGTGGCTGGAGAAGCCCTCCGACACGAAGGCATTGGCCGCGAAATCCCCGGCGCCGCCGACGCCCGGCTCGTTATGGCACGACGCGCAGGCCCCCGCATCGGGACCGGACAGGCGCTGCCACCCCTCCTGCGCCTCGCGCCGCCGCTTGGTCGGGATGATCGCCTGGGTCGCCATGGGGCGGCCCCGCCCGTCACCGGTGGTGAACTTGCCGACGAACAACGCCTCGCCCCGTTCGCGCAGGGAGTGCAGCGGCAACTCCAGCGCCTCGGCCCGGGACAGGGGCGTGCCGACCACCCGCTCGCTCCACACGGGTTCCGCCGCGTGCAGGGCGGGGATGCCGAATATCAGGGCCAGCAGGGCGAGGGCGGGACGGCGTTGCATGGAGTTTTCCGGGTTTGATGCAAAATGAGGTTCGTACCTCAACAATTGATTGACATGCATCAGGCACCATGTCACCCCCTTTCGCCAGCCACGAGTTCTTAACGGGAAAACAATCGCTCGGGCCAAAGGGAGACTCACGATGAAGAAACTGCTCACGGTTGCCGCCACCGCCGCGATGATGATCGCCGGCCCGGCACTTGCGGATGTCACGGTCGGCGTGTCCTGGTCCAACTTCCAGGAAGAACGCTGGAAGACCGACGAGGCGGCCATCAAGGGCGCGCTGGAAAAGCTGGGCGCGGAATACATCTCCGCCGATGCGCAATCCTCCGCCGCCAAGCAGTTGTCGGATATCGAGGCGCTGATCGCCAACGGGGCCGACGCGCTGATCATCCTCGCACAGGATTCGGATGCCATCGGTCCCGCCGTGCAGAAGGCCGTGGACGAGGGCATCCCCGTGCTCGGCTACGACCGCCTGATCGAGAACGAGAATGCGTTCTACCTGACCTTCGACAACAAGGAAGTGGGCCGCATGCAGGCGCGCGCCGTGTTCGAGGCGCAGCCGACCGGCAACTACGTCTTCATCAAGGGGTCCGCCGCCGACCCGAACGCCGATTTCCTGCATTCCGGCCAGCTCGAAGTCGTCGGCGGGGCCATCAGTTCCGGTGACATCAAGAATGTCGGCGAAGCCTATACCGACGGCTGGCTGCCCGCCAATGCCCAGCGCAACATGGAACAGTTCCTGACCGCCAACGACAACGAGGTCGATGCCGTGATCGCGTCGAACGACGGCACCGCCAGCGGCGTCGTCGCGGCCCTCGCGGCGCAGGGCATGGACGGCTCGATCCCGGTTTCGGGGCAGGACGGCGACCATGCCGCCCTGAACCGCGTCGCGCTCGGCACCCAGACCGTCACGGTGTGGAAGGACGCGCGCGAACTGGGCAAGGCTGCGGGCACCATCGCGTTCCTGATGGCCAGCGGCGCGGACCAGTCCGACGTTCCCGGCACCGTCCGGTTCTCGGGCGGTCCCAAGGGCGTCGAGATGACCTCGATGTTCCTGAAGCCCTTCCCGATCACGAAGGACAATCTGGATGTCGTGATCGACGGCGGCTGGATCGCCAGGGACGCCGTCTGTCAGGGCGTCAAGGCCGGAACCGTCGCCGCCTGCGACTGATCCGATGCGGACGGCTGCATCGGCCGTCCTGTACTTGCCCCTGCTCCTGCCCCGGACCCGATCCGGGGTCTCGACGAGCGCGCATTGTCCTGCGAGGCCCCGGGTCTTCGCCCGGGGCAGGGTGATCCGCTGCGCGGCCTGCGCCCCGAACAATCTGGTGACATCCCATGGCAACCCCCCCTCCCAACCCGCTCAGGCGGTTCCTGACGGCGACCGAGATCGATACCCGCATGCTGGGAATGATCGGCGCGCTGATCGCCATCTGGATCAGCCTGCACATCGCCTCCGGCGGCGTGTTCCTGACGCCCCGGAACCTGTGGAATCTCAGCGTTCAGGCGTCGTCCATCGCCGTGATGTCGACGGGCATGGTGCTCATCATCGTCACCCGGCATATCGACCTGTCGGCGGGGTCGGTGCTGGGCTTTACCGCCATGATGATGGGGGTGATGCAGGCCGAGTGGCTGCCCGGGATCATCGGCTACGACAACGGCATGACCTGGGTGATCGCGCTGGTCTTCGGCATGGGCATCGGGGCGCTGATCGGGGCGTTCCACGGCTATATCATCGCCTATATGGGCGTTCCGGCCTTCATCGTGACGCTGGGGGGATTGCTGGCATGGCGCGGGGCGGCGTGGTGGGTCACCTCGGGCCGCACGGTCGCGCCGATGGACGAGACGTTCCGGCTGTTCGGCGGCGGGACGATGGGGTCGATCGGGGCGTTCTGGACCTGGGTGGTCGCGGGGGTCATCAGCCTCGCCATCCTCGTCTCGCTGATCCTGGCACGCAGGCAACGCAGCCGGTTCGGCTTTCCGAAACGCCCGATCTGGGCGGAACTGTTTCTGGCGCTGGCGGGATGCGGCATCGCGTTCGGGGCTGCGGCCATCGCCAATGCCTATCCCTGGCCCCGCCGCGTGACGGAGCGGTATGCGGAGGCGCAGGGGATCGTGATCCCCGAGGGCGGCTTGCACTACGTGCACGGGTTCGCGGTGCCGGTGCTGATCGCGCTGGGCGTCGGGGTGGTCATGACGCTGATCGCCACGCGCACCAAGTTCGGCCGCTACGTCTTCGCTATCGGGGGCAATCCGGAGGCGGCGGATCTGGCGGGCATCGACACGCGCATGGTGACGCTGAAGATCTTCGCGCTGATGGGCATCCTCTGCGCCATCGGGGCCGCCATTTCGACCGCGCGCCTGAATGCGGCGACGAATGCGCAGGGGACGCTGGACGAACTCTACGTCATCGCCGCCGCCGTCATCGGCGGCACGTCGCTGGGCGGCGGGGTCGGCACGATCATGGGCGCGATGATCGGCGCGCTGGTGATGCAATCGCTGCAATCGGGGATGGTGCTGATGGGCGTCGACACCCCGTTGCAGAGCATGGTCGTCGGCGCGGTGCTCGTCTTCGCCGTCTGGCTCGACACCCTGTATCGAAAGGGCAAGGCATGACACCGCTCGTCGAAATGAAGGATATCTCGATCTCGTTCGGCGGGGTCCATGCGGTCGAGGATGTCTCGGTCGACCTGTATCCCGGCGAAGTCGTCGCACTGCTGGGCCATAACGGGGCCGGGAAATCGACGCTGATCAAGATCCTGTCGGGCGCGTACAAGCGCGACGCCGGCGAAATCCGCATCCGGGGCGAGGCGGCGACCATCGCCAATCCGCGCGACGCGAAATCCTACGGCATCGAGACGATTTATCAGACGCTGGCGCTGGCCGACAATGTCGACGCCGCCGCCAACCTGTTCCTGGGCCGCGAGATCATGACCCCCTGGGGGACGCTGGACGACGGCGCGATGGAGGCGGAGACCCGCAAGGTGATGGGCCGCCTGAACCCCAACTTCAAGCGGTTCAAGGAACCCGTGCGCGCCCTGTCCGGCGGCCAGCGCCAGTCGGTCGCCATCGCCCGCGCCCTGCTGTTCAACGCGAAGATCCTGATCATGGACGAGCCGACCGCCGCCCTCGGCCCGCAGGAAACCGCGCAGGTCGCGGACCTGACGCAGCAACTGAAGGGCGAGGATCTGGGCATCTTCCTGATCTCGCACGATATCGACGACGTGTTCGAACTCGCCGACCGTCTGGCCGTGATGAAGAACGGCAAGCTGGTAGGCAGTGCGAAAGTCACGGACGTGACGAAGGACGAGGTGCTGGGCATGATCATCCTCGGCAAGTGCCCCCCGGGTGCCACCCCCGGCCCGGGCGCGGCCTCGGCGGAGGAACTGGCGGGGATCCTGCCGTGACATGGCTGGGCCTTGACCTAGGGACATCTTCGGTCAAGGCGCTGCTGGTGGATGCGGATCAGGCCGTCATCGCCCGGGCCGGGGATCGCGGCTGAATCAGGTCGCCGCCCCGATCGCGTCCTTCTGCATCGCCACCAACTCGCCGATGCCCTTCTCTGCCAGGCGCATCAGTTCGTCGAACTGCGCCCGGTCGAAGACCTCGCCCTCGGCACTCGCCTGCACTTCCACCAGACCGCCCGCGCCTGTCATGACGAAGTTGCCGTCCGCCCCGGCCACCGAATCCTCGGCATAGTCCAGATCCAGCACCGGCTGACCCGCATAGATGCCGCAGGAGATCGCGGCGACGTGGTCGGTGATCGGCCAGTCCTTGATATCGCCCGCGCGTTTCAGCGCCGCGCAGGCCCGCCACAATGCGACGAAGCCGCCCGTGATCGCCGCCGTGCGCGTGCCGCCATCGGCCTGAATCACGTCGCAATCGACGGTGATCTGCCGCTCGCCCAGGGCATGCAGGTCGACCGCCGCGCGCAGGGACCGCCCGATCAGGCGCTGGATCTCCTGCGTCCGTCCGCTCTGGCCGTTCTTGGCCTCGCGGCGCATGCGGGTATTGGTGGCGCGGGGCAGCATGCCGTATTCCGCCGTCACCCAGCCCTTGCCGGTGCCGCGCAGCCACGGCGGCGGGCGGTCCTCGACGCTGGCGGTGCACAGGACATGCGTGTCGCCGAAGCGCACGAGGCACGATCCCTCGGCATGTTTGGTGCAGTCCGGCTCCAGCGACACCGCGCGCAGGGCGTCCCGGTCGCGTCCCGATGGGCGCATGATCGATCCTCCAGAATGATTTTGCGTCGTCCTAGCGGGTGCGAGTCCGTGCGTCCAGTGGCCCGGGGCTTCGCGGCTGCATTCGGCGCGGAATGGGTATAAGGAACGTCGCATGCTGCCCTCCGGAACGAGATCCATGACCGAACACAGAAGACTGTCCGCCGCCGCCGACCCCGTGCTGGTGCTGGCCACCCACAACCCCGGCAAGCTGCGCGAGATCGAGGCGCTGGTCGCCCCCCACGGCTTCGCGGTCGAATCCGCCGGGGCGCTGGGCCTGCCCGAACCGGTCGAGGACGGCACGACCTTCATCGAGAACGCGCGGATCAAGGCGCTGGCCGCCGCACGCGGGTCGGGCAAACCGTCGCTGGCCGACGATTCCGGGTTGGCGGTCGATGCGCTGCACGGCGCGCCCGGCATCTTCTCGGCCCGCTGGGCGGGGGCGGAGAAGGATTTCGGCCTCGCCATCGATCGCGTACGCCGCGAACTGGCCTGGCGCGGGGCGGGGGAGGGCGCGCGGGCGCATTTCATCTGCGCGCTGACGCTGGCCTGGCCGGATGGCCATTGCGAGGATTTCGAGGGGATCGCACGCGGCACGCTGAGTTTCGCGGCGCGCGGGGGCCACGGCTTCGGCTATGACCCGGTGTTCATCCCCGAGGGCGACACGCGCACCTATGGCGAGATCGAACCCGGCGAAAAGCATGAAATCAGCCACAGGGCCGATGCGTTTCGCCAGCTTCAGGCTGCTTGCCTCGCATGACCGATAGTGAGGGCGGCTTCGGCCTCTACGTCCACTGGCCGTTCTGCGCCGCGAAATGCCCCTATTGCGATTTCAATTCCCATGTGCGCCGTGCGGTGGACCAGCCCCGCTGGCGCGCCGCCCTGATCCGCGCGCTGGAGACGGAGGCCGCGCGCACCCCGGGCCGCCGGGTGGACAGCATCTTCTTCGGCGGCGGCACCCCGTCGCTGATGCCGCCCGAAACCGTCGCGGCGGTGATCGAGACGGCCGCGCGCCTCTGGACTCTCTCGCCCGATGTCGAGATCACGCTGGAGGCGAACCCGACTTCGGTGGAGGCGGGCCGCTTCCGCGCCTATGCCGAGGGCGGCGTGAACCGCGTGTCGATGGGGGTGCAGGCGCTGAACGATGGGGATCTCAAGGCGCTGGGCCGGATGCATTCCATCGCCGAGGCCCGCGCCGCCTTCGACATCGCGCGCGGTGCCTTCGACCGGGTCAGCTTCGACCTGATCTACGCGCGCATGGGCCAGACGCCCGGCGCATGGCGGGCCGAACTGCGCGAGGCGCTGGCGATGGCGGTCGATCACCTGTCGCTCTACCAGCTGACCATCGAGGGCGGCACGCGGTTCGCCGATCTCTACCGTCTGGGGCGGCTGCGCATCCCGGATGACGACGCGGCGGCGGCGATGTACGACGTGACACAGGAGGAATGCGAGCGCGCGGGCCTGCCCGCCTACGAAGTCTCGAACCACGCCCGCCCGGGGGCCGAGAGCCGTCATAACCTCGTCTACTGGCGCTACGGCGATTATGTCGGGATCGGGCCGGGGGCGCATGGGCGGCTGACCCTGCCCGGGGGGCGCATCGCCACCGAAACCCTGCTCGCGCCCGAACCGTGGCTGGATGCCGCCGACCGCGACGGCACCGGCATCACCCGCGAAACCCCGCTGACGGGGGAGGAACAGGCCAGCGAATATCTGATGATGTCGCTGCGCCTGGCGGAGGGGTCCGATACCGCCCGCTATGCGGCGCTGGGCGGCACCCCCCTGCGCCCCGATCGCATCGCGGAACTGGCGCAGGAGGACTTTCTGACATATTCCGGTAATATCTTACGTGCTACGGCCAAGGGCCGAATCCTCCTGAACGCCGTGCTCGGTCGATTGCTGACCTGACCGCCGGCACTCCCCGCCCACCCAACCGCGAAAGGCTCGCCATGAGCAACAAGGACCGTACCTCGAAACTCCGCTCCGTCGAGGCCGATATCGCCAAGGTCGAGGTGATCGACAAGACGCCCCAGACGGAATCCGACGCCTATACGCTGGCCTTCCAGGATATCGATTTCCTGCGCCGCGACGACATGCGCCCGGTGCGGTTGCAGCTCGAACTGCTCAAGCCCGAGACGATCTTGAACGAGGCGGGAATCGCCTCGACCGTCGTGCTGTTCGGCGGTGCGCGCCTGCCCGAACCCGGGGCCGAGCCGTGGTCGTTCAGGAACGAGGTGCAGCGCGAGAACCTCAAGAAGAACTCGAAATACTACGCCGAGGCGCGCCGCTTCGCCGAACGGGTCAGCCGCGAGGCGCTGAAGCATGACGGCAAGGAATACGTCGTCGTCACGGGCGGCGGCCCGGGCGTGATGGAGGCGGGCAATCGCGGCGCGGCGGATGCGGGCGCGCCCTCCATCGGCCTGAACATCGTGCTGCGGCAGGAACCCGTGCCGAACGAGTACATCACCCCCGAACTGTGCTTCAACTTCCACTACTTCGCGATCCGCAAGATGCACTTCCTGATGCGCGCCAAGGCCATCGCCGTCTTCCCCGGCGGTTTCGGCACCATGGACGAATTGTTCGAGACGCTGACCCTGATCCAGACCGAGCGCATGGAGCGCCTGCCGATCCTGCTGTTCGGGGAAGCCTTCTGGCGCGGGATCATCAATTTCGAGGCGCTGGCCGACGAGGGCACCATCGCGCCGGAGGATCTGGACCTGTTCAGGTTCGTCGATACGGCGGAGGAGGGCTGGGCCATCATCGCGGACGCCTACGGGCTGGAGAAGTAGGCCGTGCTGCTGGATACCCCCGTCTGCGATTTCGGCTGGAAAGCCCCGGACTTCACCCTGCGCGATCCCGACGGGGTCAGTCATTCCCTTGCGGATCATCTGGGCGGCAAGGGGGTGCTGGTGATGTTTATCTGCAATCACTGCCCCTATGTCGTCGCGGTGGCCGACCGTCTGGCCGCCGATACCGCGCTGCTGATGGGGAAGGGCATCGGCGTCCTCGCCGTCATGTCGAACGACTACCGCGCGGTACCCGCCGATGCCCCCGCGCGGATGAAGGAATTCGCGGCGCATCACGGCTTCGCGTTTCCCTATCTGGTCGACGAGGACCAGTCGGTCGGGCGAGCGTACGGCGCGGTCTGCACGCCCGATTTCTTCGGGCTCGACGGGACCGGTGGGTTGCAGTATCGGGGGCGGCTGGACGATGCGAGAATGGGCGATCCGGCGGGGCGCACGCCTGAACTCGTGAACGCCATGCGCATGGTGGCCGAAACGGGGCAGGGACCGCGCGATCAGGTGCCGAGCATGGGATGCTCGATCAAGTGGCGGTGAGGGCCGGTAAGCACCTGCCCCGGACCTGATCCGGGGCCTCTCCCCGCCCGAACAGGCCCCGGATCGGGTCCGGGGCAGGGTGTGCCGACTACTCCGCCGCCACCGCGCCCGGATTGTTCGGATGCCCGGTCCACTCGCCATGCTCCGCGACCACCACCTTGCCGGTGCGTTCGTCGACCGTGCCGGGGGCCAGTTCCTCCATCGTGATGCAGTCCTCGACCGGGCAGACATTGACGCACAGGTTGCAGGCGACGCATTCCGCGTCGATCACCTCGAATTTCCGGTCCGCCGACATCGAGATTGCCTGGTGCGACGTGTCCTCGCAGGCGGCGTAGCAGCGACCGCAACTGATGCATTTATCCTGGTCGATCCGCGCCTTGGTCACGTAGTTCAGGTTCAGGTGCTGCCAGTCCGTCACGTTCGGCACGGCCATGCCGCTGAAGGCCGCCGTATCGGCGTATCCCTTCTCGTCCATCCAGCCGGACAGGCCCGCGATCATCTCCTCGACGATCCTGAAGCCGTAGGTCATGGCGGCTGTGCAGACCTGCACGTTGCCCGCGCCCAGCGCGAGGAACTCCGCCGCGTCGCGCCATGTCGTCACGCCGCCGATGCCGCTGATGGGCATCCCGCGCGTCTCGGCGTCGCGGGCGATCTCGGCGACCATGTTCAGGGCGATGGGCTTGACGGCGGGGCCGCAATAGCCGCCATGCGATCCCTTGCCGTCGATGGTCGGCTCGGGAGCCATCAGGTCGAGATTCACCGATGTGATGGAGGAGATCGTGTTGATGAGGCTGACGGCATCCGCGCCCCCCGCCTTGGCCGCGCGGGCCGGATAGCGCACGTCGGTGATGTTCGGCGTCAGCTTGACGATGACCGGCATGCGCGTCGCCGCCTTGCACCAGCGGGCGACCATCTCGATATACTCGGGTACCTGTCCCACGGCGGCGCCCATGCCGCGCTCGCTCATGCCGTGGGGGCAGCCGAAGTTCAGCTCCACGCCGTCGGCCCCGGTCTCCTCGACCTGCGCGAGGATATCGGTCCAGCAGACCTCCTCGCACGGCACCATCAAGGAGACGACCATCGCCCGGTCGGGCCAGTCGCGCTTGACGGCCTTGATCTCGTGCAGGTTCGTCTCCAGCGGGCGGTCGGTGATCAGCTCGATATTGTTGATCCCCAGCACGCGCCGGTCGGCCCCGTGGATGACGCCGTAGCGCGGGCCGTTGACGTTGACGACATGCGGGTCCAGCCCCAGCGTCTTCCACACGACCCCGCCCCATCCCGCCTCGAAAGCGCGGCGGACGTTGTATTCCTTGTCCGTCGGCGGGGCGGAGGCGAGCCAGAAGGGGTTCGGGGACTTGATCCCGACGAAGTCGTTGCGCAGGTCAGCCATCTGTCACCTCTTCCGTCGCCCCGGCGTCCCGCGCGCTCTCCGCTTCCGCAAGACGGGCGGTGGCGGCATCGCGGGTCTTCTCGTCGAATGCGTCGGGGTGGCGCAGGATGACGGCTTCGGCGGTCCTGTCGGCCATGTCGTTCGCGAACAGCAGTTCGGACCCGTCGGACGCCTTGGCCTTGACCGCGATATCGCTCAGGGTCTTGACCGTCCCGGCGCGGGTCAGCTTCTGGCGCGTCGGGGTCAGGCGGGTCGATTTGCCGTTCTTTTCCGTCAACACCGCCTCGATGGTATGGATCGAGCGCCAGAAATCCTCGGTCAGGGGGTCGTCGTGCTCCTCGCCCGTCAGTACGTCGATCCGCTTGCGGAAGGCCGCTTCGGCCACCCGCTCGGACCCCATGCGACGCGCATTGAGCATCAGGATATGAAGCTTGTCCGCTTCCTCCAGTTCCTCGATGCGTTCGAGGGCCGCTTCTTCCTGCTTCTCGAACTTCGCGTCCGCCTGCTTCTTTGCCGGATCAGACATCGACGACCACCTCGAACCCGCCGAAGATCATCCGTTTCGTGTCGAAAGGCATGTCGTGGGTCATTCGTTCATCCGTCATTGCTTTTTCCATTCCCGCTTCCGCGGTTTTCTTGTCGGGCCAGACCATCCACGAGAACACGACCGTCTCGTCCCCGGTGCAGTGCACGGCCATCGGAAACGACGTCACCGTACCCGCCGGAACATCGTCGCCCCAGCAGTCTACCACCTGAAGCGCGCCATGGTCGCGGAAGATCGCGGCCATCTTGCCCGATTGCGCGATATAGGCATCCTTGTTGGCGGTCGGGACCGGCAGCACGGCACCGTGGATATAGGCCATCATCAGGTCTCCCGTTCAGGCGCCCAGCGCGCGGTGGATGCTTTCCGCCGCGTCGCGCCCCTCTGCGACCGCCGTGACGGTCAGGTCTTCGCCCCCCGCCGCGCAGTCGCCCCCTGCCCAGACACCGGGGATCGAACTGCGCCCTTCGGTATCGACGCGGATCTTGTCGCGTTCCAGTTCGAGGGCCGCGCCCGGCGTCTCGCCGTAGGTCTGGCCGATAGCGCGAAAGATCTGATCGGCGGCGAGGATGAACGTCTCTCCCGTGCCGCGCAACCCGTCATCCGTCGCCTGGGTGTATTCGAATTCCATCCCGCCCGGCACGGCGCGCAGGGGCATCGCGTCGCAGACGAGGCGCACGCCCGCATTGGTCGCGTGATCCTGCTCGTGGCGGCTGGCGCTCATGCTCTCCTGACCGCGCCGGTAGACGATGGTTACGTCCTCCGCGCCCAGCAGCTTCGACTGCACGGCGGCATCCACGGCGGTCATCCCGCCGCCGATCACCACCACGCGCCGCCCGATGGGCAGGGTGGAGAGATCCTCGGTCTGGCGCAGGGTCGCGATGAAATCGACCGCATCGCCGAGCCGGTCGTCCGCGCCCTCCAGCATCAGCGCGTTGACGCCCGACAGGCCCATGGCGAGGAAGACGGCGTCGTAATCGCTCCGCATCTCCTCCAGCGTGAAATCGCGTCCGAGCATCGACCCCGTCTCGATCCGGATGCCGCCGATTTGCAAAAGCCAGTCGATTTCCGCCTGCGCGAAATCGTCGACGGCCTTGTAGCTGGCGATGCCGTATTCGTTCAGCCCGCCCGGCTTGCCCCGCGCATCGGCGACGACGACGGTATGCCCGTGCATGGCGAGGCGATGCGCGCAGGCAAGACCCGCCGGACCCGCGCCGATGACCACCACCATCTTGCCCGTGGGGGCCGCGCGCTCGAACGGATGCTCGCTCGTTTCCATCAGCGTATCGGTCGCGAAGCGTTGAAGGGCGCCGATCCGTACCGGCTTGCCCTCGGCCAGTTCGCGGACGCAGGCTTCCTCGCAGAGCGTTTCCGTCGGACAGACCCGCGCGCACATTCCGCCGAGGATGTTCTGGCTCAGGATCGTCTTCGCCGCCCCTTTCGGGTTGTCGGTCGCGATCTGGCGGATGAAGAGCGGGATGTCAATCTCGGTCGGACAGGCCGCGATGCAGGGTGCATCGTGGCAAAAATAGCAGCGGTCGGCGGCGACCAGCGCCTCATGCGCGTCGAGTGGTGGATAGGCATCCGCGAAATTCTCGGCATAGCGTTCGGCGGGCAGGCGCCCCGGTACGATGCCGTTCTGTCTCCGTGC
>ENA-ORXT01001230-ORXT01001230.1-marine-metagenome-genome-assembly--contig:-NODE-1230-length-35383-cov-3.543619_pt1 | contig 35383 bp, 32 predicted proteins | sample MGYA00237868_ERZ511482 | MGnify/ENA metagenome assembly ERZ511482 | reverse complement strand
GTATATTCCTTTGTTAAAAAGCTATAAATTATGCTTAATCAAATATATATATATATGATTATCAGTTATATATTAAAAGAATGAAGCTGTAAATTTTCCTATGTATAAAAGTAAACTATTTAAAATACTTAAATCATTTGATGATGAAGAGTGGAAAGACTTCAGTGAATTTTTAGTGTATAGAAATCATAGAAATTCTAAAGTCCTCCATTTATATGACTATATAAAAAGAAATAGTCACGACTTGACTTCAAAAAAATTTCAAATCGACGAGGCTCGGACAAGTGTCAAACTTGGACTCATGAGCAAAAAGGGCTTACAAAATGTAATGTCTAAACTGACTATTATCATAGACGAATATTTAGTTATGCGATCTGTACTTAAAGACAACTTAGAAACAGATTATCGGATTTTTCAAAATTATAATGATAGAAATTTATATGGTTTAGCAAATAATAAGGCTAAAGCTCTTAAAGATAAATGGAATAATTCAAGAGAACTAGATTTAAATAAAGTTACCTTCTTACTAAGATTACAACATACACACTATGCATCGGAAAATCCAAAAAAATATGAGAAAGGAAGTTTCTTACTTCAAAACTTATTTAAGTCCTTCAATGATTTCAATTTTATTTTCGACGAATTTTACACTTATGCAATCGAAAAAACAATTTCTATTACTCATAATGATCCAAAAGAATTTGAAGGTATCGGCTTATCAAGCGACAAGTATTTAATTAGTGAAATTTCAGAAATTCTTTCTAACATAAATCTTCTTCATAGGACAAACAATGACCAAGCATTTCAATATTTATACAAAAAATTAAAATCTAACAATCAAATTACTTCAGAACTAAAGGTTCTAATTTTTGGAATATGTGAATCATATTTAACAAATATGATTATGAAAGGTGAAACTGAGAACAATACAAGTACAATCTTATACTTGTATCAACTTGGTATAAGCACAGGTATCTTGCTATATAATAATGCATTATCAACTGTCAAGTTTCATAATATATTAAGTCTTGCATGTTTTTTGGAAGAATTCGATTGGGCCAATAATTATGTGAATGATTATATCGATCTGGTTCCTAAAATAGAAAGAGAAGAATGTATGATTTTTGCGAAAGTGAAAATTTATTTTGGGAAATGGAATTATGAAGAAGCCCTGGATTTATTGAACACTTCTGACCTAAATAATTTTTCTCTTAAAGTTCAAAGCAGATGGTATTCCCTTGTTATTTACTTCATTACTTTTGATAATCTTGATTTTTTAGAATCCCAAATGAACAGCTTTACTCAATTCTTTTATTATAATAAAAAAAGGATAAGTAATCGAAATATTAATGGTAGCCTAAATCTGGCCAAAATTTTCAAATCTGCGATCAGTTACAACAAAGACTTTGACTTAAAGACTGAAATCGATAAATATGAAAATGTCATTTTCAAAAACAGACTCCCTTCATTCTTCGAACAACGCAGAATCTACAAAGAAAACAACAACATCGACCTATAATTTTATTGGTCAGTAAAAGCTCAAAATGAAAAGGAGACAACACGATTTGTATGGCCTCCTTTCTGTGCTTTTAAATTGAGATTCGAACATGTATTGCTTTTATTGTAAGATTCTTCAACTAGTGCTATGCTAGGATTTGGTGGATACGATATATATATATCTAGTTGAACTTTATATTACCTAACATCATAAATTACAATATGAAATTTCTTAGGAAAATTTTAATTGTGATTGGCATCGTGGATGAAACAAATGGTATTTAGCACGCCAAACATCTTCGATTTGATTTCTCAAATCGGAGATGTTAAATAATAGGCATTTCAGCAAGCCAACTTATCACACAAAATTGAATTCTTCAGATAATTTTTCTTTGTCATTTGTAAGTAAAATCTTGCCAATCCATTAATCCTATAAATCCTGATGCAGACAGATGATGTAAAGTAATTTCAAATCAACTCCACTATTAAAAACGCTAGTCACAATAGATCTGAATCGAGCTATGGATGACATTTATAAAAAATCATGTTAATCTAAAAATCCTAAAAATCATGGTTCAGACAGTTTAGGAAAGGAACAATCTTGATAGATCTACTCATTTAGGATAAAATTCAATTGGCAGATCCTGAAACGAGTTCAAGATGACTACGCTGTATATTACGACACAGCCTGCAAGTTCTAGATGACACATCGATTATATTAAATGAAACTCTGAATCAACAACAAAACAATTGTAACACATTCAACAAATTCAGAATAACAAGAATACCACTACCCTTTCGCCTTATCTCGGTCGATCACAGTCATAATCTGATTCACTTTTAAGTTCTTTCCAATGATTATTCTGTCCTTGTTTAAAACATAAAGTTCTGGAGTATGATCCACATAGTATTTGCCATAGATAGATCGATTGCTTGGGTCATGCACATTCGTAAAGTTCATACCCGTTTTATTGATATAATCAGTCCATTTCTGCTTGTCCGTATCAATTGCAATCGCAAATACATCTACATTGTTATTCTTGTGTTGATTGTAAAAATTGACAAGCTTTGGTGTTTGCTCTTGGCAGTGTTCACAATCTGGATTATACATATACACGATGACATAATCTGCTTTTTTCTCATAAATCGATTGCTGTTTACCAAATTGATCTGTAGAGATTACATCCTTTCCTTTATCGCCATACAGACTTCCTGACATCTCTCTCGCTCTTTGTTGGAATCCGTAGATAGACATACTATCCGCCCAAAAGGCTTTTTCTTTCGTAAAATAACGATTGATGACATTGACCAAAATCTTCTCTGGATCCATAATTGAAGTCTTCGTCGGCTCATATGTGAGCGGCACCCAATTGGCAAAAAACTTAAAATAATCCGGATATGGTTCTGCCCTGTCGATGAGCCAGTTCTGCACTTTGATCAGCGAATCTACATGCTGCGGCGTGAGCTCATCCATATACCGTTTTAATTTATTGACAATCACAGGCGTCCTGATTAATCTTGAATCAGCAAAATCGACGTTATTCCAAAAGTCTTTTCTGTACTGAGCCACTTGTTGAGCTTCTGGTAGATCTGATCTGATCTCAGGATTTTGTCCTGACTGCTTAAAGGCCGTGTAAAATGAATTTGGATTCTCACGAAATTCTTTTGCAAGTCTATCTTTTCGCTGCTGCACCAAAGATTCTTGCCTTTCCTTCGCGGAGTTATATCCTGCACTGCCTTCTGGATTAGTCTTTAATTGTTGAGCGACCTCTGCAAATTGTGGTCGAAGATCATTTTCAAATAAGATATTGTCGTACAATAATTTATTATCAATCGAGCCAGTCGAATTGATGGTATTCGCCATATCATTCAGGTCAAGACCGATTTCAAAGGTCTGATCTTCTCCAAGAAGGATTTGAAAATTCTTGTTGTTGGCGAAATAAACAAAATAATGTCCCTGTGGATAACCATCTGGATTTGTAAACCTTGACAAACCTTGCTGATCTACTCTCGCTGAATCAAGCCGAAATCTTTGATCTCCTAAAATACCGATCAAAAATGTTGTGCCTTGGGGTGCGCCGATCGCCTTTATTTTAATATCTGCAGCGCCACCTAGGACTGGATCTCTAGTGATCTCACCAACAGGTTTTCTCTTTATTGGAGGAGAAGACTGCTGATTAATCGTCTGTGAAATTCCTTCCTTAACTGGACCTGAAGTAGCAGAGTCGCCTCCACAGCCATTATTAAAAAGAAGGATAGAAAAAAGAAGTGCGAAAGCAAATAAGTATTGTCTCATGATTATATAACGATAAAGTATAATGCGAAAATAACGATATCAATGCAGTATTCCGTATTCTAGACCTACCTTTAAACGCCCTTTTATACAAGTAGGACATATTTTTTAATGAATCAGAATCTGAGTCATGATCAGAATGAGGCACTGTTTTATCATGCAGCCATGATCCTGAGCCTTGATTCGTAATCTCATTAACATGGCTACATCGTAGTATCAGTGTCAATGCTAAGATGCATTCACAATAATCTCCAAATCAATATTGTCATTGATCGCTTTATCCTTTAAATTATCAAAGAATCGATTAGATCCATATTTAACATTAAAATCTGCTCTATCAATCGAAAATTTTGTTGTTTTCACAGTTACATTCTGTCCATCAACATTAATGTTAGCCTTAAAGCCAATCTCTTTGGTGACGTCTTTTAAAGTTAAATTCCCGTAGACTAGATGCGATGCGCCTGGTTCATTTGTCAGTTTAGTGATATTAGTGATATCAAATTTTGCAGTAGGATAAACACCTACGTCAAAAAAATCAGCATTCTTTAAATGTCCGACTAGATCGCCCTTTTTATCATCTGGTAAGTCGGTATTCTGAATACTATTCATGTCAATAACAAAGGATCCACCTGTGATATTTCCATTTTTAACTGCTAGACTTCCGTTTGATATTTGAATTGTACCACTATGGCTTCCACCAATTTTGGAACCTGTCCAGTTGATAATAGAGCTATTTGTATTAACATTTAATGTTGCTCCTGCCATAGCAGTTCTTGTTGCTGGATTAGATGTTTTTGCTTTTTCGACTGCAGTATCTTGCTTACATGCACCAAAAGCACAGATGACAACAAATAGTAGTAAAATATATGCTTGTTTCATTTTTAATATTTTTATATACAATGAAGTGAATTAACGAATTTAAATATAATTAGTTGTAATTAATGATAAAGCTATGATATCCATACATTTATATATGCACAGAAACTACGATAATCATTATTTGTTTGTATTTTTCGCTCCTTTAAATACTTATGCAAATTTGAAATGCGTTCAACTGCAAACAATTCTCTAATTAAAATACATCTATGTTAGATATTGGCATGTTCTTTCTTCAGGCGACACCACCTGTGGAAGAAGAAGTGGGCACTTATAAACGATTGATCGATTTGATCTTGCAAGGAGGCCCCTTAGGAATGGTAATTGTTGCCGTTCTATTATTCTTGTCTATTGTGGCAGTTGCGATTTTTATAGAGCGCTGGCTGACCATAAAGAAAGCTGGTCGGATAGATCAAAATTTTATTAACAATATAAAAGCTGCAGTAGCCGCCGGAAATATCGAAGGCGCTAAAGCCCTGTGTAGATCGACTGACTCACCTATTGCCCGAATGGTAGAAAAAGGTGTCATGAGAATCGGAAAACCATTAAGAGATATTGATACAGCAATAGAGAATGTAGGAAATTTGGAAGTCTTCAAATTAGAAAAGAATCTGTCAACCTTGGCGAGTATTGCTGGTGCAGCACCAATGATTGGTTTCTTTGGCACTGTAACTGGTATGATCCTAGCTTTTTATAAAATGGCAACTGAGTCTAATGTCACGCCAGATGTATTGGCAGGAGGTATCTATCAAGCGCTGATTACCACTGCCTTCGGTCTATTGATTGGTATTCTAGCTTTTGTAGGATACAATATTCTAGTTGCAAGTGTTGGGAAAGTAATTTTCAAAATGGAGCGGACCACCGTAGAATTTATGGATTTACTTCAAGAACCAATGGTATAATATGGGAATGCAAAAAAGGAATAAGGTAAGTGCAGAATTTAGCATGTCTTCATTGACAGACATTATTTTCTTGTTACTGATTTTCTTTATGCTGACGTCATCTTTGGTTCAAATTAATGTGCAATTGCCAGAGTCTGATAGTAAGACGATCGCACCCACAGATTTCACTGTGATGATGACTGTAGATGGCAAAACGACATACAATGGAAAAATCGCCAAAGTATCAGAGATAAAATCAAAGATCCAAACAGATTTTTCCACGATGGACAATCAAAAGAATGCCACAATAGCAATTGTGGCAGAAGTCGGTGTACCATGGCAAAAAGTCAACCAAATCATAGAAATATCTAATGCTCTTAAAATGAGAGCAATTATCGCCACACAGCCAAGAAATTAATCAATTGGGAATAAAGAAAAAAAGTAAGGTCAGTGCAGAATTCAGCATGTCATCGCTGACAGATATCATCTTTCTGTTGCTCATCTTTTTCATGTTGACCTCATCTTTAATCATCCCTAATGCATTAAATCTAAAGCTACCTGGCAAATCACGTGTTCCACCAAGTGTTACCCAAAAACCGACAAATATTTCTATAAGCAGCAGCGGTACGTACTATATTAATGGAAAAAAACTAAATCTTGCGAGTCTAGATAAAGCAATCAAAAGAATAAAATCTGATGGAAGAGATGTCAGTATAACTATAGCACCTCATCCTAAAGTCGCCAATGAGCACGTCGTCGCAGTCTTAGACATTGCATTTAGATACAGGATTGAAACGGTTTTAACAGATTATAGATAACATTTGATCCAAATAGTTTAATTTTTCAAATACTATACTTTTAATTAAATGTATCTTGGGGATTAAGTGTAGTTTTGTTTACATGGGTATATTTTTCGAGTAGTTATTTTGTGGGGTATAGTGTAATGCAAGTGTAATTAGTAATTTTGTGGCTTTTTTGAAATAGTTTCGTCTTAAGAGTACAGAGTTGTTTCTTTTAATTCCATTCAAGTTTATGACAAAGAAAGTCCTATTAGTAGAAGATAACGAGGGTGATATCAAGTTGATAGAAGAGGCTATTAGTGATAATAATCTGTTTATCGAACTTGAACTAGTTAAAGATGGCGGTCAAGCCATGAATTATTTAGAAGACAAAATAAATGGTGGATACTCTGATTTGCCAGATTTGATCATTATGGACCTAAACTTACCAAAGGTACAAGGTAAAGACCTTCTTAAAGCATATAAAGAAGACAAGACGATCAAAAAAATACCAATAGTCATACTAACAACATCTAGCTTGAATGCAGATATTGATGAATGCTTCAGTTATGGAGCTAATGCATACCTGATCAAGCCAATCGACATTATCAAGTTTTTTGATATGATGACGATTATAGACAAGTTTTGGCTAAGAACATCTTGCTTGCCAGAATTGAACTAAGCTAAAAATCCTCGTCTAAGGCTTTTCAAATGCCGAATGGTTGCGAAAATTGTCCTGATTTGATACTAGAAACAAACTACCAGGCTATCTTTTCACAAGCTGTTTCTAATATTGAATCATTACGAATGGAACAGCATCACTCCAAAATGCAGTTGATATTATGCGGGAAATAGTATTGAATTATTATCCAGTTTTCAAGTAGAACTAGGTGCGTCCTTTCACGCATTCATTAAACCATTTAATTTTTTCGTCTGATCAGCTGCTACTAATCATCTCGCCCCAAAGACTCTAAGTCACTAGGAAACTCAATAAATAAATAACAGTCTAAAAAGAATAACAATCAGCACCTAAGTACTCATTGCTATTCATACTCTCATTATTTTGTCTTTATTTAAGTCTTCTGAGAATTATAGAAGCATAATAAATTCTCTGAGCGATTGGTTCTCTTTTAAATTAAGTTTCTTACGTATTCTATATCGCGTCATTTGTATGCTTTTGATTTCAACATTTAGTAATTGTGAAATCTCATAATTATCAAGATTCAATTTGATATAAGCACAGTGCTTTAAATCCAAGGTCGTCAGCTTTGCGTTAATTCTAGTCAGTTTCTTAAAAAAGTTTGGATCAATATTTTCAAATAATCTCTTGAACTCGTCGTGCGAATCTGTATCGCTCAATAGTGTAGAAATGGATCTCTCTATCTTCTTCATTTTTTGAAGCACTTCTGGCTCATCTACGTGCAATTTTACACTCTTGTAACTGTCCTCATAAAGTCTTTTAATTTCTAAGATTTTCTTACCGACTTTATTAGAATCTAATTCAAATGAGAGAAGCTGCCTATTAGTTGTATCCAAAGCTTTTGCATGCTGCTCTTCCTTTAAATCGATTAACTCAGTCTTCAAATCAAGAGATTTTTCTAACTCTTGCTTTTGCTGCTTAATAATATCATTTAACTCTTGTAGCTCGTTCTTTTGTCTTTTGAGCTGTTTTTTAGCGCGATGTAATTTTAGTGCACTATTGACTCTAGCATGAAGCTCGATTCTTTTGACAGGTTTATTTAAAAAGTCAACACTGCCAAAAGTAAAAGCTTCCTCTAAAACCTTTTCATCTTCTAGACCAGTGATGACGATAATAGGCAGTTCTTCATATCTAGGATCATTCTTAAGTAATTTAAGCACATCGATGCCTCCCATCTGTGGCATTTGCCAATCTAGTAGCATGAGATCAATGTGATTATTATTTAAAAAGTCAAGCACATGCTCTCCATCATCCAACTCTTGAAAAATATAGTCGTCTTCTCCTAAATATTCTTTGTACAAAATCCGATCGAATTCGCGATCATCAACGATTAGTATTGTATCCCCTTTCATTAGTGTATTTTTGTCAAATCTATATAAATACCTACACAAAAGCCAATTTTGTAGGGGACTACATCAAAAAAGAACATTTATATTACAAAATGTCATTATATTAGATTTTATCTAACATAATAGTTGATAATCTATATAATTAATACTAAATATAGCAATGTAGTAGATGTGTAGTTTTTATGTATGACTTTTGTAGGGGGTAGCTTATTATCTAAAGAATATATTGATTTGAGTCTAGTCTTACTGCGATGTTGAATCTATATAAAGCACAATATTCAAGGCAGATATATGAAGATATCGCTAACTTTATCTACCAAAGAAAATGGTGATTTATTATAGACATCAGCTATTAACATTCTAAAGAAGTACAATAAGCTTATGTCAATACAGTGTAAGAGTTAGAATAATCGAACTCAGGGTATTACTTTTATTCCATCGGGATGTAGCTCAGTCCGGTTAGAGTACACGTCTGGGGGGCGTGGGGTCGGAAGTTCGAATCTTCTCATCCCGACACGATTTTGATAATGGTATCTGATAATCAGTTGATTACATATACCATTTTTTTATTTGGGTTGTTTTGGGGGTTGTTTGTAATCTATATTTACATTAATCATGAATTTTGAAAATATAGATTTTTATATTTTAGTTTTACCTTGTTTTTAAAAATATGGGGAATCATATTTTAATTTAGCTAATAAATTTAAAATGGACATAAAAGATTTTAAATCTGGTACCCATAGACATAATCTAGAATACAAGTCATTTTCTCCAAATAAGATTAGCCATGAGTGGATTATCTCTGATCCTGAAATAACTTCTCTCTTATCTAGAGCAAATAGAACAATAGGGGAATTAAATGCATATTCACAGATAATACCTAATGTCGATTTTTTTATAGAAATGCATATCTTGAAAGAGGCAACGACATCGAGTAGAATTGAGGGCACTAAAACTAATATGGAAGAAGCCCTTATGCCTCAAGAGGATTTGGATCCTGAAAAAAGGGATGATTGGGGCGAAGTCAAAAACTATGTTGAAGCAATAAACTACTCGATAGCCCAACTCGATACTATTCCGATTTCAAACAGACTATTGAAAAATACTCATAAGGTGCTTTTGTCAGGCGTGAGAGGGAAACACAAGTTGCCAGGAGAATACAGGAAGTCTCAAAATTGGATTGGATCATCACTAAAGAATGCTATTTACATTCCGCCTCATAAATCAGAAGTCCAAGACTTAATGTATGATTTAGAAATGTTTATTCATGATGATACGATGAGGGTTCCGCATCTCATAAAGATTGCATTACTTCATTATCAGTTTGAAACTATTCATCCTTTCTTAGATGGAAACGGAAGGCTTGGTAGATTATTGATTACTTTATACTTAGTGAGTAAAGGCATATTGGTTAAACCTGCATTATACTTATCAAACTTCTTTGAGAAAAACAAAAGCCATTATTACGATTACCTTACCAGAGTTAGAACAATGAGTGATATGAAAAGTTGGCTTAGGTTTTTCCTAATAGGTGCAATTGAAACATCTGAAAATTCAATACAGGTATTCAAGGATATAATAAAGTTGAAAAATCATTATGACACCCAGTTGCTACCTAAGCTAGGAGTGAAAAGTGTAAATGCACAAAAAGTTCTAAACGAGATGTACAAATGGCCTGTTATAAATTCAAATAAAGTAAGTGAGATATTAGATGTTACCCCTGCAACTGCAAATAGATTAATTCGAAAGTTAAGTGACATGAAAATGTTAGAAGAACTAACAGGGTACAAGAGAAACAGACGATTTATTCTTAGAGAATATTTTAACATATTTCATGAATAGCGATTTTTAAAGTAGACACGTTTAGCCGTGTCCACTCGAAAATGTGTGCCGTTGGACCATCCTCCTTATATAGATAGTTCTCTTAGTCACGTCGGAAATGCCAATCGATCGTATCAAAGTCCAGGATAAAATCACATTGCTTTGCATAGTTCAATAAGTGATTCTTATGAGTGATATGATTTTTCCAAGTACCTCTACTGATCGTGGGATTGTTTTTCTTTTCTTCGATATAGAGTTCTATGAATTCAAAAAGTGTTGGCGGCTTTTCTACTACTTTGGGGATGATCTTCTTTCGACCTTCCTTGATCTTCAACTCCTCTCTAAAATCCTTTGGAGCGATATCACAAAAATTATGATCAACATAAACCTTACGGATCAGCTTCGCCAAATCAGACAATCGATCATTCATATCAAGATACTCAGTATGATTTTTGACGTTCTTAGCTTTCTGGCCGTCAAAGTTCCAATACTTAGGAATAACCTTCTCACCAGTTGAATATTTCAGGAGTCCATGCTGATATCTAAACATGGCATATATCAAAGTTTCCTGATCTGCAGGATCTTTTGATTTTAGATTAAATCTAACATTGGGGATTTTTGTACTTTTAGGCATAAGTTATTTTTGAATTCGCACTTTAAATGTACTTGTAAAACGACCCCTATCTAAGTTTCGGGGGTCGTTTTTTTGCTTCGATTAGACGCCAATAGGTTCAACAGAAGCAAAAATGAATTGAATTGTAATGATATACGGGCTCTGAGACACCTAGAAAACTCAGGTTATAATATTCTCATCCCGACTGATAAAAGGTGTATACTTCATATTAAATATGAGTATACACCATTCTTTAATAAATACTTGATTGAAAATAATATGACTATCGCGCACAAATATCTATTGATAGCATTAATCATTATCCTGTCTGCTTGTCAGCAAAACCAGAATGAAAAACAAAATATTGATATACAAAAAACAGAGCATAAACAGCTAAGATTAGATGAAATAGAAGCTGCTAAACTTATCCAACTTCCTTTCGGATGTATCCAACAAGAATATCCATACAAAGCTGGATTGACTATATCAAAAGAATCAGACCTAGCACTCCCAAGGACTCATCACCCCGCTTTTTACGGATGTTTTGATTGGCATAGTTCCGTACATGGACATTGGTCCGTCGTCTACCTATTATCACAGTTTCCAGATCTTCAAAAAGCGGACAGACTCAAAGCCATGCTCGCAGAAAATTTGTCTGCAGCCAATATTCAAAAAGAACTAGATTATTTTGCTCTAAATGACTATACCAAAAGTTTTGAAAGAACTTACGGCTGGGCATGGTTACTCAAACTCTCAGAAGAGCTTCACAAATGGCAGGATCCATTAGCCTCTGATTTATATCAAAATCTAAAACCACTTTCTGATTATATTTCACAGGCATATATTGATTACTTACCTAAACTGGTCTACCCAATCAGAGTTGGCGAGCATAGCAATACAGCTTTCGGATTATCATTTGCATATGATTACGCGACTTACTTTAAAGATCAAGCGCTGCTATCAATCATCAAGAAAAAGGCAATAGCATATTATCAAAATGATAAGAATTGTCCAATCTCTTGGGAACCTAGTGGTTATGACTTTCTATCTCCTTCATTACAGGAAATTGATATCATGCGAAAGGTCATGTCACCTGCAGATTTTAAACAATGGATTACAGCATTTATACCAGGCTTATTTGATAAGACTCTTCGATTAGAACCAGGAATTGTAAAAGATAGAACTGATGGAAAACTTGTACACTTGTCTGGCCTCAATTTTTCTAGAGCTTGGTGTATCTATCCTTTAATAAAACATTTTCCAGATCAGACAGATTATTTGACGACAATAGCTGACGACCATATTAATGCATCCAGAGCTGATATCTTTGGAGACCATTATAGCGGTGGGCATTGGCTGGGCTCATTTATATTATATGCTTTGAAATCAAAAGCAGAATCATGAGCGCATTAAAAAAAGTTGATATCAATTGTGATCTCGGCGAACACTACGGCAATACAAAATCTAGCATTGATCATTTAATCATGCCTCATATTAGTTCATGCAATATTGCCTGTGGCTTTCATTCTGGCGATCCACTGACGATTCACAATACAATTTTGCTTGCGCTCGATCACAATGTGAGTATTGGAGCACATCCTTCGTTTCCAGATCTTCAAGGATTTGGTCGGCGTAATATCCAAATGAATAGCCAAGAATTAAAACAAATCATCATCTATCAAGTCTCAGCATTAAAAGGAATGGTAGAATCTACAGGAGCCAAACTTAGACATGTCAAACCGCATGGCGCACTATACAATATGGCAGCTAATGATTCAGCCTATGCCTATGCCATCATCGAAGCCATTCAGTCCATTGATCAAAATTTAATTTTATTCGGACTCTCTGGCTCATTGATTACAGAACTTGCGCAAGAAAAAGGTCTCACTATTAGTCATGAAGTATTTATCGATCGCAAATACGAAGATGATCTAAGTTTAAGAAATAGACAGCATGTTGATGCAATCTTACACACGGATGCTGCGATCAGTCAATTGGATATGTTTGTCTCTGAACAATCAGTGCTGACATATTCACAACATGAAAAAGAAATCAACGTTGATACAATTTGTATCCATAGCGATACGCCTGATGCTGCTGCGATGGCAGTATTAATTTCCAAACATTTAGAAAGTTTACATATTGAAATCTCTGCACATTAACGACATAAAATTTTCAGTTCATTTATATTCTGAACAGATCTTGAGACTTTTACCCAGTAAGATTCCGCTAAATGTAAGTCTCCCGCTGATTGCTGAAACTATTTTACAAGCAAGTTTATCTAGCATTGAAAATATAGTTGGAACAAAAACTGAACTCTTACTCTTCGTACATGGCAATACGGATAAAAGCACTTTACGAAAAGAGCTAAAATCCATTGAGATAGATAGATCTGGCCTGACGAATCATTTTGTGTTGCCAATTTGCTTTAATAAAGGGACGGATTGGAATTCTATTGAAGATCTTTCGGGAGTCGCAAAAGCTACGTTTATTGATCAGATTTTAAAGTCAAATTTATCCTTGGCTATGTATGGGTTTTTACCTGGCTTTATGTATTTAGATGGCCTAGCAGAGACATTGCAGATACTTAGAAAAACAAAGCCGGTTAAAAAAGTAAATCCTGGATCATTCGCAATAGGTGGACCTTATGCTGGCATTTATAACATAGAAAGTCCAGGTGGATGGCATGTGATCGGACATTGTCCGCTACAATTATTTAATGCTGCATCTATTTTATCTCCATTTGTGAATATTGGCGATACATTTACACTAAAGCAAATCTCCATAGCAGAATGGAAAAGCCTTAATGCTGAAACGGTCAATATAAAAGACTATAATTAAATGAGTTATTTACTTTTTAAAAAGCCTGGAATATTTACGTCGATACAAGATAATGGCAGACCTGGATTATCCTTTTATGGTATTTCCAAAGGAGGATATATGGATCCGAATTCTGCGGATTTAGCAAATAAGCTAGTCGGCAATAAAAAAGGATCTCCAGTCATTGAATGTAGCTATACTGCTCCAACAATAGAATTTGGAAAAAACTTTATCATTGCGCTAAGTGGTGCTGATATGAATTGGACCATTGATAAAAATCCTATTCCTAGATATACTTCATTATACGTAAGAAAAGGAAGCATTTTATCTGGGAGCTCTGGTCATCAAGGTATCAGAGCCTACATTGCAATACAAGGGTCAATGGATTTACCTAAAGTTTACAATAGCTATTCTCATTATTCGAGATGTGATATTAATGGTGAAAATGGCTTGATTCTCAAAAAAGGGGATAAACTGCCGATTAAAAAAGGCAAATCAAAGTGGCAATTTCGATTTGTGTCAGATGAAGAACGCCCGCCATTATCTAAGAAAAAAATTATTCCTATTCATCGCGGACCTGAATGGCATTTACTAAATCAGCATTCAAAAGAAAGTATGATGAAAGCTCATTGGAGTATCTCGACCAATAGTGATAGAATGGGTGCAAACCTCACTGGACATACAATTTCATTTAGAAATGAGATCAATATGGACTCTGTACCAGTTTTTCCAGGCATTATCCAAGCTCCTATCGACGGCTCACCGATCGTTGTTCTCCAAGATGGTCAGACCGCTGGTGGCTATCCAAGGATCGCCTTTATACCGCAAGAATCACTTGGATTATTCAATCAAATCAGACCACAAGAAGCATTTTCATTCTATTTAGTATTGTAGACACTACAAATGTAATATTCTTGTAGGGTGCTTGAAGTTTATATGTAGAGCTACAAAGATTATATGAGTATTACCTTACATGTATATTATAGCACACCGCATGTGAGAAGATGAACTCAGTTACTTTATCATAAGTATTGCTTCTCCCAAATTACAATAAATTTTTACTGCTTTTCTCTTTGACCAATCCTAAGTATTATGGTATATAATGTAGACTACAAAAAATTAAAAGAAGGCAATCTAGATTCTGTAAGAAGATCATCTTTGCTAGCTCAATTTATTCTTGAAGCTCAAAACGACTGGGTAAATCTGAAACATGCTATTTTAAAATCAGATGAGGAATCAATTTTTAGCAGTTGTCAATTTGTCAGCGAAGTTTCCTCTTATTTCCAGTTTGAGCAAGTGAATGAAATTAAAAATCAAATCAATCATAAAGCCTCTGATGGAATTTTTGATATCGATCTATATTACAAGATGATACGAGAATGGAGTCAACAAATTTGTAAATTAAGATCGACAAAACATAACATAATAATCAATGAACAATATTCGATAGCTGGATAAAACTGAAGATCCCCCTAATGAACATATGACGAGTGAAATTAAGCCATCAATCAAGATGGCTTTTTTTATTCAATTAGATAGCAATCTCATTCGACCATCTTATCAATAGAATTTCCTAATGATTTTGATTAGGTTAGCAACACATTTAATTCAATAAACTGCGCAGAAAATTATGACAAGAAAATCGCTTACAGATTATCCAACTCAATTTGAATTTGTAGTTCATTGGGGAGACATGGATGCTGCTAACCATGTTAATAATTTAGTCTATATGAAATGGACAGAATCTGCACGCATCCATTACTTTGAAAAAATAGGGATCGATATTAGTTTTAGATCTGCGGAAGCAGGTCCTATTTTAGGTTGGCAAGATTGCAAATATATTTTCCCAATGACATTTCCAGATACTGCCGTTATTGGTGTTGAAACTACTGAAATCCTCAGCGATAAATTTATTATGGAATGTGCAGTATTTTCAAAAAGCTACAATCGAATTGCAGCCATTTCTACTCAATCTATTGTGCCATATAGCTATACAGACTCACGTAAAGTGGATATACCTAAACATTGGATTGAAAATATTGAACAATTAGATCATCTTAAATCCTCTGCATGAATTTGATAGAAGTCTACTCTACCGATTAAATAGAAATACTTCATTTTTCATATTAAGATTGTATCGTCCTGAAATTTGATGACACTTTTATGAAGTTAGTCATCCGACGTCAAAAGCGCTAGAAGAAGTGATAAGCTAATTTGATCAACAATTAGAAAAAAGTCAAATATTTAAATCCAAACTGCCAAATCTACTGTAGGTATACGTGAACCAAAATATTTTAGATGAAACATTTTATGTTTGCCTGTTTTATATTAATCACATTTATATCATGTGCCGCTAATCGCAGTATTGTCTCCGTACCTGCCAATCAAAATATCCTTATTGATGGAAAAGGATATGATCAATATGAAGCAACAATTAAAAATAAGTCCTTTCTAAATCTGGAAGTTGAAGTGATAGATAACAACACAAAGAAAACTGCAAGCGGTTTTGGTTTAGGTAAAAAAGCTAAGGTTGACCTTGTCGTCGGTAAAGGCAAATCTCTATACATTTTTAATAAAAATCAAAAGGCCGCTAAGCTGAAAATTGCGTATAGATATTTGGAAGCTGCAGAAGTTGTGGATCTTCAATCTACAACCGACTACGTCAGTTTCACCTTAGCGAATAATACAGCTAAATCTATCCCACTGATTATTCCAACTGTGATGAATCCCAATCTTTCGCCATTTTCTAAGAGTGGTGTTGATCTAAAATATGGCCAAAAAGTATATTTCAAAGCCAATAGTAAAAGACATGTATTACTAATTGTCGATGACAAAATCAAAGATGGTGATATCATCAAAGTAGGAGCACTTCTCAAGAAAAGAAAACAAGATCTAGGCATATAAATGTAAGGATCGGCAATAAAAAAACAAGCCGTCACTAAGACAGGCTTGTTAAAATAGGAATTCTACGAATAATATGGTCTATAAAAACATCAGCTTACAGAAAAGTCTTAAATTTGGCTTTATCCTAGTCGTTCTTCGAAACGACATCTTTCTTATAAATCTTACGATAATCTTCAGCATCTGCTCCTTTGATGACCATGTTTCTCTGCATCAAAGCTTTTCTCGCTGCCAAAAATGATCGTGGTCTCAGTCCGTTTGTGTGTGGAATTGGAAATGTGGCTTGTGTTATCATAACTTATTATTTAGCATTTTATATTGTTTAAACATTAAATACCGCCTATTTGATTGAAAGGTGTTATGTTTTTGAAGTCAAACAGTATTTAATTCGTCTACTGGTACAAATATGATCTCAAATGTCACATTGTTACAAGTATTCTCGATAAACGGATTCAAATACTTGTCGAATTAACTAAATCCTAAGACTCTCATTTCGAATCAATTTGACTTCATCTTCGTTATATTCGTGAAGTCTTACTATGAAATTGATACTTTTCCTTATCGCCTATATGTTTATGGGACCCACAATACTTCATGATTTACATATGAGTAATTGTGAAATTGAGTACAAAGCAGATGAGTCAACCATCCAAATTAGTCTCCGCGTATTTATAGATGACTTAGAGGCGGCACTTGTCGAACGAGGTTCTGAAGATCTTTATTTGTGTACCAAAAAAGAACATCCCAAAGCAGAGGAATACATTGTTAACTATGTAAATGAGATGTTTAAGATCAATATTGATGGAAAAGACATTGCCTATAGTTACATTGGTAAAGAGATGTCAGAAGACCTTGCTGCAGTCTGGTGCTATCTTGAAATCACTGATATCTCAATAACAGAAAAACTAGTCATTGAAAATCAAGTCCTCATGGATCTTTATGATGATCAGCGTAACCTGACTAAAGTTAAGCTTGGAAAAAACAACAAAGAACATTTTCTGTTTGACTCTTCAGACTACACTGGAGACATTCAAGTCAAGTGATATGCTGAAATACATCTTCATTTTTCCAATTCGGATTTATCAAATATTCATTTCACCTTTACTAGGGCCAACATGCCGATTTACACCAAGTTGTTCCCATTATATGATTGAAGCAATCAATGAATGGGGCATTTTTAAAGGTGTATATTTAGGTGCAAAAAGAATTGGCAAGTGCCACCCTTGGGGACCACAAGGCCCAGATCCGGTACCGCCAAATCCCAAACGAAATACAGCTGATCATGCTACAAAGACCCAGACGAAATCGTAAATCTGAAGCCATCAGATCTCTGACAAGAGAAACATCATTGTCAACATCCAATTTAATTTATCCATTGTTCTTGGTAGATGGGAAAGGGTACAAAGAAGAGGTCTCATCACTCCCAGGAAACTATAGATGGTCACTTGACACGATGTTATCGGAAATAGAGACCTGTATCGCTTTAGAATTAAAGCATTTTATTTTATTCCCAAAAATTAAAGAAGAATATAAAGATGCTACTGGGACACACAGCTATCAGGATGATAATATATATTTAAAAGCAGCTCGAGAAATCAAATCGAAATTTCCTACAGTTACATTAATAAGTGACGTTGCGCTTGACCCATACAGTATCCATGGTCACGATGGAATCGTTAAAAATGGCGAGATCATCAATGATGACACTGTAGATGTTTTAGTTAAAATGGCCATTGCGCAAGCTGCTGCAGGCTTTGACATGATCGGCCCATCAGACATGATGGATGGAAGAGTCGGCGCAATCAGAGAGGGACTAGATCGTAAGGGATTTCAGAACACATCTATCATGTCTTACACAGCAAAATACGCTAGTGCATTTTATGGCCCATTTAGAGATGCCTTGGACTCAGCGCCAGTAGATGATCCGTCAATCCCAAAGGATAAGAAAACCTACCAAATGGATCCTGCTAACAAATCTGAAGCACTGATCGAAGGTGAACTAGATGAATTTGAGGGAGCTGATTTCTTAATGGTCAAACCAGCAGTTCATTATATGGATGTGATACAATTGATGAAAGAAAATTTTAATCTTCCGATCGCAGCATATCATGTCAGTGGTGAATGTGCTATGCTTACCGCGGCATGCCAAAAAGGATGGTTAGATTTTGAAAAAGCGATGCCAGAGACTTTACTATCTCTGCGCAGAGCTGGTACGGATGCCATCATTACATATTTTGCAAAAGACTATGCTCAAATGGTAAAGGATGGAAAGTGCTGATGCAGTCTATAGTCAAAGAAAATTATCGGTAATCATATTAGCAGCTGGACTATCACGGCGAATGGGCGAAGAAAACAAACTCCTTCTTCAGTATAAAACTTCAAGCTTAATTCTAGAAACGATCAAGCAACTTTCAATGACTTCAGGCATATATGAAACGATCATTGTATTGGGACATGAATCAGAAAAACTAAAGGAGCATATAAAAAATGAAAATCTAAAAACAAGTTTTAATCCTGAATACAAGACTGGTCAAACCTCAAGTATTCAAACAGGCGTTAGAGCATCACATCATGAGACACAGGCTTATATGATTTGTCTAGGAGATATGCCATTCTTATTGACTAAAGATTATGAGGATCTTATTTCATATTGGAATAAAACTAAAATTGGAAGCATCGTCAGACCTATAGTAGAACAAAAACCTGGACATCCAGTGATTTTTGATGCTTGCTACAAATCTGATATTTTAAAAGAAAGCTATACTGAAGGATGTCGAACTGTCATTAAAAAACATGCAGATAATCTGATTCATTACGATTCACGTAATCTAAATTATTTGATTGATGTAGATAAACCGTCAGACAAGACTAAATTAAAGACTAAATTAAATTCTAAACTAAAATCTGAAACCTAAACTAATATAGAGTAATTCTGGGACGCCTACACCGATTCGAAAAACGGTAGACTCCGTTTGATGCCGATATCCAATATTGACATTAGGAATAATATCCTTATCATCCAAAACAAATTCAGAGCTACCATCTTCTTTAAAAGTCCAAATATGACCAGCTCCAAAATTACATTCAAATTTTCGATTAGATTTTCCGACCAACAATCCTAATGACAGTCCAACATGTCGATATTTAAATGAGTCATCACTCGCATAAAATAATTGAGGGATATTGCCACCGTGAAATCTAGCATATATTAATTTACTTTCATCATCAGTAGTATGCAGTACCCGTTCGTAGCTAAGCGAATAATAAATACCAGCAGTAGCATAAACTCCATTTTTTTGAGCAAATATGTCTGATTTAATACTCAGTAATAATAGTAGACAAACAGAATACTTGATTAGCTGCGTATCCTTTTTCATAAAAAACAATGTGTCCTAATAAATCTAACAGATTCATACATATACCTATTGTCATCCTTTGCTATTATGTAAATAAAAGTCTAAATGTGACAACATTAAAAAATTCAATAACAGCTAGTTTTATTTAAATCTTACTTTTGCCAATCTTATGAGTGATAAACAGGATAGATACCTTACAATACTAGATGCGATTGAAGCAGAGAGGACAGCAGAAGAACGATACTTCAGAAATCTGCAAGCTAAAAAGAGTCTTAAAGAAAAGGTGGATTCAGGAATTCTGTGGTATCCTGTACAAGTCGTTAAAAAGTATTACACGATAGGTGAATACATCGAAGTCATTGTCGAGAGATCAAACAAGCATGCGGGCACTCACAAATTAAAATCAGGCGTCGGATGTGAATTTTTCACAATCAAATCTAATGGAGAAAGAGTGGCGTTTAAAGGTGTCATCTCCTTTGTCAGAAAATATAAATTAGGAATCATCTTTGGTGGCAATGTCGAACACATTGACGACATAGATGACCGATTTAAATCTGGCGTGGAACTTGTTTATGATGAACGACCATATAAAGTCATGCGCACCGCTATCTCTGAGCTGATATCAAGCAAAGAGGAACACATTATGGAGCTAAGAGAAGGGATTCGCAAGCTTCATGACTTTAGTCCAAGAACTAAAAATGATGCAATCCAAAGAATCGATATTCCAAATCTAAACGAATCTCAAAACGATGCTATTTTTGGTAGTCGACAAGCAGACAGAATAGCAATCATACACGGACCACCTGGTACAGGAAAGACAACTACCTTAGTCGCACTCATCAAGCAATTATTAAAATCTGAAAAACGAATTCTGGTATGTGCGCCAAGTAATAATGCTGTTGACCTCTTAGCACGTCAACTAGATCAGATTGGACTCAACACACTTCGCATAGGAAATGTGACTCGGATCGGTGATTCTATATCTCATCTGACACTCGCAGACAAGGCAGCCAATCATGCAGATTGGAAGCATATAAAAAAAGTAAAAATCGAAGCTAATGAAGCCAAAAAGCAGGCTGGAAATTTTAAGCGAAAATTTGGGTACAAGGAACGCCAAAATCGAAACCTCATGTATCAAGAATCTCGAGAACTCAGAAAATGGGCACGAGACCTTGAAGACAAATTACTGGACTCAATCATCAGTGGCGCTCAAGTAATTTGTACAACTTTAATCGGCCTGAGCAGTTCGCATATATCCAATATAAAATTTGATACAGTTGTCATTGATGAAGCTTCTCAGTCTTTGGAAGCAGAATGTTGGAATGCAATCTTAAGAGCTAAGAAGGTGATTCTAGCTGGTGATCATTTACAATTACCTCCGACAGTAAAATCGACAGAAGCCAAAAAATTAGGCTTAGACAAAACTATTTTAGATCGGATGACGTCAGTCATTCACCACAGTTATCTGTTGACGACTCAGTACAGAATGAACGATAAAATATTATCTTTTTCTAATCAACAGTTTTATCAGAACCAACTGCAATCTGGAGTAGAAGTCGCTGACTGGTCAATAGATGATTTCCCCCTTACGTTTATTGATACGAGTGGTTGTGGATTTGAAGAAAAGAAAAATCCAGATACATTAAGCACGTATAACGAAGGTGAGCTATTTATCATCAGAGAATGGCTACTTAAAGAACGAGGGATTTTAAATTCAGAAATGAGTATTGGAATAATCAGTCCGTATGCTGCGCAAGTTAAATTAATCAGAGAGAAAAAAGAAAATGATGAAGCTTTTAGAGAATTAGACATTGAAGTGAACACGGTCGATGGATTTCAAGGTCAAGAAAAAGATATGATTATCATCAGCTTAGTTAGATCAAATGAAAAGGGTGAAATTGGGTTTGTATCAGATGAGAGACGGTTGAATGTTGCTATGACTAGAGCTCGAAAAAAATTAATTATCATCGGTGACATGACTACTCTGGCAAATCATAAATTATTTAATCAATTAGCAGAACATGTGGAATCTATCGGATACTATCAATCAGCGTGGGAATATATGTCCTAGCAAAGTAATAAATCTTTGTTTACGGTTTAGAATTTAAGCGTTTTGCAAATTATTTTCATCAGTAAAGAGATCAGTATTTTCGCTTTCTTTCACATCTTTTATGTCTTCTGAATTTGTTTTTTTGTGTTGTGTAACACCATTGGGGAAAGAGATAAAGAATGTTGTACCACTTTCTTGATTTTCTTCTGTATCAATCCATATTTTCCCTCCACCATTATCCATAATTGTTTTGCATGTTGACAATCCAATACCTATGCTCTCCGCTTGATCACCAGAACGATAAAACATATCAAACACTTTTTCACGACTACCAAAATCAATCCCCAATCCATTATCTTTTATGGACACGATATAATTTTCTCCAATATGCTGTGAGTTAATCTCTATTTTAAGTTGGTCCTCTGGATTTCTATATTTGATAGCATTATCAATTAAATTCTGAAAGACAGATACAACATTTTCACTTTTAAATCTGACAATTGGTAATTCTTTAAAACTAATTTCAGGTTTAGTCTCCTCTATTTTTTCTTTTAAATTATCAAGTGCATTTTGCAATTGAATGTTTAAATCAATTTCTGTGTAATCATCTGCAGTTAACTTTCGTTTGAGAGTTGCATAGGAAAGCATTCCTCTAATCATGTCTTCCATTTGTGCTGCACCTTTCTGAATAAAAGTCATATAAGATTTAGCTTTTTCATCTGCAATTCCTGAGTCTAATTTTTGTTCTAATAATTGTGTAAATGACCCAATTGTCCTTAGAGGCGCACGCAAATCATGAGAGACGACATGAGCATATTGTTCTAATTCTAAGTTAGATTTCTCCAACAGGCTAACATAAGATTCTATTTCATTATTCATAGATCGAAAGCGCTGACCTATCAGTTCCATCTCATTACCAGATGCCACTTCTAGGGCAGGTTGCAAACCAGATGGATTGACATTGACCTCATCTAATATTTCTTTAATTGGACGTGTAAATTTTTTCATAAAGCCTGTAATCAAGAGTGAAAACAGACCAAGTAATAAAAGTGTTGATATCAAAAATGTCAAAAGTACATTGCGATTTAAGCCGCCAAATTGGGCTTTCATTTCTTGCTCAGCCTTATATATATCCCCATAGAATTCATCAGATGTAGACTGATTTATTAATGTCCAGCCAAACTCATTCGTTGAGAATGTCAATAAATAATTCTCGTCTAAGATATATCCATTTCCAACTGTTTTGATAGAATCCAAATATGCAGATGCCAGTACTCTTCCTGTAAGCATCTCCATTTCTCCAGGTGTGAAATTACCATCTCCATTTGTACCATTTAATTTTAATAATTGTCCAAATTTTAAATCTAAAATTGCTTCAGCTTGCTCGACCGTGAGCCATGTCCCTTCACCAAGACTGTCGAGTGTTGGCTCTATAGCGATTTGTCCAGGAAGAACTTCTCCAAACTTTCTTTCAAACCTAACTGGATCACCAATAAATTTTGCATCCGTCAATTGGGAAATCGCTTGGCCTGGGGTTTTTGCCTTATTCATGATTCCAGCTATCCGACTGAAATAATCCACTGGACCAGATGATGCTGCATCTGTCATGGATAGTGTTTTTATTATCGGAAATATAGAATCTTGAGATGATGCAATGACTGTAGAGTCATTCGTCACTAAAAAGTTAACACCTCCGATATTTGATTTCTGTAAATTTCTAACAGCAAAATTGAGGTTATACCTTAACAACACTGCTCCATTCTGTGTACCTTTGAAATCAGTAATATTACTTGCGTGATAAAAGAATCGCTCATTATTTACCGGATTGCGAAATACATCAGTGACGACCTCCTGTGTAGAGTCAATATCATATAACCAATCAACCTCATCAATTTCTTCATAATTAATCGAGCGATCTTCATTTAATTCGCAACAGCTAAAAATAAAATCTGTCTCCTCACCAATTCTTCGGGTTCGAATATTCGCCTTGACTTCTTCATGAGTCAATACAACTACATTTAACAGATTTGTATCCTTTTGTAAAAGTGTTCTGCTGAATTCTTCCATTCCCTGAACGTTTAGTTGTTGGAAGGTTGGAGAGTTAGCAAGGAGTGATGTCTTATTGACGTTGTCCCTCATTATCTGTTCTATTTCATCAGATCTTTCAGTTATATGGTTAGTGTGTTTTTGTATCTTTTCCTGTCTTTTACTCTCTACCATTTCTGATCCAAAATTATTTCTCAGCGAAGAAATACTTGATCTAGTGATAAAAAATAAAACTGAGGTAACCAATAAAAATATACTGCAAACACCAACAAGAGTTGGCATTGTATATCTATAGAAGAGTTTTTCCTTACCCCACACTTTTAGAGTCATCCACTTATCAATAAAATTTGTGATCCAAGGCAGACTCGCTACCTTAAGTGAAAACTGACTCCATTTTGTAAACAGAGGACTTGCGGCTTTGCCAATTTCGCTAACATCAGCATTTTTAATATGAGTAATTGTTTTCTTTGTATTCGTCCAAAATCGTCCTACGAAAGCTATAAAAAGTACCGGTAAAGCTTTCAATTTTTGTATAACTGATGAATCTGAATCTTTAAGGTCACCCAACTTGTCTTTAAAAGTAGATGATAGATTTTTAAGTTTTTCTTTTGAATTAGCGTTTGACTCTTGTCCTAATAAACCGTCTTCATGATTTATATTTCTGAACTTGGCTTTTAAGCCTACTGTGGTATTTAGTAATTTATCTTTTGATTTTGCCATGGATTCATCTCCTAGTAATCCGTCTACTTTATTTAATCCTTTTAATTTATCTTGTAGACCAGAGCTGGCATTTAATAAACTCTCCTTTGATTTGGCTAATGAGTCCTTTCCAAGAGTGCCAGATTCACCTGTCAGTTTTTCAAGTTTTGATGAGAGTGTATCTTTCGTTTTGGATAATTTATCAGGATATGATTCTGTTCTGTCTTCATCATTGAGTTCAGTATTGCCGTCATTAGATCCAGCTATTTTATCATTAAAATCTTTTGACTTTTCGATGATACTTCCAGCACCTGTTTTGAAAGTTGCCTTTAAATCTTCAATGTTTTCTATGGTTTGTTTTGCCTTATCCTTTGGTTCATTAGATTTTTGAATAAGTGCATCTTTTTGATCCTTTAAATTCATCTTCGCAGATAAGCTCTTAGCCTTTGAGAAAAATGAAGGTTTTAAATTTTCATTTATCGCAGTTTGAGGATTATCGTCATGGTTTAATTCAGGCGTGGATTTCGATTTTTTAGTTCTCTTCAAACGCGAAAGCTGTCCCGAAATAGAATTTAAAACTGAATTTATGACAGCTTTTATCTTTAACACAATAGACTGGATCTGCTGTTTCATATGTACGAGTAAAAGTATAATGTATGCACAGACAAGTTAAGCGAATTCCCTTGAGATAATTCCAACATGATGTCTACAAATGAACAACATTTTAACACTTTATCACTACATTTATATAACATTAGAGTTTCTCGTAATGTATAAATTATTGATATGGTATTTAAAGTAGAATCTAGGGCTACTATAAGAGAATATTTAGCAAATGTTCAAACCAGATCACTTGGAATTTTATTTGCCTTGAATGCCGTTTTATTTAGTAATTGGGCAGTCCGCATTCCTGATGTAAAATCTACTTTAGGATTAAGCGATGCTGATCTAGGTTGGGCCCTTTTAGCATCTCCTTTCGGTGTTGTACTATGCACTCCTTTAGTTGGCTATTTAATCCATAAATATGGGCCCGGAAAGGTATCCATGTTAGGTGCCATTTCATTTTGTCTTTCTGTGAGTTTACTATCCATACCAAATTCCTTTTTCCAATTGGCACTCGCACTTTTTATTTTAGGAATGGCAAATGGGACGATGGATATCAGCATGAATGCATTAGCATCTGCATTGGAAAAAGAACAGTCAAAAATTATGATGTCGATGACTCATGGATTCTGGAGTTTTACAGCCATGATCGCATCACTTATCGCTGGTCTAATCGCAAGCACAGATCTTCCTTATGGAATTCATTTTATAGGTACGTCTATACTTGTATTCATTCTTCTTTTTTTGGCAGTGAGAGATATAAGCGATGTCACTGATAGTGCTGAGTCTTCGATACAATGGCAGTGGCCAGGTATGACAGTATTTTTATTAATCATAATTGCGTTTATCGTCTTTTTGGTAGAAGGCGGCATTATGGATTGGAATTCTTTGTATTATCGAGAAGTGCTTGGGAGCCCTGTTGCGATGATGAGCTTTGGTTTTGCAGCTTTCTCTTTGGCGATGGCGATTGCAAGATTTTATGGGGATAGTTTGTTTTCAAAGTATTCTTCAAAAATGATCATTAGTATTGGCTGTCTAATTGTATCTGTCGGTCTATTTATGTTCTCATTTGGGACTTCAATCTGGCTTTCGACACTTGCGATGATGATAACAGGTATTGGGTGTTCTGTTCTCATCCCCATCTTATTTAGAGAAGCGGGATTACTTCCAGATGTACCACCAAGTCTTGGTATAGCTTCTGTATCTACATTTGGCTATACAGGATTTTTAGCAGGTCCGCCAGTGATCGGTTTCATCTCTGAGGCCTACGATTTACAGACGAGTTTTATGTGCCTAGCAGTATTCATGCTATCTGCAGTTTTGATATCACTGTTGTTGAGAATGTAGTGCAATTTAATTTTCGATAATTCTCTGATACTTTGTAGGAATGACTTTAATAATTTGTTTTATTGCTTTTGTATTGAAACGATTACCACATTTCCCGCAAAGGATAATCAATTCTTCAGAAGAAATAACATTTACATAATCACTTCGAGTAGTCATATCTCTACCCATTTGTTCGATATTGTGTAGTATGCTTATATATGCACTACCATGTGGAATGTTAGATTTACAACGGTCACAAGTCCTGTCCATAATTTTTAATTTAAAATTCAAACTGAATATCGGGGTTTGTGTGTATTCAAACTGCATGGTGGAATTTGAAAATCACGATATACCCAAGCAGAGGACATTATATAATATGGCGAGACAATTTGGTACATTAATTGCCTAACATACAATTAAGATATATCTAAATGGAAAACATCCACACGAGTAAAAAAGCAAAAGCAAGAATCTCAAGTTCAGCTATCCAGAAACTTTACATCTCCATGCGACACTTGTTAATTAGAGGTCATTACAAACCCTTAGGCATATCTGGAGAATCAATGATTGAATCTCTACTGTCCTTAAAACCTGAAATATATGGATCTATTGCTGATCCTGACCGTGTTGAGTTGAACGGCTTGTTATATATTTTCCAGCGACTACCCATCGGCATTGAAGAATGTCGATTTATAAAATTAATCAGTCGAGAAGGTTATGAAAAGTCATCATTCGAACCGATAGTGCCTGCTAAAAGAAGACGAAATTGCTTTCGCATTGACGAACATCAAATGTATATCGAAATGACTCGAGGTCGAAGCGATATATATGACCTGCTCACACACCTCACGTTCATGTATGTAGAGTCTGAAAAAATCAGACGCCACAGTCTCGACTTCAAAAAGAAGAAAAAAAGGGATTGGAAAAAACTAGAAGAAATTGTACATCTCATTAAAAAAGGAGAATCTTATGATTTCGAACAAGCGTGCACATATTTAAGTGTCATTATAGGCAGGACATACGCGGAGACTCTCGAAGCATGTCGAATATTTGAAAATACAGCCAAAGTGAATTCATTATTTGAAATCGTGTATTGGCTTGGAAGATTAAGTATCGACGAGTACACTGCTGGTAAGGATAGAGAGATTTCTTTTTCATCTTCTTTAACTGAAGTTTTAGGACATCATATTTATGGTGAGCAATGGGCTATTAGAATTAAGAAATTTATCGTCGCTCAAAATCTTACAGATCGACCAATCCATATTATCAGCGCTAACCTGCATAGTGTCATGAATTGTCTGTACGCCCAAAAAGCAATTGGCAAAAAAGTCAAGTATAAAAATTTTGAAGACTTAATGTCAAAAGTCAGCCAAACCAAAAACGGAAAGCTTAGGCAAACCATAAAAAAATTCGCTTTACAAAATGGTATGCACGAACTTGATGATGAGAGTGGTACAAATATTACGGTACAGATTTTTGAATGTGATAAAATAGATACGACGAGACTCATGAAAGATTTTGGATGGGAAAAATCTGCAAAGACTGTAAACAACAATCATGTATTTATCGTCATGGATTATGCCTTTGGCGAACAAGCGTATGAGACAATGGATGAGCTGTTAAAACCAATCCAAGTAAATGATAAGAAAAAATCTCTCAATATAAAGTCTATTAATATAATGGGTAAAGCAGGAATCCTAACAGGGGACAAGAGCGACATCATGATTCCTCAAGCCCATATTTTTGAAGGCACTGCAGATAATTATCCTTTTAAAAATGAGTTTACCAAAAAGGATTTTGAAGGACATGGCCTAGGTGTATATGAAGGGTTAATGGTAACTGTACTTGGCACATCATTACAAAATAAAGACATACTCACTTATTTTCATAGATCAAGTTGGAAAGGTGTCGGCTTAGAGATGGAAGGGGCTCATTATCAAAAAGCAATACAATCAGCTTCAAAAATTCGAAAGCATATTGATAAAAATATAAAATTACGATATGCCTATTATGCCTCTGATAATCCTTTAAAAACAGGAAGCACTTTAGCGTCAGGAGGTCTGGGCCAAGATGGAATTAAACCAACCTATCTTATAACATCTCGCATTTTACAAGATGTCTTATCATAATCACTAATCCAATTATTACAATGAATAGACTACCGTTTATTCTTACTGCTGTATGTTCATTTTTAATGACGGCCTGCCCTAAGCAAAAACTTGCTCCAGAGACTATTTTTAAAAATGTAAATATCATTGATGTTGTTAATGGCAAAACGATTAGGCAACAAGATGTGATCATTAGAGATGGAATGATTACATCAATCGGTACAGCCAAAGCACATAAAAAATCTACGGTGATCAATGGAGAAGGTAAATACTTACTGCCAGGTCTTACTGAAATGCATGCGCATATTCCGACACCTGAGCAAGAAGGTGAAGCATATATACAAGATGTGCTTTTCTTATATTTATCTCAAGGCGTCACAACGATCAGAGGTATGTTAGGTGACCCTTATCATTTACAATTGAAACAAGATATTGCTGACAAAAAAATCTTAAGTCCAAGAATTTACACTTCTAGTCCTTCATTAAATGGTGGAACTGTTAAATCTAAAGAAGAAGCAATTACAAAGGTCAGACAATATAAAACAGCTGGATATGACTTTTTAAAAATCCATCCTGGAATTACATTAGCTGCCTGGGAAGGAGTAGAAGCAACCGCTAAGGAAGTCAATATTCCATTTGCAGGACATGTCCCCATTGAAGTTGGTATCCATAGAGCATTAGAAGCTGGATATGCAACAATCGATCATCTAGATGGATATCTACAAGGACTGGTACCAGAAAGTAAAGACATAGATCCAGCTAGTGGTGGATTCTTTGCCTATAACTTTACTGATGAGATCGATATAAGCTTACTAGAGACATTAGTTGCAAAAACAAAACGTCTGGGCGTATCAGTCGTACCGACTCAAACATTATTTACAAGATGGTTTTCGCCTACTTCACCTGCAGAAAATTTACTGGAACCAGAAATGAAATACATGCCTTCTAAAATAAGATTCGCATGGAGACAAAATAAAGAAAGGATGCTTTTAAATAAGGATTACAATAAAGAACAATGGGAAAGATTCATCTCAATCAGGGAGGCAATCTTACGAGAGATGGACAAGCAAGATGTAACTTTTCTATTGGGATCGGATGCACCACAGGTTATGAATGTACCAGGCTTTTCCATTCACCATGAAATGAAAGACATGTCAAATATTGGGATTCCAAATGAAAAAATTATCCGAAGTGGGACAATTAATCCAGCAGTATTCTTCGGCGATGAAGACAACTTCGGATCAATAAAAATAGGCGCTTCTGCTGATTTAGTTTTATTAAATTCAAATCCCTTAGACGATATAAATCATAGTAAAGATATAGAAGGCGTCATGCTTAGAGGCAATTGGTTATCAAAAGAATTCATATCAGCTAGACTAAATGAAATTACTGCTAAAAACAAATAAGAATTATTATTCTCTATACATAATGAGAAATATTCACTCTTTTAATTAAAAATTTTTATCCTTATATGCCTCCTTTAGTATTCTCAATTCGAAAATAAGGTTTTAAAAACCATAAGCATATACCCGATATAATAGACAGTACGGCAGCACAATAAAAATAAGCGTGAAATCCAATTTTCTCAACAACTGGCAAACCTAACATAGGTGATAATACAAAGGCGACGGCAAACATCATAGACACAACACCCATATATTTTCCATGATTTTGCTCATCAGCTCTTCGTACTGCAAGAGAAGGAATAAGAGGGAAATTGACAACTTCACCCACAGCTAATAAAATACTATAAAAAAAGATTGCGGCAAATGCATTATTAAAAATACTTAAAGAAGCATAAGCCAGTCCTATCATAATGGCACCAGTGACCATCGGTTTAAAGTAATTATTCTTTTGTTCAATTTTATAAACGATCGGCATTTCTAGCAGAAAGACGAGTAGGCCATTTACAGTAAAAAATAAGCCAATCCACATTTCATCTAACAACATGACTTCTTTAAAATATACAGGCACTGAAAATAGTATCTGAAAAAAAGCAAGCATATTTATTAAATTAAAAAACAGGAACAGTAAGAGTATTTTATCCCGATATGGAGTCTCTCTGATCAGATGTTCGTCTGAAATTTTTTCCGGTTTTTCATTGCGATGTTTTAATACGATAAATAAAGTAATCAGAGCTAAATAACATGTTACACCGTCCACAATAAATAACCAGTTATACCCTACTTTATATGCTAGAAATCCTCCAACTGCTGGCCCTATCGCAACTCCTAAATTAATTGCCATTCGAAAAAGAGAAAAACCTCTTGTTTTATTTTCAGGCACACCCCAAAGACTAACTGCGCTAAAGGCTGCAGGACTAAACATACTAGAAAATACTGCTGTCAAGAACAACCAAGCACTGAGAGCATAAAAGGTCTTAAAAAATATAATACCAATAAAAGCAGTGCCAGCTCCTGCTAGACTGACTGCCATCACTCTAAAATTACCAATACTATCGGTCAAATACCCACCAATATTAGAGCCACACATAGCACCTAATCCATAGCAGGTAAGTACGACTCCTGTTTGTGTTTTACTAAAGCCTAATTGATTTGTCAAAAAGACACTCATAAACGGTATGACCATTTCTCCACATCGATTAACCAGATAGATTAATGCCAATGCCCACACATCACGTGACAATCCTGAAAAGGACTTTTTATATAAACTAAATAATTCCATAACTAAAAAAGCCCTGTCGAACGCTTCGACAAGGCTATATTTTTAATGAAATAATAGACAAATCTTAGCTGAGCGGAACGCTTGCCGATGTTGACCAATTATTTCTACAAGTAATCATTAAAATAAATTATAACACGAAGCTACATTAAAATATTTAATAAAAGCAAATATTATTTTAGATAAAAATTCTGATATCCGAATATGATAAAATTATCATTCTTTCAATATAATATTGTCAATTAATCTCACTTTGCCTGCCCATACCGCTGTGCATACTGCCACATACTTTGATTTTTTGATATCTTTTATATGCTGTAATGTGATGCCATCAATGATAGACACATACTCCGGCTTAAACTTTAGCACAGATAATTTAGTAAGTGCTTTCATTTCGAGAGTTGCAACTTTATATTTCAGTTGATTCTGTTTTATCCACATAAGTGTTTCATAAATGATAGATGCTTGAGATCTCATTTTCTTTGACAACCTCTCATTTCGAGAACTCATGGCTAGGCCGTGATCTTCTCTAATTGTAGGGCTCACGACTAGTTTTGTCTTTATTTTAAAGTGAGCCATCATGTGCCTAACAATTGCAACTTGTTGAAAATCCTTTTGCCCCATAATTAATTCATGAGGCTTCACAATCTCCAACAGGCGCTTGACAACTTGTGCGACTCCATCAAAATGTCCTTCTCGAAATTCACCTTCCATAACGGTATCCAGTCCTTTAAAATCAATATCAATTGATGTATCATTTCCTGGAGGATAAATTTGTCTCGGTTCAGGAAAAAATAAAACATCACAGTCATTTTCTTTCAACAAAGCATAATCAGCTTCATAAGTCCTAGGATATTTATCTAAATCTGAAACTTCATTAAATTGAGTAGGATTCACAAAAATACTACATACTGTAATATCACATTTTTCATTTGACTTCCGAATCAATGACATATGTCCTCTATGAAGTGCGCCCAAAGTCGGTACATAGCCTATCCTTTTCTTCTTCGCTTTCAGCTTTTTAATATAAGCCTGTAATCCTTTTACCGTTTTGTATACTTTCATTCCAATAAAATAATAAATACATTATTAAAGTCCTTCCTTTCATAATTCAGCATCCAAAACTAATCACTAAGCACTTTTTTCTAATCCCTAGCATACCATCTCTTCAAAACTTCAGCAGATTTTTTACCTTGCGGTGTATAATCTTTTTCTGGATAGCCTTCATGTCCCTGCATATTTGGAAACCATTTCCATAAAAAGCCTCCTGCCCAATATTTTTGATTCCAATGAGCCATAAATAATGCATCAATTGCATTTGCCTGGGCTTCTTCATTTAAGTTGAGTTGGTGGACTTCTTTTTCTAACTCCCATGCTTTGTGCGCACAGCCATCCACACTTAAATATCCAAATTCTGTAAATAAAATTGGTTTATTTACGCGATCGCTAAATAGCTCTAATTTCTGTATGATGGGTCTCCATTTTCTTAATAGTTCTCTTTGACTTGGCGTACTTGTTTTTGACAAAGGAAAATATGCACTAATACCAACGTAATCTAATGCATCCCAAACAGATACGTCTTTATAAGAATCCCAATTTGCAGAATACACAAGTTTTCCAGAATAATCTTGTCTAATATCTGTGATGAGTTGTCTCCAAAATTCTTCTCTTTTTTCAATAGAGTAATTGATCTCTGTACCGATACAAATCATTCCAATTTGTTCTTCAATAGCTATTTCGACCATGCTCATAATATATGCCCGATAACTCTCTTCCCATTCTAGCCATTCTTTGTCCGTACTAAAATCAACACTGCCAATCCAACTTCCTGGTACGTAAACCTGTGGCTTAAGCATTACGCTTAATCCTTCTTCTTTGGCTAATCTCGCAGACTTCCTGATACCTTCTCGAGTTTCGCCCCACCACTGCCAAGACTTTTCATATCCTAGATTGGTTTCGCCCACTCGCATAAAAGCAAAAGGAACAAGGCTTACCCAATTCGCATTATGTGCTGTTATTTCTGTCAAGGGATTATTTAAAAACTCTGACTTTGGCGCAACCATCGTAATCCCTTTTATTTTGGCGGTTTGTAAAGACTGTCCAAAACAAAAATGGATATTGAAGAGACATAAAATGACTATGAATGCACTCATTTTAATAAAATAGCTTACACTCGAATACTGTTTGACTTTGCCGTTCTTAATCTTCATCTTCAAATAAAACATTCGATCACTTAATTGTATTCTTCGCAACATACTGAATTGATCGCTTAAATTTTAATCTACAGTATCCATCTCGTAGGATCAGGACAATTTTCAAGACATTTTTCCTTTTGTGACATATGACATACCCCTGGATAATCTGATTGATATCCTCCTATATTTCTTATCAATTGAAAATGTAAATGTGGTGCCCATCCACCATTCTGAGATTCATCCCCCACATATGCAATGATATCTCCGGAGTCTACTGTATCTCCCACAATGAGACTGTCAAAATCTTTTGCGCTTAAATGGCCATATAAAGCGAACAATGCCTCATCGTTTACCATGTGCTTTAAGATTACCGTATATCCATAATCCAAATACTGATTATTATAAGCCTTCCCATATATTTGTCCAGATGTCGCAGCATAAACTGGATGACCAATTGGAAGCCACACATCTATTCCAAGATGTATTGTCCTGCGCTCTCCACTAAATAATGGGCTTTTCAAATAGAAATCTCTTTCTTCACCGTAGCCTCCATAAGCAATAGGCTTCCCTCCGTGGTCGGTCATGGTATTTATGTATGCCGTCAATTGAGTTTTATTATCTAACTCTTTGAGAGCGCCATTATTCAAACTCAAATCAATGAGATAAAAATCTTGGATCGAATACGTATCACCTACAACTGAAAACATGAATTCAAGATAATTAAACAATTAAATATTTTCTAAAATCCACATTAATCAACAACTGGAAATTAAAATGTATTCAATTTAGGCGCTCTAAAAAGAATGATTTCTAAACTTATTAGCTTTTTGTTAAAATGTTTGCAGGTTTATTTGATTCTACCTTATATTTGTACCATCAGTTTATCGTAATTGATTGATAATCATAATGTGAGGTGATGAAATTGGCAGCCATGCCCTCTTGTCTCGGGGGTAGGGATCAGTGATAAACGTCAGATATGGGTTGACCACAAATTTACTTTTGTCTGAAGGCTAAGCCCCTTGTGGAGGTTCGAATCCTTCTCTCACAGCTATAAAAAGACTCAAATCAATATTGGTTTGGGTCTTTTTTATTTAGAAATTTTTTTTTATTAAATAGAGCAGGTAGTTTATTTTTGAACCGCATAAATGCATAGCCATATCTTTACTGATTCAAGTAAGGAATGCGGAAATGATTAGAAAATGAAATGATTAGAAAAAGTATGTTTAAACGAGAATTAGCTACATTTTCAATTCATAAATTACATTATTCTGATTTCCTTCATCTACCCTATTTTGGTTAAGCACGAATTTATTTTTTACTAGAACATGGCGAGATGCGACATTCTCGTGATGAGTAAATGCCTCCATTTTTTTCAGCTTCAATACTTCTCGAGAAAAGTTTGTTATTTCTTTAAGTGCTTCATGCGCATAACCCTTTCCCCAATGTTTTTTGAATAAACGCCCGCCTAAGTCCACATAGGATGAATGCTGTTCAAAACCACAAGTACCAATAAATTCATTGTTTTCCTTTAAAACAATGGCCCAATGAACTAAGTTGCTTTTTTTGAATTCGATGTAGCTCGTCAGCAAGGTTTCTGCGACTTCTATGGACTCAAAAGGGCGATCCCCCGTATATTTTACCACCTCTATGTCTCTATTTAATTCAAAAAACTTTGCGGTGTCCGTTAGTTCAAATTCTCTTATCAAAAGTTTTTCCGTTTCTGCAATTTTTTTCGACATATTTCTACTTAATTTAAACGGTTTATTCAACTTCTTTTTTGAGGCGACT
>ENA-ORXT01001228-ORXT01001228.1-marine-metagenome-genome-assembly--contig:-NODE-1228-length-35486-cov-162.461860_pt1 | contig 35486 bp, 29 predicted proteins | sample MGYA00237868_ERZ511482 | MGnify/ENA metagenome assembly ERZ511482 | reverse complement strand
GAAATATGAGTGCGACAAGACCATGGCTAAATATCTATCCAAGTGGAGTACCTGCTAATATCAATCCAGATGAATACAGCAGTGTCACTGAATTTATGACCAAGAAGAGTGAACAATACGGCAAAAAGTCCGCCTTTTCTCTAATGGGCAAAGAGCTGAGCTATAAAGAAATAGATAAATACAGCAGCCAATTCGCAGCCTATCTGCAGTCGAGAGGACTAGAAGCAGGAGATAAGATAGCCCTGATGATGCCTAATCTTCTGCAATACCCGATCGCCCTATTTGGGGCCTTGAAGGCAGGTATGATCGTCGTCAACACGAATCCTCTGTACACGCCTCGTGAAATGAAACATCAGTTTAATGATAGTGAAGTGAAAGCAATCGTCATCGCAGAGAACTTTGCTGCCAATCTGGAGAAGATATTAGCGGAGACTTCTATTAAGGTCATTATCACGACGACTATCGGAGAGATGCTCGGTATCAAAGGCAGCATGGTAGACTTTGCGGTAAAGAATGTCAAACGAATGGTGCCAAAATATGAAATAGCAAATACTACGGAATTTAAAGATGCGCTAAAAGCTGGAAAATCCTTCAAACTCCAAGCAGTCGTGACAGGACCAGAAGACGTAATCATACATCAATATACTGGAGGGACGACAGGCGTAAGTAAAGGAGCTATGCTCACTAATCGAAGTGTCATCGCTAATCTGATGCAAATACGAGCTTTTCTAAATCACACTATGGATGATGCTAAAGACAATATAGTCCTTTGTCCATTACCATTATATCATATTTTCGCTTTCACATGTAACTGCTTAGCGATGATGGATGCTGGAGCTATGAGCGTACTCGTAGTCAATCCAAGAGATCTAAAAACGATCACCAAAGAATTCGAACGCTATAAGATAACTGGCATGACTGGAGTCAACACATTATATAATGCACTATCCAATGATGAGGACTTCAAGAAAGTGGATCTGTCAGCCTTTGATTTTGCATCAGCTGGCGGGACAGCCCTACAGCAAGCTGTAGCTGAGAAATGGACTGCTGTCACTAACTCTGAAATAGGAGAAGGCTATGGCATGACAGAAACATCACCTGTGATAACTTCTAGTCCTAAAGGATTATCTAAGCTGGGCTATGCAGGAATTCCTGTTCCATCTACAGATATCAGAATCGTAGATGACGCAGGTAATCCAGTAGAAATCGGCCAGTCTGGTGAAATACAAGTCAAAGGCCCTCAAGTCATGAAAGGATATTATAAGAGACCTGAAGAAACAGCAAAGACGATTACGCCTGATGGATGGCTTAATACAGGAGATGTAGGCATGCTTAGTGAAGAAGGATATCTAAAAATAGTAGATCGAAAAAAAGATATGATACTCGTCTCTGGCTTCAATGTCTACCCTAATGAAATAGAAGATGTCATCGCTATGAATCCGAAAGTACTCGAAGTCGCTGCCATAGGTGTCCCATGCGAGAAGTCAGGTGAAAAGGTGAAAGTATTCATTGTCAAAAGCGATAAATCGCTTACAGAAAAAGAGGTCCTCGATCACTGTAGAGAAAACCTGACAGGCTATAAAGTACCTAAAGTAATAGAATTCAAAGAGGATCTGCCTAAGTCGACAGTTGGAAAAATATTAAGGCGAGAACTGAGGGAATAAAGCATTTATGATATGATAATTGATAAACAGTCTGAAAAAATCATCCTCGCAAAAAAATATTAACATGAAATATGTTAAGTTTTAGCTGAATAATCCAGAAAAATGGACTTTAACAGCTGAAAGCATCTAAATCTAAACCGTTATTCCATTTCCAGAAGTATCCATGCTATAATATCTGCGTCTCAATGAATGTTATATATCATATAAGAAGTGTAGGTAGGTGATCAAATGGGTGCGAAAACAATTCAAACCTTAGATACATTGCCATCCTCCTCTCTATGACATACAGCATATTTTTCAATATTTAAAATTTAAAAACAATATGTTAGATCAATTAAAAAGAATGGCTATGCAACAGTTAGCGAGCAAAATGGCGGGAAATAGCTTAGGCGCTACAGAAACACAAAATGCTGCTGAGTCAGGCGCGAACGGACTGATGGAGACGATCAAAGGAGCACTGATGGGTGGTGGTGGAATCGACTCAATTAAGGATATGCTTTCTGGCGATTCTGCTGAAGGAGAGAATGATTTAGTCGCCAATCTCAAGAGTAAAATACAAGGATCTCTACAAGAGCAGGGCATGTCAGAAGAAGAAGCTGCTGCCGAAGCAGAAAGTACGACACCTGATTTGATCAATGGATTGAAAGAAAAATTCAATTCTACTTCAGAGGAAGATTCAGGATTCAATTTAGATGCGCTCAAGGATCTTGCAGGAGGCAACATGGGTGATCTACTAGGCAAAGCTGGTGGGATAATGAATGCTGGTAAAAGCTTATTTGGTAAATAATAAATAATAAATTAACGCTAACCCTTTTAACTGCATGGTCGTCTATCTTCATTGATAGGCGGCCACTTTTTTTAGTAGTTGGCTATATTATTAGATTGGTTCAGGTATAAAAAGAAAAGGATCGCCATATATGACAATCCTCTCCATTTAATGATTCACTTCTTAAGTTAATATCCATCAGCTGAGTCAAACTCATTACCTATCTGAGTACTTGACAGTGTTCCATCCGCAAACCATTTAATATTGGCAGCAGGCTCAATGTGCAAAGCATCCCACCCATCCCAAGGCTCTTTGAATACTTTACATATACTTTTTCCTTTTTTGGTAAACCTTTTATCTGACGTTGCGTCCACATCAGTCTCAGGACCATCGTCACAGCCATTAAATGGCATAACTACACTCCCGTAAAGATCAATATCAAACGTTCGGCTCGTTTTTTTCCATTTATTATTTTTCCACTTGTATCCCTTCATCTTAACAACTAATCTATTATCCCCCTCAAATATATTACTTATAAAATCAGAACCATCATCATTTCTGGTTTTTAGCTTAGCGCATACTCTTAACTTCGTTCCACCAGCAGTGGTGAACTCTCTCTCCATCCATTCAGTATTATAATCTGTAATCAGGTTAGGTGAGTGATGGGTGATGTTAAATTTAAATCGAATCGTTCTTGTGACTCCATCACATACAAATGACAAATCGCCTTCATACGGCCCATTACACGGTGTAGGCACAGTCGCCGTGTATCCTGTATACTCGACACCATTCATTCTCCATGTGAATTCAAGTGGATTAGCAGATCCATTGATCCAATTAATGACAGCAGGAGTGAGTTGAATGATAGTATTAGGACTAAGATTAGACATAGTAGCATCTCCAGTTACAGTATTCGCATACGCTACCTGCCCTGGGAATAACCCGCCTAAGCCTTGTAGAGCCAAACATGCAACAGCAGCATACTCACCACTGCCGATCGGTGACGAATCGTCATCTACCTTTATCTGCTTAGAAACGCTTGTAATACAGGGAGGATTTAAAGCAGTCCCAGGAGCCGTCACATACAGAGTCATGTTGTATGTACCTTCATCATCATATGTATGCGTTATTCTACCAAAATTACTTCCATCAGCAGCAGTCTGAGTCACCGTGGTGTTATCACCAAACTCCCATTGTAAAGTATAGTCTTCATACTGGCTTGGAGTAGCTAATGCTTCTTGAGCGTACTGCCATATAAATGAAACTGTCAACTCATCTTTAGCTTCAGTAAAATCTGCCCCACACTCGCCTACAAAATTAGATCCTTGATTTACTTTTTTAATTGATATATAAGTTGGATATTTTAATACTGAAGATGACATACCTTTTGTATCTATGTGTGCCTTAATTTGGTCGAATATTCTTGAATTTTTTATTGAATAAACGATACCCGTATCAGAGTAATAAATAATTTGTCGGCCTACTTGTACTAAGCCTTCATGATTAACGACACTTCTCATGACATCATTAAGACCTAAGTTTTGTATTTTATTTAACCCATCAGAAATTTTAGTAGCGAGATTTTGGCGTGCCAACATCGAATTCTCTTGATCAAAATTACTTCGATAAAGGGACTTAAACTTCATTTGATTGGCAAATCCGTTAAAGACAATTTCACCAGCATCATAGTCATCATCCTCTTTCCCTTTTCTAAGATTATAATTTTCTAAATTAGACACTCTCTCAGCTAAACTCTCAGCCACAAACTGTAGTGAGGACTTACTATTAAAGATTAACATTCTTCGATTGGACCTAACGTGAGATGAATAGTCATAGCTAATATCTGGACCAGCTCTGAGTTTGCCCTTCTTCTGGCTTTCCGTCGCATCACCGTCGGACAGATCAAAAGAAGCTTCTTTTTCACAACTTTGATAAATAATGATGGACATTAATAGGACTACGAATTTTAAATACTTCATCTATACTTTTTTTTTAAATTAACTAATGACTGAATCATAATCTATCAATAAGATATCAGTGAATGATGCATTACAAATTCTCTTTTAATTAGCTGATCAGCAAATTAAAACTCTTAGATTTTATATATTCCTAATGCCTTGAATTGATTTAATTCAAGTCATAGAATGAGTTATAATCCTAATAAAAAAGAAATGAAATTTTAATGAAAAATTTATTACATCATTTATGAGAGCATTTCACCAAATCTATTTAAAATATGACTCTGATAAATTTCCTTTCGTAGATGAGACGTAAATATTCTTAGTATATAATGGCTTTATCATAAATATAAAATCACAATACTCTTATTTTACTATTAAATCCTACAGACTTATTAATAGAAATTTTAATTTAAATCATCGTAGTACATTTTAATTTTAGAATAGCTATTAAAATTCTGACAATACAGTCGGAATAAATCCAAATCATATCAGTATCTTGTTGTAATGTCTTCACTCCATATAGAATTTATCTCTGACTATATCTGCCCATGGTGCTATCTTGGTAAAGTGCGGCTCGAAAGAGTCAAACAAAAATTAGCAGGAGAATTAGAGCTTGACATCGAAGTCAAACCCTATGTGCTGTACCCACACATCACTGAAGCAGGCGAGCCCAAGACCAATTTTGCTAAAAAAACCAAACCTGGTATGGGCCGAAGCTTGAAAGCTGAAGCTGCCATAGAAAATATATCTTTCAATTATCACCTCATCGAGAGGATTCCATACAGCCTCAATGCACATCGCCTGACATGGCTCATACAGGATAATGTAGAGAAATATGAGCTGTCTAAGCTCATTTTCCACAGCTACTTTGAAGAAGGGAAAGACATCGGAAACCTTGAAGTGCTTAGTGAAGTCATTAAAAAAATTGGATTATCAAAAAAGCTCATTGATCAACTTAATACAGAGAGAACGCAGCAAGCAGTGGATGCTTATTTATCTGAATTGAAGTCATCATTCATATCAGTGGTCCCTACGCTAAAACTGAATCACAGTGTAGTCATCAATGGTCTTCAGTCTGAAGAGATATGGGAAAAGTATTTTGTCAGGGCATCGAGGATGGCTGTATAAATAATTATCACCGGCGGGCAAAGCCAGCTTCAGAATCGCATTACGAAAAATTCAGTTTTTATGATTCAGAACATTTTGATTGTTCCGTATTTTCTAATTAACTGATTCTACATTACTCATAAAAAGTTCACATTAAACCCATAGTTTAGCCACTGATTCAAATTATAACTTTGGATAAGCTAAAATCATATTTAAACCAATTCGACATAGTTCCTACCGCAGTGAAACCTCTAGCAGGCTACGTCAGCGAAAATTATAGAATCTCTGATCAGGATGGCAAGCACTGGCTATTAAAAATATACAGAGACGAATCTGAAAAATCACTTATCGAAACTGAGAACAACATTCTAGTAGAACTACAAAACAAACTAAATGTAGAGCTTTCTAATCCTATAGCCAATCAAAATGGTGAATACATCACAAGTCTCTCGGATGGCTCTTTCTGTAGGCTGCTCACTTATATAGAGGGTACATTATTACTTCATTCTGATTTGTCATCGACATTGCTTAGAGATTTTGGTCATCAGGCGGCACAGTTTGACATAGCGCTCCTTGATCAGATTAATCCAATGATCGCAGCTAAAGTAGATAAGTGGGATTTGAAATATTTTTCCCTAAGTAAAAAAGATGTTCACCATATAGCTGAGCCTTCAGAACGAAAAATCGTTGATTACTTCATAGATCAGTTTGACGCTCATGTCAATGACCATATCCAGTCACTTAGGCATTCTGTGATTCATAATGATCTCAATGATCAAAATATACTCGTAGAAAAAGGCCGTATCAAAGGCATTATTGATTTTGGGGATATGGCTTATAGTCCTCTGATATTTGAGTCGGCTATCGCTATGACTTATATTATGCTTTCTGCTGAAGAACCTGTTAATGCGGCAAGTATATTCTTACAAGCTTATCATCAATCGCTGCCATTATCTGAACAAGAAGTAAGGCTGCTTTACTATTTAGTCGCAGGTCGACTATGTACAAGCGTGATCAGCTCAGCTAAAGCCAAAGCTGAAGGAGTAGACAACGACTATGTCATATCTAGTGAAAAATCTTCATGGAAGCTACTTCATTACTGGATCACTCAAAATCCAATCGGCATCACAAATGCTTTCTTAAAAGCCACTGACTACCCCATAAAAGATGTACAGGAACAAATAAAATATAGAGAAACCCGAAGAACAAAGCTGATCTCTCCCGCCGTAAAAATGAGCTATGACTCCCCCATTCATATGCAGAGTGCAGCCTTCCAGTATATGCATGACATACACGGACGTACATACCTGGATGCCTACAATAACATCCCTCATATAGGCCACTGTCACCCTGCAGTCACACAGGCCATCAGTCACCAAGCCAGAACGCTCAATACAAATACAAGATATCACTATGATTCATTAGGCGAATATGCTGAACAGTTACTCAGCTATTTTCCTGAATCATTAAGCCATGTTTTCTTTGTCAATTCTGGAAGTGCCGCCAGTGATCTATCCATAAGGCTAGCACAGAACTATACTGATCATCAGCAGATAGCCTGCATAGAAAGTGGTTATCATGGAAATACACAGATCGGCATCAATATCAGCCCATATAAATACAGTGGCAAAGGAGGTAGTGGTCTACACAAGCAAATCATAGAACTTCCACTACCCAAACTGTACAAGGGCCAAATGTCATGCGCAAAAGATTATGTAGAAGATGCTATTTCAAAAATAGAACAGTCGCTTTCAAATGGACATTTCATTGCAGGATTCATAGCAGAAGCTATTTCTGGATGTGGAGGTCAGGTACCATTAGCCCCAGGATACATAAAGGGAATGCGCGAATATCTATCGCTACATCATATCCCCATGATCATAGATGAAGTACAGACTGGCTTTGGCAGAATGGGCAGTCACTTCTGGGCCTTTGAGCTAAATGATATTATTCCAGACATGGTCGTCTTAGGTAAGCCTATGGGAAATGGACATCCGTTGGCGGCCGTCGTATGTACTCAGGCTATCGCAGAAGCCTTTGACAATGGCATGGAATTCTTCAGTTCATTCGGCGGTAATCCTGTGTCATGTGAAGTAGGTAAGGCTGTTATCTCAGTGATAGAAAAAGAAGGTCTACAGCAAAATGCACTGGAAGTAGGTCAGCATATGTCTCAGCAGCTATTAGTACTAGCTGATACTTACCCAGCTATAGGGGATGTCAGAGGTCATGGCCTATTCTTAGGTGTGGAATTAATGGATGAAACAGGGGAGCCCGATACCCACCTCGCCCACTATGTAAAGCATTACCTAAAGGATAGATACATCCTCACCTCTACCGATGGAAAATATGATAATGTTATTAAAATAAAACCGTCACTCTGCTTTACTAAGTCTAATGCGGATCAATATTGTGAAGTGCTACAGGAGGCATTAAAAGCATATTAATACATAGTATATCCTACCTGATTAGAGCTTATGGTATAGTCTCATTAGCTATTTCAAATAACTTGCAACTAAAAAGAGATATTCAGTGTTAATCCGGCTGAAGGGTCTTTCCGTTAAATTAAACGATTTGATTAAGTTAGTTGTCTTGCAAAAGGTGCATGATTCTATACATTTATCTATGTTTACAGACCAGCAGCATAGATCTTAATTGATAAGTCAGTGAGTTTTAAATTACTGAATGTTAATCTATACAGCCACTTAACTATTATTCTTAGGATATTCTATAATTTGACATTTTAGAATGACTAATTAAATTAAAAATAATATGATAAAAAATTCATCTTTTCTTCTATTTGTTTTCCTGCTTTGCTCCCTGTTAGTAAGTGCCCAGTCTACTACAGATTCGGTCTTGATGTCCAGAGATTACACTAGTATAGAAGAAGCCAGTAAAAATCCAGAGAATGTCTACAGGCTCAAATTAGAAAATCGAGACTTGCAAATTCCAGATTCTATATGGTTAAAGTTCACCAACTTGACGTACTTAAGTTTAAAAAATGACCATCTTAAAGAGATACCAGCAAACATTGGTTATTTAAAAAATCTTAAAGTACTTGATTTAAGTGGAAATGATTTCAAAGTATTGCCATCGACATTGGTCAACTTGACGAATCTTGAGGATTTATATCTCAATGATGAAAAATTCATAAACTTTGAAGAAAATATACCTATCCTTAGCAAACTGCCTAATCTAATATCCCTCCATGTAGAAAATGACGGTTTAGAATCATTGCCTAATAATATGGATAGACTCAGTCACTTGGAGTTCTTATATTTAAATAACAATCACCTAAAAGATTTACCTACAGAAGTTGGTTATTTAAATAATTTAAAAGTACTTGATTTAAGTGGAAATGATTTCACGCTGCTACCATCTACATTCGTCTATTTGACTAATTTAGAAGAGCTATTTCTAAATGATGATAAGTTCTTAAACTTTGATCAAACCATCCCAATTCTCAGCACGCTCCCTAAACTAAAGTCGCTGCATATAGAAAATGATGGCCTTAATGCATTACCTAAAGACATTGGTCGCCTTAGCCATTTAGAATCGCTGTATCTCAATGATAACAAATTCAAAACACTACCTCCAGAATTAAAAGATTTAAAAGAACTGGAGTATATCGATCTTCATGGGAATGAGTTCACACTTCCAGATAGTGACATGCAACACCAAAGTGTAAGATTTAGAATTAGATTTTAAAGCGAATTTGTTGTTCACTCTAATACCTTTGACTACCAATTCGAATAGAAAACAAAGACGGAGCGTTTATCAGAACTCAATTCAATCGATCAGAAAAGCTGAACGGATTCTACGAACAAACGCTCATAGAACTGAATAGGGATCGATAAAAAATGATGCTGATATCAAAGTGATTATCGTATCAGGATCAAGTAACATTTTCTAAGCAAGAGTTGATCTGAAAGCGACTAATTCTATGGGGTTCAGACGGGATATGACCCAGCGATTAGCCAGAAGGACCAGAATTAATCGGGCTAAGGAATTGACGCTCAGAATGGTGCACGTGAAAAGAATCTAAGAATAGCTTTGAGGTTATTACTAAGATTTAAACTCCCCCAAAATGTTGGTTGGTAATTTACATTAGAGTAATGCCTAAAATTATAGCTTTACGAAGATATACGACTATCGGATACAGATACACATCTGTCTAAATTCTCAGAATAATCATAAACTGACATTCTATCATGCTGTGAGATATTTCTACTATTCATTAACTTCCTGCTATGAATGAGCTAACATACCTGACACTTTCAGATCTAAGTCCTGAACAATTAGTCACATATCGTCAAGCAGTCATAGATGCCTTCCCTGCAATAATCAATGAATCAGAAATTATACAAACATATTGGGATCGAATCGAAAGTTATTTTCCAGATCATCAGTTATTTGCAATAGATAAAAATGGCAGTTTAATTGGCTTTGCTAATGCGATACCTTGTCACTGGGATCAACCTATCAAAAACTTACCTCAAGAAGGCTGGGACTGGCTCGTAAAAAAGGGCATTACCGATCATGAGCAAGGCATAGCAGCTAATCTGGTAGGTGGTCTACAGATCATTATTACAAAGCATAATCTGGGAAAAGGTTACAGTAAATTAATGATAGCAAAACTTAAGGAACTCAAGAATAAATATAAATATGACCATTTAGCCATTCCCATAAGACCCACCTTTAAGCACAAGCATCCTGAAATGAAAATGTCAGAATATTTAAAGCTACAAAAAGATGGTCAAGTATATGATCCATGGATTAGGACTCATCTGAAGTGTGGTGCGGCTATTATAAAAGTCTGCGAAAACTCCATGAACTTTAAAGGAGATATCGCTTTCTGGGAATCTCTGATGAATCAAAAAATAAAATCATCTGGCACGTATACACTGGAGGGAGCACTGAATCAAATCATTATTAATCTTGAAGAAAATACCGGTGAATATCGTGAAGAGAATATTTGGGTTTATTATGGGTAGAGCTGAGCTATATCTGCATTCACTTAGCTTGTACAGACTCGAGAAGCCTGCGCGTCTCAGGTAGGGGTCTAATACCAAATTCTTCATTTAAGACCGTTTCGCACTGTTGATATGTCTTGATGACCATGGGTCGATTGCCCTTTGCCGCATAGGCTTGCATCTGCAGTCTGTATGCGTCCTCCCAGACAGCATCAATCAGTAAAGCTTGTTGTGCTAATCTAACACTCTCCATCGGATTTTGATCAATCATTAGTTCACCGAGAGTTATCAAGGCACCAATCACTATTAATTGAATTCTCTCACGCTCCGAACTGCTCCAATCTTCATACATTCGATTAGGTAGATAGGAACCTTCGTATAACTCAAGTGCTTTTTGAAATGCCTGAATGGTAAGCTTTTCATCTATGACAATAGATTGGTTTCCTATTCTGATGAGGTCCTCTACAGCTGTCACATCCACCCATACCATATCTGTATTCAGTTGATATGTTATACCTTGTCGATGTATATATTTCGGTTCTGTGCGGCTTTTTCGTTCAGGCTCTAAGACCTTATGGATACCGTGCAGTGCTACTTTAAATGTCTGATCAGCACTTGAATGTGATATATCATCCCATATCCGATCTATGATTTGCTCCTTATGAAGCGCTTTCCTTAGTCTAGAGCTAACTAAAAATTGAAATAACTGAATGGTCTTATCCCTACCCCATTCTTTATTAGTAATCAGATGATCTCCTCTGAAAACAGAGAATGTGCCCAGGGTCTTGACCCTTATCTCAGCAGTAGTTTCTTTTTCTATAATCGCAAGTAATTCAGCTTGGGCATCAGCCATAGAGGGTTCTCTTATTTCTTAACCTTTGATAGTTTATCCACTTTCCTACTTAGCGCATTTACATTTTTAGACAGTTTTTCTATGACATCCAGAAGGTGCTTATGGTCAGCTTTTGATGAAGCTCTCCATTCATCGATATCTACCTTCTGTCCAGTCCTTTCTTCGATCCGCTGAGTCAGTGACTCTCCCATCTGAGCGATTTGATTTTGTACTTGAGCGATCTGTTTTTTAGGATCTTTGATGGCTTCGAGCACCAGCTTAGGAGAATCTGTCGCCATCTTCTTCCAGAGCTCAAAGTTCTTCGTCAGAATCCCTTTCTGCTCTTTCGGACTTTTATCTTCTATCGCCAGTACGGTGAGATCAGCCAGTTTCTCTCTGATAAAATCTGTCGCTGCTTCAAATTCTGAAAAGCGCTTTTCGTCATCGCCCTGTACATGTCGTATATTCCCACGCCACTGTACATCTTGCTCCCCGTCATCATTCTCAAATATCTTCTGTGTAAATCGCAATACGAAGGATGCAGTTTCTTCTTTCTTATGTGCCATGATTAGATCAATGATTAATTCTTTTTAAATATAGCATTAATGATACCAATCAAGCAAGGACTTAAAAAAGAGTCAAAACATATGAATAATGTAACAATGATTGATTCTGATCGTTAGCCAATCGTATTTAAAATTTCATATGATACTATATAAAATAAGCTTGACATCGATTCTGAGTATTCTCATATTCTCTACAATAACTTCACAAGTCATCACAGGCAAGTGGAAAACCATAGACGATGTCACAGGCAAAGCCAAATCCATCATACTCATCGAAGAGTCTAATGGAAAGCATACCGCTACAGTAACTGACCTACTTGATCCAGAATATATAGGAAAGAACCCTCTCTGTGAAGCATGTCATGGTGAAAAACACAATCAACCCATCAAGGGCTTAGAAATCATGTGGAACATAAAAAAAACAGGTGAGAGCAAGTGGGGTAAAGGCAGAATCATGGACCCTGAAAATGGTAAAACATATGGATGCAAACTATACTTAGAATCCAAAGACAAACTAAAAGTCAGAGGATACTTAGGCTTCGCTGCTCTTGGTAGGAATCAGTATTGGTATCGCATGCCAGACGCTGAATAGGCTGATCTTACACTTTTACATATATACTCCCTATATTACCCATTACTAATCATGAAATAGACCTTGCCATGAAGAAGTCAAAATCTAACATGGTCTTATTATATCGTCTATGGTTTAGGATAAAGAAAATTACCAGAGGACTATTTATTACAATGGTGTAAAACCCTTTGGATAAAATAGAAAATATAACAACATGAAAATAATTTTACTAACAACCCTTACCTGCTTTACATTAGCACATAGTTACAGCCAAAAAGTAGATATCGATAATCATAGAATAGGGATAGAATATGCTTCATTACCTGAAAATTTTATTTTACCTGAAGACAGAACTTATCAAGTTGAGATAAGTAGCGGCAGTTATAAGTTTGATAAAAAGGACATTGAAAATCACTTAGTCATCAGAGGATGGGATAAAAAAGATGCCGGTGCCGCAAGGATTCAAGTCAGGCTTACAGGATTTATTAGAGGAAAGTCCAGCTATAAAAAAAGAGTCTCTGAGAAAAAAGATAAAAACGGTAAAGTCATCAGTAAAACTAATTATTATAGATATGAAGTGACTAATACTGGGCGTGCCGACCTACGCATCTATGGACCTCTTAATAAATATAAAGACGCTACAAAAAAACTTTCAAAAAATGAAAAGGAAAAACAAGCTGAAGTCGCATCTAATCCCTTCCTTCAAAATATAGATGTATCAGATCAAGATAAGAAATTTGATGAAATGGTGCAAAGCTATGACTTGTCTAAAAACTATTCATACGCCACCAGAGAATTCGAATCAATAAAAGCTGCAAGTGATTCTTACAATAGAAATATCAGTGCAGAATATGCAAATCATTTAGAGGACTTTAATGCTTCAATCACTAATAGATCCACAAGATACCTCAACCAATTCTATGGCTACAATAGGAAAAGAGATCGTGCTATATTCAAAAGACTCGACTCGACCAAGCATCCAGAATTCGAAATGTATGAGAATGCAGTGCAGGCAACAGAAACAATTTTTGCAGAAAAACGATTTAATAAATCTTATGAGAATATAGCGGAATCAATGCAGCCAATTATTGACTACTTCGAGGCGATCCTCACTAATTATGGATCAAAAGATAAGCAACACAAAAAATTGAAATCTGCAAGTATGTATAACATCGCTCAGATATATTATTACCTTGATCAGCCTGATAAAGTCATCGCTATTGGTGAGCAGTTCTTACGATGGGGTCATGATAAGAAAGACGGAGAGAAATTTATAAAAAAGGCTAACGAACTGAAATCTGAATTAGCATTTCATGAGATGGATGGTCGGTTCTTTCTGACTGGGGAGAATGCTGAAGATATTTTCCTTGAGAATATTGAAGATGAAAATTAAAAATTGAATTAGTAGATTTTCATTTTTACATGATGCTCTTAATTTTATTTACTTGGCTGTCATATATATAAGTGAAAGTAGGATTTCCGCATTCTCAGGCGCTTGGATATCGGATTGGTTTAAATTTATCCCGGGAAAGAAAAAGGTCGGTAGTTCTTAGCTAAAAAGCCAAAGCTACAGCAGAAAGTAGATCAATACACAGTGTGGTTAGAGAAATAGGCGTATTTAATTCTACGTTTTTATAAATTATTATTAGGCTTTACGACAGCATTTTTGATTATCTCTGGCGTTAAGGATATCTTTTACGTAAGTTTCTCGATCCACGGTGCCATCAGCATTGGTTTGTGGATACTCGTGTTAGGTGGTTTTGCTTATTACTTTACTGAATTAATCATGCGCAATATTGAATGGGACGGTCATCAAATAGGCGTCATTATTATCACTGTTAAGCGACTCCAACTTAGACATTGTTTGACTTGTAAATGATTGCTGTAAATACCAAACAAACTTAAAAATAAACCTACATTTATAGTTAAATAAACAACTCATTCTCAAGTCCGTTTAGTATTGAATCAAGCAGTTTCATTAACTCAACATCTAAATTATGACAAAAAAAATCTCGTTCAGAAATCAACATGGTGAACTTCTATCAGCCAGATTAGAAATGCCGCTAGATAAGCATCCAATAAGCTATGCTCTATTCGCACACTGCTTTACATGCAATAAAAACCTATCAGCCATTAGAAATATATCCAGAGCCTTAAATCAAGCTGGTATAGCCGTACTTCGATTTGACTTTACAGGATTAGGAGAGAGCGAAGGAGAATTTGCCGAGACTAACTTTTCTTCAAATGTAGATGATTTAATATCTGCAGCATCATACTTAAAGGAACATCATCAATCTCCCTCTATATTAATCGGTCATTCTTTAGGTGGAGCCGCAGTCATTTTTGCTGCAGGTCAGATATCGTCTGTTCAAGCTATCGCCACCATAGGAGCTCCCGCCTCAACCGAACATGTATCACACCTCTTCAGTAGTAGCCTATCAGAGATACAGAATCAAGAGACTGCTGAGGTCAATATAGGTGGTCGACCATTCACAATAAAAAAACAATTCTTAGATGACATATCTGCACAAAATCTATCTGAGACACTGAAAAATTTAAGAAAGCCAATCCTCATTCTTCACTCTCCTCAAGATAATACAGTCGGGATAGAGAACGCCTCAGAACTATACGGAGCAGCATATCATCCAAAGAGTTTTGTGACACTCGATGGGGCCGATCACCTATTAACTGATAAGCAAGATTCTCAATATGTAGGACTGATCATCTCTAGCTGGGCAAGTCGGTATGTTACAGGGACACAAAAGGAAGAATCCTTAAATACGAAAGAGCAAGTCATAGTTCATTTAGGTGAACAAAAATATACGGCGACCATCAAAGCTGGAAAACATACATGGCTGGCAGATGAACCGACATCAGTCGGTGGGCAGGATTTAGGTCCAGATCCTTACAAGCTCCTACTTTCTTCTGTCGGTGCATGCACGGCTATGACATTAAGAATGTATGCCGATCGTAAGAAGTGGGATCTACAAGATGTCAAAGTACATCTGAGTCACGGAAAAGTACATGCTGATGACTGTCTAGACTGCGAGTCTAAATCATCCAAAGTAGATCACATCAGCAGAACAATCGAAGTAAAAGGCGATCTAGATGACACTCAAAAAAAGAGGCTACTCGAAATTGCAGATCGATGCCCCGTTCATAAGACATTAGATAGTGAGATCAAATTTTCATCAAATATCATGTAGTCATTATTATATTTGATTTCCGTGTGGCTAATCACTATAAAGAACAGGTCTCCTTTTTCACGGAAGATGCAGAAGATTACGACTCAAAATAATGAAACTCTTTATTAAAAGCGGCGATATAAGCAACCCTATAAATTCGTTCCTCTACGGATCAACATCTTGCGAGAGCCTTCGAACCAAGAAAGGTAAAACATTTCAATTTCTGAAATTAAAATCTAAAGTCGTCTGATAAGAAAAAAATAAATATTCTCATGATAATAATAATTGTAAAATTGTGACATTAACCCATCTCCCTTTTTTATAACCTACTTCTTTTTGCTCTCCGACGATCTCATACCCCAGCTTTAGATTATAATTAATACTGACTTGATTACTTGAAAATATCTTAGCCACCAGATGATGGTATCCCAGCTCTCTGCATCGCTGAATGATAAAAGTCTTAAAGAAAGTGCCATATCCTTTGCCTATATATTGCTGCGTGATAAATAACGAAGTCTCCCCTGCAAATCGATAGCCATATCTCTCGCTGTATCGCTTAATCACAGCCCAGCCTATTATTTGATCTTCTTTCATCAAACTGAATAAGCATTCTTTCTCATTGAATCCTCCTATCCACTTTGCTATGTCACTCTCCTCGTGTATTTTCTCCACCATTGTAGAGCCATGTAATGAGATGTATTCATTATAAATATCCGCAATGGCTTGATATTGAGATGCCGTACTTTTTATAATTCTAATATCTTTCATAGTTTTCCCAAGTAAACTTTAAGTGACGCTCATTTAATTAATCTGGGTTAAATGCTATGCTTCAAATTACATTGTTTTATTGTACTTATACCGAAGCTATTTTATACCGATAGCTATCGGTATAAAATAGTTTCGAATATAATACCCGAAGAAATATGTTTGCTGGTTTAAAAAGTCTCAAACCAAGTACACAGGCAGTATAAAATTATTAAATATTATTTTTTTCAAAACAATAAAACGCTGTGAAACGTCTACTAATATCAAAGGCCAATAATGGCTGAACCCGATCTACCTGAACTTCTCTTAACGGCTAAGAAATAGTGACTTTACACCTTAGGAATCTGCAATGTAAATACTGAACCTTCCCCAATCACAGATTTAGTCAATTCTATTTTTGCGCCAAATCGATCAGCTGTCTTTTGAGAAATATTCAGGCCCAATCCAGTACCAGCATATTCGACTCTATTATGCAGCCTTTTAAACATTTTAAATATCTCAGTCGCATATTCCATTTTCATCCCAATGCCATTATCTGCAAATATATATTCATGTTCTTTATCAGACTCTTGGTAGCTTATGATTAGTTGGGGTAGATCACTCTGATTATACTTAAAAGCATTCTCAATCAGATTTTTCACAATAATATAAAATGCCATCCTCGAAAATTTTAGGTATCGAGGTAAGTCATTAATCAAGATTTTACCATTTTTTATTTCAAGAGTGTTACTAAACACACTCTCTAACTCAGCTATGACTTCTCTGGGAGAAAATAATTCTATATGATCATTGATCGTGTCGATACTTTGAAAACTCTTTAAGTCTTCTATTAATGTATTTAACTGATAGCCTGATGATATAATCTGTTCGATATACTGACTTGACTGTTCATCAAGAGGAATTTTTCTTTTCACCAGACTTGAAAAGCTGACAATATTACGAATAGGCTCTTTCAGATCATGAGAGACTATGTGGTTAAAATTCTGAAGCTCTGTATTCTTTCTAGTCAGCGACTTATTCTGCTCTGTCACGATTTCATTATAATTATAGTTCTCATTGATGATTTTAAATGTAAATGAAACTAAGACAATTATGCTGACAAAAAAATATGCAATGGGACCCGTAGGCACTAATAAGTGAGCCAGCGGAGGATCGATAGTCATGGTCAGAAAAAAGAATAGTGGAATCAATACCAAATGAACCATGAGGATTTTATATCGAGTTTTTCGATTAAAGAAATAGATCGAACATACAATAGACATCAGATACATAGGTTCGAATCGGGCTTCCTTGCCAAATGCTACATGAATACAGCCCATAAATATGATACTTGATAGGATGATGAAAAGTCTAGCCAGATGGTGCCTGCGAGATCTATTCAGCAAATAACTAATTAAGAAGATGATAAACCAAATCGATGTTAAAGCAAACTCAGCTGTAGATCGAGGACCTAAATAATTAGCTATGCTGTGTAAAGTAAGCATTGGAATGCCTATAAGAATGAATAAATTACTCAGTTCTATTCTCTGCTTTTCAGAAAAGGATAATCCTTCATGGATACCAGTCTGATAAAACTTCTTAACCAACATCAAAACCCTATTTAACATCAAAGCCAAATTTGCTAACCAATAAGAGCAGTTAAAAGGGAGAATTAATATAATAAATCAAATATCTTATTTCCATAAGAAAAAAAGACTAAATGACTGACTATCAGACACCTATGTACTTAATAATTATGACATAGACCTCTTTAATCTAAGATATAAGTCTTGAGTGATGTCCCACGACTTTTTTTTAATACGGGGGTATATCCATACAGCAAAGACTTGTAAGCTCAATCTACAATAAATGTAAAACATAATGCAAATGAAAATCAGTAACTTTCGCAAAAGTAATCGTTCATGAAAAAGCTAATAATACTATCACTTATCGTGATATGTGGAAGTTGCTCTCGAAAGTCATCTGATATTATAAGAGCACCTGAAGTCATAGAAGAAATGGCACCCAAAACTGCTGAAAGGATTACTGAAATTCTATGGGATGAATGGGGAGTCCCTCACATATATGCCAAAAATAATGCAGACTTATATTATAGTTCAGGCTGGGTACAGATGCATAGTCATGGCAATACCATTCTTCAGAATTATGCCCACGCCAGAGGAGAAGCTGCTAAATATTGGGGTATGGATAAACTGGAAAATGACATGCTCATACATGCATTAGACTTTCCTAATATCGCATCAGACTGGTATGAACAACAATCATTAGAATTCAAAACTTATATCCAAAAATATGTGGACGGCATGAATGCATATATCAGTGTAAATCCCGCTGTCATAAAAGAAGAAAATAAAGCAATAGCCCCCATCCTGAAAGAAGATGTACTTAAACATTACTTATACGTCATCTATACCAGATTCATAGCTGGAGGAGATCTGGGTGCAGTCCAAAACTGGGAACATACTGGCTCTAATACTTATGCGGTCGGCCCTTCCAGAAGTGCATCTGGCAATGCCATGCTGGTCATGAATCCTCACCTGCCCTGGCATGATGAATGGCTATTCTATGAGTGCCACTTCAATGCACCTGGCATGAATACATATGGAGCCACGCTGGTCGGCATGCCTAACTTAGGCATCGCCTTCAATGAATACTTAGGGTGGAGTCATACGAATAATACCATTGATAATGCTGATCTATATGAATTGACACTGCAGGACGGTGGCTACTTATTAGATGGAGCGGTGGAGCAATTCGACGTTAGATCAGTAAGCATTAGTGCTAAGACTGATAAAGGAACCTTAGAGACAATAGAGGTACCCATGCTGAGATCTAAGCATGGCCCTGTGATCAAGCAAGATGGGGATAAAGCAATAGCAATCAGAATGCCAGGCTATGATCGGCCTTTCCCAGCACTTCAGTGGTGGAATATGGCTAAATCAAGAAATTTCAATCAATTTGAATCTGCCATTAAGGAAGTACAAATTCCTTTTTTCAATATCATGTATGCAGATAAAGAGGGCAATATATTTTACATGTTTAATGGACAAGTGCCCGTCAGATCTACAGGTGGATGGGATATGTGGTCAGGTATCGTGGATGGCACTAAGTCGGATCTGATTTGGACAGATGTCCACAGCTATGATGAGCTGCCTAAGATTAAAAATCCTGCTCAAGGCTGGCTACAGAACGCTAATGATCCACCGTGGACCAGTACTTTCCCAATGCTGCTGGACCCTAAAGACTTTCCGCCTTATATGGCACCAATCAGTATGAGATTTCGACCACAGATATCTGCTAAGCAGCTGGCCAATGATGAGTCTATCACATTCGAAGAGCTAATAGAATATAAAATGTCGACTGAGATAGAAATGGCAAATCGCCTCCTGGATGATATACACGATGCAGCCATCAGATATGGTAAAGGCAATGAACTAATAGAACGTGCAGACTCCGTATTAATGGCATGGGATAGACATGCAGATGCAGACAGTCGTGGCATGGCACTATTCTACCAGCTGGCTCATACACTGGGTACATATAATCCTTCCATCTATAAGGAGAAATGGAGTCTCGACAACCCTCGACTAACACCCGATGGATTAGCAGATCCTTATACAGCCATTAAGACATTAGAATCAATCGCTCAGAGAATGACTGATGGCGGTGTGCCATTAGATGTACCATGGGGTGAGATGTATCGCATCAGGTATAACGGGCATGAGCATCCGGGCAATGGTGCAGATGGGTCTGTGGGTATATTCCGAGTGGCATGGTCAGAAGAAGGACCTCAGGCTGATGGCAAGACATATATTGATGGTGGTGATACATGGCAAGCTGTCATAGAATTTGGGGATAAGGTAAAAGCTAAAGTCTTAATGAGTTATGGTAACTCTACCCAAGAAGGATCTCCACACTATGGCGATCAGCTAGAATTATTTTCTAAAAAAGAAATGAGAGACTGCTACTTCTATAGAGAAGATGTAGAAGCTCATGTCAAAATCCGAGAAGTACTCGGAGAAAATGGATTTACAAAAGCTCAAAATAACTAAAAATGCAACGTCTATGACGTAGGCATCTGCGGTATGATTAAATTACCGAAGATGCTGCTATTCATTATAACATCAGTTAAAAACCAATGAAACATCAATATTGTAGACAATTAAAATACTCTATTAAACCATCATTCACCTTGACTGCTATAACTTGAGTGGACTCAAACCTAAAAGATTTAAAATATGAAAATATTAATAAGTACCATGTTCTGCCTTATAGCAACAATAGGCTACAGCCAATCAGACGTAGATCTCGTCAGAAAGACAGTGGATCAGAATATGATCAAAGGACAGATACACTTCTTGGCACTTGATGCACTTAAGGGTAGAGACACAGGAAGCCCTGGTTTAGAATTAGCCGCAGACTTTATTAAATCTCAATTCAGATCATTCGGTGTCGAGTATGCTCCAGGTATGGATACTTACCTACAGCCAGTGCCACTTACCATGGTGACAGCTCCGACGACATCCAGCGTCATCATAGCTGATCAGACCCTTAATAATCCAGATGACTTCATCATACTACAGGCAGATAATGTAGCACTCACAGGAGAACTTATATTTTTAGGATTTGGCTTAGAGGCCGATCTGGAGGGCAAGGATGTAGAGGATAAAATCATCGTCGCTAATGCCGGTGATGGTGAAGCAGAATCTCCACAGGCGTGGTTTGCCATATCACAAGAAAAAAATATGATGGCTATGGCTAAAGGAGCGAAAGCGGTGGTTGAGATATATAGTAATACCAAAGCACCTTATAACTTTGTCAAGCGTTTCCTTAATGCGAGAGATCGATTGAACTTGGGTAAAGATGAAAATGCAAATGTACTCACACATATCATGATCGACGGTTCTCAGGAGGACCTTGTGAAGCAGTTTAAAACCGTAGGCACTACCATAGACATCAACATAGATGGTGTCACAAAAGATGAATTTACCTCTGATAATATAGTCGGTTATGTAGAGGGTACTGATCCAATTCTAAAAGACGAGATCGTCGTATATTCTGCTCACTATGATCATGTAGGCATCGGTCAAGCGGATGCAGTGGGCGACACCATCTATAATGGAGCCAGGGATAATGCGGTAGGCACGACGACTGTACTGAGTGCGGCAGAGAATATCGCGACTTACCCGACTAAGCGATCAGCCATTTTTATTTTATTTACAGGAGAAGAGAAAGGTCTTTTAGGGAGTAAGTGGTATGTCGATCATTCGCCTGTCCCATTGGAAGATATCGTGTACTGTTTTAATAGTGATAATGGAGGTTATAATGATACTAGCTTAGCATCGATTATCGGACTGACACGGACTACAGCTCAGCCACTGATCGAAGAAGCTTGTTCTACATTCGGGTTAAAAGCTATCGAAGATCCCGCGAAAGAACAAGGACTATTCGATCGCTCTGACAATGTAAATTTTGCCGCTAAGGGCATTCCTGCGCCTACATTCAGTCTAGGATTTACAGCATTTGATGAAGAGATCATGAAGTACTATCATCAGGCAGGTGACCATGCGGATAATCTGGATTACGATTATCTATATAAGTTCTTTCAGTCTTATGTCTTAGCTGCAAGATCTATTGCCAATGCTCCAGAAAAGCCTTTTTGGCTGGAAGGTGACAAATACTATGAGAAAGGCATTGAACTTTATAAAGGAAAAGACGAATGAGAGAAGGGGTTAAGGTAATTAGTTACTGATCTATTCACTAATTATTATTCTATGCCTTATCAGATTTAGGAATGACAATGTAAAATGAAGAACCCTCATTCGTAGCTGATTGAATATCTATGTTGCCATCCAAATAGTTAACTCTGCTTCTGATGCTTTGCAATCCCACTCCATCTATATGATCAGAATCAGGAACGGAGAATCCTTTCCCATCATCGGATACGGTTAGTTGATATTGATCTTCGCTCTCTGATAGCTCTATGACAGCCTTAGACGCCTCTGCATGTTTCATGACATTGTTTAGTAATTCTTGAATGATTCTGTAAATGAATATCTCTTGCTGCTCACTAAAGTATGACTCTCTGATGTAAAATTTTGTTTCGACATTCAGCACATTCGATTGGTTAATTTGATCACTCAAATCTTCTATAGCATCTCGGAGACCTAAGTTCATTAATGCATCAGGCATCATATTATGTGCGATACGCCTGACTTCATCACTAGCATTCAGCAAGAGTTCATCTGCTTTAGCGAATATGCTTAAGTCCTCTAATTTTCTAATTTCAGTCTGAATTCTTTGAAGCTGAATTCTAGCTGTGGACAAAATAGCGCCAAGGCCATCATGTAAATCTGAAGCAATGCGCTTACGCTCATCTTGCTGTCCCTTCATCATATAATCTAATGCTACTATTTTCTGAGATTGTTGATAATTTCTAATTTTCTCTGTCTTTATTTCTAATTCTCTCCTTTGTAAATTCTGTCTGTACCGACTCCATAAGAATATAAGCCCTACGAATAAAGTCGTTATCCCCAAACCTCCGAGTAATGATTTGCGAGTGGCCTGCTGCTTTTCGATAATAAGCTGTTGGTCCTTAATCTCTACATCCTTTTTTGCAGTTTGATATTGAGTCTCTAATACTGATATCTGGCGATTGTTATCCTGATAGACGAGTGTGTCACGAATCTTAAATAGTTTTTCTGAATAGTGCATTGCGTTCTTATAATCACTCTGAGCTTTATAAATTAATACCAGATGATCATAAATGCTAGCTGTCTCATTGACTTCTCCAAATTGATTACTTATGTCTAATGCCTTTAGACACTCCTGAATTCCTTGATTATATTTTTTGTTCCGATAGTGGTGTCCGCATTTCGTTTTATAATAGAAAGCTTCATTTCTAATAGAGTTAATCTGCTTTAGCAGATCTTCTGACTCAAGTAATAATTGAGCTGCCAGATCTGAATGATATTCTTCCATCAGATAATATACGGAAGCCAGGTTAAGTCTAGCCAGCAGCCCCAACTCTATTTGTCCAGCTTCATCATACTGATCTTTAGCAATGCTGAAATAACTTAAAGCCTTGGGATGGTCAGCCATAGACAAATAGGCCGCCCCCTTATTATTATTGATATCTCCTATGCTGGTTAGAGATACAGTACTGTCTGCTATACTTTCAGCTCTTTCTAATAATTCTATCGCTTTATTAGAATTCTCGGCCTGTTGGAATAATGATGCCATATTCACCAGTATTTTGCATTCATTCTGTATTCCTTTTGCATAATCGAGTGCTTTCTGATAATGTGATATGGCTTCTATATTACTTCCTTCGTATAGCGCCATATTAGCCATTCCATTCCAGCAACCAGATATACCATGATCATACCCAATAGCCGCAAAACCATCGATTGCCTTTTTTAAATAAAAACGTGAACTATCAAATTCTCCCTTGCTCATATAGACATAAGCAGTGTATTGTATGCACTTAAACTCAATTAGAGTAGAATCTAAGTTCTTTGCCTTTTTCATGGCTGTCTGATAAACGTAGACCGCAGAATCAGGCATCGTGGACTCTAGTGGTTCAGCTATATCCATTAATTCACTCAATGAATATTCACTAAGTGCATTCTTTTCATTGGGTGTATCCTGAGCATAGCTTAGATGTAGATTTAGACTCATCAAAATACATATAAACGGCCAAGTCTGTTTTGATCTATCGATAATCATGTCAGCAGAAATTGTCAGTTATTAATATACCAAAATATAAGCACCATCACAAGATGTGATGGTGCTTAGCATTTGCATTCACAGAGATTTTTTAAATTTAGTTCAGATTAACCCATTCGAAGGCGCCGCCTGGTAAAATTCCATTGCTATCTTTTACACACAACCTTAACTTATCATCCTGAGTATCAAAATATAATTTCCCTACGTCAGCACTATTGATGCAAGATTCGGTGTTTTCTGGGACAATCCTCACTGCGCCATGGATCTGCAAAAGATCAAGTTCATCTGGCTTTGTGGAAGATCCAATGCTCACTGATCCATTATCATGCACCATTAACTTAGTACTGCTCCCGACTCTGACACGCAGTGGATTATCTGTATTTACGCTGCGCACTTCCAGAGCTGCATCTGGTGAAGAATCATTAATGCCTATTCTTTGATCATCTCCATCTATTGTCATAATATCACTAAGCGAGCCATTATCATAATAAGTAAATTTGAATTCTGGATCAGTGCCTCTAGACCTTCCTTGTTGAAGCCAATAGTAGTTATTTGAATTAGACGTCATTCTGATTCTGGCATAGTCAAGTGCACCTGTCTCGCTGATCTTAATCGAAGGATTATTTACTGAGCTATCATGTCTGATATCAAGCTTAGCAGCAGGATTACCACCACCTAACGATAAGGCTCCCAGATCATTCATTACCGCTTTTGTGAAACCTCCCGATCTAAAAAGTATATCATCTCCCGAGTTAAGTAAAATATCATCTCCAGTCGTCTCCAGATTAAGATCTCCTGTGCTAGAATTCTTCAGGGAAAGTGTAGATCCATTAAAGTCTATTTCAGATTCGATGCTCCCTTTATTCCAGATTTCAATTCTTCCTGTCCCGTCAAATAACTGGATATCACCATCTAATAATAATTTAGCTTGGTCACCTACATTATTAAATAGATTCATTTTCTGCAAGCCATTGAGATCAAATGTGATTGCATCAAATTTACCGTCATTAACTTTCACTCTGCCATCTCCATCACCTGAGTCCACGATCATATCAGTGATAGTACCACCTCCACCCGTAGTATCTAGTGATTTCCATGTACTGCCATCGAAATACATATACTTATCTGGATTACTGCCAGTGTAATAAATGACTTGACCTTCTGTGGGACTGGTAGGAAATGAGGCCATGGATGGAAATATAATGCCATCAGCTCTAACTTCAGATTCTTGAGCATGGATATTAACATAGCCAGTGCTTATTATGATAAAAGAGATAATTAATTGGAGTGCTCTCATGATTCTTATTTTTTTTGAGGTTATAAATTAATAATTCAAAGATCATACATCATGCAAGTCTATGGCACCCCCAAATCTGGTAAATTAAAATATCCCCTAAAAAGGTGAGGCTCTATCATAATTGTCTATAAAACAGATTTTGACAAGTGGAAAGCTATTTAAAGTAGTCCTATGTCCATGGTCTTTTTGATTAGCTCTGCTGTATTCTTAGCATTGAACTTTGAAATCAAATTCTTTCGGTGACTGTCTACTGTATGAACACTGATGATCAACTGTTCACTGACCTCTCTATTCGAGTAACCCTCAGAGATCAAAACCAAGACTTCTTTTTCCCGCTTAGTGATAGAAGGGATCATCTCCTTTGGTTCGTTGAGGACATTATTCATCAACATCCCTAATAGTTTATTGCTGTAATATTCTTTGCCGTCATAAACTCTTTCAATAGCTTCTATCATTTCATCTCCTGAGTCATCTTTAAGGAGATACCCTCTAGCTCCATAACTTTTCATACGCTTCACATAGCTTGCTTGCTTATACATGCTGATGGCTATGACCTTTACTTCGGGGTATTTTCTAGATAATTTTCGACAGGTCTCTACTCCATTTAACTGAGGCATATTGATATCGAGTAATACGATATCTATACCAGTATCCTGACTCAGTAATTCCAGCACCTCTAGACCATTGCAAGCAGTAGCTACAACTTCGATATGATCTATATCTTTGAAAATCAATTCAAAACCTTCAAGAAGCACTTTGTGGTCGTCAGCTATAATAATTCGAATCATATCAATAAAAATGGAAGTTTCTGAATCGCCTAAACAATAAGTAAATTATAAAATTTAATTTAGAGTGCAGCTCACGATAAATTTAAATAACAAACATGAACCATCTGTGACGTAGAAAATTAAGACTTCCGAGGGTATGATTAATATTTAATTCACTGACAGTCATTTCGTTCCAAATTTTTAAAACATACGAAACAAAACTCAAGAAGAAAATTTCTCAAAACAATGAGTGCTGCTCCAATTATTATTGGTACACATCATGTACCGTCTCTAAAGAAATATTCGCCCCTTCTATTACAATCATTCGGCACAGTGATACCATTGCAGTAGCTGGCATAGGCATGGTCATCATGGGTTTTAATAATTGTCAGAAGACAGTGACTGTAGCTAAGGGTAAACTTTATCGATGGGGTGGTGGAGGATCTGTCATGCGAATGGTTGGCACGGAGGGTGTCATGAATATAAGTGGGAACCGACTATCTGTTTGTCAAAATAAAATGGCTGGAGCTTCAGGCTATGGTGGATGGGACAGTTGTGATACATTTAGCGAGGCAGAGCAGCTAAGATATCAGAAATAGTATGATCGTAAATACAAAAATTTCACTGATAAACAATCTATCACTGATGCCATAGAATATAGATTACCTGATGACTAGGATACAGATTATCAGCATCATCTTAATTGCTATAATGGGATCAGATCAGGGAAAGCTGTGGTAGAAGATGGCTCCTATGGCCTCAGAGCAGCGGCTCCTTCCCTCGCCGCTAATATGAGTTATTTCTATTTTTGGAAGTAAACCCATCTATTGGGATCCTGTGGAAATGAAAATCATAGCGAACCTATAATATACAGCTAAGAATCTATCCATTCTTTAAAATCTGTCATCCTAGCTCGGCTGACCACAAAGTCAATATCAGTAGCTGTTAACAAATCGATCTTAAGGCGCTGATTTAGGAAAGGGTGTATTTTGTCTATCGCTTTGATATTGATAATTTGTTTTCGATTAATTTGAAAAAAAGTACTTGTGTCTAATTCTGCTATGAGGACTTGAATCGTCTTCGTGTAGATGTGTCTCTTCCCATCATGACAATATAAAAAAGTGATGCTCTCATCAGAATTAATAAATGCGATGTCATCTACATTAATAAATTCAAAGTGATTTCCCTTTTTGACTAAACATCTATTCTTTACGCCGCCATTGTAATTAGTCGTTAGGCTCTTTATTTCATTAGAATAATCTGGCGTCTGAGTCGTAGCATTTTCTAATTTGCACAATGCATTTTCGAGATCTTCTTGATTAATCGGCTTGAGTAAATAGTCGATGCTGTTATGTTTAAATGCTTGGATGGCAAACTGATCATATGCCGTCGTAAAGATGATCGGCGATCTGACCTCTATGTGATTAAATATTTCAAAACTAATGCCATCAGATAACTGAATATCCATGAAGATCACATCTGGTGCTGGATGAGCATGAAGCCAGTTTATGGTCTCTTGCACACCTTCGAGATGGTCTATGATAAGATACTCAGGCCTTAGCTGATTGATTAAACTTCTGAGATATTGGCAGGCATTTATCTCGTCTTCTACTATAAGTGCTTTCATACCGGGACCTGCTCTTGAATTAATGGAATGGACACTTCGTAAACGCCTTGACCATTAGTAATCTTGATTTCTTTATTCGTAAAATAAGCAAACCTTTCTTTGATGTTCTCTAACCCCATACCAGTAGACTGGACAGATTGAATCTTTTTTTGCAGATTATTTCTGACTGAGATGTAATCTCCTTCTATAGTGGTAAAGACTTCAATATTCAGCGGCTTATTCTTAGAGACGATATTATGCTTCACTGCATTTTCAATTAATAGCTGAAGGGTCATCGGCAATATGCTGACATCATAAGGGACACCATTTCGGATAATGATATTTATATTTTCACCAAATCTTTCATGTAATAAGTCAGCATAAATTTTAGCATTTTTTATTTCTTTCGTCAGTAGCACGACTGCATCTTCATTTTTACCGACAGAGTATCTGTAGAACTTTGATAGCTTATCTAAATAATTCATCGCTCGGTCTTGATCTCTGGGTATGAGATTCATCAGGGTATTAAGACTATTGAATAAGAAGTGAGGATTTATTTGATTTCTTAGATTGTCTAATTGGGTCTGCACATGAGCTGTTTTTAATTTTTCTTGTTCTGCTATGGCAAACCTAAATTTCTTAAAGTAATAGACGGCCTCATAGGTACTAAATATTGAAATCGCAATGAAGTATGTCCCTAATACACCGACGATAAAACTTGGCTCTGCCATATTCTCAAAAGAGCAAATTCTAAATATCACATTTAAAAATATGCCAACTAATTTTGAAATAGTGAAGATCACAACAAAAGCTGCTAACAATAATACAATGACTCGCTTAACAGTCTGATGAATCTCCGGATACATTCGTCTAAAATAAATAGCTAAGTATCTCAAGCTGAACCATATGGTAATCGTATGCATGAAGCTTTCAAAATAAATCGGGATAAAGTCTTGGACGTACTCCTTAAATGTATAACCCAGTAATAACACTGGTACCATTAGGGCGACTATTGGAATTCCATAGAGCATGAGCTCTCTATCATTGAATAATAGCTCATCGTAATATTTACATGGTAAGGTCATATACGAATATTGTAATGCTAATTTACTTCAATTATTGAGGATTAAATACTGAATCCAGTTTCGGGATGGTCATCTTAAATTAATATTTATTTCATTATAAACAGAGATAGAAATCGCCAAGAATTCTTCAAATGCGAAAAGAGGGTTAATCTCTTTAGATCATCCCTCTTCTTTGAAAAACTATGCAAGTTGTCATTACAACTTGAAGTGTACTGGAACTATAATAGTGTACGCTTTTGTTTTGCCATTCACTCTGACTGGAGTGACTTGACGAAGTGAACTTAAGGTCTTGGCGATCTCTTTGTCGAATGCATCATTGTCATTATCCATGATGAAGGCATGTAGGATATGACCTTCCGCATCCAGCTTTACAGAGATTCTACTTGTCTTTTCTTGCATGAAGTACATTGACTCTATTGGATAATAAAGGGATGACAGAATTTGCTTTCTGATTTCATCCACTCCCTGAGCATCAATATTTTTCACTGGCTCACGCTCTATGTCAGTTGTAGCATTCGCTTCGATAGGCACATAAGCTAAGGCTGCATCAGATTGACCATTGACATTTGAAAAAGATAAACTGCTTATGATTAGGATGGTAAGTATGGACGTCAAGTATTTCATATATATTTTTTTGTATTGATAAATAATGATTCAAATATCAGAGGCAATCTCATGTTATGAAAGGAAGAAAGGCTGAACCATCTATTTATAAAGTTGAGCTGTTGATGAGCGCACCTTATCTATACTGGACCATTCAAGCATACTATTTTAAGAAGCCATGTGACCATCCGAGATGCTTGTCTTTATTTAGAAAAAAAATAAAAGGCCATATTGAAAAACGATATTGTATATGCTGAGAAGTGTAAGTCTCCCATGAGTACTCGTCCAATATTTCATCGGAAGATAAAGGGTGACTGAGCATACTGAACGTAGACATAGAATCTTATCTACATATCAATAGGAAGCGCGATCGTCGCGACACTTAGCTTAATACCATCTACCTGATTCAGCTTATCTATACAGGCTGTACAAGTAGCACCTGTCGTCACCACATCATCAACCAGCAACACATGAGCCCCCTTTAATGCAGCTGTATTTTGTAATACGAAAGCACCTTCGACATTAAGCAATCTTTGCTCTTTAGTCATATCTGTTTGAGTCACTGTATTTTTAATTCTGACAAGTGCATCGGTATTTACCTTCATCCCCAATACAGTGGCCATGCCCTCGACGATAGCTTGGCTCTGATTATAGCCTCGCTTCTTTAATTTCTTCTTATGCAGTGGCACAGGAATGATGAAGTCTATATCCTTACAAAGATTTTTTTCATCTAACTGCCTACCAAAGGACAGACCTATCTCATAAGCAAGGTCTGCTCTTCCAGAATATTTTATCGCATAGATGACTGATTCCAGCACACTATCCTCATCCAAATAATACAAGGCCAGGCCTTGGTGAATCTGAGAATTACTCCCGAACTTATCAATGAGTTCATTATCATAGGGATCATCCAGCGTCCTTGTGACACTCAACGTAGAAATACACGCTGGACAAAAAACACCCTTCTTAGGTCTGTGATACGCTTGACATGAGGGACATAGATCAGGTGCAATAAGCGCCCAGATCGACTTGAGATACCTGAGCACCTTAAACTGTTGTCTTAGGCTTTAATTTACGCGGTCGCTTAAAGATCGGTACAGTAGAGCAAGGCTCTCCATACATGATACTCTGTCCATACGGCTGAAGACTTTTAGTCAGTTCCAGATATGCAGACGGTGGTACTGGCTTATCACTACAGCCTTTGATCACGATACGCGATCCTTCATACTGAGAAGCATCTATCTCGCTGATGACCTGTGCATAGTGATGAGTCAGGTATGCCTCCGTAGTCCCCTGATATATATCATGAGCGACAGGAGTCAGATATGCAGACACCAGCATGTATGCCCATACGGGAATGATCGCATCATTACTGCAGATGACTAATGCTATTTTATCTTGATAGGTGGACCAGTCTATTTCTTTCAGTGCTGTCCTGAAATCTTTTTCTTTTAGGATCATCTCCATGAATAGGAAATCCTTCAGATCAAAGACGACTATATCCTGCGTAGGATAAAACTCCTCAAGGTTGATGGTGATGATTCCACTATTGGCGACTCGATTAACTAAAGGTGCATCTATCATTATGGTATAATTTTTAAAAACATTTATTCTTCTTCCATCTTCATAACTGGCATCGGGGCTGCAGACTCTTCTATGGGAGCTGGCTCTCCGATTTGGATTTCTGGCACTTTAATATCTTTCAGCTTCGGTAGTGCTGTGATATCTTTGATGCCGAAGTAATCCATAAACTTCTCACTCGTCCCATAGAGCGTAGGCCTTCCAGGACCTTCTGCCCTACCAGATATCTTAACAAGATCCTTCTCTAAAAGTTTCTGGACGGTATAATCACAGTTTACCCCTCTGATGCTCTCGATGTCTGACTTTGTCACTGGCTGCTTATAAGCTATTATAGAAAGTGTCTCCAATGCGGCTTTAGTCAGTCTCTTTTGATTGTTTTTCTTGATCAGCGTCCCTACCGTATTATGATAAGCCCCTTTCGTTAAAAATTTGAAACCATTCGCTATTTCTATGATTTCGAAGGCATACTCCACTGACTGGTACTTCTCTATGAGATGATCTACCGCCTTTCTGATCTCCAACGTCTTATACTCCTGCTCAAATAAGTCTTCTACACATGCCTTAATCTGAGCTATGGTGATGGTCTGATCAGAAGCAAATATCAAGCTCTCTACGTGTAATAACAGTCTTTCCAAAAGAACAATACTTTAATGAATCGGCAAGATATTGCTTTTATCATGAATCATGATTTTCAGCTATAGAAAGTGTGTAAAACAACTGACATGATAAGTAGATTTATTCACTTAAATATATACCGATGCTATTTTATACCAATAGCGATCGGTATAAAATAGATCAAGTATAAAACTCGAAAGAAATGGGTTTGCAGGTTTGAAAAGTCCCAAACCAATTTCTCTTCTGTATAGCTCTATCCAAGGTACTTTAGTGCTTGTGATCCGAGAATAAAAGTGTGAATTAAAATGAATGCTTGTGATTTTCATCATTCTCTTATAGAAAATATATGGCAGAGATGATAAGGATTAGAGACAATAGAAAAGCTGCTGCCGCCTTAAATATATCGGTCCGCCACAGCTTCTTCTTTTGATTTTCAATGGCAATTATTGTCTCATCACTTTGATTGAAGCTGTAATCATATCTTTCACCTGTCTTGTTAATCTTGAGATGACACAGCTCTTCTCCGAAGTAGAAAGAATATGCCTTCGTATTCAGCACATTAAAATCAATGAGGATCACTTTCCAATTACAATAGACAATAAGATGCCCAGAAGATTGGCCATGGTAGAGACCTATCTCATACTGTTGTCCTGATTGATCAGAATAGACCCAATTACTTTGGCTCATGATTTACATAATAGAATCATCGATAGAACGACAAAATGCCCATAAGATTCTCATATGAGCCATCAGATTATCCCATATACTTGATCAAGACATCACTGACACTACAATATAAAAGCAGAATACACTATCTTACTAATCAATAATAAAAAATAAAATATCAATTTTGGAGGTCTTTTCCTTGCACTGACTTCGTTAAAAATTCTCGTCATAGCTATGGGCTGTGCATGCGTTTTTTGCCTTGCCAGATAAATAAAATTGGCACCCCAAAATTTGATACCTTATTTCTATATCACTCCTAAGTCATATTCTTACCATCATTATGAATACAGAAGACAGAAAAGCGCTCAAAGTAAAACTAATAGACCTCATCTCTACTACAGAGGCAGAAATAGAATCTTTCCAAGATATGGTCAAGCCAATCTCTCCTGAAAATTCTCTTGGTAGAATATCCAGAATGGATGCCATCAATAACAAGAGTGTCGCAGAAGCCGCACTCAGAACTAAGAAAAAGAGATTATCTCAAATGCAGATCGCGCTCGGTAAAATCGATAATGAGAAATTTGGCCTATGCTCCAACTGTAAAAATCCCATCCAACAAGCTCGATTAATATTTATGCCCGAGAGCACTAAGTGTGTCAGGTGTGCGGATCGATAGTCATATTAATCTTGATTTATCCTATCAATACATTTCAAAAAATAGAAATCAAGCTTGCGCAGAATTCTCTCTTATTAAGTTTCTCTTACTTATTATAATAAAATGTCATTCTGAGTTTGACTCAGAATCTGGCATAGTAAAGAGCTTTGTATTCATAACCCCCTCCTTTAAGTCTTAATAATTTATGTGAGCTTCCTAACTTAGAGCAGAAACTATGTCTTGTAAGATAGAAAGGATTAGTGGTGTAACAATAGCCTGTGATGTAAAAAATACATAGTTCCGCTTTTCAATCTGTCAGCCTTTGACTGAGGGGACTACAAGGGGTTAAACTTGATATGCAGATTGGGTCGATTAATCTCTTGTAGATGGATGCGATAGTAAAAGGCAATTTATGAATGTGATCATGACAATCATCCTCAAATACAAATAGGCCTCAAATAGAGACAGGGTACTTACGTGCGTAGTACCCTGAATCTCCAAAAAACCAATTGAAAACAATCTACATAACAACTCGTAGTGAGCTGTCAATGTATATATCATTGAATCTAATCATGAAAACATCAATGAATCATCATTAAAATCATACTTAAGACGACGCCAAAATTTGAAGGCACATAAAATCGAATGATTTATTTTAAAAATATTCATCTAATTTTGTTGTCATATTTATTTTTCTGATTATCAAGCACCTATGGCAAAACCGAAAGTAGTATTCGTCTGTAATAACTGTGGAACTAAGCATACTGCTTGGGAAGGCAGATGCAATAGCTGTGGCGAATGGAACACCATGGAGGAGACAGTCGAGACACAAGCGACGGCTGTAGAGAAGAAGCGAGGGGTCTGGGCTGGTGCTGCTGCCAATGCAAATCAGGCCATAGCCATACAAGACATCAAGTCTGAGCATGTCATCAGGCTCTCGACGGAAGATGAAGAGCTGGACAGAGTCCTAGGTGGTGGCATCGTCAATGGTTCCATGATCTTACTCGGTGGGCAGCCTGGCATAGGTAAGTCTACCCTACTTCTGCAGATGGCACTTCAGGTCAATATGAAGATCCTTTATGTCTCTGGTGAAGAAAGCGGCGAACAAATAAAAATGCGGGCTGAGAGAGTCGGTATCAAAAATCAAGAATGTCTGATTTACTCTGAGACGAATGTGATTAAGATCCTGAAGCAAGCCAAGGCTTCCGAGGCTCACTGCGTGGTCATAGACTCCATCCAGACGCTGGTCAGTCCGCACATAGACAGCATGGCAGGTAGTGTCTCTCAGCTGAAGGAGTGCGCTGGAGAGATCCAGCGATTTGCCAAAGAAATGAATATGCCCTTCTTTATCATCGGTCATATAACGAAGGATGGACAGATCGCAGGACCAAAACTATTAGAGCACGTCGTCGATGTGGTTTTACACTTTGAAGGAGATCAGCACTACTCATACAGAATACTGAGATCTTTGAAAAACCGATTTGGCTCAACTAATGAAATCGGCATCTATGAGATGGTGCAGGATGGACTTCGTGAAGTCAATAATCCCTCAGAACTGCTCATCAGCCAACACGAGGTCCAGCTCAGCGGCAGTGCCATCGGTGCAGCTGTAGAGGGCCTTCGACCACTGCTGATAGAGACTCAGGCATTAGTTAGTTCTTCAGTCTATGGTAATCCGCAGCGATCGACTACAGGGTTTGATGGGCGCCGACTCAGCATGCTATTGGCAGTGCTAGAGAAGCGCTGCGGACTGCCCTTCATGCAAAGCGATGTCTTTCTTAATATTGCAGGTGGCATCAGGATCAATGATCCATCCATAGATTTGTCTATTGTCGCATCACTTATCTCCTCTCTCCATGACATCCCGATTACATCTAAGATCTGCTTCACTGGAGAAGTAGGCCTTTCTGGCGAAGTCAGAGCTGTCGGCTTTGCAGAGCAGCGGATACAAGAAGCAGAGCGGCTTGGCTTCGAGACCATCTATGTCTCTAAGTATAACAGTAAAGCCTTTGACCTGGACCAGTCTCACATCAGAATCGTTGGCATCGCCAGTGTGGTCGAGCTTTTAGAAGATTTGTTCTCATGATCATTTTAAGCAATTAAGCGTTACTACCATAGATGACCGTTAAAGAAGCAGAAGCCAGATCGTATCAGAACCCCATACTCCTGTATGATGGCATCTGTATCCTGTGTAATGGATTCGTGAAATGGCTCATCAAACGTGATACGTCTAAAATATTTCAATATGCGACTTTACAGCAGACCATCGGCAAAAGTATCATAGAGCAGCTTGGCATCCAAGATGATGATGAAGATACTGTGGTCTTAATCCATCAGGGGCAATACTACACACATGCAGATGTTTCCTTGCAAATAGCCAAAATCTTAGGACTCCCCTATTCTCTATTTGGGATATTGAATATTGTCCCTCGTTCGGTTCGTAATTTCGTGTATCGCTGGATCGCCAGAAATCGATATCGATGGTTTGGGAAGGAT
>ENA-ORXT01001227-ORXT01001227.1-marine-metagenome-genome-assembly--contig:-NODE-1227-length-35488-cov-10.457428_pt1 | contig 35488 bp, 1 predicted proteins | sample MGYA00237868_ERZ511482 | MGnify/ENA metagenome assembly ERZ511482 | reverse complement strand
GTAACGGTGGAGCGAACAGTACAGATATTTGTAACTCAGCAGCGATTGTTTGGACGCATGATTATGCGCCAGGAGATGAGAACACAGATTGTGGAGCGACGGGATCAGTGCTAGTAACTTTCACGGCGACTGATGAATGTGGATTGTTCTCAACGACAGCTGCAACAATAACAATAGAAGATAATACACCACCAACGATTGATGTTGTTTCAGTAGATGAGACAGTAGAGTGTGATGGAGCTGGAAACACAGCAGAATTAAATGCTTGGTTGGCGGCAAACGGAGGAGCGTCAGCTTCAGATGTATGTAGTGATGTAACATGGACAAATGATTACACGACACTTTCAGATGATTGTGGATTGAGTGGATCAGCGATAGTAACATTTACGGCAACGGATGATTGTGGAAACTTCTCAGAAACAGCAGCAACGTTTACGATAGAAGATACTACAGTGCCTTCAATCGATACAGAAGCGAGCAACTTGGATCTTGAGTGTGATGATGCAAATCAACAAGCAGCGATTGATGCATGGTTGGCTTCAAACGGTGGAGCGAACAGTACAGATATATGTAACTCAGCAGCGATAGTTTGGACACATGATTATGTTCCAGGAGATGAGAACACAGATTGTGGAGCGACAGGATCAGTGCTAGTAACTTTCACAGCGACTGATGAATGTGGATTGTTCTCAACAACAGCAGCAACAATAACAATAGAAGATAATACACCACCAACCATCGATGTTGTTTCAGTAGACGAAACAGTAGAGTGTGATGGAGCTGGTAACACAGCTGAATTAGATGCATGGTTAGCGGCAAACGGAGGAGCTTCAGCTTCAGATGTATGTTCAGACGTAACATGGACAAATGATTACACGACACTTTCAGATGATTGTGGATTGAGTGGATCAGCAATAGTAACATTTACAGCGACGGATGATTGTGGAAACTTCTCAGAGACAAGTGCAACATTCACGATAGAAGATACAACAGTGCCTTCAATCGATACAGAGGCGAGTAACTTGGATCTTGAGTGTGATGATGCAAATCAACAAGCAGCGATTGATGCATGGTTGGCAAGTAACGGTGGAGCGAACAGTACAGATATATGTAACTCAGCAGCGATAGTTTGGACACATGATTATGTTCCTGGAGATGAGAATACAGATTGTGGAGCAACAGGATCAGTGCTAGTAACATTCACAGCAACTGATGAATGTGGATTGTTCTCAACAACAGCAGCGACAATAACAATAGAAGATAATACGCCACCAACAATAGATGTTGTTTCAGTAGATGAGACAGTGGAGTGTGATGGTGCTGGAAACTTAGCTGAGCTACAAGCTTGGTTGGATGCAAATGGAGGAGCAACTGCTTCAGATGTTTGTAGTGATGTAACGTGGACAAACGATTACACGACATTGAGTGATGATTGTGGATTAAGTGGATCAGCAGTTGTAACATTTACAGCGACAGATGATTGCGGAAACTTCTCAGAGACGAGTGCGACATTTACGATTGAGGATACAACAGTACCATCAATTGATACTGAAGCGACAGACTTGAATCTTGAGTGTGATGATGCAAATCAGCAAGCAGCGATTGATGCATGGTTGGCTTCAAATGGTGGAGCGAACAGTACAGATATTTGTAATTCAAGTTCAATAGTATGGACGCATGATTATGCTCCAGGTGATGAGAATACAGATTGTGGAGCAACTGGAAGTATCGATGTAATATTTACAGCAACAGATGAGTGTGGTTTGTTTTCAACGACTGAAGCTACATTGACAATAGAAGATAGTACAGCGCCAGATATTACGGTTCAGGCAGAAGATGAAACAGTAGAATGTGATGGTTCTGGAAATGATGCAGAGTTACTTGCATGGTTGGCTAATAACGGTGGAGCAGATGCAGGGGATGCATGTGGTAATGTAACTTGGACAAACGATTTCACAGATCTTTCAGATGACTGTGGAATGACTGGAACTGCAACTGTAATTTTCTTTGCAGAAGATGAGTGTGGAAATATTAGTGCGACACAAGCAATATTTGCAATAGAAGATTCTCTAGAGCCAACAATCGATGTGGAAGCAAATGACCTTAGTATTGAATGTGATAATCTAGATCAACAGACTGCCATAGATGATTGGTTGAATAATAATGGTGGAGCGGTAAGTTCAGATCAGTGTAGTTTGACTGATGTAACTTGGACTCATGATTATGCATCAGGAGATGAGAATACTGACTGCGGAGCTACAGGAACTGTGACAGTAACATTTACTGCTACAGATGATTGTGGTCTTGAATCTACAACTTCTGCAGTATTAACAATAGAGGATAATACAGCACCAACAATCACTGTAAATCCAATAGATGAAACAGTAGAATGTGACGGATCAGGAAACCTTGCAGACTTACAAGTTTGGTTAGATGCCAATGGAGGAGCAAGTGCGGAGGATGCATGTGGAGCAGTAACATGGACTAACGATTACACAACATTGAGTGATGATTGTGGATTGAGTGGATCAGCAGTAATTACTTTCACAGCAGAAGATGCATGTGGAAACACAACTACGGCAACAGCAACATTTACAATAGAAGATACGTCTGTGCCTTCTATCGATGTTGAGGCAACAGATCTTAACTTAGAATGTAGTACGTCAGATCAACAAGCAGAGATAGATGCATGGTTGGCAAGCAATGGTGGAGCAAACAGTACAGATATTTGTAACTCAGCTCAGATTGTGTGGACAAATGATTACGCACCAGGAGCTGAGAATTCAGATTGTGGAGCATCGGGTTCAACGATTGTAATATTTACGGCAACGGATGAATGTGGATTGTTCTCACAAACAATGGCGACGATCACAATATCAGATACAACGCCACCAACAATCAACGCAGCTCCTACTGATGAAGTAGTAGAATGTGATGGAGCAGGCAACTTGACTGAATTACAAACTTGGTTAGATGCTAATGCAGGAGGTGCAGCGACTGATGAGTGTAGTACTGTAACTTGGACAAATGATTTCACGGCCTTGACTGATGACTGTGGAATGACGGGAACAGCAACTGTAACATTTACGGCAACGGATGATTGTGGAAACGCAACAACAGCAACTGCAACATTTACAATTGAGGATACTACAGTGCCTTCAATAGATACACCAGCTAGTGACTTGTTACTTGAGTGTGATAACTTGGGGCAACAATCTGCCATTGATGCATGGTTGGCATCAAACGGAGGAGCGACAAGCTCTGATGTTTGTAGTGCAGTAGTTTGGACAAATGATTATGCACCAGGAGCTGAGAATTCAGATTGTGGAGCATCAGGAAATACAGTTGTGACATTCACAGCAACAGATGAATGTGGATTGTTATCGACAACAACAGCGACATTAACAATAGAAGATAATACAGCGCCAACAATCACTGTGAATCCAATAGATGAAACAGTAGAGTGTGATGGATCAGGAAACCTTGCAGACTTACAAGTGTGGTTAGATGCCAACGGAGGAGCGAGTGCAGAAGATGCATGTGGAGCAGTAACATGGACAAATGATTACACAACATTGAGTGATGATTGTGGATTGAGTGGATCAGCAGTAATTACTTTCACAGCAGAAGATGCTTGCGGAAATGTAACTACGGCAACTGCAACATTTACAATAGAAGATACATCAGTTCCTTCAATTGATATTGCAGCGACTGATCTTAATCTAGAATGTGTGGCTACTGATATTCAATCTGAGATTGATGCATGGTTGGCAACAAATGGTGGAGCGAATAGTACAGATATTTGTAACTCTTCAGCTATCGTATGGACAAATGATTATGCGCCGGGAGCTGAAAATTCAGACTGTGGAGCATCTGGTTCAACCATTGTAACGTTTACGGCAACTGATGAATGTGGGCTGTTCTCACAAACAACTGCAACGATTACGGTTCAGGATAATAATCCACCGACAATTGATTTGGTAGCAGTTGATGAAATAGTAGAGTGTGATGGTGCAGGGAATACTGCGGCCCTAGATGCTTGGTTGGCATCAAATGGTGGAGCAACTGCAGAAGATGCTTGTGGATCAATTACATGGACTAATGACTTTACAGGATTATCCGATGAGTGCGGAGCAACAGGAACTGCAACTGTGACATTTACAGTTGAAGATGAATGTGGAAATATATCAACATCTGAAGCTAGCTTCACAATTGTTGATACAACAGCGCCGGCAATAACGGATGCCTCAGATCTTGATTTGGAATGCGATGATACAATCCAACAATCAACAATTGATGATTGGTTGGCATCAAACGGAGGAGCAACTGCAACAGATGTTTGTAGTACAAACCCTGTAAGCTGGACTCATGATTATGCACCAGGAGATGAAAATACAGAATGTGGTGCAACTGGTACAGTAGTAGTAACATTTACAGCTACTGATGATTGTGGTTTAATTTCTACTACAGTAGCTTCAATAAATATTGCAGATAATGCACCACCAGTTATTGATGTTAATCCAATAGATGAAAACGTAGAATGCGATGGTGCAGGAAATCAAGCAGAGTTAGATACATGGCTTGCCGCAAATGGTGGAGCTGATGCTAGTGATGCTTGCGGATCTGTAACTTGGACAAATGATTTCACAACATTAAGTGATGATTGTGGATTGACAGGAACGGCGATTGTGACATTTACCGCAACTGATAATTGTGATAACACAACTACAGCGCAAGCAACATTTACAATAATTGACTCATCTGATCCAATGCTTGATATTCAAGCAAGTGATTTGACGGTTGATTGTGATGGTGCAGGAAACCAAGCAGAAATCGACGCTTGGTTGGCATCAAATGGAGGTGCATCAATCACTGACTTGTGTAATGAGTCAGGACTTACATGGACAAATAACTTTGCCAATACATTTGGCTCTTGTGAAGACAGCGAAGAAATTGTTGTGACATTTATTGTATCAGATGAATGTGGAAATACTGCAGAGACAACAGCATCAGTTTTCAAAATTGATGATGTTGCTCCATTCTGTACTCCAATTGCTGATGCAGGAGAAGATCAAGTGAGATGTGCAGGTGGAGAAATTACTTTAGAAGCAACAGCTACTCAAGGTACAAGCCCTTTCACATACAATTGGGATAATGGACTTGGAGCTGGAGCAACTCAGGTATTCAATATATTCGAAACAACAACATTTACGGTAACGGTAACAGACTCTAATGGATGTTTCCATACTGATGATGTTACTATTACTATAGATGAAGCTTACAATCCAATAGCTGATGCGGGAGCTGGACTAATCACATGTGCACAAGTAGGTGTTGAATTAGGAGGAGCGCCAACAGGAACTCCTTCTGGAGCAGATGGTTCAGCAATTGTTTCTTACGAATGGACTCCAACTGCAGGATTAGATGATCCTTCAGCAGCAAATCCAATCGCAACGATTAATACAACAACTACATTCCAAGTTGTGATTATGTCAGAAACTGGATGTACAGATACTGCTACAGTTGAAGTTTTAGTTGAAAGTTGTGCAAGCCTAGGAAACTATGTTTGGATGGATACCAACGGTAATGGAATACAGGATGCTGGAGAACTTCCTAAAGAAGGAGTGACAATAGATCTATATAATGCAGGTGGAGTAGTGATTGCGTCTACAGTTACTGATGCAAATGGATTTTATGAATTTACAGACCTTATGCCTGATACTTATTCAGTAGGTGTTAATTTGCCATTCTTACATCAGGTAACTTTGATGGATCAAGCATTGGATAATGAACTTGATTCAGATGTAGATCCGTTTACCTTGCTTTCTGATCCAGTGACACTTGCTCAAGGAGATGTAAACCATTCATTAGATATTGGTCTATATATTCCAGCAGTAATTGGGAATCAAGTTTGGATTGATATCCCTGGTGGTTCACCAAATGTTTACGATTCAGGTGATAATGGATTTGAAGGATTGGTTGTTAACTTGTACAATGCGACTACAGGTCAAATTGTAGAAACTACAGTGACTGATAATCAGGGTAATTACTTGTTTGAAAATTTAATTCCGGGTGACTATTACGTACAATTTGATTTACCTGCACTCTATGAGTTTGTAGAAATGGATTACGGGTCAAATGATATGGAGGATAGTGATGCTGAAGTTTTAACAGGAATTACTCCTACTATTTCATTAGCTTCAGGCGAGGTGAATCTAACATTAGATGCAGGAATTTATCCGCCAATTGATTTAGAACTTGTCAAGAGTGTTAGTAATCCAACACCTCTTGTAGGGTCAGTTGTCTCATTTACCCTTGAGGTAAGCAACATATCTAGCTTTGATGCACAACTTGTAGATGTTACTGATTATATCCCTACTGGCTATACTAATATTGAAAATATTAGCAACGATGGAAATTTGATAGCTGGTGATATAGTTTGGATAGGTTTGACGATTCCTGCAAACGGATCATTGTTGTTAACTTTTGATGCTGAAGTAATGCCTACTGGTGATTACTTAAATACAGCTCAGATTACTGCTCAAGAACAAATCGATCCAGATTCTGAGCCTGACAATGATGATGGCGATCAATCTGAGGATGATGAAGATAATGTAGAGGTTCAACCTATACAGCAAATAGATATCAGTGTTGTGAAAACTGTGGATGATGAAACACCAAATATTGGTCAAATCGTAGTATTTACCATTGATGTTCTAAACAACGGACTTAATGATGGAACAGGAATTGAAATCTCAGATTATATTCCTTCAGGTTATGTCAATCCAACTAATATATCTAACGATGGATTCGCTTCCGCAAATGTTATTACTTGGAACAACATCAACCTAGTAGTTGGAGAATCAATCAGCTTAACTTTTGAAGTAGAAGTTTTAGCAACAGGTGACTACATAAATGTTGCAGAAGTAACTGCAGCAGATCAAGAAGACATTGATAGTACTCCAAATAATGATGACGGAGATCAAACAGAAGATGATGAAGACAATGCAGAAGTAATTCCTTGTGAAGTTGAAATTACAGGTACAACTGTAGATGTACTTTGCTTTGGAGATGCAACAGGAAGCATAGATGTAATTATTTCGAACGCAGTAGAACCGATAACTTATTCTTGGTCAAATGGTGAGACAACTGAAGATTTGACTGATATAAAAGTTGGTGACTACACTATCGAAGTAGTAGATGCAAACGGATGTATAGCACAAGAAACATTTGCAATTGTAGAGCCAGTTGGAGCATTGATGCTTTCAACAGACTTTACAGACACGTCTTGTGGATTTGAAAATGGAACGGCAAGTGTGAATGCTACATTGGGAACTGCACCTTATACATATGAGTGGAGTAACTCAGAAACAACTGCAGAAATTACGAGTTTGACTCCAGGAGTTTATGCTGTAACTGTAACAGATGATTTTGGTTGTGAAGCTATTGTTGATGTAGAAGTTGGAATCAGCGCATCACCAACGACAACAGTAACAACTGTCGATACCTCATGTGGTGAAGAAAATGGAATTGCAACCGCAAATCCAAACGGTGGTACACCGGGTTATACTTACCAATGGAGTAATGGTGAAACAACATTTGAAATTACAGATTTAGCAGCTGGACAGTATGACCTTATTGTTACTGATGCAGTAGGATGTACATCAACAGCATTAGCGATCATATTAGAGAGTGAAGTTCCTTCTTGTTCAATCCTAGGAGTTGATACGGGTTGTGGAGAAGATAATGGAGAAGCGACCGTAACAGGTGCTGACGGAATTGCACCATACACATTTGAGTGGAGCAACGGAGCAACTGGAGCAACAGCAACAGATCTTGCAGAAGGAACATATACAGTAATCGTAACTGACTCAGAAGGCTGCTTCTCAACATGTGAAGTAACAATCTCAGGAAGTGAAAATCCTACATGTTCAATCGTAGGAGTTGATACGGGTTGTGGAGAAGATAATGGAGAAGCGACCGTAACAGGAGCTGACGGAATTGCACCATACACATTTGCATGGAGCAACGGAGCAACTGGAGCAACAGCAACAGATCTTGCAGAAGGAACATACGTAGTAACAGTAACTGACTCAGAAGGCTGCTTCTCAACATGCGAAGTAACAATCTCAGGAAGTGAAAATCCTACTTGTTTAATCGTAGGAGTTGATACATCTTGTGGACAAGAAAATGGAGAAGCTACCGTAACAGGAGCTGACGGAATTGCACCATACACATTTGCATGGAGCAACGGAGCAACTGGTCAGACTGCATCAGGTCTTGCTCAAGGATTATATGAAGTAACAGTAACCGATGCAGAAGGATGTTTCACACTTTGCGATATTGTAATCACTGGTAGCGAACTTCCTTCATGTATAATTGTAGGGGTTGATACGGGTTGTGGAGAAGAGAATGGAGAAGCTTCTGTATCAGGATCAGGTGGAGTTGCGCCATACACATTTGAATGGAGTACTGGTGAAACTACTGATGCAGTAACAGATCTTGCAGAAGGAATATATTTAGTTACAGTAACTGACTCAGAAGGTTGCTTCTCAACTTGCGAAGTAACAATTGGAGGAAGTGATAATCCAACATGTTCTGCGACTGGTGTTGATACATCATGCGGAGAGGCAAATGGAGAAGCTACTGTATTGCCTGCGGGTGGAATATCACCATACACATACTTATGGAGTAATGGTGAAACAACTGCGACAATAACTGGATTAGCTTCAGGAACATATACTGTAATCGTTAGTGATTCAGAATTATGCTCTACAAACTGTGAAGTAATAATTTCAGAAAGTGATAACCCAACTTGTACAACTACAATTGTAAGTACAACATGTGGCGAAAACAATGGGGAAGCGACAGTGACTGGAAGTGGAGGAATAACTCCATATACATATGCATGGTCTGACGGTCAGACTTCTGCAACTGCAATCAATCTTGCAGCAGGAAACTACTCAGTAGTAATGACTGATGCAGAAGGATGTTCAACGACATGTAATGTCACAATAGAATCATCAAATCTTCCAGTTTGTTCAATAGAAACAGTGCCTACTTCTTGTGGAGATGCAAATGGTGAAGCGACTACAGATGTTGTAGGTGGAGTTGCGCCATATGCATTTGCATGGAGTAACGGAGCAATTACTGCCGATATCGCAGGATTGTCTCCAGGTAACTATACTTTGACTGTGACTGACGCAGAAGGATGTGAAACTACATGTATTGCCACCATCGGTTCAAGTTCAGTGCCATCATGTGTAACTGAGGCAACGGCTACTTGGTGTGGTGAAGATAATGGACAAGCAACAGTATCTGGTGTGGGTGGAATAGCACCTTACACTTTTGCATGGAGTGAAGGTACTGCTGGAGAAACAGCAATTGGACTTGCAGCAGGTCTATACACAGTAACAGTGACTGATGCAAATGGATGCGAATCCACATGTGATGTGACTATCGATACAAGTGACATACCAGTTTGTACTGCAGAAGCAATAGGAACTGGATGTGGAGAAGATAATGGAGAAGCAACGGTAACTGCAGTAGGTGGAGTTGCTCCGTATTCATTTGATTGGAGTGATGGTTCTTCTGGAGCTACAGTGACAGGACTTGCAGCGGGATCATATATAGTTTTCGTAACTGATAATGAAGGTTGTCAATCTTCATGCGATGTAACAATTTCGGGAAGTGAAAATCCTACTTGTTCAGTTGTTGGAATAAATACTGGATGTGGTGAAGACAATGGACAAGCAACCGCAACAGGAGCTGGTGGAGTTACTCCTTACACTTTTGCATGGAGCAATGGTGCAACTGGAGCAACTGCAACTGATCTTGCTGAAGGAACATATGTAGTAACAATGACTGACTCAGAAGGCTGCTTCTCAACTTGTGAAGTGACAATCTCAGGAAGTGAAAATCCTACTTGTTTAATCGTAGGAGTTGATACTGGATGTGCAGAAGATAATGGAGAAGCGACAGTAACTGGAACTGGTGGAATTACACCATACACATTTGCTTGGAGCAACGGAGCGTCAGGAGCAACAGCTGCTGGATTGGCTCAAGGAACTTATACAGTAACAGTGACAGATGCAGAAGGCTGCTTCTCAACTTGTGAAGTAACAATTGCTGGTAGTGAATTACCAACTTGTTCTATCACATCAGTTGATGCAGACTGTGCAACAGATAATGGAACTGCCACGGCAACGGCAGCTGGTGGAGTTGCACCATTCACATACTTGTGGAGCAATGGCGAAACCTCTGTGCAAGCGGAGAATCTTGCACCTGGCCAGTATGTATTGACAGTTACAGACAACGCTGGATGTACAAATACTTGTGAAGTAAATGTAGGACAAACTGCATGTCTTGTTGATCTTGAGTTAGAGAAAACGGTAAGCAACGCAACGCCGCTTGTTGGCGATCAGATTACCTTTACAATCAGAGTATTGAACAATGGTCCTGATGATGCAACAGGTGTTAGTGTTACGGATTTAATTCCAACTGGTTACAGTAATCCTGTTAATATTAGTAACAATGGAAGCCTTTCGGCAAATGTCATTACTTGGTCAGGATTGACAATTGCCAATGGTGAATTAATGTCATTTACATTTGATGTAACTGTCGAATTAGATGGTATTCACTTGAATACGGCAGAAGTAACAGCAGCTGACCAAGCAGATTCAGATAGTACTCCTGGTAATGATGACGGAGATCAGTCTGAAGATGATGAAGACTCAGCCACTACAGAGCCAATTGCTTTTGGTAGCATTGGAAACTATGTATGGCATGATATAAATTACGATGGATTGCAAGATCCAAATGAGGAAGGACTGGCTAATATTGTAGTAAATTTAATGGATGCATCTGGTGCAACAGTAGCAACAACTACAACTGACGCCAATGGATTCTACGAGTTTGTAGATTTAATTCCTGGTACTTACTTTATTGAAGTGGTACCTGGGTTCCTACAAAACGTAACACGTCCAGATGTATCTGCAAACGCAATGGATGCAGACGATAGTGATTTTGATCCAGGAACAAATAAAACTGGAGCAATCGTATTAAGTCCTAATGAAGATATAACTGACATTGATGCAGGTCTTTACAGGCCAATCACAATTGGTAATCAAGTATGGATCGATACTCCAGGTGGTCAATCAAACTTGTTTGACTCAGGTGATGTTGCTCTTGAAGGAATCACTGTTAATCTTTACGATTCCAACACAATGCAGATTGTAGCAACAATGAATACTGATAATGCTGGAAATTATCTTTTCCAAAACATAGTTCCTGGAGATTATTTCGTAGAGTTTGATATTCCTAATGGATTTACTTTCGTATCAAGAGATATGGGTTCAAATGATCAAGAGGATAGTGATGTTGATACTTCGACTGGTAGATCACACACAGTAACAATGTTATCTGGTGATGTAAATCTTACAGTAGATGCAGGAGTAATTACTCCTATAGATCTTAACTTAGATAAGAGAGTTGATAACACTACTCCAATAGTTGGAGAGACTGTTCAGTTCTCAATTGAGCTTTCAAACTTTGGAACTTTTGCAGCAACAGGTGTACAAGTGACTGATTACTTACCATCTGGATTTAGTAATCCTACCAATATAAGTGACAATGGAGTAATAAACGCAGATGGAGATATTGTTTGGTCTGATCTTTCAGTAATGCCTGGTCAGAACGTAACATTGACTTTTGATGCAACTGTTGAGGCTGATGGTATTTACCTTAATGTTGCAGAAGTAACCGATGCAGATCAGATAGATGTTGATTCTGAAATCGCAAATGATGATGGAGATCAATCTGAAGATGATGAAGATAACATACTTGTTATTCCAATCAATGAGATTGACTTGAGTCTGAACAAAGTAGTCGATAACGATATGCCAAATGCTGGAGAGCAAGTGACATTTACAATTACAGTAACAAACACTGGTTTAGCAAATGCTACAGGTGTGACAGTTGCCGATCACCTACCTACCGGATTCTCTAATCCAACAAATATTTCTAATGGAGGAAGTATTTCTGGAGCGGATATCCTTTGGACTGGATTGACGATCGACGCCGGTCAAACAGAGACATTTACTTTTGATGCAACAGTAAGCGCATCAGGTAATTATATCAATACAGCAGAGATTGAGACTTCAGATCTTCCTGATTCAGATAGTACACCAGGAAATGATGACGGAGATCAATCAGAAGATGATGAAGACAGCACATTTTTACAACCGTGTGGAATGAGTATTACTGGAATCGTTACTGATGTTCAATGCCTAGGAGATGTTTCTGGTGCAATTGATATTACAGTTGTTGATGGACAAGCACCATACACTTACTCATGGTCAAATGTTACTTCTCTAGAATATCTTACTGGAGTAACATCAGGATCTTACACAGTGGAAGTTGAGGATGCCAACGGATGTATCACTGAAGAAACATTTACAATCAATGAGCCTGCAAATGCAATGTCTTGTATCGTAAGTGGTTCAGACACAACTTGTGGATTTACAAATGGTTCTGCAGTCGTTGCGGTAACTGATGGTATAGCGCCATATACTTATGCATGGAATAACGGCGGAGATTCAGAATTGATTTCAGGATTAACTGACGGAGATTACTCAGTGACAGTTACGGATGCAAGTGGTTGTCAGACAACTTGTTCAATAACAATAGAGGCTAGTAACATGCCGATTGTAGAGATAATACCTACAGATGCATCTTGTGGTGAGGCAAATGCGGAAGCTTTTGCAACGACTACGGGTGGAACACCAGGTTATACATACTTATGGAGTAACGGCCTGACAGCTCAAAGTATTGATCAATTGCAGGCTGGCACATATGGTGTTACAGTTACTGATGCAGCAGGTTGTCAAGCTATGACAGAAATTACCTTGACTTCAACAAATGCACCTAGTTGCTCAGCAACCGCTCAAGCTACAACATGTGGTCTTGATAACGGTATAGCAGAGGTAAATGCAAATGGAGGTCAAGCACCATATACCTACAGCTGGTCAAGTGGTGATACTGCTAGTTCAGTAAGTGGATTGGCAATCGGAGATTACACAATTACTGTAACAGACGCAAATGGATGTGAGTCTACATGCCTAGTAACTGTAATTGGATCAGATCTTCCAACTTGCCAATTGAGTATTACAAACACTACTTGTGGTGAATCAAATGGTTCAATCACAGTAGTTGCAAATAGTGGAGTTGCGCCTTACACATATAAGTGGAGCAATGGAGCGACTTCTGCAACCAATGGTGGATTGCAGGCTGGTGACTACGAGGTGACAGTAACAGATCTTAATGGTTGTGAAACAATTTGTCAAGGAACTGTTGAGTCAAGTGATATGCCAGTTTGTAGCGCTTCCGCAAATGATACAACATGTGGAGAAGATAACGGTACTGCGTCAATAACAATGACAGGTGGTCAAGCACCTTATACATATGCATGGAACAACGGAGATACAACAGAGTCAATCTCAGGATTAACAGTTGGTGAATACTATGTTACTGTACTTGACGCAAGTGGATGTGAAGTAACTTGTAATGTATCAATTGGCGAAAGCAATAATCCTGAATGCGAAGTGGTAGGGACCGATACTTCTTGTGGTACATCAACTGGAACTGCAACTGTAAATGTTATTTCAGGAATGGCACCATATAGTTATGCTTGGTCAAATGGAATGAATACAGAAACGATCAACGATTTATCAGCTGGTGTTTATACAGTGATTGTAACAGATGCAAATGCATGTACTACTTCTTGTGAGGTATCTATCGCCAATACAACAGGTCCTGTTGGAACCATTGCTGGAGTTGACGCTTCGTGTGGAGAAGACAATGGTCAAGCAACAGTTTCAGTAACAGGAGGAACAGCACCATATTTATACGAATGGAGCGATAATTCTATCGGTCAGGTTGTTTTCGGAATGGAAGCTGGTGACTATGTGGTAACGATAACTGATGCGGCTGGATGTAGTAATACAGCTAGTGTAACAATTGAAATTGGTGACGCGCCGATTTGCTCATCAACTGCATCTGCAACATCATGTGGTTTGGATAACGGTTCTGCAAGTGTTGCAGCAACTGGTGGAGTAGCACCTTATACTTATGCTTGGTCAAATGGAATGACAGGTGCAACCATTACAAATGTTGCAGCAGGAGATTACATTGTTACAGTAACTGACGCAGCAGGTTGCCAATCAATGTGCTTATCAAATATTGCATCAAGTCAAGCAATTGTACTTTCTGTAGAAGGAACAAATGCAGGATGTGGAGCTACAAATGGTAGTGCCATCGCAACGGCACAAGGTGGAGCAGGTGGTTATTCTTATTCTTGGAGTTCTAGTGCTTCTGGCGCTTTCGCAAATGACTTATCAATGGGTATTCATACGGTGACAGTCACAGATGCAGCTGGATGTGTTGAAACAGCAAGTGTTGAGATTTTAGAAATGCCTTGCATGATTGACCTTGCAGTATCTAAGTTGGTTGATAATCCAACTCAATTTGTTGGAGGTCAGGTAACATTTACCATGAGTGTAAGTAACAGTGGTCCAAACAATGCAACTGGAGTTACCATTGCCGATCACTTACCAGCAGGATTTACCAATCCTACAAATATTAGTGATGGCGGAGTTTATAATGGAACAGACATCGTTTGGTCAAATATTTCTGTATCAGTTGGAGCCTTGGTTAACTTAACCTTCGATGCAACAATTACAAGTATTGATGACTATGAAAATACGGTTGAGGTTACAGCTGCAGATCAGATTGATGCAGATAGTACACCAGGAAACGATAACGGTGATCAAAGTGAAGATGATGAATCTAATATCTCAGTGAATCCAACACCATTATCTAGTATTGGAAACATTGTTTGGGATGATGCAGATGGAGATGGAATTCAAGATCCAAACGAGCAAGGAATAGCTGGAGCAACAATAAGATTGACAGATGCCAACATGGTGCCTATTGCTTCGGTAGTTACAGATGCTAATGGAAATTATATATTTGAAAACTTATTTGCTGGTGATTATATTATTGAGATTCAACCACCACTTCTATATGTTGTTACACCGATGAATATTGGAAACATGGAAGACATAGATAGTGATGTGGATCCTGTTACAAACATGACTGATATAATCAGATTAGAAGCAGAGCAAGACATCGTCAATGTAGATATTGGAGTTTACCTACCAGCTAGAATTGGTAACCAAGTATGGTTAGATAAGCCAGGAGGGTCAATGAACAAATTTGATGCAGGAGATGTCAAGTTGGAAGGAGTAACGATCAACCTTTGGGATATGAATCTTAATATGGTTGTCAGAACCACAACAACTGATATTAATGGTAACTACTTGTTTGAAGTTCCATCTGGGGATTATGCAGTTGAATTCTTAAGTCCTGGAAACTATTCATTGATAGTACCAAATGTTGGAGATGATTCATTTGATAGTGATCCAGATCCGATCACAAGAATGAGTCCTACATTCAACATAGAGCCAGGAGGAGTAAATCTTACAATTGATGCTGGTTATGGTATTACTGTACCTCTTGAGTGGTTGGATTTCTGGGGTGAAAACAGATCGGAGTTTAATTACCTAGAGTGGAGTGTCGGTAACGAGCAAAACGTTAGTCATTACGAAATCGAAAGAGGCTTCAATAATGGATACGAGTTTGAATACATAGGTGAGGTAGATTCATATGGAGATACTTACGAAGTAGTAACTTATAGCTTTGATGATTTCGGTATTGAAGAAAACGGTACCTACTATTACAGAATTAAGCAAATAGATAATGATGGTAACTTCAGCTACACGGAAGTAATTATCATTGATGTTAATGCTGAAAGAGATGACTTGACTAAGTTGACTGTTTATCCAAACCCATTTGGTGGAGATCAGTTATTCAACATCAATATTACATCAACTATTGTAAAGTCAATCGAAGGAGAAATATTTGATATGAAAGGAAGATTGATTACTTCAATTACGCCTGGAATGTCTAACATTGGAATCAAGAATATCGAGCTTGACTTATCTGCTATTCCTGCCGGAGCATATATACTTAGAGTAAAAGTAGGGGAGGAAGCATTTGTTGAAAAGATTACAAAATTCTAATTACAGAACGGACTAAATTCCTAAACATATTAGACAAAAGAAGCTGTATCAAAATTTTGGTACGGCTTCTTTTTATTAGTAGAACTTTATAATAAATCAGTCATTTATATAATGCTAATGTTCCAATAGATGAATTATCAATATGTAAATCATTAGGTTTTGATCTTTTTATTGATCCGTTTTCCAATTTCTTTTGCAAGATAGTTTCCAAATTCATACACTTTCATGCATGCAATGGACCTAATTAATGACTTTTGTTGTCTATGTAGTGACGGTTCGTAGGGCCTCATATATAATTTCCCACCTTTTTAAATTTGATTTAAGCAATCATATTACATTTTAAGGCATGTTTATTGCATTGTATCATAGGAATAATAAGAAAAAGCAGCTACACCTACGTTTGCGCTGCTTATTGTAGTGAGAGCAATTTAACATGATAATTTTCCCACCTTTTAGACATATAGTGTTTAGCTATATGTCCTACTGTATTTTATATACTGTAGTATTTCAACAAAAAGTATAAACAATTTTAATATAGTTAATACCGAATGCCATAGTGGTATTCAACTTTCGAATAAGATTCAACACCACCGATTAGATAATTAAATTTTTAATTCTAAGAATCTTATAATGAGAAAGTTTTTACAGAATTCTACTCCCCAAAAAGTAGCCTCTCAATTTGCCTCTAGTGAAATGTCGTTCCCTCGTGGACTTTTCATTTTTGCGATGGGTATTATCCTTTTTCTATTAGCAAGTACCCAGATGATTGGGCAAAGCTTTATTTTAGAAAAATCAGTGGATAATACAAATCCTAGCGCTGGGCAACCATTCAATTATATAATTGATGCTTCTTGCAGTAGTAATACTGAGGATTGTGAATCAGCTGTAATTACAGACTGTCTTCCACCAGAGCTTGAGTTTTTATCTTGGAGTAATCCACTACCTGATGGTGTGGTAAATCCAAGTTATAACGCATCGACTCATTGTGTAACATTCGAATTTGATGCAACGCAATGTACGAGTTGTTCTCCAGATGGAATTAATACAGATGAAGATGACTTTGCACAAGGGTCAACTATTCAGTTATACATTCAAGTTATGTTTCCAAACGGAACTTTCTCGGGAACAACTGCAAACAACACAGTTAGTGGTAGTTCAAACAATGCTGGAAATCCTAGTGATTCAGCTCCAACTGCAACAGTTAGTGGATCAACTGGCCAGACCGGCTGTGGTACAATCCCATCAACTGCTTATACTGCTTCAAATTCTGTGCCTGGTGGACAATGGCAAGGTAGATTGGAGCCCACAAATTTAGGATCTTCAAATGTAAATAATTATCAAATAACATCGGATATCCCTGACAATGTTACTTTTGAATTTATCAGAGAGATTAATCACGAAGATGGTTACTGCTCAGATGTTGATATGTATTATGAACTTTCATCCTCTCCAGGTAATTATGTTTTTTGGGACACTTGGAGCACGTGTGCAGGATCTAATTTTCATTATGTTTCATCCTTAGGTCTGTCAGCAGGAGTTACTATAACTTCATTGAGATTTGATTTTGGAACTCTTACAGGAAATGGAGTATGGAACCCTGCTACTTGGCAGGATAATTATTCACAACAAATAAAAGTGTTTGGGACAGTAGATTCGAGTGCTCAACCAGGTGATGAAATTGTATATTGTTCTACAACAACAGGTGTAGTGTCAGGTCAGAATTGTTCTGATACAGATTGTAATACTAGATATGTTGCCACTCCTACTAATTCTCTAAATGGATACAAAGAAATATTAAACGTTGACACTCGTGTTGGACAATATACTTTTTCAGTTGGTGATACTTATCGTGTTCTATTAGCATTTGCAAGTATAGAATCTATGGGGACTGATATCATAGGAGGATATATGATTGATGTTTTACCTCCTTGCATGCAATATGTTCCAAACTCATGGTATATACCTTGGGGTCAATCAAGTATGGATAACATGACACCAGTAGTCAACACAGGAAACATGCCTGACGGTAGACAATACGTTGAGTTTATATGGGATGATGCCTTGGGAAATGAATTTGTTTTAGAAGCTGATGGATCATGGATTGGCTTTGCTGTTGAGTTTGAAGTAGAAATTACAGGTGCTTGTACAGAACAAGAATATGAAAATGAATACTTATTTGGAAGTACAGGAAATGATACTGATACAGATTGTTCAAGTAGTACAAGCCAGTCAAACTTATCCGATTACGGAAGTGCTTCAAGCTATGTTACCAATGGAGAGCTTTGTGAGGATTTTGCTTATTTAGAAGTTGTTCTACCTCCAGGTTCAGCAGGTCTTGAATCATATAAAGAGGTAAAAGGAACAAAAGACAGTGGATATCACAGATATCCTACAGTTGGAGAAACTGTACCAGGAGGTATAAACGATTATAGAATATGTATAGCAAACCCGAATAGTGTACCAGTTGATGAAATTGTAATTATAGATATTTTACCTTACGTAGGAGATACAGAAGTATTGAATTCAAGTATCCCGAGAAACTCAGATTGGGAACCAGTATTATCTTCAGCAATTAATGTTCCCACTGGAATCACTGTTGAGTATGCTACTGTAAGTAATCCTTGTAGAGATGAATTGGCAGGTCCAAGCGACTCAACTCCTTTTCCAACAGGATGTTCTACTCCAAACTGGTCAAGTGTACCTCCAGCAGATCTAACAACAGTAACTGCTGTAAGATTTGACTTTTTAAATACAACCTTACATCAAGGTGATGAAATTTGTATAGAGTGGGAAATGAGAGCTCCAATCGGTACGGCTGTAAATACCATTGCATGGAATTCATTTGCATACGCAGCTTCTAATGCCAATACAGGTGCGCCATTGTTACCAGCAGAGCCGATTAAGGTAGGAATAGAATTAGTAGAAGGTTCAGTGCCGATTCTTGGAAACTTTGTTTGGGAAGATGTAAATGGAAACGGACTTCAAGACGTAGGAGAGCCTGGAGTTGATGGAGTAACAGTAAGTCTAATTGAAGATTCTAACGGAAACGGTGTACTTGATCCTTCAGATCAAGTATATACATCAACAATTACTCAGGCTGGTGGACAATATATCTTTTCGGATTTTCCAACTGGTAATTACTTTATAGAGTTTACCAATTTACCAGCAGGATATAATCCAACTAATCAAAATGTTGGTGGAAATGATAATGTTGATTCGGACGGTCCAGTAACACCACTTATTGTTGTTACAAATACAACTGATGACAGATCATATGATTTTGGTATTTACAATGGCACACCTCCTGCACCTTGTGCAAGTTTGGTATTGCCAGACAAAGATGGCGATGGTGCGGTTGATATATATGATTTAGATATTGATAATGATGGAATACCAAACACTGAAGAAGGAATAGAATGTTCAACAATAGATTTGAGCGCATATAATGGTAATTCTGACGCATTAAATACTTTCAATAACGCAAATATAAATATTGGTTCTTCAATTATTCAGGTAACCGATCCATTAACTTTTGTTGGTGGTGCGAGCTTGGATGAATTTGTTTTTGATGATAGACATGATACAGGTAACACGGGATTACTTCTTGGAGTTAACTCATCGGGACCTTCATCATATTTAGAAACAGAATATACTTTTTCAAATCCAGTATGTGGATTCAATGGAAGAATTGTAGATCTTGATAGAACAGATGGATTTGAAATTTATGGATATAGCGGAGGAACTGCAGTTGCACCAACTTTTTATAACGTAGGAAGTTGTGTAGATCAAGTCAATGCAAATACTTTATACTCAGATTGTAATGTTCAAGCGGAGCCTAATCTTGGAAATGTGGCGGAACATGCTTTTAGTTTCTTCTTTGCTGATTGTATAGACAGAATTGAAATTAGATACTATGACCAAGGACCAGGAAATGGTGGTTCTTATACTTTTCAAGTGAGTCCAACACCGACGTGTACAGGACCGGATTGCGATAATGATGGAATTCCAAACTTTGCAGATCTTGATTCTGATAATGATGGTATTCCGGATGCAATTGAGGCTTGTGGTAACATCAATATTCCTTTAGAGTTTTGTATGCTTGACGCAAATGGCGATGCAACATACACTGACGCAAATGGTGATGGATGTATTGATGGTATTGTGGCAGGGTCATGTACTAACCCAATTGATACAGATAATGATGGTACTCCAGATTATCTAGATTTAGATAGTGACGGTGATGGATGTTCCGATGCTACTGAATCAGGTTCAGTTATTGGAAACCCTAACGTTGATAATAATATTGGAATATGCGGTTCAAGTGCTCCTAGACCAGTCAATGAATGTGGTTTGGTATTGAATGGAACAGCTACTTGTCACAGACCGCCAAGTATCTCATGGATAGATTCAAACTATGGGTGTGTCGATTGTGACACTAGTTTACAAAGCGATATTTCTTGTGCAGGTAATAATGATGGAGAAGCAACTGTAAGTGCAACTGAAGGTCAATCTCCATATACTTATTTGTGGGATGATAATTCAACAAGTGCAAATAATCAAAATCTTTCTTCTGGACTACATTATGTAACAGTAACAGATAATGCTGGAGCAACTGCAGTTTGTTCGATAGAAATTGGTACTCAAGATCCATTAACTTGTAATGCAACTGAAAGCATACAAGAATCTTGTGATGATGCAGCAGATGGTGAGGCAATTGTAAATCCTGTTGGAGGAACATCACCTTATACATATTCGTGGACAAGTGGTCATACTACTGCGACGGCGACAGGATTGACTCAAAGTTCGTATACAGTAACAGTAATAGATAACAACGGTTGTGAAAGTACTTGTACAGTAGCAATAACAACTGCAATTGATACAGAGCCGCCATCAATCACTTGTCATCCTGCAAGAAAAGTAGAATGTACAGAATCAACTCATCCTGATGATACGGGATGGGCTACGGCAACTGGTGATAATTGTGATGATATTTCAGAAATAACAATAACGTATGAAGATGAGATTACTGGTATGATTTGTACCTATGATTATAAAATAAATAGAACATTTACTGCGACAGATTTATCTGGAAATACAGCTACTTGTATGCAGCAAATTCATGTTGAAGATAATACTGATCCGACAATTACTTGTCCAATAGATGTTACGATTTATTATGATGCAAATTGTAACTATGATGGAACAGGCCTAGGAGAGCCGTCAATTACGGACAATTGTTCTTTACCTGGAACTTTTGATGTAAGCTATACAGATGATACTTCTGGACTTAGCCAATGTGGTGGAACAGGAATTATCATTAGAACGCATAAAGTAGTTGATGAATGTGGAAATGATGCTTATTGTACTCAAGAAATTACAGTCCTAGATGAAGTTGATCCAGTAATAAGCATCGAAGCTTCTGATTTAAATATTGATTGTGATACTGCAAACCAAGATGCGGCGATTAGTGCTTGGTTGGCAAACAATGGAGGTGCAACAGGTTCTGATGCTTGTGGTGATATCAGTTGGACAAACGATTATTCTACAGGGGATCTTAGTGATCTTTGTGGAGCAACAGGAATTACAACAGTTATCTTTACTGCAACAGATGAATGCGGAAATGATATAACAACATCAGCAGATATAAATGTTACAGATAACACACCGCCTACAATAACAACACATGCTGCAGATCAAACAGTAGAATGTGATGGAGCTGGAAATACGGCTGCATTGAATGCATGGTTGGCTTCTAACGGAGGTGCAGCTGCGACAGATGCTTGTTCAAATGTAACGTGGACGAATGACCACAGTTCATTAACGGATGATTGTGGAGAAACAGGAGAAACAGTGGTTACATTTACAGCTACAGATGGCTGTGGAAACGTTGCGCCAACTACAGCGACATTTACAATTGAGGATACGACTAATCCATCAATTGATACTGAAGCCTCAGACTTAGATATAGAGTGTGATGATGCAAGTCAACAAGCAGCAATAGATGCATGGTTGGCAAACAATGGTGGAGCAACAAGTTCTGATATTTGTAATACCTCTGCGGTAACTTGGACACATGATTATGTTGCAGGAGATGAAAATACAGGTTGCGGAGCCTCTGGTTCTGTAATTGTAACTTTTACAGCAGAAGATAATTGTGGATTGACATCTACGACAAGTGCGACATTAACAATAACAGATACAACGCCACCGACAATTGATGTAGCAGCAGTTGATGAAACAGTAGAATGTGATGGATCAGGAAATGTTACTCAGTTAAATGCTTGGTTGGCATCAAATGGAGGAGCAAGTGCTTCAGATATTTGTAGTGATGTAACGTGGACAAACAATCACAATACATTGTCTGATGAATGTGGAGCAACTGGTGAAACAGTAGTAGTATTTACCGCTACTGATGATTGTGGAAATTCTATTTCAACAACAGCAACATTTACGGTTGAAGACACAACAGTTCCATCAATCGATGTTGAAGCAAGTGACTTGAATCTAGAATGTGATGATGCAAATCAACAATCAGCAATAGATGCATGGTTGGCAAATAATGGAGGAGCAACAAGTTCTGATATTTGTAATACTGCAGCAGTAACATGGACACATGATTACACAGCAGGAGATGAAAATACAGAATGTGGAGCAACAGGTTCAGTTTTGGTAACATTCACAGCAGAAGATAACTGTGGATTAACATCTACAACGTCTGCAACAATTACAATCACAGATGGAACACCACCAACCATAGATGTAGCTGCAAGTGATGAAACTGTTGAATGTGACGGAGCTGGAAATACATCTGCATTGACTGCATGGTTGGCCTCAAACGGTGGAGCAAGTGCTTCAGATCTTTGTTCAGATGTAACATGGACAAATGATCATAGCTCATTATCAAATGACTGTGGAGAAACTGGTGAAACAACAGTTACTTTTACAGCGACTGATAATTGTGGAAATGCAAGCAATACCACTGCAACTTTCGCAATAGAAGATACAACAAATCCATCGATTGATACTCAAGCTGTTGATTTAGGCTTAGAGTGTGACGATGCAAACCAACAGGCAGCGATAGATGCATGGTTAGCAAACAATGGAGGAGCAACAAGTTCTGACATTTGTAATACTACAGCGGTAACATGGACTCATGATTACTCACCTGGAGATGAGAATACAGATTGTGGAGCATCAGGTTCGGTATTAGTTACTTTCACAGCAGAAGATAATTGTGGGCTGACTTCAACAACAAGTGCAACCTTGACAATAGAAGATACAACACCACCAACAATTGATGTAATAGCAGTTGATGAAACAGTTGAATGTGATGGATCAGGAAATGTTGCACAATTGAATGCTTGGTTGGCATCAAATGGAGGAGCAAGTGCTTCTGACGTTTGTAGCGATGTGACTTGGACAAATAATCACAATACATTGACAGATGAATGTGGAGCGACAGGAGAAACTGTTGTTACATTTACAGCAACAGATGATTGTGGAAATTCTACACCAACAACAGCAACATTTACGGTTGAAGATACAACAGTGCCATCAATCGATGTTGAGGCAAGTGATTTGAATCTTGAATGTGACGATGCAAATCAACAAGCAGCAATTGATGCTTGGTTGGCAAACAATGGAGGAGCTACAAGTTCAGATATTTGTAATACTTCTGCAGTAACATGGACACATGATTACGCCCCAGGAGATGAGAATACAGACTGTGGGGCAACTGGTTCAGTAATAGTGACTTTCACAGCAGAAGATAATTGTGGATTGACTTCAACAACAAGTGCAACAATTACAATAACAGATACAACGCCACCAACAATTGATGTAGTGGCTGTTGATGAGACGGTAGAATGTGATGGAGCTGGAAATACTGCTCAATTAAATGCATGGTTGGCAGCAAACGGAGGAGCAAGTGCTTCAGATGTTTGTTCAGATGTAACTTGGACAAATGACTTTGCAGCATTAACAGATGATTGTGGAGCAACTGGAGAAAGTTTGGTAATATTTACTGCAACAGATGATTGTGGAAATGCGACAACAACTTCAGCAACATTTACAATTGAAGATACAACAGTACCATCAATTGATACACCAGCAAGTGACTTGAATCTTGAGTGTGATGATGCAAACCAACAAGCAGCAATAGATGCTTGGTTGGCAAACAATGGTGGTGCAATTAGTACAGATATTTGTAACACAGCAGTAGTAACATGGACACATGATTACGCACCGGGAGATGAGAATACTGATTGTGGAGCAACTGGATCAGTATTAGTGACATTCACGGCAGAAGATAACTGTGGATTGACTTCGACAACTAGTGCGACAATAACAATAACAGACAACACCGCACCTACAATCGATGTAGCATCAGTAGATGAAACAGTAGAATGCGACGGTGCAGGGAATACAGCAGAGCTACAAGCTTGGTTGGATGCAAACGGAGGAGCAGTTGCTTCAGATGTTTGTTCTGATGTAACATGGACAAATGATTACTCAACATTGAGTGATGATTGTGGAGCAACTGGATCATCTCTAGTGACATTTACAGCAACAGATGATTGTGGAAATGCAACAACAACGTCTGCGACATTTACAATTGAGGATACAACAGATCCTTCAATCGATGTTGAAGCAACTGATTTGAATCTCGAGTGTGATGATGCAAATCAACAAGCAGCAATAGATGCATGGTTGGCAAACAACGGTGGAGCAACAAGTACAGATATTTGTAACACGGCAGCAGTGACATGGACACATGATTACGCACCGGGAGATGAGAATACAGATTGTGGAGCAACTGGTTCAGTATTGGTAACATTCACAGCAGAGGATAACTGTGGATTGACTTCTACAACTAGTGCAACAATAACAATAGAAGATACAACACCACCAACAATCGATGTTGTTTCAATAGATGAAACAGTGGAATGTGATGGTGCTGGAAACTTAACTGAGCTACAAACTTGGTTGGATGCAAACGGAGGAGCGAGTGCTTCAGATGTTTGTTCTGATGTAACATGGACAAATGACTTCTCACAATTGAGTGACGATTGTGGAGCGACAGGGTCAGCTTTGGTAACATTTACTGCAACAGATGATTGTGGAAATGCAACGACTACAACAGCAACATTTACTATAGAAGATACAACTGTGCCTTCAATAGATACGCCAGCAACTGACTTGAACTTAGAATGTGATGATGCAAATCAACAAGCAGCAATAGATGCATGGTTGGCAAACAACGGTGGAGCAAACAGTACTGATATTTGTAACACGGCAGCAGTAACATGGACTCATGATTATGCGCCAGGAGATGAGAATACAGATTGTGGAGCTACTGGATCAGTATTAGTAACATTTACAGCAGAGGACAACTGTGGATTGACTTCTACAACTAGTGCAACAATAACAATAACAGATAACACTGCGCCGACTATCGATGTTGCTTCAGTAGATGAGACAGTGGAATGTGATGGATCAGGAAATTTAGCTGAGCTACAAGCTTGGTTGGATGCAAACGGAGGGGCAACTGCTTCAGATGTTTGTTCTGATGTAACATGGACAAATGACTTCTCACAATTGAGTGATGATTGTGGAATGACTGGGTCTGCGTTAATTACATTTACGGCAACTGATGATTGTGGAAACGCAACTACGACAGCGGCGACATTTACAATTGAAGATACAACAGTGCCTTCAATCGATGTTGAAGCAACTGACTTGAATCTTGAGTGTGATGATGCAAATCAACAAGCAGCAATAGATGCATGGTTGGCTTCAAATGGTGGAGCAAACAGTACAGATATTTGTAACTCAGCGGCTATCGTTTGGACAAATGATTACACGCCAGGTGACGAGAATACTGATTGTGGAGCGACAGGATCAGTGCTAGTAACATTTACAGCAACTGATGATTGTGGATTGGAGTCTACAACAGCAGCAACAATAACAATAGAGGATACAACGCCACCAACAATTGATGTTGTATCAGTTGATGAGACAGTAGAGTGTGATGGATCAGGAAACTTGGCTGAGCTACAAGCTTGGTTAGATGCAAACGGAGGAGCAACTGCTTCAGATGTTTGTTCTGATGTAACTTGGACAAATGACTTCTCACAATTAAGTGATGACTGTGGAATGACTGGAACAGCTCTAGTGACATTCACAGCAACTGATGATTGTGGAAATGCCACAACAACTTCTGCAACATTTACAATAGAAGATACAACTGAGCCTTCAATCGATGTTGAAGCTACTGACTTGAATCTTGAATGTGATGATGCAAATCAACAAGAAGCAATAGATGCATGGTTGGCAACAAATGGTGGAGCAAACAGTACAGATATCTGTAACTCAGCGGCTATCGTTTGGACAAATGATTACACACCTGGAGATGAGAATACTGATTGTGGAGCGACAGGATCAGTGCTAGTAACATTTACAGCAACTGATGAGTGTGGATTAGAGTCAACAACTACAGCGACAATAACAATAGAAGATACAACGCCACCAACAATTGATGTTGTTTCAGTAGATGAGACAGTGGAATGTGATGGATCAGGAAATTTAGCTGAGCTACAAGCTTGGTTGGATGCAAACGGAGGGGCAACTGCTTCAGATGTTTGTTCAGAAATAACATGGACAAATGATTACTCAGAATTGAGTGATGATTGTGGTATGACTGGATCTGCGTTAATTACATTTACAGCAACTGACGATTGTGGGAACGCAACTACGACAGCGGCGACATTTACAATTGAAGATACAACGGAGCCTTCAATCGATGTTGAGGCAACTGACTTGAATCTTGAATGTGATGATGCAAATCAACAAGCAGCAATAGATGCATGGTTGGCATTAAATGGAGGAGCAAATAGTACAGATATCTGTAACTCAACGTCTATCGTTTGGACAAATGATTATACGCCAGGATCAGAGAATACTGATTGTGGAGCTACGGGGTCAGTGCTAGTAATATTTACTGCGACTGATGATTGTGGATTAGAGTCAACGACTAGTGCGACAATAACAATAGAAGATACTACTGCACCGACAATCACTGCTCAATCAGTAGATGAAACAGTGGAATGTGATGGATCAGGAAATTTAGCTGAGCTACAAGCTTGGTTGGATGCAAACGGAGGAGCAACTGCAGAAGATGCATGTAGCGAAATTGTTTGGACAAATGATTTCTCACAATTGAGTGATGATTGTGGAATGACTGGAACAGCTCTAGTAACATTTACAGCAACCGATGATTGTGGAAATGCGACAACAACCTCTGCAACATTTACAATAGAAGATACAACAGAGCCTTCAATCGATGTTGAAGCTACTGACTTGAATCTTGAGTGTGATGATGCAAATCAACAAGCAGCAATAGATGCATGGTTGGCAACAAATGGTGGAGCTAATAGTACAGACATTTGCAACAGCGGAAATATTGTATGGACAAATGACTACGCACCAGGTTCAGAGAATACTGACTGTGGAGCAACTGGTTCAGTGCTTGTAACTTTCACTGCAACAGATGAGTGTGGATTAGAGTCTACAACAAGTGCAACAATAACAATAGAAGATAGTACGCCACCAACAATTGATGTTGTTTCAATAGATGAAACAGTAGAATGTGATGGATCAGGGAATTTAGCTGAGCTTCAAGCTTGGTTGGATGCAAATGGAGGAGCAACTGCTTCAGATGCTTGTTCAGAAATAACATGGACAAATGATTACTCAGAATTGAGTGATGATTGTGGAATGACTGGATCAGCAATAGTAACATTCACAGCAACAGATGATTGTGGAAATGCTACTCCGACTTCAGCAACATTTACAATTGAGGATACAACAGAGCCTTCAATTGATGTTGAAGCGACTGACTTGAATTTAGAATGTAGTCTTGCAGATCAACAATCTGCAATAGACGCATGGTTAGCAACAAATGGTGGTGCGAATAGTACAGACATTTGCAACAGCGCAAGTATCGTATGGACAAATGATTATACACCAGGATCTGAAAATACAGACTGTGGAGGAACAGGATCAGTAGATGTAACTTTTACTGCAACTGATGACTGTGGATTGGAATCGACGACTACTGCAACATTGACAATTGAGGATACAACTCCTCCGTCAGTCACTGTTGAGTCAGTAGATGAAACAGTGGAGTGTGATGGTTCAGGAAATACAGCTGAACTTGATGCATGGTTGGCAGCAAATGGTGGTGCAGATGCATCAGACTTATGTTCTGAGGTAACATGGACTAATGACTTTACGCAATTGAGTGATGATTGTGGAATGTCTGGAACAGCAGTTGTAACATTTGCAGCAACAGATGATTGTGGAAACGTAACTACTTCTTCAGCAACATTTACAATAGAGGATACAACAGAGCCGAGTATTGATACTGAAGCGACTGATTTGATATTGGAATGTGATTCTGATACTCAGCAAGATGATATCTTTGCTTGGCTTGCACTACAAGGTGGAGCTAACAGTACAGATATCTGTAATTCTGCATCGGTACAATGGTCAAATAACTATGTACCAGGATCAGAGAATACTGATTGTGGAGCCACTGGTTCAGTGATTGTTACTTTCACAGCAGAAGATGATTGCGGTCTTACGGCAACAACTCAAGCTTCAATTATTATTGAAGATACGGCGCCTCCAACAATCACTGTTGAGTCAATTGACGAAGTGGTAGAATGTGATGGTTCAGGTAACTTATCTGAATTAGATGCATGGTTGGCTGCAAACGGTGGTGCAGATGCTGAAGATGCTTGTGGAGATATTACTTGGACAAATGATTTCTCACAATTAAGTGATGATTGTGGAATGACAGGAGTAGCAACTGTAATATTTACTGCAACAGATGATTGTGGAAATGAAGCAACAACATCCGCAATATTTACAATAGAAGATACAACAGAACCAAATATTGACACAGAAGCTACAGACTTAAATCTTGAGTGTAGCGTAGATGATCAACAAGCTCAAATCGATGCTTGGTTGGCTACCCATGGTGGTGCTAGTTCAACAGATATCTGTAACTCAGGAGATATAGTTTGGACTCATGATTATATTGAAGGTGATGAAGAAACAGACTGTGGTGCAACAGGAACAGTAGAAGTTGTATTTATTGCAACTGATGAGTGTGGATTGTTTTCAACTACAACTGCTTCAATTACCGTAGAGGATACAACTCCTCCAGTTATTGATGTTGTTTCTGTAGATGAGGAAGTAGAATGTGATGGTTCAGGAAACCAAGCAGATTTAGATGCTTGGTTGGCAGCAAACGGAGGTGGTGAAGCTTCTGATGCATGTGGAACTGTAACATGGACAAATGATTTCATTGAATTAAGCGATGAATGTGCAATGACAGGAACTGCTGAAGTAACATTCACAGCAACTGATGAGTGTGGAAATGAAACTACAACATCAGCGTCATTCACAATAGTGGATACAACTGAACCTACAATAGATGTTCAAGCAACAGATCTAATCGTAGAATGTGATAACGATACACAACAAGCAACAATCGATGCATGGTTATTATCAAATGGAGGTGCAAACAGTACGGATATTTGTAACCCAACTTCAATTGTTTGGACACATGATTACGCGCCAGGATCAGAGAATACAGATTGTGGTGCATCAGGAACAGTTCCTGTAACATTTATAGCAACGGATGATTGTGGAAACTCAGAATCAACAACTGCAAACTTGACAATCGAGGATAATACGCCACCAACAATTACCGTAGAGTCAATAGATGAAACTGTAGAATGTGATGGATCAGGAAATCAAGCTGATTTGGATGCTTGGTTAGCAGCAAATGGTGGAGGAGATGCAGTAGACGGTTGTGGAACAGTATCATGGACAAATGACTTTGCTACTTTCTCAGATGATTGTGGATTGACAGGATCAGCTGTTGTAACATTTACGGCAACGGATGATTGTGGTAATGCAACTACAACTCAAGCAACATTCACGATAGAAGATACAACTGAGCCTTCAATTGATGTTGAAGCTACTGATCTTAATCTTGAGTGTAGTACTTCAGATCAACAAGCTGAGATAGATGCGTGGTTGGCATTAAATGGAGGAGCGAATAGTACTGATATTTGTAACTCAGCTGCTATAGTTTGGACCTATGATTACGCACCGGGAGATGAAAATACTGAGTGTGGTGCAACAGGATCAACAATAGTAACATTTACAGCAGAAGATGAATGTGGAAATACAGCATCAACAACTGCTTCGATTACTGTAGCGGATACAACACCACCTACAATTACTGTTGTCTCAGTTAATGAAGAGGTTGAGTGTGATGGATCTGGAAACCAAGCAGATTTAGATGCATGGTTGGCAGCAAATGGAGGAGCAAGTGCAGAAGATGGATGTAGTGAAATTACTTGGACAAATGACTTTACTCAATTGAGTGATGATTGTGCAATGACAGGAACTGCTGAAGTGATATTCACAGTAACTGATGAGTGTGGTAACGAATCGACATCAACAGCAACATTTACAATAGTGGATACTACAATACCGTCAATCGATATAGACGCGACTGATCTAATTGTAGAATGTGATAACGATACACAGCAAGCAGCAATTGATGCATGGTTGGCTTCAAATGGAGGAGCGAACAGTACTGATCTTTGTAATGGAGCTATTACATGGACTCATGATTATGCAACAGGATCAGAAAATAGTGATTGCGGTGCATCAGGAACAGTACCTGTAACTTTTACAGCAACTGATGAATGTGGTAACACAGCAACGACAAGTGCAACTCTGACAATTGAAGATAACACACCACCAGTAATTACTGTTGAGTCAGTAAACGAAGAAGTGGAGTGTGATGGATCAGGAAACCAAGCAGATTTAGATGCATGGTTGGCAGCGAACGGTGGTGCAGATGCTGAAGATGGTTGTGGAACAGTCTCATGGACAAATGACTTCACTCAATTGAGTGATGAATGTGGTGATACTGGTACAGCAACAATAACATTTACAGCAACTGATGATTGTGGCAACACAACAACAAGTGCTGCAACATTTACGATTGTTGATACAACTGATCCAGTAATTGATATTCAGCCTGCAGACTTATTACTAGAATGTGATGCTGCAAATCAAGATGCTGAAATCAACAATTGGTTAAGCTTGAACGGTGGAGCAAACTCTACTGATCTTTGTAACGGAGCAATTACATGGACAAATGATTATACAGGTCTTTCAGATGAATGTGCTGAAACAGGAAGTGCAGTCGTAACATTTACGGCAACGGATGAATGTGGTGAGCAAGCAACAGCTCAGGCTCAAATAATTATTACCGATAATACACCGCCAGTAATAGTAGATGCAACTGACTTAGTTATTGATTGTGATGGAGCAGGTAATACTGCTGAGATCGATGCATGGTTGGCAGCAAACGGAGGAGCAACCGCCACAGACGCTTGTGGAGAAGTAACATGGACAAATGACTTTGTAAATATATTTGGAGACTGTGATGATGCAGAAAGTATAGTTGTAAACTTCATCGCAACAGATGAATGTGGAAATGTAAATGCAACATCAGCTTCAATAATTAAGATTGATGATGTGGCGCCATTCTGTACGCCAAGTGCAGATGCTGGTTCTGATCAAGTAAGATGTTCTGGTGGCGAAGTTACGATTTCTGCAACAGCGCAGGAAGGTGCTGCACCTTATACATATACTTGGGATAATGGATTGGGAGTAGGACAGTCACATACATTTAATATTTTCAATACAACGACTTACACTGTTACAGTAACAGATGCAAATGGTTGTATTTCAATAGACGATATGACAATCACCATTGATGAGTCATTGAATCCTGTAGCAGATGCTGGACCTGGATTTGATACTTGTGCTGGTGTAGATGTAGTTATTGGTGGAAGTCCAACTGGAACACCTCCTGTAGGAGATGGGTCAGCAATCATTTCTTACGAATGGTCGCCGGCTACTGGTTTGGATAATGCAAGTATTGCAAACCCAACAGCGAATCTTACAACGACAACAAACTATGAAGTTATCGTAACAACAGAGTCTGGATGTACAGATACTGCAACAGTAGTAGTGAACATCATTGACTGTGGAAAAATTGGAAACTTTGTATGGGAAGATATGAACGGAGATGGTATTCAGGATGCAGGTGAGCCTGGATTCGCTGGAGCCATTGTGAAGTTACTTGATGCAAATGGTGTAGAAATCGCTCAACAGACAACAGGAGCAAATGGTGAATACTTATTCGAAGATCTTATGCCAGGTTCTTACCAGGTACAAGTGATGCTTCCATTGTTGACAGAATTTACACAAACAGATCAAGGTGGTGATGATACAGTAGATAGTGATATCAATCCTAGTACAATGATGAGTCCTGTTATCGTACTTGGACCTGGTGATGTCGATGAGACAATTGATATTGGAGTTTACAGACCAGTTAACTTGGGTAACCAAGTATGGATCGATGTTCCAGGAGGTAATCCAAATGTATATGATGCAGGTGATATGCCTTTATCAGGCGTAGTTGTAAATCTTTACAATGCAACAACGAATGCGATAGTGGCAACACTTACTACAGATGCCTCTGGTAATTACCTATTCTTGGATTTAATTCCAGGTGATTATTATGTAGAATTTGTACAGCCTACTGACTATGAGTTTGTAGATGTGGATTTTGGTGGTGATGATATTGTTGATAGTGATGCAGATCCTTCAACAGGAATCACAGGAGTCTATTCTCTACTTTCTGGAGAAGATAACTTGACAGTTGATGCTGGGGTATACACGCCAGTTGATGTAGAATTGGTCAAGTCAGTAGATAACTTAACACCATTGGTTGGATCAGTGATAACATTTGCGCTTGACGTATCAAATGTAAGTCCATGGGATGCAACAATGGTTGATGTAACTGATTACATTCCTAATGGATATACCAATATTACTAACATTAGTAATGGAGGAAATCTCGTTGGGTCAGATATTACCTGGTCAAACTTGACGATCCCTGCAAATGGTAATGTGAGATTGACATTTGAAGCTGAGGTATTACCTACAGGTGACTACTTAAACATAGCGCAAGTAACAGCACAGAATGAAATTGATGTAGATAGTGAACCTAACAATGATGATGGAGATCAATCTGAAGATGATGAAGATAATGTAGAAGTAGAACCAATTCAGTTGATTGATTTGAGTCTTGTAAAAACAGTAGATGATGAAACTCCAAATGTTGGTCAGGCAGTAACATTTACATTGGTAGTTGCTAATGATGGATTGAATGACGGAACAGGAATTGAAATCACAGATTACATTCCTACAGGTTATGCTAATCCTACAAATATTAGCAACGGAGGAACAGCAAGCGGAAATAATATCACGTGGACTGGAATTTCACTAGTAGTAGGTGAGTCAATCACATTGACTTTCGAAGTAGAAGTTCTTGCAACAGGTGATTACATAAATACGGCACAAGTAACTGCTGCAGATCAACAAGATCTTGATAGTGATCCAAACAATGACGATGGTGATCAATCAGAAGATGATGAAGACAATGCAGAAGTAATTCCTTGTGATGTGAGCATAACGGCTGACATCGTAGATGTACTTTGTTTCAGTGATGCAACGGGAGAAATCGATATCACAGTGGTCAACGCAGTAGCACCAATAAGCTACACTTGGTCAAACGGAGAAACTACTGAAGACTTAACGGGTCTTACATCAGGAGATTACACAATTGATATTGTAGATGCAAATGGATGTATCGCACAAGAAACATTCACAGTAGCAGAGCCTACTGATGCACTTCAGATTACAGCAAGTTCAGTGGAGACTTCTTGTGGAGAAGATAATGGAACAGCTAGCGTTACCGCAAATGGGGGATCGCCTGCTTACACATACTTATGGAGTAATGGAGAAACTACAGCAGATATTGCTGACTTAGCTCCTGGTGATTATACAGTTGATGTGACAGATGCAAACGGATGTTCTGCAACTGAAACAGTTAATGTACCGGTAAGTGAGTCGCCAACTGCTTCAATAACAACAACAGATACATCTTGTGGAGAGGATAATGGGGAAGCAATAGCACTTGGTGCTGGTGGAATTCCTGGTTACACTTATCTATGGAGTAATGGTGAAACAACAGACCTAGTAACTGGATTAGCTCCAGGGACATATGATCTTACAGTAACAGACAGCAACGGATGTACTGGAACAGCAAGTGCTACAATTGAAGCAAGCGAATTGCCTTCATGTACAATAGTTGGAACAGATACTTCTTGTGGAGAAGATAATGGAGAAGCTACAGTAACTGGATCAAATGGAATTGCTCCTTACACATTTGCTTGGAGCGATGGACAGAGTGGGGAGACTGCAACTGGTTTGGCTCCAGGGTCATACACAGTGGTTGTAACTGATGCTGAAGGATGTACTTCGGATTGCGACGTATTAATTGATGCAAGCGAATTACCAGAGTGTACAATTGCAGGAGTTGACACAACATGTGGAGAAGACAATGGAGAGGCAACTGTGTCTGCAATACTTGGTGTTGCACCATACACATTTGCTTGGAGCGATGGTCAGACAGGAGAGAATGCAACTGGTTTGGCTGCAGGATCTTATACAGTGATTGTAACAGATGCAGAAGGCTGTTCTTCAGATTGTACAGTTGATATAGAAACAAGTGAATTACCATCATGTACGATAGTAGGAACAGATACTTCATGTGGAGAAGATAATGGAGAAGCCACCGTAACAGGAGCTGGAGGAGTTGCGCCATATACATATGCATGGAGCGATGGACAGAGTGGAGAAAATGCAACTGGATTAGCTGCAGGGTCATACACTGTGATCGTAACTGATGCAGAAGGCTGTACTTCAGATTGTACAATTAACATTGAAGCAAGTGAATTGCCATCATGTACAATAGTAGGAACAGATACTTCATGTGGAGAAGATAATGGAGAAGCAACGGTAACTGGATCAAACGGAATTGCGCCATACACATTTGCATGGAGCGATGGACAGACAGGAGAAACTGCAACAGGATTGGCAACTGGATCATATACAGTGATCGTAACAGATGCTGAAGGTTGTACTTCAGATTGTACAGTAGAAATATTGGGAAGTGAACTACCATCATGTACAATTGTAGGAACAGATACTTCATGTGGAGAAGATAATGGAGAAGCAACGGTAACTGGATCAAACGGAATTGCACCATACACATTTGCATGGAGCGATGGACAGACAGGAGAAACTGCAACAGGATTGGCAACTGGATCATATACAGTGAT
>ENA-ORXT01001226-ORXT01001226.1-marine-metagenome-genome-assembly--contig:-NODE-1226-length-35505-cov-53.741363_pt1 | contig 35505 bp, 30 predicted proteins | sample MGYA00237868_ERZ511482 | MGnify/ENA metagenome assembly ERZ511482 | reverse complement strand
CATCAGCCGATTCCTGACACTGGCACCGACGTGCATGCGCCGACTCGTCCAGTAGGTGACGGCAGCGCACGCCTGAGCGAACTACCCTCCCCGTCGCCTCTGGCAACTCGGTCGCTTGCGGCGTCCGGTCCAGCATCGCCTCACTTATCTCCGACTCGACGCTCATCCTGCCGGTCGCGAGTGCGTCGCTGCCCTCTCCTACCCGACTCCTGTAAAAAACAATAGCAGAGCACGGCGTCGCTCGGCAAACGGATGTTTGCGAGATGCCGTGTCCTGCTAGCATTGCGGCTCAGCAATTCCGCTGCTCATTCAAGGATGAATGCCATGTCGGACCCCACCCCACGCCATCGCGTGCTTAGCGGCCGCGAGCTCGAGTCGTACTTGCAGTTGCTGGTCAGCGAATCGATCCCTCTGAAAAGCAGGCCTTACTACGTCGCGCGTCTCAAGCAGTTTGTCGCGGCGGCCGGAGCCCGCGAGCCCGAGACTTTGCCGGAACAGGACATCGTCGAACTGTTGACGGCTTTCGGTCAGCGCGACGACCTTCAGGATTGGCAGTTCGGACAGATGGTCGACGCGGTTCGAATCTACCTGGTCCGCCTGATCGGCTCGCCGGGTGCGACGTCGATGGATTGGCAGTCGTTGCGCGACCTTTCCCGTGCTCCGGCGCCCGATTGCGGGCTGTCGGCGCGGGGATCGCGGCCGGAAGTGTTGCTCCGGGAGAGGGTCGAGAACGGGACTGGCGGTCTCTCCGATGTCCGGCGCGAGCATGAGGAGCTGATCGTGCGCGTCGTCACGGAGATTCGGGCGCGGGGTTACGCCTATCGGACGGAGCAGGTCTACGAGCAGTGGGTCTGCCGGTACCTCGTTCATTGCAAGGGGGTGTCGCCGGAAAAGATGGGCGCAGAGGCGGTCACGGGTTTTCTGAACGAGTTGGTGGTCTCCGGGAACGTCAGCGCGAGCACGCAGAATCAGGCCTTGAACGCCTTGGTATTTCTCTACCGGCGAGTTCTGCAGATGCCTTTGGGTCGGCTCGATGAATTCGCGCGCTCCAAGCGCAAGAAGGTCGTGCCGGTGGTGCTCTCCCGATCGGAGGTCAAGCGCGTGCTGGCGGAGCTGTCGGGTTGGCAGCTGCAGGTCGCCTCGCTGCTCTACGGCACCGGCATGCGCATGACGGAAGCGTTGACGCTGCGGGTCAAGGATGTCGATTTCGAATACGGTCGCATTCACGTCTGCCAGGCGAAGGGAAAGAAGGATCGATACGTTCCTCTGCCGAAGCAGCTCGTCGACGGATTGAAGACACGCATCGGCTCGGTGGGAGAGTTGCACGAGCAGGACCTCGCGGCGGGGTACGGCGAGGTTCTTCTGCCGGAGGCGCTGGCGAGAAAGTACCCGACCGCCGCTCGCGAACTGCGTTGGCAGTTCCTGTTCCCGTCTGGCCGTCTGTCGGTCGATCAGCGCTCGGGGGCGATCCGTCGTCATCACTTGCACGAGAGCGGATTGCAACGTGCCGTGAAGGAGGCTGCGCGGCGCAGCGGGATCGTCAAGCGGATCGGCTGCCACACCTTCCGGCACTGTTTCGCCACCCATCTGCTGGAGACGAACCACGACATCCGTACCGTTCAGGAGCTGCTCGGTCACGCTGACGTGTCGACGACCATGATCTACACCCATGTATTGAATCGCCCGGGAATCAGCGTCGCCAGCCCGCTCGATCTCTGACGACGGCGCGACTGCTCGATCGGGTCCCGTCGATCGACTCCTTGAACCACGCCGGCGCCTGTTCCTCGCCGGATTCGGTCGCTTCGCAGATGTCACGAAGCAAGCCTCTAGCGTGAATCGTCGAGCGTCGTCGGGTCGGTCTCGGACGGACGCGTCCTCAGCTCTTGTCGATGGCGGACACCGGCATGATCGAGCGCCGCGCGCCGTCGAACCCCATGAAGCCGAGGACCAGCTTGGAGGTGCAGTTGATGCCTGTCCGGGCGCGTGTCATCAGGTGATGCCTGTACGAGCGCGTCTCATGCCGATGAAAGCAGCTCTCGGAATCTTCGCGTCCGGGGGGGCGCCGTCGCCGGGCGCCGTACCCGGCTCCACGGCGGCCGGATCCGCCTTGCCACTTGCATTCGCAGCAGTGCCGGTCGGCGCGCCCGCGGAGCTACATCACCGGGGGGGCTGCCGGCGCCGGGACGCCACCGCTGCCGTCGCCGTCGCCGTCGCCGTCGCCGTCGTCGCCACCGTCCGGGACCGGTTGCCCGCCATCCGAAACGGTGGCTTCCTCCTCCCCGGTGTCGCCGTTGAATCGCCGCCGAAGAACGTCGCGTTGCTCCGGGGTCAACGATTCCAATACGTCGTGCGTGGTCCTCGGCGCTTGCATGGGAATCTCCTCTCGTTGCCCGCGTTCGACCGTCACGCGATCGGCTACCGCGAGCGCGCCACCGAGACGTGGCGCATCGGCCACCTCCGACGGCTGCTGTGCGGGATGGTTCGCTCAGCGCACGGCACTGCCGATGACCCGTCGTACATCGGCGTCGCGAACGCTCGGGGGGTCTCATGGCCGCGCCGAACGCGGAGGCTCGCGAAACGACCGCGGAGGCCGGGCGCGGCGAGCGGCGCGGCGACACGCGGCCTCGGGAGGACGACGCTGCTGCATTGCTCGCGATCGAGCGCCGTGCAGCGACGACGATGCTGGGCACGAACTGACGTCAGGATGCGGGCGAGGTCGCCTCGGCCGACCGGTCGATCGACTCGAACATCGACCGCACCCTGTCGAGGTTTCGGTCGACGAACTCGGCCGAGACGGCACTCGCGCCGAAATCGCGGGCGTTGCCCATGATCAGCGCCATCCACCAGAGATGGCGAATTACCACGAACGTGTCCACCAGCGCCAGATCGTTTTCGCCGATGTCGCGCGTCGCTCGATAGCCCTCGATGAAGGCCGACCACAGCGCCTGCTCGTTGTCGTCGCCGCGGATGCCCCACTTGAACGTGGCCCACTCGAACACGCGCAGACCGACGCCGCAGCAGTCGAAGTCGAAGTGCGTCATCGATCCCTCGTGCAGATGGACGTTGCAGCCGTGACAGTCGCCGTGGCAGAAGCCGACATCGAGCGTGTCCGTCGGCACGGCACTCACGGTGCGTCGGAGATCGCCCGCCGTCGCCTCGAGCATCGCCAGGCCCGCCGCGCCTTGTTCACAGAAGGGCACGATGATCTCGAGCGAGCGGTCCAGCAGGTGCGCCAGGTCGAGCGCCGGTCGAACGTGGCGCGTCTCGAAGCCTTCGGACCAACGATGGAGCTCGGCAACCGACGCGCCGAACAGTCGCCCCATCTCCACATCGTCGTAGTCCGGTTCCGCCCCCTCGGCATGCGTGGTCAGGATCGCGTACCGCGGCCCTTCGGGCGCGCTCAACTCGCTGACGTACTCACCGTCCCGCCGTTCGATCGGGCCGGCCACCTTGGCGCCTCGTCCCGCGAGGTGAAGCAGCGCGGCGACCTCGAAGTCGACCGCTTCGCGCGACCGCAGCCCGTGCCGGTAGACGCGCAGGGAGTAGCGCGCATTCGCGCACTGGACCTGGTAGGTGTCGTTCACCCCGCGCTCCCAGAACCGGCAACTCTCCGCGTCGTCCACGGCGTAGAGCGGCACGAGCCTCTCCAGCAGCTCGGTCTCGGACACCGTCGAGTAGCTCGCTCCGAGCTGCATCGCACTCCCCTGCGTTCTCTTCGCTGCACCGATCGATGTCGCCTTCACGAGCTACGGCAGCGACCTGCGAATACGACCCGCGAATACGGCATGCGAATAGGACCTGCGAAGACGACTTGCGAAAACGACTTGCGAAAACGACTTGCGAATAGAACTGCAGAAACGACGGACGATTGCGATCTACGAATACGACATGCCGAAGCAGGCGACGGAAGCGAACGGAACAGGCGGCGACGACCCCCGGTCAGGACCCTTCAAGCGCCTTCTCGAAGCACGTTTGCGCCTGCGCCTCTTCGTACCCGGCCTCCTCGTATATCTCGCGCGGGCAGGCCTCGAGCGTCGCGTTGTCTAGCACGGTCGGATCGATCTCCGGCGGAAGCGTCATCAGACACTGATCGATGGCGGACTCGGACAGGGTCAGGCACTCGCGGCCGTCGAATCCCATGCAACCGAGGAAGATCTCCGAGGTACAGATCACTCCGGCCTGTGCCCGGGTCATGTCCACGAGAGCGGCGCGCGGGATCATCGCGCCGAGCGTGTCGTCCGCGCCAGGCGTCGCGGACGTCTCGGGCCCGTCGGCCGTATTGCCGTCGTCGGGGGTAGCGACATTCGATTCGTCGGTCGGCGTCGCATCGGGTGCATCCGCGGCCCCGGGTGCGGACTCGGGTGCGGACTCGGGTGCGGACTCGGGTGCGGACTCGGGTGCGGACTCGGGTGCGGACTCGGGTGCAGATTCGGTTGCAGATTCGGTTGCAGATTCGGTTGCAGATTCGGTTGCAGATTCGGTTGCAGATTCGAGTGCAAGTTCGGGGGCGGATTCGGGTGCAGCCTCGACGGCAGATTCGGCTACAGACCCGCTTGCAGACTCGGTGTCGCCATGGGCCGCGAGCGACGTGCCTCCGATCGCCAGGGCAAGTGCGAGCGCCGTTAGCGCTCTGCCTGCCGGGACGAGCGAGCACCATCGTCCGTATCGTCGTGTACCGTCCATCTCGCTCTTTCCATCGATCGACGACAGCAAGTATAGGCATCCGTCGTCCACCGGGCGTGCCGTCTGTCCCTCCTGCCACCTACACCGACACACCGCTCTCCATGCCTTCTTCCGACCGCACCGCCGCCGAGCTCGCCCGTCGTCGGCACTGGCTGTTCGACATGGACGGCACGCTGACACGGGCCATGCACGATTTCGACGCGATGCGCGAGACGCTCGGCCTGCCGGCCGGGATGCCGATCCTCGAGGCCCTCGACGCGATGGAGGCCGGGGAGCGGCAGCGCAAGCGGGCGGCGCTCGATGCGCTGGAACTCGACATGGCGGCGGACGCCGACGTGCAGCCGGGGTGCATCGCCTTGCTCGACGCACTGGTGGCGCGGGGCGAGTCGCTCGCGATCGTGACGCGGAACGGGGCGGACATCGCGCGCGCGACGCTCGCCGCCTGTGGCCTCGAGCGGTTCTTCCCGGACGGCACCGTCATCAGCCGGGATGACGACTGCGCGCCGAAGCCGGACCCTGCCCCGGTGCGCCTCGCCCTCTCGCGCCTGTCCGCCGAAGCGGACGAGGCGGTCATGGTCGGAGACTACCTGTTCGACCTGCGCGCCGGCCGCGACGCCGGCACGCTGACCGTGCACCTCGATGTCGACGGCGCCTATCCCTGGCCGGAGGTCACCGACATCGGCGTGCGTTCGCTGGACGAGCTGCACGAACTGATCAAGCGCTAGCGCGGCGCCATGCGGTCGCGCGTCCCGTCGTCGCGCCTACCGTCGTCGCGCTCGCCGTCGTCGCGCGTCCCGTCGTCGCGCATGCCGTCGTCGCGTGGATCCTCGCTGCGCGTGTTGCCGTCGCGCGCGAGCCGCGCGAGCGGGTCCTGGCGCAGGTAATCCACCAGCGCCTCGTACACGGCCGGGTAGCCTTCGGCGACGTTCTCCGGCCACGTGAAGAAGGTCTCGACGATCACCGCGAAGAACTCGGCCTCGTCCTCCGCGCCGTAGTCGTCGAGGAAGGCGTCGTCGCCGGCCTCGACTCGCGCGACGTGATCGGCGTAGGCCGCGGTGAAGGCGTCCGTCCAGCGGCGGGCGGACGCGGCATTGCCGAGCGCCGGGAAGCCGTTGGTGCGTCCGTTCGCCGCGTCCAGCACGTGGGCGAACTCGTGCACGACCACGTTGGTGCCGTCGAGCGGCGCGGCGACGTCGTCCCAGGCGAGGATCACCGGCCCCGCCTCCCAGGCCTCGCCGACGAGCTCGGCCTCGCGCGCGTGTTCGACCCCGGCGTCGTCGGTCCAGGACTGATCGACCATGAAGCCCGCGGGATAGAGCAGCACGTTGCGCACGCGACGGTAGTCCTCGAGGCCGAGCTCGAGCACCGGCAGGCAGGCCTCGAGGGCGACCCGGGCACGCATGCCGTCCGCGAGCGCGAGCCCGCAGGCGGTGTCGAAGCGGCGGGTCTCGAGGAAAGTGTCGGCCAGGGCGCGCAGCCGCGATCGCTCGGCGTCATCGAGCGGGCGGAGCACCTCGCTCGCGGCGAACGCGGCTGCCCAGTGCACCTCCTCGACGGGCGACGGCGCCTGCCCGAGCCGTCGGCGCAGCCAGGCGCCGGCACTCACCGGCCGCGCGCGGGCTCGGCGCCGAGCACGGACATCTCCATGCGGTTCAGGCCGGCGCGGCTCATGCGCTGACCGGTATCGACCAGGGTACGCCCGCCGGGCGGGATCACGCGCCGGATGGTGCTCGTGCCCGGTCTCGCGCCGGGCTGCAGTCGCACCCGGATGCGCACGTTGGTGACCGCCCGGTTGGTCTGGTTGACGATCTCGAACGCCAGATTCCCGGTCGGCGTGAGGCCGCGGCGCACCTCGACCAGCCCCTGACCGCTGCCGGCCGGCGCCCTCGGGGTCGCGGTCGGTGCGGCCGGGGACAACTCGCCGAGCGCGGCCCGGGCACGCTCGCCGCCCGCACCTTGCGCCTGCGCCGCCATGGCGTACCAGCGCCGCGCCTCGGCGGTCTTGCCGCGGGCCGCGGCGATCGCGCCGAGCCCGGCCTGCGCATCGCTCGTCGGCATCAGCTTGACGCTGCGGGCGTAGTCCGCCCGGGCGGCGGTCACGTCGCGCGTGGCCTCGTTCACCTTGCCGCGCTGGAGGTAGTAGTAGAAAAAGCTGTCGTTCAACGCGATCGCCCGGTCGTAGTGGCGTTCGGCGGCGGTGTAGTCGCGCTCGTTCAGCGCGAGGTCGCCCAGGAAGGAGGCGAAGTGGCCCTCCCGCGGCTCGAGCCGGGCGGCCCGTTGCCCGAGCGCGCGCGCCTCGGCGAGCTTGCCGTCGCGGGCGAGTGCCTGGGCCCGGTCGAAGGCGTCGTAGGCGGGCTGCTTCTCGATCAGTCTCGCCATGGCCCGGCGGTAGCGGTCCCGGCCGGTCTCGCCGCCCGGCGGAAGACGCGACGCGGTCTCGATGTTCTTCGCGACGCGCTCGGGGGATGGCGGGTGGCTGGCGAACAGGCCGCTCAGCCAGTCGCTGCGCCGCCCTTCGGAGAGACGGACGAAGGTCTTCTGCAACTCGACCGCGCCGTTCGGGTCGTAGCCCGCGCGCGCCATGTACCTCATGCCGTAGTGGTCCGACTCCAGCTCTGCGCCGCGACCGTAGGTGCTGTTGACGATCTGCGCGCCGATGGTCGAGCCGAGCTGGGCGAGCTGGCCGTAGCCACGCTCCGAGCCGACGATGGTCGCGGTCATGACGGCGAGTTGCAGGCCGATGCCGCGCGTCTGGCCCTGCGCACCGTGGCGCGCGGCCGCGTGCACGATCTCGTGGCCGAGCACGGCGGCGAGCTGCGCCTCGTCCTCGAGCTCGACCAGCAGCCCGCGGTTGATGCTGATCTTCCCGCCCGGCAGCGCCCAGGCGTTCGGGGTCGAGTCGTTGATGACGTTGAATTCGTAGGGAAGCTTGCGGTCGCTCTGCGCCGCCAGCCGCTGGCCGACCCTTCGCACGTAGGCCTCCACCCCCGGGTCGACGACGTAGTCGCCGCCCTGCGCCTGGCGGAGCGGGGCGTACTGCTGGCTGCCGACGGCCAGTTCCCAGTCCTCGGAGACGAGCAGGAAGTCCTTGTCGCCCGTGACCGGGTTCTGCGCGCAGGCGACGATCGTCAGCGTGACCGCGACGAGAGCGGCAAGCGCCGGGGGCAGCGCGTACCGCCTACGCATGTTGATGGCCTCCCGGTCCGTGCACGTGCCCGTGCGCCTGCTCGCTCTCGGTGGCGGGCCGCACCTCGACGATCTGCACGTCGAAGGTCAGGTCGCGCCCGGCGAGCGGGTGGTTGGTGTCGACGTCGACGTTGAACTTGCCCGCCTTGAGCACGGTGGCGGGTCGCGAGCCGTGCTCGCCCGGGAGACGCAACAGCTGACCGGCCTTCACCGGCTTGCCCTTGATGCCGAGCTGCTTCAGCGGGACGCGGCGCACCCGCTCCGGATAGCGACGGCCGTAGGCCTGCTCTGCCGGTATCGTGACCGCGAAATCGGACCCGGCCGCCTTGTCGCGGAACGCGTCCTGCAAGGCCGCCAGGACGCCCTGCTCGCCGAACAGGAAGCGAACCGGTTCGCCGGCCTCCCTGGAGGACTCGATCCGGGACGCCTCCCCGTCGTACAGGTCGTAGTGGAACGCGACGACCGCTCCGGGACCACAGGTCTGGTCGGACACACGCTTCTCCGTCGTCAAGGACCGCGCGCCACACTTACCCGATCGCGGCGCCCAACCCGTTATAAGCTGGCTGGACGATGATACTCACAAGCCTCCCCACTCGCTCGGGCTCGGTCTCCGACTCGGTCTTCGGCTCGGTCTCCGGCTCGGTCTCGAGCTCGGTCTCGAGCGCGCTTTCTGACTCGATCTCTGACTCGATCTCCGGCTCAGTCTCACGCTCGGTCCCGGGCTCGCTCTCGGGCCGGGTCTCGAGATCGCGGTCCGCGCTTGCCCGGCGATCGGCCGCCCGAGCTGGCCGGCCTTTCGGTCGCTCGGGTCGCGCCCGCTGCCGCTCCGTGGTCGTCTTGCTGCTCCTGCCGCTCGCGCTCGGTGCCTGCACCAACAGCAAGCTGATCATCGGGCCGCTCTACAACCGCCTCGACGACCAGATGCGCAAGGAATTCGAGAAACTCGGGGACTTCGACGATCGTCAGACCGCGCTGTTCGAGGCGGCCGTCGGCACCGGTCACGTCTGGCACCGGCAGCAGGAACTGCCTGCCTACGCGGACCTGCTCGAGGAGATCGGCAGCGCCGTCGCGCGACCGGGTACCACGCCCGAGGACGTCGTTCGCTGGAGCGAGATCATCGAGCAGCACGCCACCGCGGCGCGCGAGTGCCATCCGGTGAACTTCTCCTTCGAGCTGATGAAGAGTCTCGACGACGACGAGATCGACTTCATCGAGCGGCGCTTCGCGCGCGAGCGCATCAAGAACCGCAAGAAGTACTTCGACCAGACGCCCGAGGAACGGGTCGAGGAGCGCACGAAGAACATCCGGAAGTGGGCCGGGCGCATCGGCGTCGACTTCACCGCCGAGCAGAACGCGATGCTGCGCTCCGCGTTCCGGCGGCAGACGAGCCTGCGGCAGGAGTACTACGCGCTGTCGGACACCTGGAACGAGCGGCTCTTCGAGCTCGCCCGCGAGCAGGACGCGCCCGACTACGACACGCTGATGGCGGCGCACCTCGCCGAGCTCTGGACGCTGCTCGAGAAGGGCCACCCCGAGGAGTGGGAGGCGAACCGCCGGCTGTGGCGTTCGGTCGGCCACCGCTTCATCACGAGCCTCACGAGCGAGCAGCGACGCACGCTGTCGCGCTGGCTCGCCAAGATGAGCGACACGGTCTACGCCATCTCGCGCGACGAGCCCTCCTTCGTCGTCGGCGACGACCCGTCCGTCGGGTGTCTGGTCGACAGCAGCGCGACGGGGCCGGCGAACGCGACGGCGCGCGAATCGGCGGGTTGAACGGACGAGCGACCGCCTCGCCACGACGCGACACGAGCGCGAGCTGGCTCGCGCTGGGCGGGCTCGCCTCGAGGACGGCACGCTCCAGTCGCTCGAGCGTGCCGGGCAGGTCGAGCGACTCCACGTTCCCGACTCCGACGACCAGCCGCTCGCAAGGCCGCTCGCGACGGCGATCACGGACGCACTCGCCGGGTCGCTCGTCGATGTCCGCCCAGTCGAAACGCTCGAGCGGAACCGCCCCGATGGCGGCGTGCTCGAGGCTCGCCTCGAGGGCGGCGCGCGGCACCGATCGGCCGATCGACAGCACCGCGCACAGACCGCCCCCGCCGACGAGCTCCAGCACGGGCGACGCCGCGACGCATTCGACCAGCACCGCCCGTCGCTGCGCGTAGACCGCTCGCGCGCGTTGCAGATGTCGCGAGACGATACCTGCTTCCAGCAGCTCCGCGACGCACGCCTGGACCAGCGTGCCGTGGCCGCCACCGAGCGCGCGAAGAACCTGTCGTGCCCGCGGCGCCTGCCCCTGCGGCAGCACCAGCCACGCGACGCGCGCCGCCGGAAACAGGCCCGGATCCGGCTCTCCCGGCGACAGCGCGCGCCGCCCCGCAGGGACGCTCCTGAATGCCTCCGCCCGTGCGGCAAGGGGCCAGTGGAGCCTGACCTCCGAAGGCGTCGGTCGTTCGACCGGCGCTTCGTGGACGACCACGGTGCCGCGCCGCCCGGCGCTCTCGACCAGCCCTTCGTCGGCAAGCTGCCCGTAGGCCGCGACCACCGTGTTGCGCGCGAGACCGAACCTGGTGGCCAGCCGCCGCGACGCCGGCAGCGCCTGGCCGCGCGGGACTTCGCCGCGCGTGATGGCCTCGTACAGCCCGAGGTAGAGCTGCCGCCCGAGCGGCAGCGGTCGATCGCGATCCGGCGCGATGCGCGTCAACCAGTCGGGCCCGGCCTCGTCGCCGGCGAGACCTTTGGTTCTCTCGGACATCACCTCGACGCCGCCTCGATCGGACACGTCGCCTTCGTCCATGACGGCTGGCCACACACCATCCCGACCGCGATCGCGCGTCTGGACGACAGCCTGTGGCTGCACGGCAGCCGCTCGAGCCGTCTCTACCAGGTGCTGGCCGCAGGCGAACCCGTCGCGGTCTCGGTCTGCCTGGTCGACGCCCTGGTCAAGGCGCGCTCGGCGTTCCACTGCTCGATGAACTACCGCAGCGCCGTGGTCTACGGCGGGGGCGTGCCGGTGGGCGGTGCCGCGAAGCGCGAGGTGCTCGACCGGTTCACCGAGAGCCTGATCCCGGGCTCCGCGGGCGACTATCGCGCGCACCTCGCCAGGGAGTTGAAGGCGACAGAGCTGATTCGCCTGCCGCTCGACGAGGCGTCCTGCAAGGTGCGGACGGGCGACCCGATCGACGACGACGACGATCTCGCGCTGTCCCACTGGGCCGGCATCATCCCGCTGACGACGGTGTCGGGCACGCCACGGGCCGCCGCGAACCTGCCCGCCGGGATCGACCTGCCACCCGGCCTCCGGCCGTGAACGGTCGGCCCGGACGATGCGGGCCCGCCTCCCCCGGAGAAGGCGCAGGGCCGGTCGGTTCGTTTCGGTCGTCGCGCCCTCGCCGCCGGCAGGCGCGCTATCGACCCTCGACGAACCGCGCGCTCCACGCATCGATGTCGCGGGCGATGGCGTCGCCGTGCAGGAGCTGCCCGGCAAGTGCCGTCGGCGTCTGCCCGGACGCGAGCCCGACCAGGGTGCCCAGCACGGCGCCGCGGTGGGCGTTCTCGCCGCCCAGGTTGGCGTTGACGAGCAGCGCCCGCCCGGGATCGGCGTGGTATCGGGCGGCGAGGTAGCAGACGTTCGGCCAGGCATCGTCGATGTAGCAGGCGAGCGAGTACGTCCGGCCGACCACGGCCGCGTCGCCGCCGCGTTGCGCGAGCAGCGGGGCGAGCCGCGCGCCGCGGGTCGCCGTGATGGCCTCGGCCAGGGCGGACACGATGTCCTCGGCGTCGGCGGCGTGCTCGGCCGTCCCCGAAACGGCCGTCCCCGCCTCGGCCGTCCCCGCCTCGGCCGTCCCCGAAACGGCCGTCCCCGCTCGGCTGGCGAGCTGCGCCATCAACGCGACGTAGGCATCGACCACCCGCAGCAGCGCGTCGTCCGGGTGGGTGAGGCGCACGTGCGCGCGGCACGTGGCCTGCACGGCGTCGAGCGGCGCGCTCGGCAGCAGCGCCAGCGCGAGCGGCGCGACGGTCACGAGCGCACCCATCGAGGGCGTGTCGTGTGTCACCGCGCCGCACTCGAGCGGGTCGCGGCCGGCGACGAGGTTCGCGAAGTAGCCGCGATGGCAGCTCTCGGCGTAGGCGTCCGGGTGCGCGGGCGGATCGGCCGTCATGAAGGCGATGTAGTCGGCTGTCCAGTCGCGCGACTCGTAGTCCCCGCGAGCGGTGAGAAACGTCGTCAGACGCCGCGCCCACCACGCGTTCAGCGTGTTCTCGCCGGCCGGCAGTCCGTGGTGATAGTGACCGTTCGGCTGCCCCCACCGGTGACGCTTGCCCTTGAGGATCACGTCGCCGACGATCTCCGGGCCGCCGTCGGCCGACTGGGCGCCGCGACCGCCGCGCGACGTGGAATGCAGCGCCATGATCGAGCTCGGATGACGCTCGGGTGCGGCTTCCATCTGCCGGATGCCGTGCGGTGGAAACGCCTTGATGATGTCGCCGGGGTTGTAGTACCAGTGCACGGGCATGGCCAGCGCATCGCCCACGAACAGGTTCGTCAGGGCGGCTCGCGCGCGCGTGGCGTAGGCGTCGGTCGGTGTGATCATGATCCGATGATGTGAAAGGAATGCGTGTACACGTTGCGCGTCAGCCGCGCATCGCGCTGCCGTTCGCATCGAACAACGGCGCACGCTGCAGCCGGGCGGTCAGGCGCTCGCCGAGCAGCTCGACTTCCCAGCCCGCTTTCGCGTCCGCGATGCCGGCCGGCACGTAGCCCATCGCGACCGAGCGCTCGGAGGCGTGCGCATAGCCGCCGGAGGTCACCCAGCCTCGTACCTCGCCCTCGTGGAAGATCGGTTCGTCGCCGATGACGTCGGCGTCGGTCGCGGCGACGGTGAAGGTGCGGAGCCTGAGCGGTCCGCCTCCGGCGTCGCGCAGGGCGCGGGCGCCGGCCTTGCCGATGAAGTCGGCGGCCTTGTCGAGCGCGACGAAGCGGTCGAGCCCGCACTCCTCCGGTCCGTAGACGGGGCGGTACTCGCGTGCCCAGCTGCCGAACCCCTTCTCGAGGCGAAGCGCATTCAGCGCACGCGAGCCGAACAGCGACACCCCGAACGTCTCGCCGGCCCTCATCAGGGTCTCGAACACGTGGCGCTGCACGTCGGGCGTCATCCACAGCTCGTAGCCCAGATCCCCGGTGTAGCTGACTCGCCCCACCAGCGCCCGTGCCATGCCGATGTCGAGGGTGCGGATGTCCATGAAGCGAAACGCCTCGGCCGAGACGTCGCTCGTCGTGACGCTCGCGAGCAGCTCGCGGGCGCGCGGACCGGCGATCGCGAGCCCGACGAGACCGGCACCGTGGCTCTCGATCGTCACCGAGCCGTCCGTCGGCAGGTGCTGGTCGAACCAGCGCAGGTGGTAGTCCTCCGCGATGCCGGCGCCCGCGATGAACCACTCGTCGGGCGCGCCGTCCCGGCCGAGATTCGCGAGGGTGAAGTCGCCGATCACGCGCCCGTCCTCCTTGAGCATCGGCGCGAGCACCATGCGGCCGGTGGCGGGCAGGCGACAGGCGAGCAGGCCGTCGAGCCAGACCGCGGCCCCCGGGCCACGGATGCGGTAGGTGGCGAAGCCCGAGGTCTCCATCAGGCCGACGCCCGCGCGCACGGCGCGCGCTTCACGCCCGACGTGCTCGAAGTCGCTGGAGCGTCGCCACGCGAAGGCGTCGCTGACGCCGTCGGGGGCGAACCACAGGGGCACCTCGAGTCCGTGCGAGGCGCCGAACTGCGCGCCGAGCGCACGCAGGCGATCGTGGATCGGCGTCGTGCGAAGCGGACGAGCGGCCGGCAGCTCTTCGTTCGGGAAGCGGATGGAAAAGCGGCGCGAGTAGTTCTCGCGCACCTTCGCGTTCGTGTACGCGAGCGTGGCGAAGTCCCCGAAGCGCGAGACATCCATGGCGAACACGTCGAAGCCCGGGTCGCCCTCGACCATCCAGTTGGCGAGCGCGAGCCCGACGCCGCCACCCTGGCTGAACCCGGCCATCACGGCGCAGGCCGACCAGAAGCCGGGCAGCCCGCGCACGGGACCGACCAGCGGATTGCCGTCCGGGGCGAAGGTGAACGGTCCGTTGACGACCTTCCGGATGCCGGCCTCGTTGAAGGCGGGGAAGTGGCTGAACCCGACCTCGAGTTCGCGCGTGATGCGATCCAGATCGGGCGTGAGCAGATCCTGGCCGAAGTCCCAGGGCGTCACCGTCGGGGACCACGGCCGGCAGTCGCGCTCGTAGGTGCCCATCAGCATGCCGCCCCGCTCCTGACGAAGGTACAGCTCGCCGTCGAAGTCGACCGCGTGCAGCATCTCCTTGCCCGTGCGGGCGTTGAAGGCCGCCACCTCGGGCATGTCGTCGGTGAGGAGGTACATGTGCTCCATCGCGAGCACGGGCAGTTCGAGCCCGACCATGCGCCCGACCTCCCGTGCCCAGAGCCCGCCGGCGTTGACGACATGCTCGGCCACGAGCGTGCCGCCCTCGGTGACGACGTCCCATTGCCCGTCGCTGCGCCGCAGGAGATCGACCACCAGTGTGTGCAGTTCGATCGTCGCGCCGTTCTGCTTCGCCGCCTTCGCGTAGGCGTGCGTGGTGCCGTAGGGGTCGAGGTGCCCTTCCACCTCGTCGTACAGGGCACCGACGAACCGATCGGGATCGAGCAGCGGCATCAGCTCGTGGGCCTCGGCCGGCGAGATGATCTCGGCGTCGAGTCCCATGTACCGCCCCTTCGCGCGGATCGACTTCAGCCAGTCGAAGCGCTCGGGCGTGGCCGCGAGCATCACGCCACCGGTCATGTGCAGGCCGATGTCCTGGCCGGACGCCGCCTCGATCTCCTTGTAGAGCTCGACCGTGTACTTCTGCAGCCTGGCGACGTTCGGGTCGCCGTTGATCGTGTGCATGCCGCCCGCGGCGTGCCAGGTGGAACCCGCCGTCAACTCGGCCCGCTCGAGCAGCACGACGTCCGTCCAGCCGAGCTTGGTCAGGTGATAGAGCACCGAGCAACCGACGACACCGCCGCCGATGACCGCGACCTTCGCATGCGACTTCACGACGCCGCACGACCGGCGAGCAGCTTGCCGGAGACCCAGACATGGAAGCGGTGTGTCGAGGCGTCCATCGCCGGCGAGAAGCGTCCGCCATCGAACATCGGCCCGTGCCGACCGCGCTGCATGCCTTCGACCACGTCGATGTCCTCCGAGAAGACGGTGTGCCACAGGGTCGCGTTCGTCGCGCGCATCGCCGCGAGCGCCGGGTCCGCGGCCGCCTGCTCCGTGTAGTAGAGCTCGACGCGCTCGAGCGTGCGCCCGACCCCCTGCGGCGCGAGCACGATCGCGAAGCTGTGGTCGCGGTGAACGCCGAGCAGCACGTTCGGGTACAGCGCGACGTACTCTGCCCCCTCGTCCCACTGCGCCGACAGGCCGTCGTGTTCGGGGAAGGCCACGCCCTGCTCGTCGCGCAGCCGCCGGTAGACGCGCGTGCCCTGCCCCGAGAAGCTCGCGGTCGCCTCGTCGATCACGTCGTAGTGATCCTGCAGTCGCGAGTAGCTGTTGAGCCCGGGGTGGATCCACGGCAGGTGGTAGCTCTCGCAGTAGTTCTCCACGGCGAGCTTCCAGTTCGTCGCGACATCCAGCGTGAAGGACGAGTGCTCGCCGCCATGACGGATGGGCTGCTCGAACTCGGCCCAGCGCGCGAGCAGCGAGGCATTGGCTTCCTCGAACGGCGCCGCGTTCCCCGAGACGTCGACGAACACGACGTCACGCCAGACGTGCGAGCGCACGCGAAACAGGCCGAGCTCCTCCGTTCGGATCGCCGCGTGCTTGTCGCAGCCGGCGCCACCGACGTGCGGGGTCGCCACGAGCGCCCCGTCGAGCGCATAGCACCAGCTGTGATAGGGGCAGCGAATGACCTTGCGGATCGACGTCGGCGCCTCGACGAGGATCATCCCCCGGTGTCGACAGGTGTTCTGGAACACCGAGACGTCGCCGTCGGCATCGCGCACCAGCAGGAGCGGCATGCCGAGGAAGTCGATCGGATGCACGTCGCCGGGCGCCGGCACATCCTTGCCGAAGCCGATACCCGACCAGCTGGCGAAGAGGACGGATCGGCGTTCCTCGTCGAAGGCCGTCTCCGAGGTGTAGCAGGCATTGGGAAGACCCCTGCCGAAGGCCGGGTCGAGCTGGTTGGCGGCGTCGAGTTCGGTGCGGTGAGCGACAGACATGGCGAGGGACTCTCCGGCGGCGGACGATTCCCGGAGTATCGAGCACGCCCCCCGCGCACTCAATGGCCGGCGCGGCTATGTCGCGACACCCGGCGGTCCTGACGCGTCGTCCCCCGCCCGCGAGCGGACCGAGTGGCGCCGGCGGCGCGGTCAGGCGCGGCGCGCCGCCGGCACCCGGTCGTGATCCGCCGCACGGTGCTGCTCGAAGGCGGCATCCATCGAGTCGCGGTCGTGCAGCGCCCGGAGCCGGGCGAACAGCCCGTTCGCCTCGGGATAGGTGCGCCGCAGGTAGGCGAGCCACTGCTTGGTGCGGTTGCCGACGTGGCGCGGGCTGCCGGTATCGGAGGCATGGAACTGCGCCTGCACTGTGTCGACGATCGCCGTCCAGTCCATCGGGGCGGCGGCGAGCGCGTTCGCTCGGATGCGGGCGGCAAGATCGGGGGCGGCCAGCGCGGCGCGCCCGAGCATCACGTGGCGGCAGCCGCTCGCGCGGCGGGCGGCGAGGCTGTCGGCGACGGTCCAGATCTCGCCGTTGATGGTGGTCGTCGCGTCGCCGTCCGCCACGATCGGCGCGACCCGGCGCCAGTACGCCGGCGGACGGTAGCCGTCGAACTTGGTGCGCGCGTGCACGGCAAGCTCGTCCGCGCCGGCCGCGCGGATGCCGGCGGCGATCTCGGGCAACGCCGCCGCGTCGTCGTAGCCGAGCCGTATCTTGACGGTGACCGGCACCGTCGCCGACACGGCATCGCGGACCGCTCGGACGATGTCCGCCACGCGGGACGGTTCGCGCAGGAGCACCGACCCGCCCTCGCTCCGGTTGACGGTCTTCGCCGGGCAGCCGAAGTTCAGGTCGATGCCGGGCGCGCCGAGAGCCGCTGCCCGGCAGGCGTTGGCCGCGAGCGCGGTCGGGTCACTGCCGAGCAACTGCACGTAGACGGGCGTGCCCGACGGCGTGCAACCGCCGTCGTGGAGCTCCGGGCAGAGGCGGAGGAAGACGCGCTCGGGCAGACGCGATCCGGAGACGCGCACGAACTCGGTCACGCACCGGTCATAGCCGCCGAGCGACGTCAGGCGCGCGCGCATCGGCGCGTCGATGACGCCCTGCATCGGCGCGAGCACGATGCGGAACCGCGGGGAGGGGTCGGGGAGGTTCACGGGTGCATGGTAGCCCGCTCGTCTGGTGCCGGCGGCAGCGCCCGCCTACACTGCGCGGCATGTCGAACATCGGTCATGTCGCCTCCCTGCCCGTCCTTCGTGTCGAACGCGATCGCGTCGTGCTCGACGGCGGCGAGGACGGCGAGATCGCCCTCTCTCGCGACGAGTTGCCGTACGACGCGGCCGGTGCCGTCGAGGGCGAGACGCTGGACGTCTTCGTCTTGACCGACCACGACGCCGCCCCGATCGCGACCACCCGTCGACCGCTCGTCACGCTCGGGCACTGCGCGTCCCTGCCGGTCGTTGCGCTCTCGGGCGGCGGCGCCTTTCTGGACTGGGGCCTGTCGAAGAACCTGCTGCTGCCCTACGCGGAGCAGCGTCGCCCGCTCGAGGTCGGGCAGCACGAGTGCGTGCAGGTCTATCTCGACAACAGCGGGCGGCTCGCCGCGAGCGCGCGGCTCGATCACCGGCTTGCCGGGACGCCGGCAGGCTACGTCGCCTGGCAGGCGGTCGATCTGCTCGTCTGTCAGCGCACCGACCTCGGCTTCAAGGCGGTCGTGGACGATCGCGCCATCGGGCTCTTGTACCGGGACGAGATCTTCAGGGACGACGTGCAGGTCGGGCTGCGCCTGCCCGGTTTCGTCAAGCGGCTGCGCGCCGACGGCCTGATCGATCTCGCGCTGCAGCCGCAGCCGTCCGACGTGCGCGACGCCCTTGCCGAACGCATCCTCATCGCCCTCGCGGAGCGCGGCGGCACGCTCGAACTGACCGACCGGAGCTCGCCCGAGGCGATCCGCGAGGCCTTCGGCGTCAGCAAGAAGAACTACAAGCGGGCATTGGCGGCACTCTACAAGGCGCGGCGGGTGACGCTCGAGCCCGAGCGCGTCGTGCTGGTGAAGGCGTGAGCATCCAGTGGTTTCCCGGCCACATGCACAAGGCCGGCAAGGAGATGGACGCGGCCTTGCCGGAGGTCGACGTGGTCGTCGAGGTGCTCGATGCGCGGCTGCCGTGGAGCAGCTCGAACCCCGCGCTCGACACGCGCGTCGAGGGCAAGCCGCGGCTCCGCCTGATGACGAGGAGTGACCTGGCCGACCCGGCGCTGACCGGCGTCTGGCAGGACGCGCTGACCACCGGCACCGATGCGGCGCTCGCGATCCGCACCGACGAACCCGCCACCATCCGCGAGATCCCGGAGCGCCTGCGCGCGCTGGTGCCGGACGATCGCGGCACCTCGCGGGTCAAGCCGCGCACGGCGATGATCGTCGGCATCCCGAACGTGGGCAAGTCGACGCTGATCAACCGCCTCGCCGGTCGCACCATCGCGAAGACCGGCAACGAGCCGGCTGTGACCAGGCGCCAGCAGAGCGTGCCGCTCGGCGAGGGCTGGCGGCTGCGCGACACGCCGGGGGTGCTGTGGCCGAAGGTCGAGAACCCGGCCAGCGGCTACCGCCTCGCCGCCAGCGGCGCGATCCGCGACACGGCGATGGACAGCGGCGAGGTGGCGGCCTGGTTGCTCGAGTACCTGATGGTCGCCTACCCGTCCTTGCTGGCGGTCCGCTATGGCGAGGGCCTGCCGGACGCGGACGGCGTCGCGACCCTGGAAGCGATCGGCCTCGCGCGCGGCTGCCTGGGCGGCGGTCGCCTGGTCGACTTCGATCGCGCGGGCCGGCTCGTGCTGCAGGAGTTCCGGAGCGGCACGATGGGCCGGATCACGCTCGAGACGCCGGCCATGCGCGACGTCGAACAGCGCGAGACCGAGGCGCGCCGTGCCGCGCTGGAGGCCAGGCGCGCCGAACGCCGTGAGGCGCGCAGGAAGAAGCGGAGGAAGCGCGCATGAGCGAGCGTCTGCCTCGCGCCGTGCCGCTGCTCGCGCTGTGCAATGCGTGGATGTACGTCGGCTCCACGCTGCTGATCACGGTCTCGGCGCTGATCGGGTTCGAGCTCGCACCGGACAAGCGCCTGGCCACGCTGCCACTCGCCCTGCAGTTCCTGTCGATCATGCTGTCCGGCGTGCCCGCGTCCCTCTTCATGGGTCGCTTCGGGCGAAAGACGGGCTTCCTGCTCGCGGGCGTCATCGGTGTCGTCGGTGCGGTGATCGCGCTGTTCTCGATCGTGAACGGCGGGTTCTGGGGCTACTGCGCCGCGACGGTCTGCTTCGGCACGTTCACCGCCTTCGGCAACCACTACCGCTTCACCGCGGCCGAGGTCGTCGGCCCGGCGCTGCGCAGTCGCGCCATCGCTGCCGTGATGGCGGGCGGGGTGATCGCCGCCTTCATCGGGCCGAACCTCGCGAACTGGAGCGGCGGGATGTTCGCCGCGCATGAGTTCGCCGGACCGTTCGCGGTGCTGATCGGGGTGTATCTCGTGTCGATGGCGACGATCGCCTTCGCGGACCTGCCGCCGCCGGTGCCGCGGGTGGCGGGTGCGCCGGGCGGACGGGCCTTGTCGGAAGTCGCCCTGCAACCCCGCTTCGTGGTCGCCGTCGTCTGCCAGATGCTCGGCTACGGCGCGATGAACCTCGTCATGACCTCGACGCCGCTCGCCATGCTCGCCCGGGGTGCGACCCTCGGCGACACCGCCTTCGTCATCCAGTGGCACGTGGTCGCGATGTTCGCCCCTTCCTTCGTCACCGGCCACCTGATCACGCGCGTCGGCATCGGCCCGGTGCTCGGCGCGGGTGCGGCACTCGGCTTCGCCTGCGTCGCGATCAACCTGACCGGCCAGAGCATCGCGCACTTCACGCTGGCCCTGATGCTGCTCGGGGTCAGCTGGAACTTCCTCTACGTGGGCGGCACGACGCTGCTCACCGACACCTACGCAACGGCCGAGAAGGCACGCGCGCAGGCGCTGAACGACTTTCTCGTGTTCAGCACCGTGACCCTGACGGCCCTCTCCGCCGGCGGAATCCATCATGTGTTCGGCTGGCGGGTGGTCAATCTCGGCGTCTTGCCGATGCTCGGCGTGACGGCGCTGGCGATCCTGTGGCTGGTTCGACGTCCGCCCGAGTCGCCGTCGTCCGCGCTGTCGTCCGCGCCGTCGTCCGCGCCATCGTCCGCGCCATCGTCCGCGCCGTCGGATGCGCCGTCGGTGCCCGGCAGCCGCTGAGACACACGTCACACCCTGCGTTCCGCCGGCTCCAACGCCCGTTCCCCCTTGCCGATGGCATGATCGAATCCGGCACCACCGCCGGTGATCGAGTGAGTCCCCATGTCGTCCGGCCGCCTCCGGAATCTTGCCCATGCCTTGACGGCTGCGCTGCTGCTGAACCTGCTCGGCGCCTGCGGGACACCCGGTGCCTCCGATACCCGCACGGTGGACCGGCGCGCCTCGATCCAGCGCTGGAACGATTGCATGGAGCGCGAAGGCTCGGCCGCCGGCCTGTCCGCCGCGGGCCCGCGCGGCGAGGCGGCGTGCGAGGGTCATCGGCGTGACGTGCTGCGCGCCTTCCCGCCGCACATGGCGCCCCGACTCCGCGAGATGATGGAGGAACGGGACCGCAGCCGGATGCGGGCGCGGCTGGGGGCCAGGGCGAACGCGACGTCGCTCGATCCGGTGCTGCAGGGTCTCGTCGAACGGTTCTAGACGGCGCGGGACCGCGGCGGTTACGCGGGGTCCATCTCGGGGCACCTTTTGCAGCACGAGCGGTCCCTGTCCGCTCGGGAATCCACCGCCTCACGCAACCGTGGCATCATCCGGCGGCCAGGATTTCAGCACATTCGCCTACAGGAACCGTCCTTCGATGAAGATCTCCCTTCCGACCACGCTCGTGGCCGGTGCGCTCGCCGCCGCCCTCGCCCTTCCCGCTCTCGCCCAGGACCTCGCGGTCGAGTCCGACGACGACAAGGTCAGCTACGGCCTGGGCATGATGATCGGCGAGCGCGTTCTCGGCCAGTACGGCGACGTCGACTACGACCTGCTGATGGCCGGCATGAAGGCGCAGAAGGACGGCGAGGAGACGCTCATGACGATGGAGGACGCGCAGGCGGCCCTTCAGGCGCAGCAGGAAGCGGTCGCCGCCGAAGCCTCCGCCGATGCGGCGGCCGCGGGCGAGGTCTTTCTGGCCGAGAACGAGGCACGCGAGGAAGTGTCCGTCACCGACAGCGGCCTGCAGTACGAGGTACTGGAGGACGCCGACGGCGCGAAGCCCGGCCTCGAGGACACCGTCAGCGTGCACTACGTCGGCACGCTCATCGACGGCACCGAGTTCGACAGCTCGGTCGCGCGCGGCGAGCCCGCCTCCTTCCCGCTCAAGGGTGTGATTCCGGGCTGGACCGAAGGTCTGCAGCTGATGCCCGTCGGCAGCAAGTACCGCTTCGTGATCCCGTCCGAACTCGCCTACGGCGACCGTGGTGCCGGCCAGGCGATCGGCCCCGGCGAGACGCTCGTGTTCGAGGTCGAGCTGCTCGAGATCAAGGGCTGACCCACGCGCATCGGTCACTAGGCCGGCGGCCCGTCGACGACGGGCGCCGGCTGGTTCGAGCCGCGCGGGGTCCCGAGCCTGTCGGGTCGCCTGTCGGGTCGCCTCTCGCGCCCCTTCCCGGGATCCGTCGGCGGGTGACCGTCGCGTCGCGTGCCGCGCGTTCCCGACCTCAGCTTTCCGGCGCGTCGCGTCCCGCTTCCCGCCGATCCCCGCCCGTCGCCGACCGCTGTGTCGTCTGCCAGTCGTCCGCGAGCCACACCGGCGCCTCGTCCGCGGGCAGGTGCCGCCCCCTGATCAGATCGGCGGCACGTTCCGCCACCATCATCGTCGGCGCGTTCAGATTGCCGTTGGTGACGCTCGGGAAGATCGACGAATCCACGACCCGCAAGCCGCTCGTGCCGCGCACGCGGCACTCGGCGTCGAGCACCGCCATCGGGTCGTCGTCCGCGCCGAGCTTCACGCTGCAGGACGGGTGGTAGGCACTCTCGACGTTGGCGCGCACCCAGGCATCGATGGCCTCGTCCGACGCGATGTCCTCGCCCGGCTGGATTTCCTCGCCGCGGAACGGCGTGAGCGCCGCCTGCTGCAGCACCTCGCGCGTCAGGCGGATCGTGTCGCGCCAGTCCTGCCGATCCTGCGCGTCCGCGAGGTAGTTGAAGCGGATCGTCGGCGCCACGGTCGGCTCGCCCGAACGGATGCGCACGTGCCCGCGGCTGTGCGGCCGGTTCGGCCCGACGTGCACCTGGAAGCCATCGCCGTCGAAGGCGGCACGCCCGTCGTAGCGCATGGCGCCGGGCAGGAAGTGGTACTGGACGTTGGGCCACTTCAGCCCCGCCCGCGAGCGGATGAAGCCGCAGGACTCGAAGTGGTTGGTCGCGCCGAGACCCTCGCGCGTCAGCACCCAGCGCGCACCGATCAGGCCCTTCCGCCACCACGAGAGTTCGCGGTTCAGCGAGACCGGTTCGGTGCAGCGGTACTGGAAATAGACCTCGAGGTGATCCTGAAGGTTCTCGCCGACGCCGGGGGCGGCGACGCGAACGGGAACGCCGGCCGCATCGAGAACCTCGCGCGGGCCGACGCCCGAGCGTTGCAGGATCGACGGCGAGCCGATCGAGCCTGCGCAGAGGATGACCTCGCGCCGCGCCCGGACGTGCATGCGCCGGCCGGCCGCGAGGTAACTCACGCCGATGGCGCGCCTGCCGTCGAGACTCGGCGCGCCGTCCTCGTCGCCGAACAGCACCGCGTCGGCGAGGACGTGCGGGATGATCGTCAGGTTGTCGCGCTTGCGGGCCGGGTCCAGGTAGGCGCGCGCGGTCGAGGCACGCACGCCGTCGTCGACGTTCATGTGCATCTGGCCGAAGCCTTCCTGCTGGAAGCCGTTGTAGTCTGACGTGAACGGGTAGCCCGCCTCCACGCCTGCCCGGATGAAGGCGGCGTAGAGCGGGTTGAGCGACATGTCGTTGCCGGTGCCGACACCGACCGGACCACCCTCGCCGCGGTGGCGGTTCTCGCCGTGCCGCCAGTTCTCGAGACGCTTGAAGTAGGGCAGGCAGTTGGCGTGGTTCCAGCCGTCGGCACCCTGTCGCTCCCATTCGTCAATATCGCAGGCATGGCCCCGTACGAAGGCCATGCCGTTGATCGATGACGAGCCGCCGAGGACCTTGCCGCGCGGGCAGTCCATGCGCCGGTCGTCGAGATGCGGCTCCGGCTCGGACTCGAAGCCCCAGTTGAACGCGTTCATGTTCATCGGAATCGAGAGCGCGGTCGGCATCTTCACGAACAGGCTCTTGTCCGAGCCGCCCGCCTCGAGCAGCGCGACGCTGACCGCCGGATCCTCCGAGAGTCGGGCCGCGAGGATGCAGCCCGCCGAACCCGCGCCGACGATGACGTAGTCGTAGTCGCCCTCGACGACGTCCGCCCCGTTCATGGTGCCCGGCTTGTTTGGCTTGCCCGGCTTGCTCGGCTTGCTCGGCTTGCTCGGCTTGCTCGGCTTGCTCGGCTTGTTCGGCTTGTTCGGCTTGTTCGGCTTGTTCGGCTTGTTCGGCTTGCTCATTCGGCGCGCTCCGCCTCGCCGCTTGCCGCGGCTTCCCCGGCGGGGCCCACGGTCGAGGCCCGCTGCGCGTCGCGCACCGGCACGCGCGAGCCGGCCTCCACGACGTTCAGGTCCAGGTGGTTGCGCATGAACCGCTGCGAGGCGTCGGCCACGGGCTGGTAGTCCCAGGAGGTGAAGCGGCCTTCCCGCAGCGCCTCGTAGCAGACGATGCGGCGCTGTTGGTTCTCGCGCACGTCCTCGTCGAGCGCCTCGGTGTTCCAGCGAGCCTCGCGCATCCCGTCGAAGCGCGCGAGCGTCTCCGCCTGCGCGCTGTCACCGGCGAGATTCCGGCGCTCCGCCGGATCCTCCTCGAGATGGTAGAGCTGGACCGGGTCGGCCTCGCACCAGATGTACTTCCACGGCCCCTGACGCAGCATCAGCATCGTGCTGACCGACCCTTCGGCCATGTACTCGGCGGCCACCAGGCGATGCTCGTCCGGCCGACCCTCGGCCGCCGGCACCAGGCTTACACCGTCGAAGGGCAAGGCGACCGCCTCGGGCGGGACGCCCGCGAGTTCGAGCAGTGTCGGCACCACGTCGAGCGCGGACGCGGGCATCGTCACCCGTGCCGGCGCGAAGCGCCCCGGCGCGGCGATGGACAAGGGGATGCGCGCCGCTCCCTCGAAGAAGTTCATCTTGTACCAGAGCCCGCGCTCGCCGAGCATGTCGCCGTGGTCCGCGACGAACACCACCACCGTGTCGTCGGCGAAGCCGGTGTCGTCCAGCGTCTTCAACAACTCGCCGATCTTGTCGTCGAGGTAGCTGATGTTCGCGCAGTAGGCTCGACGAGCGGCGACGATATGCTCGTCCTCGACCACGAAGCGGCTCGCGTCGACCGCGTCGTGGAGACGTTTGGTGTGCGGGTCGCGCGCCTCGGGCGGCAGCGCGGGTGTCACCGGCCCCGGAATCTCGACCCCCTCGTAGCGCGCCCAGTGCTCGGGCCGGGCGGTGTAGGGATCGTGCGGATGGGTGAAGCTCGCCGTGAGGCAGAACGGACGCGGGTCTTGCCGACGGGCGAGTTGCAGGAGCTTCGCCCGCGCGTGGTAGACGACCTCGTCGTCGTACTCGAGCTGGTTCGAGGTGTGGGCGACACCGGCCTCGGTCACCGAGGAGAGGTTGTGATACCACCAGTCGATCCGCTCGAAGGGCACACGCCAGTCGGGCGTCCAGCCGAAGTCGGCCGGATAGATGTCGGTCGTCAGACGGTCCTCGAATCCGTGCAGCTGGTCGGCGCCGACGAAATGCATCTTGCCGGACAGCGCCGTGTACCAGCCGGCACGCCGCAGGTAGTGCGCGAAGGTGGGCAGGTTGGACGGGAACTCGGCGGCATTGTCGTACACGGTCGTGCCCGAGGGCAGGAGACCGGTCATGAAGGAGCCCCGCGCCGGCGTGCACAGCGGACTCGGCGAGTAGGCGTTGACGAACGCGACGCTGCGCTCGTGCAGGGCTCGCAGGTTCGGGACGTCGAGGAAGGGCGCCGGCCCGTCGTTCCACAGCGTCCCGGTGAGCTGATCGACCATCAGGATCAGGAAGTTCGGGCGCTCGTTCATCGGGGACTCCACGGGGCCGGCCACCACGGGTTCGTGGAGAGCAGCGCACGATAGCAGAGCGATGTGGGGCGGCCGTCAGCGATCCGTTGTCATCGGTCATCGGGTCTAGACTGGCCCGCCACCCGAGCTTCTCCCATGACGCGCGCCACGCACCCGATCCGCCCTGCGCACACGACCCGCCCATCGGGCGGACCGGATGCGTGTGCGGAACTGGTCCGGCTGGCCCGTCGCGAGGCCGTGCCGGGGATGGAGCCGCGCGCCTACCTTCGACGCCTGGGCCATGCCGGCGCGGGCATTCGCCCGGGGCTCCTCGGTCTCTACGATCTCGCGCGAGCGGGCGACAACCGACTGCCGGGCGGCGGCTTCCGACCGCCGCTCGACGACGGGACGCGCGGCCAGGCGCGTCACCTGCTCGGCATCGCCGCCTGTGTGGAGCGCTTCGGTGCACGGCCCACCTGGTGGGTGTCGGTCCACATACGGCGCGACCGGCCGACGTCCCCGGACGGACGCCTCACCGACATCGGCATCGCGTTCGCGTCCCGGCTACTGGGCGGCGAGCTCGCGATCGCCGACGCGCCCGCCTGGCTCGAGGCGAGCCTGTGCGCCGAGCCCGCGCCCCCGCCCGCGCCCCCGCCCGCGCCCGGGCTCGATGTCGAGGATGAGAACCCGTTCGCACGCCACGTCGCGCGACGGGATTAAGCCCTTCTACCCGTCCGGGATTCTCCCGTATCGTTCCTCTCGTCGCGCGCGCCGAGCCTGTTCGCCCGCACGCGGCGCCACCCGAAAACGGAGTTCATCGTCCATGTCCCGCCCCGCCCTTCTGCTCGCCGCCCCGCTGCTCGCGCTCGGTGCCTGTGCCTCCAAGCCGCCCGTCGTCGTCGACGAGTCCCCGCTGCTGCGCACGGCCGTCGTCGTCACCGAGGTCACCAACAACGGCCTGAAGGGACAGTTCGCCAGCGAGGGCACACGGACGGTACGCACCGTCCCGACGGCGCGGCGCACCGACGACCGCATGAAGTTCACCGGCAGCGTAATGAGCCGCGTCGGTGGCAAGCAGGACCGCAGCGCGATCGTGCGCCTGGAGGATCGGCTGCTGTGGTCGCTCGACAACAAGAAGAAGCGCTACTACGAGTGCCCGCTGGACGGGTGCGAGTCGTTCCTGACGACGTTCGGCGCCGATGCCTACGAGGGCGACGAGTTCGATGTCGACGAGGACCCCGAGATCGACGACAGCTGCGACGTTCGTGTCATCGAGAACGCCTTCGTCATGGACCGGACCGGCGAGACGCGCCAGATCAACGGCTTTCCGGCCGAGGAGTACGTCGCCTCGTGGACCTATTCGGCGAAGGACCGCGACGACAGGCTCGCCCGCCAGCAGATCGCCATGACGGTATGGACCACCCCCGAGACCGGCGAGATCGCCGAGGCCAGGGCAATGACCGACGCCTTCGACGCGGCGTACATCGACGCCGTCTCGGACACACCGCCGGGCGCGCTGGCGATGCTGGTGCCGGAGGCGGGCGCGAAGGTGCTCGTCGAGCAGCTGCTCGGTAGTCTGGACGAGGCGCAGCGCCGCGAGCTCGAGCGTCAGCTGGCGGCCCTCACCCCGATCGAGGGCGTCCCGGTCTCGCGGAAGATCCAGTGGGAAGGCAAGGACGAGACCTGCGCGGCGCCGCCGGCACCGGCGGAGGAGGAAGCCGGCCTCGACACCGGGAGTTTCCGCGGACTGCTGAAGTCGGTCGGCGAACAGATCGTCGATCAGGAGATCGACAAGAAGAAGGCGGAGAAGGCGCGCGAATTCGAACTCGCGCCGATCTTCTCCATGATCGAGGAAGTGAAGTCGATCTCGATCGAGGAGATGCGCGCGAGTCAGCTCACGGTGCCGCCGGACTACAAGCTGCAGAACCGCAACTGAGGCCGCTACTTCGTGCCGAAGATCCGATCCCCGGCGTCACCGAGTCCCGGCACGATGTAGCCGTGATCGTTCAGGTGGCTGTCGACCGCCGCGGTGACGACCGGGACGTCGGGGTGCGCCTCGTTGAAGGCCTTGATGCCCTCGGGTGCCGAGATCAGGCAGACGAAGCGCATGTCGCGCGCGCCGCCCTCCTTCAGACGATGGACGGCGGCGATCGCCGAGTTGGCGGTGGCGAGCATCGGATCGACGGCGACGATCAGGCGGTCCTTCATGTGGCTCGGGACCTTGTAGTAGTACTCGACCGCCTGCAGCGTCTCCGGGTCGCGGTACAGGCCGACGTGCCCGACCCGCGCGGAGGGGATCACGTCGAGCATGCCGTCCAGCATGCCGTTGCCCGCCCGCAGGATCGAGATGAAGGCGAGCTTCCGCCCCTTCAGCATCGGTGCCCGCATGGCTTGCACCGGCGTCGTGATGTCGCGCATCTCGAGCGGCAGGTCGCGCGTCACCTCGAAGCACAAAAGCCACGAGATCTCGCGAAGCAGCGCACGGAACGCGGAGGAGGACTGGCTCTCCTGACGCATCAGGGAGAGCTTGTGCTGCACCAGCGGGTGGTGGACGAGCGTCGCCTGGAGCCCGCGTTCCTCGAGGTCCTGTTCGGTCAGCATGGGGTGTCGGCGCCTCGCTAGTCGGGTAAAGGGATGATGAACGACGGACCGGGCCCGTGGCCCGCGCCGGCATCACGGATGCGGCCGGCCCGGCGGAGGTGAGCGGCTCCTGACGTCAGCTCGCGAGCTTCTTGTAACGCACACGCTTGGGTTGGGAGGCGGCGTCACCGAGACGCTCACGGCGGTCGGCCTCGTACTCGGTGTAGTTGCCGGCGAAGAAATTGATTTCGTCCGGCGCCTCGTAGGCGAGGATGTGCGTCGCCACGCGGTCTAGGAACCAGCGATCGTGCGAGATCACGATCGCGCAGCCGGCGAAGTCGAGCAGGGCTTCCTCGAGCGCGCGCAGCGTCTCGACGTCGAGATCGTTCGAGGGCTCGTCGAGGAGCAGGACGTTGGCGCCCTCCTTCAGCGTCATCGCCAGATGCAGCCGTCCGCGCTCGCCACCGGAGAGATCGCCGACGAACTTGCCCTGGTCCTGCCCCTTGAAGTTGAAGCGACCGACATACTGGCGCGCCGGCGTCTCGTGGTTGCCGATCCTGATGACGTCGCTGCCGCCCGAGACCACGTCGAACACGGTCTTGGTGCCGTCGAGATCGTCACGGCTCTGGTCGACGTAGGCGATCTGCACCGTCTCGCCGACGACGATCTCGCCGGCATCCGGCTGCTCGCGCCCGGTGATCATGCGAAACAGCGTGGACTTGCCCGCGCCGTTGCCGCCGATGACGCCGACGATCGCACCCTTGGGAATGCTGAACGAGAGGTCCTCGATCAGCACGCGATCGCCGTAGCGCTTGGAGACGTTCTCGAAGTCGATGACCTTGTCGCCGAGACGCGGCCCGGGCGGGATGTAGATCTCGTTGGTCTCGGCCCGCTTCTGAAATTCCTGCGACTGCATCTCCTCGTAGCGTTGCAGGCGCGCCTTCGATTTCGACTGTCGACCCTTCGCGCCCTGGCGCACCCACTCGAGCTCGGCCTTCATCGCCTTCGCGTGCGAGGACTCGGTCTTCGCCTCGCGCTCGAGCCGGTCGGACTTCTGGTCGAGCCAGCCGGAGTAGTTGCCCTCGTAGGGAATGCCGCGGCCGCGATCGAGCTCCAGGATCCAGCCCGCGACGTTGTCGAGGAAGTAACGATCGTGGGTGATGGCGACGACGGTACCGTCGAAGTCGTGCAGGAAGTGTTCGAGCCAGCCGACCGAGTCCGCGTCGAGGTGGTTGGTGGGCTCGTCGAGCAGCAGCATGTCGGGACGCGACAGCAGCAGGCGGCACAGCGCGACCCGACGCTTCTCCCCGCCCGACAGCACGCCGACGTTCTGGTCCCAGGGCGGGAGCCGGAGCGCGTCGGCCGCGATGTCCATCTGCACCTCGAGGTTGTGCGCGTCGGACGCCTCGATGACGGCCTCGAGCCTGGCCTGCTCGGCGGCGAGCGCATCGAAGTCCGCGTCGGGCTCGGCGTAGGCCGCGTAGACCTCGTCGAGCCTCGCCTGCGCGCCCTTGATCTCGGCGACGGCCTCCTCGACCACCTCGCGGACGGTCTTGTCCGGATCGACCTTCGGTTCCTGCTCCAGGTAGCCGATGTTGATGCCGGCCATGGGGTGCGCCTCGCCCTCGATCTCGGTGTCGAGCCCGGCCATGATCTTCAGCAACGTCGACTTTCCGGCGCCGTTCAGACCGAGCACACCGATCTTGGCGCCGGGGAAGAAGGAGAGCGAGATGTCCTTGAGGATCTCGCGCTTGGGCGGGACGATCTTGCCGACCCGGTTCATCGTGTAGACGTACTGCGCCATCGGGGCTCCCTGGGACGAGTGACAGCGGCGCGCGCGACGGGCGCGGCAGATGCGGCGCATTGTAGACGCCTTCGCGAGTGGCCACCGGCCAGTCCGCCCGGAGGCGAACGCTGCCGGGTACCGTCGGCGATCGAGACACTCCCCGCGGCTGATCGCGAGTGGCGACGTCGCGACGGGTGAGCGACCCTCGCGGACGCGAATTGGCATGACTCCGGCAGGCCTCCTAGACTGAACCCTGCGCCGTCCCGTCGGTCTCGACGGACACACCGACGAGCCGGTCGTCGTCCCGACGCCGGTGCCGATCCCGATACCCGACACCCCGCCCATGTTCGAGTCCTTCTTCCCCCGGCCGCGACAGTTCCTGTTGTCCACGATCGCCTGGTTCTTCGTGACGCTGGCCATCTGGTACGGCTTCGCCGAGGACCTCTGGCCGCAGTTCAGCCTCATGCAGACACCGTTCGAGCCGGTCGAGGGCGAGCGACCGCCGTTCCTGACGCCGCAGAAGATCTGGCTGTACCAGTTCATCGTGCTGGTCACCGTGCTGTTCTGCGCCGGCTGGTACTTCGTCGATCGGAGCCGCTGGTACGGCTGGGCGGTGGTCGGTTCGGGCGTGATCATGCTCGTCTCCTACTTCAACGTGCAGATCGGGGTCTGGTTCAACAACGTCTACGGCGACCTGTTCGATCTCGTGCAGCGCTCGCTGACGGAGCCCGGCAGCGTCACCGCCGGTCAGTTCTACGAGAAGATGGCGCTGCTCGGCATGGTGCTGGTCCCGAACATCCTGAGCCTCGTGCTGTTCAGCTTCTTCGTCCAGCACTACGTCTTTCGCTGGCGCACGGCGATGAACGACTACTACATGTCGCACTGGAATCAGCTGCGAGACGTCGAGGGCGCCTCGCAGCGGGTGCAGGAGGACACGATGCGTTTCGCCGGCATCATGGAAGGTCTCGGCGCTCGGTTCGTCACCTCGCTGATGACGCTCGTCGCCTTCCTGCCGCTGCTGTGGTCACTCTCCGATCAGATCACGGAGTTGCCGCTCATCGGTCAGATCGACGGCTCGCTCGTCTTCCTCGCGCTGATCTCGTCGATCTTCGGCACCGTGCTGCTCGCCGCCGTCGGCTGGCGCCTGCCGGGGCTCGAGTTCAACAACCAGAAGGTCGAGGCGGCCTACCGAAAGGAGCTGGTCTACGGCGAGGACAGCGCGGCGCGGGCGGCACCGCCCACGATCGGCGAGCTCTATCAGGCCGTCCGGAAGAACTACTACAAGCTGTACTTCAACTACCTCTACTTCAATATCTTTCGCTACGCCTATCTGCAGGGTGCGAGCCTCATCTCGCTGGTCGCCCTCATCCCGACCTTCGTGGCCGGTACCATCACGTTCGGCACCTACCAGCAGATCCGCATGGCGTTCAGCCAGGTCGAGGATTCCTTTCAGTTCCTGGCGAACTCCTGGACGACGATCGTCGAGCTGCTGTCGATCTACAAGCGCCTGAAGGCGTTCGAGTCGCGCATCGGTCACAAGGACCCGGAACCGGCCGAGCCCCTGCTGGAGCTCTAGACACGCATCGGCCCGCGGAGAGGCTCGGACGGTCTCGCCCGCAGGCCCCGAAGCCCCGACGCACGCGTCGGCGGTCAGTCGTCGGCGGTCAGTCGTCGACGCGGGAGCGTTCCACGGGCGCCAGCGTCTCGCGGTAGCGCGCGATCTTCTCGACGTAGCTGCGCGTGCCGGCGTGCATGCGCTCGATGGCGGCGTCGTCGAGGGTCTTCCGGACCTTGCCCGGCGAGCCGAGCACGAGGGAACCGTCCGGCACGTCCATGCCCTCGGTGACGAGCGCGTTCGCGCCGATCAGGCAGTTGCGTCCGATCGTCGCGCCGTTCAGCACGACGGCGTTGATGCCGATCAGACTGCCCTCGCCGATGGTGCAGCCGTGCAGCATCGCCTTGTGGCCGATGGTGACCTCGGCGCCGACATGCAGCGCGAAGCCCGGATCGACGTGCAGCACCGCGCCTTCCTGAACGTTGCTGCCCGCCCCGATGTGGATCGGTGCGTTGTCGGCGCGGATGACCGCGTTGAACCAGACGCTGACCGCGTCCTCGAGGGTGACATCGCCGATCACACAGGCACCGGGCGCGATGAAGCCGCTGGCCGTGACGCGCGGCGCGATGCCGTCGAGTGCGTAGAGCATGGAGTCGAGGTCCTCGGCGGGAAGCCGATCGGCCGGCGGGAGCGTCAGACTACCGGATGGCCCCGGTGCGCGAAACGGGCGGCGAAACGGGCCGCGACATGGGCGGCGAAACGGGCCGCGAAAGGCGCCGCGAAGACGCACGCCTGCACCCGAACGGGAACCGGCTCACAGACCGGGGTGGCCGATGCCGGTAAAGCGGCCCGCCCTCGCTACAGACTGGCCCACGCCGCCCGATAGCAACGGGGTAACGTGCAACTCCGGGCAGCCCCCTTCGATGAGCCAGACCGACACCCTCGCCCCCAGCGTCCTCGATGCGCCGATCGCCGGCCCGCGCCCGCAGACGTCGGCGCAGCAACGCCGCGCACTCAACGCGATCTGGGCGCCCTTCCTGCAGTTCAAGCTGCTGCTGTGGATGCTCGGCTCGACCGCGCTGGTCGCGGTCCTGCTCGGCAGCTTCCTCTACTTCGCCTTCAGCGACCTGATCGCGGTCGTCTCGGGTCAGCAGGAGGAGACGAGCTACTACGGCGAGATGATCGAGATCCAGCTCGTGCACGTGCTCCGCTACTGCGGCGCGCTGTTCGTGCTCTACGTGCTGCTGCTCGCCGCGGTCTGCGTGGCCTACACCCATCGCCTCATCGGCCCGCTGCGACCGTTCACCCGCCATGTCGAGCGGCTCGCGGCCGGCGAGTACGACAGCCGCGTTCGCCTCCGCAAGGGTGACCTCGAGATGTACGCCGAGTACGCCGAGCGCCTGAACGATCTCGCGGCCGACCTGGAAGCGAAGCGTCGCTCCGCTCAGGACGGGCTGTAGCTCGGGTTTCGCCCGGATTTCTGCAGCGCGAAGGCGGCAACCGCCAGCGCGAGTCCGATCGCGTCCGAGAGCAGTCCACCCTCGATCATGAACAGCGCGGCCCCGATCAGCGCGACGCGAATGATCCAGCCTGCCCGGCGCCCGACGAACCAGCCCTGCACGCCGGCCGACAGCAGGAACACGCCGATGATCGCCGTGACGCTCGCGCGCAGGATCTCGTACCAGGGTGCGTCCATCAGCAGCGCGCCGTTGTAGAAGAACATGAAGGGCACGACGAAGGCGGCGATGCCGATCTTGAACGAGGCGACCGAGGTCTCCATCGGATTCGCGCCCGAAATGCCCGCGGCGGCGTAGCTGGCGAGCGCGACGGGTGGCGTGATCGCCGACAGCACCGCGAAATAGAACACGAAGAAGTGCGCCGTCAGCGCCGGGATGCCCAGCTGCACGAGCCCCGGAGCCACGACCGACGCGGCGACCGCGTACGCTGCCGTCGTCGGCATGCCCATGCCGAGCAGGATCGAGATGCACATCGCGAAGAAGAGCGCGAGCAGCTGCGAGGTGTCGGCGATGCCGAGCAGCAGGCTCGAGAAGCGGGCCCCGACGCCGGTCAGCGAGATCACGCCGACGATGATGCCGGCGCAGGCGCAGACGGCGATGATCTGGATGGACATGACACCGGCGAGCTCGAAAGCCTTTGCGATCGAACGCGGGCCCATGCGGTTGGGCGTCAGCCAGGAGACCACGGCCGCGGCGACCGTCGCGAGGGTGCCGGCCCGTATGACCGAGTAACCGGCGAACAGCGCGTAGATCAGGATGATGATCGGTATGAAGAGGTAGATCTGCCGCACCAGCACGGCGAGCTTCGGCAACTCGTCCTCGCGCATGCCGCGCATGCCGAGCTTGGCCGCCTCGAAGTCGACCATGAAGAAGACCGAGACGAAGTAGAGCACCGCGGGAATGATGGCCGCGACGGCGATCTCGGTGTAGGGAATGCCGGTGATCTCGGCCATGATGAAGGCGCCCGCCCCCATGATCGGCGGCATGATCTGCCCACCCGTGGAGGCCGCGGCCTCGACCGCGCCGGCCGTCTTGCGGTGGTACCCCACGCGTTTCATCAGCGGGATCGTCAGCGAGCCGGTCGCGACGACGTTGCCGGCGGAGGTGCCGTTGATCATGCCCATGAGGCCCGAGGCGAAGATCGCGACCTTGGCCGGCCCGCCGCGCGTGCGCCCGGCGGCGGCGAAGGCGAAGTTGACGAAGTAGTCGCCCACCTTCGACGCCTGCAGGAACGCGGCGAAGATGATGAACAGGATGATGTAGGTCGAGGAGACCGCCGTGGTCGGACCGAGGATGCCGGCGTCGGTGTAGACCTGGGAGAAGAAGCGTGCCCAGCCGATGCGCGGCGAGTTCAGGAAGCCCGGCATCAGGTGCCCGACGAACACGTAGACGAGGAAGATGCCGGCGATGGCGACCAGCGCGAGCCCGGCCACGCGGCGCGTGAGCTCGAGGATCAGCGCGCTGCCGGCCAGTGCCGCGATGGAGATCCCGATCGGGGCGAACGGCGTCCCGGTGGAGTTGCGCATCAGCGTCCCGTACATCGTGACGAGGTAGATCGCGACGGCGAGCGCGCAGACGCCCAGCAGGATGTCGGGGAGGGAGAAGTGCGTGCGCGGCGTGCGATCGAGCCAGCCGAGAACGAGACCCCCGAACGTCGCGATGAGCAACGGTGTGCCGAAGGTGACGATCTCGGCACGCCGGAACTCGGGAGCGACACCGTTCCACATCTCGCCGCCGGCAATACGGAAGGCGAAGCTGATTGCCGCGGCACAGGCCACGAGGGCGACGATCAGGAGCAGCCCCGCGAGCCGATCCACGAGTACGCCCCGCCCCGCGGTCGGCTCGCTGAACCCGGCGCGTGAACCGTAGAACAGGAAGCCGAGGAACAGGGCCCCGGCAACGTGGACGATACGGAAGTTCCAGGTCTCGAGCGGGAAGCGTGGCAGGAACGGCACGTCGAGGCCGGTCATCGCCGAGAGCGAGAGACCGTTCAGCGCGGCCATGTGGTACGCCGCGTAGAGCGCCGCGAGCGACGCGATCACGGTGAACCTCCAGCCGCCGAACGCGCGACGATTCGCCTCCACCGGCTCCTCGTCGACGCCGGCGGCAATCACCGGCGTCGCCTCCTGCACCCCACTCCGATCGTTCATGCCGTTCCCTCTCGCACCGCCCTGAAACCGGGTGTGGCGCCGGCCGAAGTCCGGCAGGCGCACGCTCCGGCCATCGATGCCGAGAGCGCGGACGGCGGTGATTCACCCCGGACCGCTGCCCTCGGCATCACGCCGTCATCCGCCGTGGACCATCTCGTCCGGAATCTCGGCGCCGGCGTTCTCGCGGAACCACTTCGCCGCCCCGGGGTGCCACATCAGCACGTCGTTCTTGTCCCAGTTCTCCGGCACCGTGGATGCGGCGGCCTTGTGGATGTTGAGCATGCGCGGGTTGTCGGACATCACGACGTTCACCACCGACTCCACGAAGCTTTCCGGCAACTCGCAGTTGGCGATCGAGAAGTTCCACATCGACACCGAGCGGGCGTCCGCCTCGAGCGTCGTGTAGGTGTCGGCGGCGATGGCGAATTCGGCGACCGGGAAGGCCGCGAGGATCGTCGCCTGCTCCTCTTCGGTGAACTCGATGATGTTCACGTCGGTCTGTACCTCGAGCTGGCTGACGGCCGGCACCGGCACACCGGCGGCGAAGGCGATGACGTCGAGCAGTCCGTCCTGCAGCTGCCCGCCGAGGTCGCTCCAGCCACCGTT
>ENA-ORXT01001224-ORXT01001224.1-marine-metagenome-genome-assembly--contig:-NODE-1224-length-35516-cov-6.959734_pt1 | contig 35516 bp, 26 predicted proteins | sample MGYA00237868_ERZ511482 | MGnify/ENA metagenome assembly ERZ511482 | reverse complement strand
AGTACTGTACTTGTATGTGACGGTTATTTTGCTAAAAAGAAGTATGCAGATGCTGTTGTAGAACACACTAATCTTGAGTTAATTAGTAGACTTAGAGATGATGCAAATTTACAATATATATTTAAAGGCGAACAGAGCCAATCACGTGGTCGACCTAAAAAATATGATGGAAAGGTCGATGTCAAAAAAATAGACAAAAGGAGATTTACGAAGGAATTCAGTGATGAGGAAAAAACGATTTATACAGCGGAATTATATAGTGTTGGATTAAAACGGAATATAAAAGTAGCTTATGTAGAATTTAATGTAGGCAAAGGTAAAACTGTGATCAAATTATTTTTCAGCACAAACCTTGATAGAACAGGAGGAAAAATGCTCCGCTACTACAGAGCCAGATATCAGATGGAATTTATTTTTAGGGATGCTAAGCAATTTACAGGATTAGAACATTGTCAAGCAAGAAGTGAAAACAAATTATCATTTCACTTCAATGCCACATTAAGTGCCGTATCAATAGGGAAAGCTATTTTGAGATCAGGAGTTTCAAAGACAGAACCCATGACACTATCAATACAAAATATAAAAACAGAATTACACAATCGAAAAATGCTGAAATTAATATTTTCAATCTATGGTTTTGACCAAAGTTTGATAAAAATAAACACCAAATACTATGAGGTGCTTGATAATGGTAAAATTGCAGCATAATTTTTTACCGAACTATTGTTATTTAATTCCTCTAAACCAAAGCTCTCAACAAAAAGTCCATTTTCAATCCTAGTTAGCCTATCTCCTCTCATCGTTATCAAGTTATGGGGATGTAATTTATTTTGAATATTATCTGGTTTAGAAAGAAAAAATGGAATGCGAGCACCCGGTTCATCACGTAGCCGGAAAATTCCTTCCTCATATTTTTTGAAAAGTCCCGCAGAAGTACAGAAGTAAGTATTTTCTCCTAGCGTATTAATATTATAAACTGCTAACGGCGTTTCGCTATTTAAATAATACTTGAATACTAAATACTCTGCTCCATTTAAAGTTTGATAGAGTGTATCAACATTGAAGTAGCTATCCCCGTGCAGGCAATCCAAGTTTAAATCCTCTTTTATTAATAGATCATCTAAAAATACCTCTAAAACAATATTCTCTTCCTCTTCATAGATCCAAAGATGATTGTTGGAGTCGACTTTAAACTGCAATTCTTCTGGATTAGAAAATCTCTCTTTTATGTTTTGAAATAGAACAGTATATTCTGTTGAGGAGTCTGGAAATCCAATGCTTATCTTTTCTTCACCGATCAGTAGAGGAAGGTTGTTAATAGATTCAATTTGATTGGGCTCGAAAGTTGTTTCAATTTCTATCAAACTGTCCAAAGGGGAAAAGTAGTGTAGTAAAGAGCCAAATCGATCAACGGTATATATTTCCCCATTAATAATTTCAAAATCTAAAATTCTCTTTGTCGTTACTTGACTACAATTGTTTGAAACGCACACTATTAATTCTTTGGAATTTAGCCCAATTCCAATGTTTTCAATATATTCAAAACTTATGCTATCTTTTTTACCAGTTTGAAAATTAGTTGTTTCGTAATCTTCAAATTGAGCTAGTGGATGCCAACATAAATATTCACTGAATTTTTTAAATCGTATTTTATAATTTGTAGGATAATTATTTCTAAGTGTTTCGAAGATGGTTGGAATATCAGTGATTGAGTCACTTGATGAATTGAATATACTTAGGTCAACATAATTTTGTTCAGCAGAGCTAAAGGTGAAATTCACCTTTTCATTTTTATAAGTGATAAACTCTTCTGACCCATCTTCATTCAAAATTACGCTTAAAGGATTTATCGAACCTTGAAAAGACATAATTCTCTTGATTTCGTTATCCTGCTGTTTTAATACTGAATAGTCGGTAAGAAAATAAACGTTTCCAGATGACGTTTCAATATTTTTGATATCGAAAAGTTTGTGCTCAACGATCCCTATTTCGAGAAAATCAGCCTGAAAATAAGAGGTGTCAGAAGTTACGGTCTGACCTGTAAGAATACAAGCTGACATACACAACACAATGGCTGGATAAAATAAGGATTTAGTCATGAGGATCAATTCGTTGTGGATGAATTACCCTTAAGCTAAATAAAAATTTTAGGTTTCCCTACTGCTCTATAATATTTTTATTTAAGCAATTGTCCTTTGATATTTCTTAACGATATTTGCAAGTATTCTGCTTGAGTAAAGGGAGCTAATTCTTAAAATAATCTATCATTTAAGTATCTCTTGGTGATGCCTTTATCCTTGCTCATTTGCAATTTCTAAGATGTAAAATCCTGTATGCAAGAATGAAATCTTCTTTTCTTTTATCAGCTCGGTATACAGAAATAATTGTCTTGCAGAGGCATTAATATTCTTCATCAATAAGAAAGCCTCAAGCGGAGCCAAACATTCGTAGCCTCGAATAGGCAGAATCTATTTTCACCAATAGGCTAGGCTCCAGCGGAGCCAAACAATCGTAGCCCAGCACCTCAGTGCTGGGTTAAAAAATAGGAGGACCTAATTTGGCGGAATTTTTGACCAAAAATTGTGACAAATTAAAGCGTCTAAATACCTGCAAGATTTTCTTACAATCGATAGAATTCAGATTTATAATATGACTTTGAATAACCTTAAATAAAACTCTCTTGGTGTCAAATATTAAAAGAACATTTGGTTTTAAATTTTGCCTTTATCGCTAGAAATAAATGGTCTCCAGAGGAGCCAAATATTCATAGCCTCGAATAGGCAGAATCTATTTTCATCAATAAGCTAGGCTCCAGCGGAGCCAAACATTCGTAGCCTCGAATAGGCAGAATCTATTTTCATCAATAAGCTAGGCTCCAGAGGAGCCAAACATTCGTAGCCCAGCACCTCAGTGCTGGGTGAAAAAATAAGAGAACTCAATTTGGCGGAATTTTTGACCAAAAATTGTGACAAATGTATCAATGAATTAATTCTTTATCAATGAATGTATTCATCAATCTGCAACAGACTTCTGAAACTTACTTTTAACGGCAATCAGAAATAAAATAAACAAGCAGGGCAACCACAAATAAATCCACTCACTGATCAAAACCTCCACGCCCCAATCACTAAAAAAACGTTTAACACTCATCGGAGAAACCTTGATGAACCTCCATGGAAGAAACATACGCTCATCAGAAAATGGAGCAAATATAGCAACCCCTTTTCCACCGGTAGTCATGGCATCTAAAATGGGGTGAGAAATCGTGGCAGCTATATAAAGAATCGCATATTTAAATTGATGCTTTCTATGGAAAATGGAACTTATTAAAAAGCCAAAAAAGACTCCAAAAAAAATAGAATGCGTGATTCCTCTATGACCAAACATATGGCCATATGGAATTCCAAACTTAAAAGCAATGACATCTGCATCTGGTATAATTGAGCAAAATATGGCCAGAAAAGTTACCTTAACTGGAGCATCGGGAAGGCTCAATTTCTTTAATGTGTAAGACACAATTGCGTGTCCAAAGGCGGAGGCCATAACTTTTTTCTTTTATGCAATAAAACTAAATCAATTTATTGGCTATCTTCCTTTATGATTCATGATGTTTATCTCAAACCATTACTAGAAGAGGATATTCCGATGCTTTTGCAATGGATGGAACAAGAAGATATATTGCAATTTTTTGGAGACCCTCTTGTGTGGATTTCTGAAATAAGACAAAATTTAATCAACCCAGAATGGATTTTTCATTTTCTAGCCATAACAACTCGGCCTATAGGTTTCTGTCAATTCTACGATACAAAAAAAGCACCCCAGGGACTTTGGTCACATGAGGAAGAACCGACAGCTGGTATTGACTTTTTTCTTGCGGAAGAAGAATTTCGTGGACAAGGTTTAGGGAAGGCCATGTTACTGGAGTTACTTGATTTTATTCACAAAACCAATAATTACGAGTACGTCCTAGCAGATGTAGATGAGCACAACAATAGGGCGGAAGCCTTTTTATGCAGCATTGGTTTTAAGGATTATAAAAAAGGATTACTGCGCTTTCATTTAAAAGATTTAAAGCATGGAGTTTGATAATTGGATTATGAAAAATCATATTTACAGCTTTAATTGAACCATCTAAATCTAAGTCATTGGAAAGTCTAAAAAAACATCCCAATTTTTTTCTTATTGCAGGACCCTGTGCCATTGAAGGAGAAAAGATGGCCATGACCATCGCTGAGGAAATGAAACGCCTCACCGCAGAACTGAACATCCCTTATATTTTTAAAGGTTCTTATAAAAAGGCCAATCGAAGCAGCCTCTCAAGTTTCACTGGTATCGGTGATGAGAAAGCGCTTGGTATTCTTTCTAATGTCAAGCGTGAATTCCAATTAGAAACTACCACTGATATACATGCAGATCATGAGGCGGAGATGGCAGCAGCCCACGTCGATCTTTTGCAGATTCCTGCATTTCTTGCCAGACAAACAAGCCTACTCGTTGCAGCCGCTAAAACTGGAAAGGTTGTCAACATAAAAAAGGGGCAATTTATGAGTGCAGAAACCATGAAATTTGCCGCAGAAAAAGTAGTGCAGTCGGGCAACACAAATATTCTTTTGACGGAACGGGGAACAATGTTTGGCTATCAAGATTTAATCGTAGATTTTAGATCGATACCGGTGATGAAAAATTTGGGTTATCCGGTGGTCGTTGATTGCACCCATTCATTACAGCAGCCCAATCAATCTGTTGGAGTCACGGGAGGGAGACCTGAAATGATTGAGACCATTGCCAAGGCTGCCATTGCTACCGGTGCTGATGGACTATTCATTGAAACACACCCAGATCCGTCCTCCGCTAAATCAGATGGGAAGAATATGTTACCGCTTTCGCAAATGAAGGAACTCCTAGAAAAATTAATAAGAATAAGAGCAGCTGTTAGCTGAAGATGAAAAATAGAATTTGTGCAAACACTAATTTCAGAACCGTTGCAATCGGGAATACAAGCGTATATCCAATCATCGGTAATCTGCTTTTAGCTCTTACCATTGCAAAGTCCAAAATGGCTGGTTGATTGGAAACAAAACCAGTCAATACTGCAAATGGAATTTTAAATAATTTATATCCTATAGTCAAAGCAAATATAGCCGTCCCAAGACTTAAAATAGCGCCACCAAGAAATAGCTTTAGCCCGACCTCCAAACTAAAACTATCGATAAAGGAAGCACCTGATTTTAAACCGATGATTGCCAATACCAAGATTATCCCTATTTGCCGTAAGGTCACATTCGCACTATATGGTAGTATCCAAACAATAGGCCCAGTCCGATAAATAGCACCCAAGATCAATCCTACAATCAATGGACCTCCTGCAAAACCAAGCTTGAAACTAATATCACCTGGAAGCGTAAATGGTATCATTCCTAACAATAATCCCACAGCTATACCTAGACCAAAAGAAAATAAATTGACCTCACTTGATTTATAATAACTATCTCCAAAATAATCTGATAGGGCTTGAATGTCTGTTCGCCTAGCAACAAACCTCATCCGATCTCCTAACTCGAGGGTAGTGTGTGGTCTTGCTAGCATGTCCTCATCTCCTCTTCTAATTCTGGTAATTACAGTGTCATATTTTTGTTGAAGGTTTAATGAGGAAATGGTACGTCCTACCAAGTTTGGATTGGATACAAAAATTCGTCGGACCTCATATTCTTTTCGATCGTAGGAAATATTGAATTCCATTTGTTCGCCAATCTTATCAATCACCTTTGCTAGTTCCTCCTTGGTGCCAATAACCATGATCTGGTTTCCAAGCTTTAATTTAGTATCCCAATTAGGAAGACTGACCTCAAAGTTATTATTCATCAATCGACCAAAAACCACAGACCAGTTACCTTCCTTGTTTAAGTCTCGCAGTGTTTTATTTGTAATCTCCTTATTGGTAATTCTAATCGTGACATTGAGTAAATCCTCTTTGGTCGGATATTTATTTCTTAGAGATTTGTTTTCTTTTTCATAATTTATCTTCAACACCTTCTCCATGATTATAATACCCATCATTCCACCAATCACTCCCATTGGATAAGTAAATGAATAGGCAATTACACTCATCTCTGTCATGTTGGTAATATCTACTCCCTTATAATTCTGATTTATTAAATCTATAACACCTGCAAGCGCCGGTGTATTGGTTGTACTACCGGCATAAATACCAACAAGCTCGGATGCAGGGAAACCAAATAGTACAGCTATTAATACAGCCAACCCTGCGGTCGTCAATAGCATGATTAAAACGAAGCTAATATCTCGAACTCCGTTCTTTTTAATGGATTTAAAGAAGGCGGCGCCTGAACTCAAGCCAATAGAGTACACAAAAAATACCAGGCCTAATTCAAATAGAATATCTGGTGCCACAAAGTCTTTACAGAATGCACCGAAAAATAAACCAACGAAAAGTACTGCTGATACCCCTAGGCTGTTCCCTTTGAATTTCAATGATCCAATAAAATAGCCTATAGCAGCAACGCTGAATAGCAGTAGTAACGGATTTGATGTTAATAAACTTTGCATCTAAAAAAGAGAATATATGCAAAGTTATACTAATATTTACAAGCACGATTCATATCCCGTATTAAGTGAGTGTTAAAACAGAAATATTAGAACTTAGAATTCCTTTTGATAAAATTGAAGATGAAAATTTTATCAGGAATTTACTTTCGCAGAAAGCGGATATTTCTATCAATGAGCTTCATTACAAAATTTTAAAACGCTCAATTGATGCTAGACAAAAGATTCCTTATTTTCAATTAAGAGTGGAAATTTCCGATCGTGCTTTTGAAAAATTTAATTATCAGAAGCTGATTGATGAAATTCCAGAAGTTGATGGCAAAAGTCAGGTTATTATTATAGGAGCAGGTCCCGCTGGATATTTCGCAGCCCTTGAATGTCTCAGATTGGGATTGACACCGATCATATTGGAGAGAGGAAAAGATGTTCGCGCGAGACGTCGAGACTTGAAAGCCATTCAACAAGACCATAAGGTTAACCCACATAGCAATTATTGTTTTGGAGAAGGAGGTGCAGGGACTTATTCCGATGGGAAGCTATATACTCGTTCTCACAAAAGAGGTAAGATTCAAGACGTGCTTTCTCTTCTAGTTGCTCATGGAGCTGCGGAAGATATTATGATTGAAGCACATCCTCACATTGGTTCTAATAAATTACCTGGCATTGTTTCCAACATTCGCGAAACGATAGAAGCCAGAGGAGGAAAAGTCATCTTTGATAGTTTTGTTGTTGATCTTGTGATTGAACAGTCTACCGTAAAAGCTGTAATTGATGCTGAAGGAAAGAAATATACCGGGGATGCTTTTATATTAGCAACAGGCCATTCCGCTCGAGATATTTATCACCTCCTTGATGCACATGACATAAGATTTGAGGCAAAACCCTTCGCTTTTGGCGTGCGGATTGAACACCCCCAATCTTTAATTGATCGCATACAATACAAGCAGGAGCCTAGGAGTAAATTCTTGCCCGCAGCTCCATATAAAACCGTTGCTCAAGTAGACAAAGTCGGCGTTTTTTCATTTTGTATGTGTCCCGGAGGGCTTATCGTACCCGCAGCCACTCAAGCAGGGGAGTTGGTGGTTAATGGAATGAGTCTTTCTAGGCGGGATAGCGCTTACGCAAATTCAGGCGTCGTTACTGAAGTAAGTTTGGCCGATTTAGAATCGCAGGGGTACAAGGGAAAGTTTGCTGCGATGAACTTTCAAGCGGAAGTAGAACAGAAGCTATTTAAAGCTGGAGATGGTTCACAACAAGCACCAGCACAACGATTGATAGATTTTCTGAACGGCAAAAAATCTAGAGACCTTGCGCCGTCATCATACATTCCAGGATTATATTCTGCGGAACTCCATGCCTTGCTACCAGATTGGATTTATCAGCGATTGAAGGCTGGGATAAGAAAATTTGAAAAGGGAATGAAAGGATATCTTACCAACCGAGCCAATGTAGTCGGCGTAGAAAGTCGCACAAGCTCCACCATTCGGATTCCTAGAGATCCTAAAACAATGGAACATCCAGAACTATCTGGTTTCTATCCTTGTGGTGAAGGAGCCGGCTATGCTGGAGGAATTTTATCGGCAGCCATGGATGGTCAAAGAGTAGCCAAGGTCCTTGGAATAAAACTCAATGAGAAGGATTCACAAAACTCTTAATCAGATCATGGACCTGATCATTCTGCATCCGGTGCCCTTTATTTTCAATTTCTATAAATTTAAGACCTTTAGCAGTTTTAGCAAGTGCTCTTGATCCTTCAATCGGTAAGATTTTATCATTGATGTCATGAATCAAAATTCCTTGGGGATAATTTTCATCTACTAAGTGGTCGGCCTGTATAGTCTCAAGAGCATCTCCCATCTTTTTTTCTAGAAATTTAATATACGCCTTCTGCAGTCTACGATTCAGATGTAAAATTTCAAACATGGTTCCTATAGGCTGATGCATGCTGTAGGTCGGTGCAAGTAAGATGTATTTAAGGCCAGTGGGTTTATATTTCCCATAATGTATCAATGCCGTATAAGCACCCACAGAATGGCAGATCAAATATTGAGGATTATACTTCCGTATAGTAAGCTCTAAACATTCAGCATAATCTAAAGGGGAGAAAGTGGGCAGGGCAGTAGATCCATGACCGGGTGCATCTATCGTAACTAGATTAAATTCTTTCTCTGCAAAATATTGAATCAGTTGTTTCCAGCGTGCAGAGTTACTTCTCCAGCCATGCATAAAAAGTATGGTTTCACCTGGACCTGACCAATGATAGGCTGTGAAGCTTGATTCAGCCATGGGAAGGTCTTCTGCTTGACCGGTGTTTAGAAAATCTTCCATCCAAGGCTTAAGCACCCTTCTTTTGGGCCTTCTGAAAAAGTAATAGATAATTTCAGAGGCCAGTGTTGTAGAAAATAAGCCTATGAAGTTGAGGAAGAAGCCAATTATTCTTGTCAAGTGCACATATTTTTGCCGAAAGGCTATAAAAAAAGCCCCTGGATTAAACCAGAGGCTTCAATTTATCTTTTAGGGAGATATTTATTTCCCGTTACCTGGATTAAGCATTGAAGGAGAAGATGAAGGAACGCTTTCCTCTTTTTCTTCTTTTAATACAGTTCCAGTAACCTTAATTACTTTTGGCTCACCGCCTTCATTGGTAGTTAAGGTAATTTTCTTTGTAAATGGTCCAATTCTGTTGGTCGCATATCTTACTTCAATCGTTGAAGTCTCACCTGGCATAATTGGTTCTTTTGGCCATGTTGGTACAGTACATCCACAAGATCCTCTCGCATTAGAAATTACCAATGGTTCTGTCCCCGTGTTTGTAAAGTCCAAAACTCTTAAAGGCTCCGAATTTTGCTGAATTGTACCGTAATCTACAACGGTCGTATCCAATCGCATAATTGGTCCTTCACCTGGTGCATAGGTAGGTGTCGTAGGTGGCGCAACATCTTTAATAGGATTTTGTGCAAATCCAATTGAAATCATGCTTCCAAACAGAGCAAATACCAATAATATCTTTTTCATTATTTTAACTGTTTAATTTCTTTTACAAATGTAAGACTTATTTCCAAATGAGGATATATCAGCCTTCTTAATGATTAGTTAATGAGTACAAATAGCAATCCAAACTAAAATTAAGACTCATGTTACTAATAGTTGTAACGTATTTACTAAAAAAACGCGTGCAAAAAATTAATTTTACACCATAATTAACCAACCTTAATGATCAAAGTACCCAATTTCGATCTTCATCCTGAGTTTGACGACAGTAATGAGGCCTTAGAGCAAGTGAAACAAGTGATGCAAGATTTATGGATTTGTCTTGTGAGTCGAGAGGCGAGCCTGATGGGTCGTCGTGAAGTACTCTCAGGAAAAGCCAAATTTGGGATTTTTGGAGGCGGAAAAGAGCTTCCTCAGGTAGTTATGGCCCGTTTTTTCAAAAAAGGAGACCATAGAGCCGGATATTATAGAGATCAGACCTTTGCATTTGCTCTAGGAATAAGCACAGTGGAGCAATTTTTCGCTCAATTATATGCAGATACACAGAATGACCCCTTTTCTGGCGGTCGTCAAATGAATTCACACTTTGCCACACCATATATAGATGCCGACAATAAAATGTTGGATCTAGTTAATAGATATAATTCAAGTTCGGACATTTCTCCGACCGGTGGCCAAATGGCTCGAGGCCTTGGCCTTGCCCATGCTTCACACCTTTTCAGAAACCTCAATCTTCCAGAAGAATTTAACCAATTGTCCAATGATGGGAATGAAGTCTGCTTCACCACCATTGGGGATGCAAGTACTTCTGAGGGGATATTTTGGGAAACCATGAATGCTGCAGCCATTTCTAATGCACCGCTCGCAGTTAATGTCTGGGATGATGGCTACGGAATATCAGTACCTATTAAATACCAAACCGCCAAGCAATCGATCTCTGAGGTTATGAGTGGATTTGCTCACGAGGAAACTTCTAATGGTATTTATATATATAGAGTGCAAGGCTGGGATTATCCATCTTTGGTAAATGTCTATGACATCGCACTCCAGCATGCAAGAAACGAACATCGGCCGGTGCTGATTCATGTCAATGAATTAACCCAGCCGCAGGGGCATTCAACCTCTGGGTCACACGAGCGTTACAAAGATGCAGAGCGATTGACTTGGGAAAAGGAAATGGATTGTATTGAGCAATTCATTCGATGGATTCTTAAGCATAAGATGGTTACTAAGCAAACCATCAAGGATTTACGTGCTGAATCAAAGGAATTTGTGAAGCAGGCCAAGGTAAAGGCGTGGAAAGATTTCACTTATGAATTACCACAGCTTAAAAAAGACATCCTAGAAACTATTAATGGAATAAGCATAGCTCCTGAGGCACAGGTTATAGTCGATGAAATGGTTCAGACTAGATTCCTGAGTTATGGAGAGTTGATTGAAAGCGCTGACCTAATTTCAAAGCACTTTAAGTTGAGTGGAATGCCCGTACCTCAGGATTTGAGTAATATAATTACAACGGCTCTTGAGCGGACAGAGGTAGATTACCACAATAATTTGTACGCTGAGGATCTTAGCCTTTCGGCAAATGGCAATGAACCTTTGTATGACGATACACCAGCCATTAATGGATACGAGGTCTTGAACCACTATTTTGATCAATTGTTTGAAAGTAGACCAGAGGTTGTAGCCTTTGGGGAAGATGTAGGAAAAATAGGGGATGTAAATCAAGGTTTTGCTGGGATTCAGAGTAAATATGGAGAATATAGAATCTTTGATACGGGTATCCGGGAGTGGAGCATCATCGGTCAAGCGATCGGAATGTCTATGCGTGGATTGCGTCCCATTGCTGAAATTCAATACCTAGACTATATTATGTATGCCATTGCTCCCTTGACGGATGACTTGGCCACCTTGAGATATAGAAGCGATGGAATTCAAAAGGCACCTGCCATAATACGCACTCGGGGACATAGACTCGAAGGAATTTGGCATTCAGGTTCGCATCTCGGGATGTTAATCAATTGCCTTCGAGGAATGCACATTTGTGTACCAAGAAATATGACCCAAGCAGTGGGCTTCTATAATACACTATTGGCTGGCAATGATCCTGGCCTTGTGATTGAAGTTTTGAATGGCTATCGATTGAAGGAGAAAAAGCCAACCAATATACTGGAGTTTACAGTGCCACTGGGAGTGCCTGAAGTGCTTATTCCAGGGGAAGATGTAACCATAGTTACTTATGGAGCATGCGTTAAAATTGCGAGCCAGGCCTGTGATATGTTGAAAGTGCATGATGTTGAGGCAGAATTAATAGATGTTCAGACACTATTACCTTTTGATGTACATAGTATGATCCTAAAATCTATACAGAAAACCAATAGAGTTATCTTTTTAGATGAGGATCTACCCAGTGGGGCTACAGCATATATGATGCGAGAAGTTCTAGAAAATCAGGGAGCTTACTTTTATCTGGATGCTAAACCGGTCTGTATATCGGCACATGAGCACAGGCCTCCATTTGGTTCAGATGGTGATTACTTTTCAAAACCCACAAAGGGGAATATAATTGATGCGGTACTTAAAATGTTTGAGGAATAGTAAAGTTCAGCATATGTCAGACCTATATAATTATATATTCAAACACTCATATATCTACCTTTAGGTAACTAGCATAACTTGGAAAGAAATTTAATTATAATCCCTACCTATAATGAGATCGAAAACATTCGGTCCATAGTTTCGGCCGTTTTAGATCAAGATCCAAGCTTTCATGTCCTTGTCGTTGATGACGGTTCGCCAGATGGTACGGCCGCAGCAGTAAAGGAAATGCAACAAACCAATGCGGATCGTCTGTTTATGCTTGAGCGTGAGGGTAAATTAGGATTGGGAACCGCTTATATCGCTGGCTTCAAATATGGTCTGGCAGAAGGATTTGATTTTATTTATGAAATGGATGCGGACTTCAGTCATCCAGTCTCTGCACTTAAGGTAATGTATGCTTTATGTCGCACCCCAGATGTGGACATAGTGGTGGGTTCCAGATATGTAAAGGGTGGAGACATTAGCAATTGGTCCATGGATAGATTGGTATTATCCTATGGCGCTTCATTATATGTACGCTTGTTCACAGGTATGGGTGTAAAAGATCCCACCGCTGGTTTTGTTTGTTATAAAAGAAAAGTGCTTGAAGCCATGGATTTGGATTCTATTAAATTCATCGGATACGCCTTTCAGATTGAGATGAAGTACTATGCGGTCCAACTTGGTTTCAATATTGCGGAAGTGCCCATTACATTTATAGATAGAGAACTCGGTACATCTAAAATGAACATCAGTATTTTTAGAGAGGCAGTATTAGGGGTTTTAAGTATGCGCCTCAGAAAGTACCACCGCAAGTCTACCTAGATAATTTCCCACTTTTCTCCCACTTTCTAGTCTTTTCTCCCAATTCAGGGCTTTCAAGGCCTATTTTACATCGCTAGAAATCGACCAAACTGTCGGAACAATTCATATTATAAAAATTATATATGTATAAAATGAAAACTATTCATTTTATCAGCTCTTTATATATTAATTATTTATTACATTTGTAAATCACTGTATTACATCTATTTGTATTCAGTATAAGGCTAGGTTGTTCCTCTTGATATACGTTATTAAGTTTTGAACTTACGCATATTTACAGATTAGAACTTTTTTAATATGTTTTTTATGTAGAAAGTGGGTAGAAGTGGGAGGAATTGGAAATATGTGCTACATTAGAGGCATCATACAACGATAAAGATACCTTGATGTATCATCTAGCCGGAGAATATGAATGTAAGATAGACGCGAAAGGAAGGGTTAAACTTCCGGCGGGCTTGCTCAAACAGTTGGGCGCTCTTAGCTTAAGTTTTACAATAAATCGAGGGTTTGAAAATCATTTGATGATGTACCAAGAGCAAGTTTGGACGAAAAAGACGAACGAAATCGACCAGCTCTTAAATATTTACTTAGAAGAAGACAGAAAAGTACTACGATACTTTTACAGAGGCGCCACGAAGGTGGATGCTGATGGTTCAGGAAGAATTTTGATTCCAAAAAATCTAATAGATTACGCAGGACTCGAAAAACAAATTGTTCTTTCTGCTTACCAGAACCAAATTGAAATATGGGCCAAAAACCGATACGAAGAAATGATAGCAGAAGAACCCGAAAACTTCTCAGCTATTGCTCAAAAGGCTTTCTCTAAAGGAGTGAATAAGAATAATGACTGATTATCATGTTCCCGTTCTGCTTCAGGAGTCAATAGATTTTCTTAATGTGAAAAAAGATGGCATCTATGTAGATGTAACCTTTGGCGCAGGAGGACACTCTAGAGAAATATTAAGTCGATTAGGACCGGAAGGAAAACTTCTAGTTTTTGATCAAGACTTCGACGCAATCTCTAATATAGAAAGCGACGATCGGTTGGTCTTTATTGATTCTAATTTCAGATACCTTAAGCAATATCTTCAGTACTATAAGATTAAGTCTATCGACGGTGTTCTTGCTGACCTAGGAGTTTCTAGTCATCAGTTTGATACTAGGGATAGAGGATTCTCTTATCGATTCGATGCCGAATTGGATATGCGGATGAATCAAGGTATGGAGATGACGGCGAATGAAGTACTTCAGAATTATAGCGAGCAAGATTTAGTGGACGTGTTCAGTAAATACGGTGAAGTAAGGAATTCAAAAACACTCGCTAGAAAAATTCTCCAAGAGCGCCAGTCAAATGTGATTTGGACAACGCAACGTCTTAATACATTGCTGTCAAAAACTTGGATGAATAACGAAGGTAAATATTTTGCTCAGGTTTATCAAGCCATTCGGATTGAAGTGAATGATGAAATGAATGCGCTGAAAGAAATGTTTGAAGCAGCAACAGAATTTTTGAAACCTGGAGGAAGATTGGTAGTAATAAGTTATCATTCCTTAGAAGATAGAATCACCAAACATCTAATGAAGAAAGGAAATGTGGAAGGAGTAATGATACAAGATGATTTTGGAAATATTTTTCGACCTTTTAAAATGATTACAAAACAGGTAATTACCTCAGATCATGAAGAATTGAATAGAAATAGCAGAGCCGCAAGTGCAAAATTACGAGCGGCAGAAAAAATATAAAAATGAGGAACGAACTAACAAATTGGATATTTAAAAACCTGAGTTTTGTTTTTTTCTTATCGGCTTTAGGCTTGGTTTACATCTTTAATGCGCATAAAGCAGAAAAGAAACTGAGAGAAATACAAGTATTGAAACAAGAAGTAAGTGATTCAAAAAATCACTACCATAAAATAAAATCTGAGATCATGTATGAAAGTACAGAATCTCAATTAGCAAAGGAATTAATTGAAAAAGATTTAAAGTCGAATGACGATGTGCCTGTAGTGATCAAGCAGGGGTGATTCGATGAAGAAGCAGGACTGCGATGGATAAAAAGAATGAACTACTGGTACGCGTGTATTTTGTCATGTTTATGTTCATTCTAGTAGCAGTATTGATTCTTGGAAGAGTAGTAAAGATTACTCTTTTCGAAGGTGATAAATGGAGAGGAAAGGCTGATGCCTATGTCAAGTGGATGGAGAAAAAAGTGGATCGAGGAGACATATATGATGCCAATGGAAATTTACTAGCAACTTCATTACCCTTCTTTGACGTACGAATGGATCTGTTGATCTCCTCAGACGCAGTCTTTGAGAACAACATTGATTCACTAGCAATATGCCTGGCTAAATTATGGCCCAACGGAAAGCCAGCCTCCAAGTGGAAAGCTGAATTTATACAAGGTCGATATGCTGGTAAGAACAAAACGAAAAAAGGAATGTCCTATTTTCAGATTGCAGATGGAGTAAATCTAGATGAAATGGAAAAACTCAAGAAGTTTCCAATCTTTAGAGAGGGTCACTATGGTGGTGGCTTAATCTTAGAACGGACAACTAAAAGAGAAAAACCTTTCAGAGAGATCGCCTCCAGAACAATAGGAACAGATAGGGCGAATGCGCAGAATGTCGGATTAGAGGACTCTTTCGACAAATTTCTCAGGGGGAAAACTACAAAACAACTCATGAAGCGCATTAAGAAAAACCTTTGGGTGCCAGTTCAAAATCCAGCAGAGTTCGACGCGAAAAAGGGTGACGATATTATAACTACCCTTGACATTAATATCCAGGATATTGTACATACTGAATTGCTTAAGGCCGTTACCAAAGAACAGGCAAAAGCCGGGACAGCAATTTTAATGGAAGTAGAGACTGGGGCGATCAAGGCGATCACAAACCTGGAAAGAAGTAAAAGTAAGGAGTCTTATTACGAAGAATATAACTACGGAATAGGACAAATGACCGAACCAGGCTCTACTCTCAAACTTGCCACAATGATGGCGCTCATGGAAGATTCCTGTGTCGCGCTTAATGATAAGGTGCGAGTGTACGGTGGTAAGAAGAAATTCTATGGTGAATGGATGTATGATTCAGAAATGCATGGAAAAGATGAAATGACGGTTATGGATGTCTTTAAATTTTCATCGAATGTAGGTATCGCAAGTTTAGCTGATCAATGTTTTAATAAAGATTGGAGCTCAAGGCAAAAATTTACGAACTACTTCCGGCAATTCGGATTGGATCAGAAGACGGGAATTGAGATTAACGGTGAAGTGAATCCATATATAAAAGATGCAAAAGAACATAGAAAGTCTTTCTGGTTAACTTCTGTGCCTTGGATGGCTCATGGATACGAGATGCACCTCTCCCCATTGCAAGTATTAAATTTTTATAATACCGTTGCCAATGAAGGAAAGAAAATGAAACCATATTTGGTAGAAAGCATCTTAAGAGAAGGAAAGACCCTTCATCAATTCCATCCTAAAGTAGTCGATGAAAGCATCGCTCGAAAGGAAACCATCGAGAAAGCACAAGAACTCTTGCATAGTGTTGTGAAAAGTGGAACAGGTAGAAGATTAAAATCAAAGGAATTTAGTTTTGCCGGAAAAACTGGAACAACAAGAGTGGATTACGATAAAGATGCAGAAGGAGTAAAGAAAAAGTACAATGCTTCCTTTGCTGGATACTTTCCAGCAGAAGATCCAAAATACTCCTTGATTGTAGTTATTTATGATCCAAGTGTTTCTTACTACGGTTCCAGTGTTGCTGGTCCAGTGTTTAGAAACATAGCTGAAAAATGTAACAGTCTATATTTTAAAAACCAACTGAAAGAACAGATGGCTGAAATGAAAGACTTTATGATTGCCAAAAAACAATCAGGTTACGGAGAAGACTATGATCAATTGATGGCTTATATGGATGTTGATTATCAACGATCATCTAAAGCAAAATGGGTTAATCTTTTACCCTCAGAAGATGAAGTGAAGATGGATAAGAAAAGAATACTAAAGAATAAAATTCCTGACGTAAGAGGAATGGGCATTAGAGATGCCACATATGTTCTAGAAAGTTTAGGACTTAAAGTGAAGACAGAAGGTTTAGGTAAAGTGGTTACACAGACCATTAAACCTGGGACAAAAAATGTCGGACAAGAAATAGAATTACTACTTAATTAATTATAAGCTTACTCAAAAGTGATAGGCTCAATTTGAAAACGTTAAACGAAATATTAGAAGGAATAAATTTTGACTTGGTCAGGGGTGAACTTAGCTCCCCAATCAACCAAATCCAAATTGATTCTCGAAATGTACAAAAGGGTGATTGCTTTATCGCCATTAAAGGAACAGCCAGCGATGGACATGACTTTATAGATAAAGCAATTGAGGCAGGAGCTCGGACGATCATTTGTAACAATGATCACTCGAATGAAAACGAAAAACTAAATCTAATCCAGGTACAAAATACTCGTAAAATTTTAGCCCGAGTGGCTGCCAATTTTTTCGAGAATCCTTCTACTAAGCTGAAGGTCTGGGGAGTGACCGGTACCAATGGTAAAACAACCACATCGGTATTACTCTTCAAGCTCTTTAGGCAACTAGGTTATAATGTTGGACTGATTTCTACCATCGATATACGTATCAACGATGAAAGAATTCCTTCCAACTTAACGACCCCAGATGCCATACGTCTTCAAGGCCTATTTGACCAGATGCAAAGAAAGGGTTGTACGCATGTTTTTATGGAAGTTAGTTCCCATGCACTCGATCAAGGAAGAGCAGATGAAATAGATTTTGATGTAGCAGCTTTTACTAATATTTCTCACGATCATCTTGATTATCATAAGGATATGAAAGATTATATTCGAACGAAAAAAACGTTTTTTGACAAACTGAAAAAAGAGGCACATGCCATTATCAATCTAGATGATAGAAATGGAAAAATCATGATCCAAAATTGTGCTGCCAATCATAGCACTTATGCTCTGAAAACAATGGCAGATTACAAAGGAAAGATCATGGCTGTAAGCTTCGAAGGATTGCACCTAAAGGTAAATGAGATCGAAGCCCATTATAGATTGGTAGGAACTTTTAACGCTTACAACCTCTTGAACGTCATCGCAAGTTGCCAGGCCCTAGGCCTGGAGATGGAAGAATTTTTACCAGCCTTAACCGGTTTAAATTCTGCCGAAGGAAGACTTGAGTTGGTTCAAGAAGGAAATAGAAAAGCCTTTGTTGACTATGCACATACCCCCGATGCGCTTGAGAATGTTCTCAAGACCCTACAAAAGGTAAAAGCAAAAGGAGAACGGTTAATAACCGTAGTCGGTGCAGGAGGAGATAGAGATAAAAGTAAAAGGCCGAAAATGGCAGCAATTGCTGCCAAATGGAGCGATCTAGTAATTTTGACTTCAGATAATCCTCGAACAGAGGATCCAGCGCAGATAATAAAAGACATGGAGGCTGGGATAAGTAGCGATCTTTCGACTAAGGTCTCAAATATAGTTGATCGGAAACAAGCTATTAAAACTGCCTGCATGTTAGCTCTGGAAAATGATGTTGTTTTAGTTGCAGGTAAAGGACACGAAAAGTATCAAGACATTAAGGGAGTAAAGACTCCTTTTGATGACAAAGAAATATTACAAGAGATATTAAAGAGCTTTTAAGAATAGGTTCTATTATCATTCTCAGGTTGGTTTTAACAGTTGTAGCGGGGTCAAAGACTCAGATAAAGATTTGGATCTCCCGCTGCACACTGTTTTTTTAATTTACTTAGAATGCTTTACTACATCTTTGACTTACTGGAACAAAATTATGGTCTACCGGGCGCCGGTCTATTCCAGTTTATCTCATTTCGTGCAGGTCTAGCCATTATCCTTTCCCTCGGCTTTGTCCTTATTCTAGGTGCACCCATCATACGCAAATTACAAGGAAAACTTATTGGAGAAACTGTTCGTGATCTCGGACTTGCAGGAGAAAATCTAAAGCAAGGAACACCGACCATGGGTGGTCTCATAATTATTGGAGGAATTCTTATTCCAGCGCTGCTAGTTACTCGTCTTGACAACATTTACATCATCATGCTCATTGCCACGACGGTATGGATGGGAATGATTGGTTTTGCGGACGATTACATTAAGGTTTTTAAAAAAGATAAAGGAGGACTTAAAGGAAAGTTTAAAATCATCGGACAAGTTATTCTTGGAATCTTTATAGCACTCGTCATGCTTTTTCATCAAGATGTCCAAGTAAGAGTTCCCATCATGGACGCCAAAGAAAATAACTATAATATTCTTAAGGAGTCCATCATCGATGTGCCTTCCGTAACAGGCAAGCCGACCATAAAAAGGGTAGCCTACGTCAACGATCTATTGACGAATGTTCCTTTCATGAAGGACAATAAATTTAATTACGAAAAACTAGTCGGAGGTAGCAGACAAGGGTCTATGATCTTGTTTGCAATATTAATAATCTTAATCATCGTTTCTGTTAGTAATGGCTCTAATCTCACCGATGGCTTAGATGGACTATTGGCTGGTTGTGCAGCCATCATTGGGGCAACTTTGGGACTCTTTGCCTATGTCTCTGGTAATGCCATAACCGCAGATTATTTAGATATTCTTTTCCTTCCCAATACCGGAGAAGTTGTAGTTTTTGCCGCTTGCTTTCTAGGAGCTTGCATTGGCTTTTTATGGTTTAATGCTTTTCCGGCCAAGGTCTTTATGGGCGATGTGGGAAGCTTAACCATCGGCTCGATCATTGCCGTCCTAGCCATTGTTTTAAGAAAAGAATTACTCATTCCTGTGCTCTGTGGAATATTTTTCGTTGAAGCACTTTCTGTAATCTTGCAGGTGAGTTACTTTAAATATACCAAACGGAAATTCGGGGAAGGGAAGCGGATATTTTTAATGTCTCCCATCCATCATCACTATCAGAAAAAGGGGATGCATGAGGTCACCATTGTAACTCGTTTTTGGATCGTCTGCATCTTTCTAGCAATCATTGCTGTCATCACACTTAAGATAAGATAATGATCCAGCAATTAGGAATTATTGGTGCCGGAGAAAGTGGAGTTGCAGCGGCCTTACTCGCACAAGACAAGTCATGGAATGTTTTTGTATCTGATTATGGAATCATCGCTCCGCACTATAAAAAGGAATTGGAAGAAGTTGGAATTGAATTTGAGGAAGGTAGGCATGACCTTGATCGCTTAAAGCAAATGGATTTAATCGTTAAGAGTCCAGGAGTATCTTCCAAAGTAAAAGTAATTCAGGAGTTAATAGAATGTAAAGTTTCCATCGTTTCTGAAATAGACTTTGCAAGTTTATATTTCGATGGGGTGATCATAGCCATTACTGGCAGTAACGGTAAAACAACCACTAGCTCATTGATCTATGAGATATTTGCGAAAGCAGGAAAGGACTGCTGCCTTGCTGGCAATATAGGAACTGCATTTGCAAGAGCAGTAAAAAATAAAAAATACGACTATGCGATCCTTGAAGTCAGCAGCTTCCAATTAGAGGATCTCCAAAATTTTCATCCAAAAGTTGCAGTACTCACCAACATTACTGAAGATCATTTAGATCGCTATGAATATGATGTCGACAAGTACGCTCAGGCAAAAATGAACATAACTTTTTTTCAAACTTCTGACGATCATTTAATTTATAATCTGGATGATCATATAACAGGAGAAATTTTATCTGAAGGGAAATTTCTACCCAAGATGATCGGTCTTGGGAAAAATGATTTTTCTCAATATTTACACGATGCAAGAGGTAAAAAATACCAGTACAATCTCGTCGGGACACACAATGAGTATAATATCTCCATGGCAGTATGTGTCGCTAGGTATTTTGAAATAAGTGATAACGCCATCCGTGAAGCATTGCTTCATTTTCAGCCGATCGAACATCGAATGGAATTGGTGTTAGAACATATGGGAATAAAATATATCAATGATAGCAAGGCGACCAATGTTGATTCCGTTTATTACGCCTTAGAAGGCATCAACGGAAAAATCATTTGGATCGTGGGTGGAGTTGACAAAGGTAATGACTATTCTGTCTTACTGGATCTCGTTAAAGAAAAGGTCAAGCAAATAATCATCCTTTCCAAACATCCCGAAAATATTATAGCGGCTTTCGGAGCTACTGGAATTCCGATTTGGCAAACCGAAGAAACAAAATCTGCCGTCGAATACGCAAATAGACACGCCGAATCTGAGGATTACGTACTTCTTTCTCCGGCCTGTGCTAGTTTTGATATATACAGTAATTACGAAGAAAGAGGAAATCAATTTAAACAGCAGGTTAAAAATTTAAAGAGCTCATGATAGCAGTGAAAGAATTCGTCAGCGATCTGAAAGGAGATCGAGTCATATGGATGATCATTATTTTTCTAGCGATCGCATCCATCCTTTCCGTCTATAGCTCGATAGGTAGTATGGCCTATAAGTTGAGAGATGGAAATACAGAGTATTATTTATTTACCCATGTGCTATACATGGGTATCGGCTTTTTTATGATGATGCTCTGCTCAAGAGTCCATTACACTAAATTTGCCAAGCTCGCTCCCATACTTTTTATTATCGCCGTTCCCTTACTTCTCTACACCCTATTTTTTGGAGCCGAGGTAAATGATGCCAAACGTTGGATCATAATTCCTTGGATAGATAAAACGTTTCAACCATCAGATTTTGCCAAGCTCGCGCTGATCATATTTATCGCCAGGGCCTTATCTAAGCGACAAGAAAACATCAAAGATTTTAAGCAGTCTTTTCTGCCGATCATTATACCCGTCGGAATTATTTGTACACTCATTGCACCCGCAGATTTAAGTACTGCTTGCTTGCTTTTTGTTACCTGCATTCTAATGATGATCATTGGAAGGGTGTCATTAAAGTATATTTTTTATATGGCAATGATCGGAGTCATTCTATTAAGTCTTTTGGTTTTAGTCGGAACTTTTTTCCCAGACTTTGTGAGGGTTGAAACATGGATCAGTAGAATTAATGAATTCATGTACAACACCGATGGCGGATACCAAATTCAACAATCAAAAATTGCCATTGCCTCTGGAGAGTTTTTTGGAAGAGGTCCAGGAAATTCATTGCAAAGAAATTATTTACCATACCCATATGCGGATTTTATATATGCCATCATCTGTGAAGAATATGGGTTGCTGGGGGCCTTCTTTATCGTCGGACTCTACCTTTGGTTACTCTTCAGGTGCATCGCCATCGTTACTCGTTGTCCCAAAACCTTTGGTGCCATTCTAGCCATGGGTTTAGCATTAAACATCGTCATTCAAGCCTTTGCCAATATTGCCGTTTCTGTTCACATGGTTCCAGTCACTGGTTTGACACTTCCATTTATCAGTATGGGAGGAACTTCCTTGATCTTTACTTGTATTGCTCTTGGAATTATTCTTAGTGTCAGTCGATATGTGGATGATAGTAAGAAAGTAGAAAAGAAAGTTCTTGAAAATTCATTAGCCTAGTCATGGGCTTCCGGGTAATTATAAGTGGGGGAGGGACCGGTGGTCATGTCTATCCGGCAATTGCCGTTGCACAATACTTAAGACAACATCATCCAGATTGTGAAATCTTGTTCGTAGGCGCTCAGGGCAAAATGGAAATGGATAAAGTTCCGAAAGCTGGCTTTAAAATTGAATCATTGTATATTCGTGGTTTTCCACGCGCTTTTAGTAGAGAAAATATTAAAAATGTTTTTCGACTGTTTGGGGCGATCCGAAAAGCCAATAAAATCGTACGGGCTTTTAAGCCCAACATTGCCGTCGGCTTCGGGGGCTATGCATCTGGTCCTACGCTCTACGTCTGTCAAAGACAGGGCGTTCCGACCATTCTACAAGAACAAAACTCTTATCCCGGGGTCACCAATAAATTTCTAGCCAAAAGAGCCAAAAAAATCTGTGTCGCCTACTTCGGTCTCCATCGATTTTTTGGCAAAGAGAAAATAGTCCTGAGTGGTAATCCCGTGCGACAAGACATCTGGAAAAATACAAATAAGCGCAAAGATGCTTATGCACACTTTGGACTTGATCCCAATAAAAAAACAATCCTTTTGATCGGAGGAAGTCTCGGTGCACGCACCCTGAATCAAACGATCAGAGATGGCTTCGAGATATTTAATGAGGAGCCCAATGTTCAACTGCTTTGGCAGATGGGCAAACTCTACGAAACAGAGTATGGCGATTCCGATGCAGCAAATCATGAACGCATTTTCCCATGGACCTTCATTGATCGAATGGACCTTGCTTACCTAGCCTCAGATGTTATAATTTCTCGAGCGGGCGCATTATCAATTTCTGAATTGGCCTTAGTACAAAAACCATGCATCCTCGTTCCTTCACCCAACGTAGCAGAAGATCATCAAACTAAAAATGCCATGGCATTGGTGGAAAAGAAGGCCGCTCATTTTATTTCAGATAACAAAGCCAAAACAGACCTTTTACCCGCCTGCATAAAATTGTTAAAGAATAAAAAAGAACAACAAATGATGACCACTAATATCAAAGAATTTGGAATGCCGAATGCGACTGCAGTCATCGTCGAAGAAATATTAAAGCACTGGCATGGAGCTTAAACAGTTGACGGAATATAAGCATATTTATTTCCTAGGGATTGGTGGGATAGGGATGTCTGCCTTGGCACGCTTCTTTCACTCCATCGGAAAAACGGTAAGCGGTTACGACCTAACTCAAACGGCACTCACAGATGAATTATCTGAATGTGGAATGAAGATTCATTATGAAGTGGATGTCCAACGAATTCCCTACGATATTGATCTTGTAATATTTACTCCAGCCATTCCCGTGGATCAGCTCGAATTAGAATTTTTGCTGGACTCAGATACTCCAGTGATCAAGCGTTCCCAAGCGCTGGGGATTCTGTCAAAGAGTATGAAATGCATCGCTGTCGCAGGGACCCATGGAAAGACGAGCACTTCGTCCATTGTTGCACATTTAATGACAGACGCTGGATTATCACCTACGGCTTTTATAGGTGGGATCATGCGTAATTACGATACGAATTATTTGCAAGGAAACAGTGAGTGGTTCATTGCAGAGGCGGATGAATATGATCGATCATTTTTACATTTATACCCGACCATCGCCATTGTTCAGAGTCTGGATGCAGATCATTTAGACATCTATGGGACCCATGAAGAAATGATTAATACCTATGAAAAATTTACCCTTCAAATAGTCGAAAGCGGGATTTTAATCATGCAATCAGGCCTGGCCAGCCATTTTTCAAAAGACTGGAGGAGGGCAATATTTGATAAGAAAATACAATTTTTTGAGATTGGGCCAGATGAAAATGTGAAGTATGATCAAGTCAGCGTTTACACGCACAAGTATCATTTTGACTTTGTTTTTAATGAAATCTTAATTGATGATTTGATCTGTCGAATGCCCGGGATTCATAACATCAAAAATGCAACTGCAGCCATTTTAGCCTGCCTGAAAGCAGGGGTTTCCGCAGGGCAGATTAAGGACGGCATGGACTCTTTTGGGGGCATAAAGCGCCGATTTGAATGGATTTTCGAGACGGAAACCTTTGTGCTTATTGATGATTATGCGCACCATCCCACGGAGGTAAAGGCAGCCATCGATACGGCTAGAAATCTATACCCAAATGCCCATATATCAGCCATTTTCCAGCCGCATTTGTACTCCCGTACCCAGGATTTTTATCGTGAATTTGCCCTCGAATTAGACAAATTAGACCAGATTTTCTTGCTTCCGATTTACCCCGCCAGAGAGGAGCCAATCCCTGGAGTTTCCAGCCAAATGATATTTGATATTATGAAAAATAATAATAGGTATATGGTTGGTTTTCAGGATTTAATTGGTAATTTGCAGGCTAATAAGCCCGAAATCCTCCTCACCCTAGGAGCTTCGGATTTAAATAAGTTCCACAAACAAATAATCGGGGTTTTAACCTAGGACTACAGTTGGCAAGAAAAAAGAACAAACAAAGCATTTTCATTGGCCTAAAGCATTTTGTTTTGCTTGGAGCTCTTTTGCTTGTTGGTGCCACCATTATCCTAGGAATTCAGCAGAAAGAGAATCGTCTTGTATCTGACATCAATATTGAAATTGAAGCCATTGCAGATTCTAAACCATTAATCAGCACAGAAGACGTTTATACCATCATCCAGAAACATACGGGTTTTGACATCGATCGAGCGGCGCTTAAAAATTATGCACCAGATCAGATTGAAGCATTGCTAAATAAAGACAAAAGAATAAAAGGAGCCAATGTATATTTTGGAAAAGACAACCAGATGTACGTCTACATTGAACAGCGCAACCCCATTGTACGAGTTGATGTAACCGATGGTGCTGACTTTTATCTAGACTCGGAAGGCGAGGCAATTCCTGTTTCTGGAAGTACCGTTCTTAGATTACCGGTGGCTACAGGAAATATAGATGCTTATACTGCAGATTACCAAGAGCAAGCACAGAATAACCTCAATGATGTTTATCAATTGGCTTTGAAAATATCAGAGGATGACATGTTGAGACCGCTCATTGAACAGATTCATTTAGATACTAAGTCTGAAATAGTGATGGTTCCCAAGCTTGGAAGAAGTAAAATATTATTAGGAACAACCTTCGGGTTAGATGAAAAAATGGACAAGCTTAAAATTTATTACAAGAAAGGAGTGAAGCGAGTTGGCCTTGATAGATTTTCAGAAATAAACCTTCGATATGAAGGACAAATTGTCGGAATTAAATAATCGTAAAAGTAAGAAAGATTATGATGGATTTTGATCAGCTAAAAACCTCAGAACTAGCCATAGTTTTAGACATTGGGACAACCAAAGTCTGTGCCATTGCTGGTAGAAAAAATGAATTCGATAAGATCGAAATTCTAGGGGTCGGTACTGTGAAATCAGAAGGCGTATCAAGAGGCGTTGTGGCCAATATTGATAAGACGGTTAAAGCAATAAAAGATGCCGTTGAAATTGCAGAGCGCAATTCACAAAGAAAATTTAAAGAAGTACATGTAGGTATTGCAGGTCAACATATAAAAAGTCACCATCACCATGGTTTACTCATGAGAGATGATGCCAATTCTGAAATTAGAATGGCGGATGTAGAGAAGTTGATCAAAGATATGTACAAGATTGTTTTACCTCCAGGGGATAAAATATTACACGTAATACCTCAGGAATTTACCGTAGATGACGAGAAGGATATCGTAGATCCCGTAGGTATGGCCGGTGTAAGATTGGAAGCTAATTTCCACATAATTACAGGTCAGATCACTGCCTCTAAAAATATCATGAGATGTGTTGAAAAGGTTGGACTGGAAGTAGCTGATATGACTTTAGAGCCGATCGCTTCCGCAAAAGCAGTCCTCAGTGAAGAAGAAAAAGAAGCAGGAGTTGCACTGATTGACATCGGAGGAGGAACGACAGATTTAACCATTTTTCAGGAAGGAATTATTCGACACACAGCAGTGATCCCATTTGGTGGAAACATCATTACCAAGGATATTTGGGAAGGCTGCACGGTCATGAAAGATCAGGCGGAAAAATTAAAAGTAAAATTCGGATCTGCATTAGCAGATGAAGTATACGACAACAGAATTATTACCATTCCTGGTTTCAGAGGCAGAGATCCAAAAGAAATTTCTGAAAAGAATTTAGCCAAAATCATTCAGGCTAGACTAGAAGAAATCTTTGACATCATCCTTTGGGAAATCAAAAGATCAGGGTACGAAAACAAGCTTATTGCCGGGATCGTACTGACAGGCGGTGGCTCTTTGTTGAAAAACATAGAACTACTAGCAGAATACCATACGGGTTTAATCGCTAGGAGAGGACTTCCGATTGATCAACTCGCACATGGCTACACACAGAATTTGGCAAGTCCAATTTACTCTACAGCAATCGGACTTCTGATTTCGACGCTTGAAAACATGGAACTACAAGAAAGAACAGAAGCCAATGAAGTGTACGATGTCGAAACAGAAGATGGATCGGAATTAGTTACTGACGAAGATTCAACCGGAAAAAGTAAAGGAGAATCCATGCATAAGACCAAGTGGATGGAAAAACTATTTATCTACACTCGAGACTTTTTTGAAAACACCCCAGATTCAGAATTTTAAAAATTCCCCACTAACTATTGAATCCTATGTCTTTAGATAACTCAAATAACGAACTACCCTTGAACTACTACAATAATCAAGAGCCCCGACCGAATGAAAATTCGCATACCGAATCTATCATCAAAGTACTTGGTGTCGGTGGTGGCGGAAGCAACGCTGTGGCCTACATGTTCGAACAAGGAATAGAAGGAGTAAACTTTGCTGTCTGTAATACTGATTTACAAGCACTAGGAAATAATCCGGTACCCACCAAAATCCAACTTGGCCCAAGCCTCACAGAAGGACGAGGCGCGGGATCAATGCCAGAAGTCGGAAAGCAATCCTGCATCGAATCTATCGATGATGTCAGAAAGTTTTTAGACGATGGGACAAAAATGCTTTTTATCACCGCCGGAATGGGTGGAGGTACAGGGACAGGTGCCGCTCCGATCATTGCCAAAGCAGCCAAAGAAATGGGCATCCTCACCGTAGGTATTGTAACCATTCCATTCGGCTTCGAAGGCAGAAGAAGACACAGATTTGCCATCGAAGGCTTAGAGCAAATGAAGAAAAATGTAGACTCTATCCTAGTTATATCCAATGATAAACTAAGAGAGATCTATGGTAATCTTAAAATACAGGAGGCATTTAGCAAGGCAGATGATGTCTTGACTACCGCAGCCAAAGGAATCGCTGAAATTATCACCATTCATGGTCAGATCAATGTTGATTTTGAAGATGTCAACACGGTTATGAGAGACAGCGGTGTTTCAATCATGGGAACTGGAATTGCAAGCGGAGATAATAGAGCCATGCAGGCAATTGATCAAGCCATCAATTCTCCATTACTCGAAGACAATGACATCAGAGGTGCTCAGCACATTCTATTGAACATTTCTTCTGGAAATGATGAAGTAACCATGGATGAAATTGGTGCAATCACTGACTTTATTCAAGATGAGGCTGGTCACGGAACAGACCTAATCTGGGGTAACTGTTATGATGAAAGATTGGGAGATAAAATAAGTCTGACAATCATCGCAACTGGCTTCAAAAAGGAAATTCCAAAGCAAGAAATTAAGCCAACAATCAAGGTGCCATTAAACGAGACTTTTGATCTCAATAATGAAAATATTACCCCGAATATTAATGCAAATTCTAGGCGTGAAAATACTATAGATTTAGAAATTAATAATGTATCTTCGTCTAAGAATGAGGGGATTACAGATAGCTATTTTTCTAAATCTGAAGAGCCATTTGTGAAAGCAAGCCCCGTCGTTGATACATCGAAGGATGAATCAACCAAGAAAAAGGAAGATGCTCGTAAAGAGTACCTTCGAAATTTAATCAGTAAGCCACTAGAATCTCCAAAGGTAATTGCAGAAATGGAAAGCGAACCAGCCTATTTGAGAAGGAAAGTAGAGCTAGACGATATAGGATCATCCAATAGAAATCCCTTGTCTCGTATGAGTGTTTCTATGGAAGATGACGACCAACCTATAATCGAACGAGGAAACTCGTTTTTGCATGATAATGTAGACTAGTTAATTTGGATTTCGTCTTTTTATTATACACTTATCTTTTTATGAGATTGGTTTATTGATTTAGGTCCGTTGCTCCCCGCAACGGACTTTTTTATGCCCTCTAGCCAAGCAAGTTATCCTTGCGGACAAAGATATGTCCCCTTTTTACCCAGCTTTTCAAGAATATTTGGATATTTTAGGCTTTGAATTCAATTTAATTAAGACCTAATAAGCACTTACACATGAAAAAAATTTTACTATCTCTTTTTATCATAGCCGGTTTTTGCAGTATCAGTACTGCTCAAATCACCATTTTCGAGGATTTTGACTCTTACGAAGTAGGACAAGACATCGTTGAAGTAAATCCAGATTTTTTCGAATATTGGCCTGGAGGAAATCTTGGCCTCGAAATTTCTGATGCTCAAGCATCAAGCGGAAATAACTCTGTTTATCTCTTCTCCAATACAGGAGGTGGACCAGCTGATGTGATCATGAATTTTCAAGATAAGTATGAAACCGGTACAGCTAACTTATCTTTTATGATGTATGTCACGCCAGATCATGGGGCATACTTCAACATCCAAGCTGAAGAGCAAGCAGGATCTATTTGGGCTTCTAATGTATCTTTCTTCAGAAATGGTACCGTAGAATTTAGTAATTCAGATAATTCTGTCGCTGCCGTAGCTATCTATCCTCAAGGACAATGGTTTGAAATCAGATATGAAGTAAATTTAGATGAAAATATTTGGGAGCTATCTTTAGATGGAAGATGTTTAGCGTCCTACGCAAATCCTGAAAACTCTTTTGCTTCTATGAATCTTTATCCATTTTCTGGATCAGGAGATGCAGAATTTTGGTTTGATGATATCAGATTTGAACATTCACCGGAAGCTCAAGAAGTATTAACTGATGCTGGATTGATCTTAGGCAATGATCCATTAGGTGGTTTAGAAGGAGCAACAATTAATAATGTTGCAGGCCTTTTAAATAACAAAGGAGAAGCAATTACTACTGCAACTTTTGAGGTTGATTATGATGGTGAAATAACCACCATAGAAATGGAAAATATGAATCTGATGGAAGGAGACACAGCCCAAGTAAACACTGAAAGTCCTCTTGAATTGACTTCTGGATTGAAAGAAATAGTGGTAAGAATAACTTCTATTAATGGAGTAGAAGGAGATGATGTGACTTGTAACAATAGTTTATTTGCAGTAACAACGGCAGTCGAGCCAGCGCCTAGAAAAGGAGTTTTAGTGGAAGAAGCGACTGGAACTTGGTGTACATTCTGCCCACGTGGGCATGTTTTCATGGAGAGAATGCATGAAAAATATGGAGACTTATTTGTAGGAATTGCAGTACATAATGATGACCCAATGATGGTTGTTGAATACGATGCTGCAGCTGGTTTTGCTAGTTACCCGAACGCGTCCGTTGAAAGAAACGGTATGGTCGACCCATCTGGTATTGAAGGCCCTTTTTTAGAAAGTATCGGAGTATCACCTAGAGGAGCATTTGATGTAGGAGCTGATTTGGATGAATCAACTGGTGCGATGAATATTTCTTTGGAGCTAGAAGCACTTCAAGATGTATTTTTTGCAGATAAAGTAGGGCTAATCATCGTTGAAGATGAGGTAACAGGTTCTGGCGCTGGTTGGGATCAGATAAACGCTTATGCAGGCGGAGGTTTAGGCCCAATGGGTGGATATGAAGATCTTCCTAATCCTGTTCCTGCAGCTGATATGGTCTACCAAGATGTGGCAAGAGCCTTAGTAACAGCATATGAAGGAGCAGATTCAGAAATAGCAGGAATCATGTCCGCAGGTGAAACAAAACTTTACAATTTTAATTTCACTTTGGATCCTTCTTGGGATAGAGACCACCTAAGTTTAGTCGCCATCCTATTAAACTCAAATGGTACTGTCAACAATGCCATGGAAATTTCGATTGATGATGCCGTTGAAAATGGGTTTGTTGTTTCAAGCGTGAACGATCCTGAACTACAATCTTCTTTTGAAGTTTATCCTAACCCTGCAGCTGATTTAATGAATATTAAATTAGCATCAGCAGACGTTGGAAATGTTACACTAGAGATAATGAATTCATTCGGTCAGACGCTACAGTCTGAAACACTTCAATCTTTTGTTGGAGAACAGAATTGGATCATCAACGTTTCTGACTTACCAAATGGCCACTACATGGCTAGAGTAAAAATCGGAGATAAGACCGCAGTTCAAAGATTCCAGAAGTTTACTAAATAAAAATTACGACTGAATAAATTCAGTTCAAGTCAGCATCATTCACTTGGTGCTGACTTTTTTTATGTTAATAGGTGAGAAGGGGAAAGTGATATTTCAAGTAGGTACAAAAAAAAAGCAGTCCGCTGAGAATACGAACTGCTATTAGCTAACACCCTATAATATAAGAAAATGAGAATACCCCAAAGGTAAGGCAAATCTAAGAGAAGTCAACTGATATGTCTACAAATGATAAAACTAGGACATATGTGTAGAGATTCTAAGTTTGAATAGGGGTCAAACTTTTGAAGAGCAACCGTAAATTTATAGCTGTGTTATTGCTTCAAAGTGCTATTTTAGTAGTTTAGAGCCTTTAAAGAACCACCAATCATCCTAATAATGCAAATCAGCAAATTACTTATATCTCATATTTTTCTACTACTTATGACGATCACATACGCGTCTAAGGTCTGTTGTCAAGACCAAATGGAAGAAAATCAATCCTATAAAAACCTTATTGGAGGGTCATTTTCTTTTAATTCATCTGAGAATATTAGAAATATTGTAATTGTTCAAGGCAGTCTATTGGACAATTTAACCAAGAATAATTCCTTCAATTTTTCTCCTTACTATTTAAGATCACTTAATTCTTCAGTGAAAGTTGGCTTCATTCTCAATTATAGCAGATCAAAATTTGATAGAGAATCTCCAGTTTTTTCTGCTCCCATTATTCCTTTCCCAGAACCTGTGCCTGGAGTTGAAAGAGTAAATACCAGCATATCGGTGAATGAATACATCGGCACTTGGCTGTTCGCACGAATAAATATTAAAAACTTTAATCGACTAAATGCTTTTCTCGAGCCTATGCTTGGATTTATAAATTCAAATACTGAAACGGAGTCTATTAATTGGATAAACTCAGGCAATGAACAACAAATTTCAAGAAACGAAAGCCTGACCAATACCTTCAATATTAGAGTAAATGTTGGATTGACCTATGCCTTAAGTGATCGTTGGAATGTCATTACTCGTTTAGGGAATGTCTCCTATGAAACTGGAAATATAGAAGAGAATTTTGTCTCTAGTACATCTACTACAAGTTTTAGTGATTTTTCAGAAGTAGACATCTCAGATTTTAATATTAACTTTAGACCTATTAATTTTTCTCTTGGTGTAGAGTTTAATTTTTAATGAATCCAATTAGAATTTCAGAGAAAGTAAGTGGCACTTTATCAATCATATAAAATAATCGTTCTTTTGATTTTCGGATCATATAGCTTTGCATTTGCACAAGATGAAAGTCGTGAAAAGAAGGTTTATAATAACACATTAGGTCTCTCTTTTTCCCTGGATTATTTTGATTCTAATAAATATCTTCATTTTGATTTTGTCCCTTACATCGGAAAACCATATAAAACATCTTATCAGCAATTCTCTTTACATTATCTAAGAGCATCTAACAAGAGATTTCGACTTGGTGGCATTATAAGTTATAGAGCGGGGGAGCAAAACTTTTCAACATTCGGAGAATATATCTTCTTTGAAGGTGGAGCTAGAATTTTTATCGGCAACAGAGCTATACATAGATCTGTAAACTATATCCTTGGACTCTTTACGAGAATAGAGCTATGTCAACTTAATAAAATAAAAATCTTTAGTGAATTAGGTCTAGCTTATGAATCTGATTATCAAGATGGATATTCCAATATTAAGGATGGAGAAGATTCATTCGGATATTCTTTATATCAATGGACAACGACTAGATCAATAAATTTAAATACACGGCTAGGAGTAAGTTATTCATTATCTGATCGATGGCAGCTAGTCCTTCGATCTGATATTCTTAGGGCTAGATTAGGAAAGATAAAAGATCAAAAACATCAAGGATATGAGGAATCATGGACTGGTGGGATTCAAAGCACTCATTATCACAAACTCAGAGATTATAATATTGGAGCAAGTAACGTAACATTGGGCCTGGAGTTTAAATTTTAAGACAATCTGAGCATTTTAAATTCCACAGCTAGTTTAGGAGGTTTTGTATCCACTAAGTTTTATAAATTTTATCCTCCCGGAATTTACTACGTCTGTTTTGGAGCCTTGAAATTCTTCCGTCCATCTGCATGAAGGGAAATTACATCGGGAGAGTATTTTTCTTTATGATTGACTTCCTCCCGGAATTTACTACGCTGCTTCGCAGGCTTAAAATTCTTCCCTCCATCTGAATGGTGACTGAACGGTTCAACGAAGTTGAAAAGCGATTGACTAAATGTCGATCGATAGTGAAGGAACCGATTCATCAGAATCGGACGTTTAGTGGCCATGTTAGGAAAGAGAAATGTGATTATATAATTTAAATCGCGAGGGTCTTATATAAAGAACAAATATCTAAACTCTTAGGCTTTTATAATAAGAGCTTCTTCCTGGAATTTACTACGTCTGCTTCGCAGGCTTGAAATTCTTCCCTCCATCTGCATGGAGGTAAATTACACCGGAAGAGTATCTTTCTTCATGATTGACTTCCTCCCGGAATTTACTACGCTGCTTCGCAGGCTTGAAATTCTTCCCTCCATCTGCATGGAGGGAAATTACACCGGAAGAGTATATTCCTTCATGATTGAGTTTCCCTCCATGACCATGGAGGGAAGATTATAAATCATCTGTCTTCAGCAGATGATGTTAGAATCAATGAGGACAATTTATACCGGAAGAGTATATTCCTTAATGATTGAATTTCCCTCCATGACGATGGAGGGAAGATTATAAATCATCTGGCTATGGCAGATGATATTAGAATCAGGGAGGAACTAACATATAAATCATCCGACTTTGGCAGATGATATTAGAATCAGGGAGGAACTAGCTTATAAATCATCCAACTTCAGCAGATGATATTAGAATCAGGGAGGAACTATCCTATAAATCATCCGACTTTGGCAGATGATATTAGAATCAGGGAGGAACTATCTTATAAATCATCCGTCTTCAGCAGATGATATTAGAATCAGGGAGGAACTAAAATTTAAATCATCCGACATCAACAGATGATATTAGAATCAGGGAGGAACTATCTTATAAATCATCCAACTTCAGCAAATGAAATTAGAATCAGGGAGGAACTAAAATTTAAATCATCTGGCTTCAACAGATGATATTAGAATCAGGGAGGAACTATCTTATAAATCATCCATCCTCAGCCCCATAAAAACTGGTTCCCGCAACGTTCCATTAGACGTATAAGACGCAAATTTCACCTCACAATGAAGCTTCGGTTCGATCCACACAGTGCGTCGAGACTCTTCAATGGTTTCTTCAATCATTTTTTTTGTCTCAGGAATTTCTGTAATCAGTGCAAGAATTTCAATCATTTTACTTTCGTCAAATCCCGTTCCAACCTTCCCTAGATACTTCCACTTTCCATCATCCAATTGTGCAATGTGCAGCGCCCCAAACAAATTGCTGCGATCTCCCTTACCTTTTGTATATCCAATAATTTGACACGTCAAGGTTTCTCTAAACTTTATCTTCAACCAGTGCCTGTTCCGTCGCCCAATTTCATAGGGCATCGATTTATCCTTCGCCATAATGCCTTCAAGATTCATCGCCTTGGCAGCTTCGTAAAGACCCTTTCCGTCCTTTACCGGTTCACTTAATCGAAATTTATCCTGCTTCTTCAAGCTGACCTTCAACCAAGCTTGTCGTCGCTCCAATCGCTCATTGGTAATATCTCTACCATCTAAATAAAGACAGTCATAGAGATAACAGTAAACAGGATTTGATTTTGTTGCGCGCTGAATGGAGGTCTTACCCTTCGTGTGTAAGCGACTGATAACATCCGCAAAAACCGGTCGGCCTTGCTCATCCATACTTATGATCTCTCCATCAAAAACGCCATGCTCAATGTCAAAATATTCATCTACCTCCTGAAGCTCAGGAAACTGATCCGTAATGTCCCGACCTGCCCGCGATTGAATTCTGACCTTCCCGTCATCCACAAATATAATGCTCCGAATGCCGTCCCATTTAATTTCATAACAAAACTGATGACCCACTGGAACCTCCTTACTTACATCCGCGAGTTGAGGCTTGATAACCTGCTCATTGATAAGCGCTGGATCAGGCGCATCTTTTCTTTCGATCAACCATTGATTGCCGCCTCCCTTGCCTGCCTTGTATAATTTATATTCACCGGTAATCTCCTTAGATTTTAACTTGAAGTGAAAAGACTTCCGCTCTGTTTTTTTAAGCCATTGCACTTTCCCCAAAGCAAAGACCCACATCTTTCCCGCACCATATTCTCCCTTAGGAATCGTACCCTCAAAAGTGAGATATTCCATGGGATGATCCTCTGTCTGAATGGCCAGTCGCTTGACCCCTGTAACAATAGGTAAGCCTTTCGGAATGGCCCAACTCATCAACACACCTTCTTCCTCTAGTCTGAGATCATAATGCAAGTTGCTCGCATCATGCAACTGAATACAAAAGCGATCTTTCCCTTTGTCCACCTTCAATGGTTGCGGTTCAGGCGAAGCACTAAAATTTCTTTTTTCGCGATAATCGCTCAGCCGCTCCTGCATCTTTTGATCAAATTCTTCTGAGGCCTTTACTCGATCATGCAGAGGAGAAGCATAATTATAAAATTCTGCCCAGACATCTCCATAGTCCTTAATATG
>ENA-ORXT01001223-ORXT01001223.1-marine-metagenome-genome-assembly--contig:-NODE-1223-length-35540-cov-3.896399_pt1 | contig 35540 bp, 27 predicted proteins | sample MGYA00237868_ERZ511482 | MGnify/ENA metagenome assembly ERZ511482 | reverse complement strand
AGCTGCGATTTTTCAAATTCCAGATGGAATACAGGTGACGACTTTGGGGGCATTGCGAGGGCTTCAAGATGTTAAAATTCCTACACTTATTACCTTCTTTGCTTATTTTGTAGTCGGTTTACCAACGTGCTTCATTTTGGCATTTTATTTTGATTTGGGTCCGACTGGTATCTGGACTGGACTTGTTGTTAGTCTGACCGTCTCAGCAGTGTTGTTAGGGTTCCGATTTAATTATTTATCTAAGAAGTATTTATAAATTTTTGATTTAGGTATACTACTAACTCTATTTTTTCCTTTGTACATTTATAAAAAAGTATAATGAAATTAAATTTATTGTCTTGTGACGAACAGCGACCTGATAAAAGAGCAATAGCAAAATGCATAGAAGAAATTTCATCCAATATGGATGGGTCCTTAGCTACTGAGCTCATGAGTATACTTCTTGAAGGAGATCCTGTAGAGATCGAATTGGACGATAAAAATTCAAGCTCAGCATTTAGAGCCTTACGAAAATTAGGCATAGATTACGAAATCCTTGAGTAGTAAACCTATACAGCTTGTCGCATTTTTTTAAAATTGTAGGACTGCCTATTCTGACTCGTCAGCGGATTAGAAATACTTCTAAAGCTGTCATTGCTTAGACTGATTTACTTAATTTTTTCTATTATTTTAAATGTTTAATTCCTTATGACCCGACATGTATCATTATTAATTATTGCTTCTAGTTTTATAAGTACATTCATTTATTCACAAAGCTGTGAGAATCTATCTGGAGAATGGATAAATGAATTAGGTTCAGTTTTACAAATTGATTCCATCACTCAAGATGGAGATATTATAGGTGTTTATAAATCATCAACAGGAGTCGATGGTAAGCGTTTTTCACTAAAAGGTTATGTTAATTCAAATGTGGAATTTCCAGCTGAACACAATATATCCTTTTCAGTACGATGGAATGGCTACGGCAGCATCACCTCGTGGACAGGCTTTTGTCATCGCTTAGATAATCAAGATCAAATAAAAACACTTTGGCATTTGGTGAGATCAGGAAAGGAATTTGACTGGGAGAGAGTGATTACTAATTCTTCTATATTTAAACCGATTCAGTAGTTATTATTAATGCTGTTTGAGTTTAACAAATTGCTCTTATCCACCACTTTTAGATTCTTTATTCTAAGATCATAAGGCATTCGTACCAAAGCTTGATCAGACTCTAGCTGAAAATTAACTTGCAAAGATCCTCAATCCAAATTGGATTTACCCATTTGAAAGTGTAATCGATTATGGACTTTAGGATTGTGTACTAATATTTTATACTTAATACTTATTTAGAAGTATTCAGCAATTATCATTCGTGTTTAAAAATAAATTTGTGGCCACATAGTCCTTAAGCAATAGATTTCAGTAAACAAATAGCTAAAATTATATACATAATTATTTTTCTATTGGTCTTTCAGTAAGCATTGGAAAGAATAATATAAAGACAAATGAAAGTGTGATAAATTCGATAGCCATGAGAAAATAAACTTTTTTATCAACCATGCAGTTTTATTATTTATTCTGTATTGCATTTTTTTTATGTTTTCCCATTTATCATCTTTCGAAGCTTTATGACAATTGAATTTGATTTTTCTCTGTCTATTTGAATATGTTTTTATTCTATCGCACTTCTTCTGTTGGCTCAATTGGCTGACCTAAACCGACAGTAGCAGCTCTAAACCAAACCTCCGTAAAAGCTCCGTTTTCATATTGCTTAGCGATATCACCATCATATGTCTCTGCTCCTGAACACCACACCATATTTTGTTCTGGGTCTTTTCCGTTTGTTTGATTATAGGCACCTTGCTTAAAATAATTCAATTCGCCAGCATAGCCATTTGCGCGTTCGACACCATCTTGTCCAATAGGGATAAATAATTTTTGTGTCTGCATTGGAATATCCGACTTGTTTGCATATTCAGTTTTAATCAAATTTTTTGTGAAACGTTTTGTTTTATGACCTTCGCTTTTAAAAGTGAGATACATAATCCCTTTATATACATTAATCTCATAACTGAATTCTTCTCCTAGTTCAATACCATCTTGGGGCTCATTGGAGTAATCGGTCGGACTTTTTCCGACGACTGACATATCATTACCCCAGACTGGATAGGAGTAATCCCACCGACCGGAATTGTCATCTCCTGCTGTATTGATTTCGTAATTCCAAAAAACTGACCCTTTTTTATGTCCTGGTAGTTTTTTGTAAAATATCTTACAGGGTTCGTTTTCGTGACCGCCGCCGCTATGGATTTGACCGACCACAGTGGAGAAAGATGCGGCTACTCTGGCATCGCCAGATGTGGATACATGCATGACTCTCAATGTCCCAGTTAATCTCCCACCTTCTTCAGGAGTCCATTCTCTTTTTTCATGTAACTCCGTTCTTGTATTACTTGAGTTTTTTGAAGTGACACCAGAATTTGGTGTTTTATAAGCGACCCAACGTCTTGTACCGTCAATAACAGTATAGAAAAAATCCTTATGCTCGTAGTTCACTAATTCTTCAACATTTGTTCCATCCCCTAAAAGCATTTTGAATTTATCCATAAAGGGAATGACCTCACTTGGATATACTGTTTTATGACTTAAGCCGTCATTGGCTTGAAAATAGCCCTCATTCGATATTGCATCATTACTGATATCAATACTGCCTGATGTAAACCAGACTTCAGCGTAGTTTCCGTCTGCATATTGTTTTTGAAGATCACCTCCATGCGTTTCAGCACCAGAACACCAGACTCTATTGACCGCAGGATCTTTTCCATTGGTTTGATTATATGCACCTAATTTAAAAAATAGGAACTCATCTGCATAGGCATTTTCACGCTCCACGCCGTCTTGACCGATTGGGAAAAACAGTTTTTGTACTTGCTCCGGAGTTTTGGCTTTGGTCGAATATTCTGATACGATTAAGTTTTTTGTAAAGGTCTTGGTTTCGTGACCCTCACTTGTGAATGTAAGATGCATCATTCCATCCTTGACGTCTATTTCATAAGTTAGTTCTTCGCCCAATTCAATTCCATCTGTCGGTTCTGGAGGATAGCTGTTTTCTGAAGTGCCAACTATAGAAAAGTCGTAGCCCCAAATTGGATAAGAATAATCCCATCGTCCAGAATTATCATCTCCTGCTGTATTGATTTCGTAATTCCAAAAAACAGACCCTTTTGTATGGCCTGGAAATTTTTTATAAAATAATTTAAAGGGTTCGTTTTCATGCCCGTCAGCGCTATGAATCTGACCAATAACCATTGAATAGGACGCTGCTACTCGCGCATCACCAGTGGCGGCAACATTCATTACTTTTAGCGACGCATTTAACCTGCCACCAGTGATAGGCGACCATTTTTTTAATTGCGCTAGTTCTGTTCTTGTATTGTTTGAGGTTCCATGGGTATTTCCTGCATTGGGTGTTTTATATACTACCCAATCCTCCTGATCATTATCGGGGCCATCACTAGTCGTGTAAAAGAAATCTTTGTGCTCAAAATTAGTTGCCTGACCAACATTTGAACCATTACCTAAGATCAAATTCCAATGGTTGAGGAATGGTGTAATGTCACTGGCGTAATTTGTTTTTTGAGTTAGCTCATTATTTGACTCCTTAGCTGTATTAGAACAACTCTGTAGCATGAGGAAAATACCAAGGAATAAGGATGTTGACATTATGACTGAGATATTAGCAAGAGATGTGATGATACACTTATTCACTATTTGATATTTGGTTCTAAAATTATTTACTAGAGTATACTTTAAGTGTTTAAATTTAGCAAGACCAATTGACAAAAAATTAATACTCCGATTATTTAGTATATTTTTTTACATATTTGATTGAATTAGTTGGTCTTGAATGAACATATCAGCTGTACCTTTTACATAAATAAGTCTCCGCTTTTGAGTTTTCATTAGTATCAATGTATTTATCTAATAAAGTATTCTGACTAAAGGTATGGCTTCCGTCCAATGAAGAATATGCAACAAGCTTTGCAGTAATTGTCGACTACTACTCTAAATTCTAAATTTTGATTTAGTGAACCGCCGTATACAGCCTACCTCGACATTCATCGTCGGGGAGACCCGTACTTACGAGCCGACAGGCAGACTCAATGCTAACATCGAATCGAAGTAACTCCTTGAGGTGAAGGGCTCCCGCCTTCTCACCGTACGTAAACCTCATAATCGGAGTATCAACTTGAGGTGAAGAGCTCTAGCCGACTCACCCTACGTAGAGATTAATTCCTTACTTTAGCATTCCAAAATTCACGTTCAATATATGACAGATATAAACTGGAACATTGCCAAAGAATACGAAGACATCACATACAAAAAATGTCAGGGCGTTGCACGAATTGCCTTCAACAGACCTGAGGTCAGAAATGCGTTCAGACCAAAGACAGTAAGCGAATTACTCGCTGCATTTCATGATGCGAGAGAAGACAGGAGCATTGGTGTCATTTTGTTTTCTGGTGAAGGTCCGTCCTCTAAAGATGGCGGCTGGGCATTCTGCTCGGGAGGTGATCAGAGCGTCAGAGGGAAGAGCGGCTATGTCGGAGGAGATGGTATCGGTCGGCTCAATATCTTAGAAGTCCAGCGACTGATCCGATTTATGAATAAGGTTGTCATCTGTGTGGTTCCGGGATGGGCCGTGGGTGGTGGTCACAGTTTACATGTTGTCTGCGATCTCAGTTTAGCGAGTAAGGAACATGCGATCTTCAAACAAACAGATGCTGATGTGGCGAGCTATGATGCTGGATATGGAAGCGCCTATTTGGCAAGACAAGTCGGCCAAAAGCGAGCAAGAGAAATTTTCTTTTTAGGCAGGAATTATTCTGCCCAAGAAGCATTCGATATGGGAATGGTGAATGCTGTGATTGAGCACGATCAATTGGAAAGCACGGCATTTGAATGGGCGCAGGAGATTTTAAAGAAGAGCCCGATGGCCATCAAAATGTTGAAGTTTGCCTTTAACATGATTGATGACGGCTTGGTCGGTCAGCAGATATTTGCTGGTGAAGCGACAAGACTTGGATATATGACTGATGAAGCCGAAGAGGGTAGAAATGCATTCTTGGAAAAACGGAAACCGGACTTTGATAAATTTCCTAAATTTCCTTAGCTCATAAATGGGCTACGATTACTAAATCTTTAAGGTTTAGTAATCAGAATATCAATATTTAACAGCCCTCGCTCCACACGCGACATCCAAAACTTGAATCATACTATTTTTCTAACGTATATTGCAACTTCAAAATATTTTGGCAGCCATGAGATTTTTCCTTTTACCGATTCTACTATTACTTTGTTTGTTGAGCTATGCGCAAGACACGGCTGAGCAAGATACCTGTGTATTATTTTCTTTGACAGAAATGGATATTACTGTGGGAGATTCTGCTTGCACTTTTATAACGGTGTCTAATTTTGAACATCTATTATCATTTCAATTTTCATTGCAATACGACGATACGGTTTTAGAATTTGGTAATTGTGCCTTAGATGGTGCGATCAATAGTTTTAATTGTAGTGATATCGCTTTGCAAGATGATGGGCCTTTATTCAAAGCGTTATGGTTTGAGCCATTGGGGAATCTCACGACACTAGAAGATGAGACACCTATTGCCCAATTGTGTTTTTTGGTCATTGCAGAGCCAACAGCTGGACAGATCTTAGTTCAGTTTACAGATGATTTATCCGGAGAAGCAGCGAAAGGAGATCCGAATGATTTAAGTGTCGCTGAAAAATTTCCATTTTGTAGTCAAGATGATATTACCTCAAATGTCCTAGACATGAGTCAAAATAGCGAACTATCTATCTTTCCAAATCCTGCAACAGATGTATTATTTATTGAAAACAATGATGATAGTTTTAGTACAGAGCAGATCAGTATTTATAATGTAAATGGACAATTGATTGTAGTCGAAAAACAACAATATCAACTGAATCAAATCAGTCTGGAGACACTACAGCCGGGACATTATTTTATCCGCATTGATATGGATAATGAGAAGAGTTATTCTAGCCGTTTTTATAAACAATGATCACTATATCGTGACTATATCGTGTAGCAGCAAATACACTTCTGGAGCAACTCGCAAATCTAAAGCGCTTTCATAAACAACTTGTTTAATTCATTTTTACAATAGCAAGAGGTATATTAGTATTGAGTAAACATATGTTATAATAATTTATAATATGTAGAGTATTCGTTTTTAGGTTTTAATATCCACTTCTATTATGTCGCATGAAAAATAATTTGCTCTACTGGTCCATCACTGTTGCTTTAGCAGGATTTCTTTTTGGTTTTGACACTATCGTTATTTCGGGTGCCGATCAGCCTATTCAAAAATTGTGGAATACATCTTCATTTTTCCATAGCACATTCATTATGTCCATGGCTTTGTGGGGAACTGTTATCGGAGCCATCTTCGGAGGAATTCCTTGTAACGCGATTGGTCGTAAGAAGACTTTATTTTGGATTGGAATACTGTATGCAGTTTCAGCACTTGGATCTGCTATATCCACTGGTCCTTTTATGTTTTCCTTCTTTAGATTTATCGGTGGTGTCGGTGTAGGTGCATCATCTGTGGCTGCGCCAATTTATATTTCAGAAATTGCTCCAGCAAAAAATAGAGGTCGACTTGTCGCCATGTACCAATTTAATATTGTATTCGGTATATTGATTGCTTTCCTCTCTAATTATCTAATTGGCCAATATTTAGGAGAGAATGCCTGGAGGTGGATGTTGGGTGTGGAAGCGATTCCAGCTATCATTTATACGATCATGGTATTAGGTGTGCCAAATAGTCCAAGATGGTTGGTGATGAAAAAAGGAGATGATAATCAAATTCGATCCTTACTTCAGCGAATTAATCCCGCGGCTAATGTAGATATTGAATTGAAGGCAATTAAAGATTCGCTCATTACGAAAACTAAGGATACGTTTTTATCTGGCAGATTTAGTAAGTCGATCTGGCTTGCATTTCTATTGGCATTTTTCAATCAAGCTTCAGGTATCAACTTCGTTTTATATTATGCACCAAGGATTTTTGAGCAAGCAGGCATAGCTGCAGATAATGTATTAGGTGCATCTATCCCCATTGGTATTGTCAACTTTATATTTACCCTATTAGGCATGTACCTTATTGATAAATTAGGACGAAAGACTTTAATGATTATTGGCTCGGTTGGATATATATTGACCTTGCTGGGTGTCGCTTGGGCATTTTCTACTGGAGCAGAAGGTGTAATCGTGGTTGCTTTTGTTTCTGCATTTGTTGCATCTCATGCCATCGGCCAAGGAGCTGTAATATGGGTTTTTATCTCTGAGATTTTCCCTAACTCAGTCAGAAATTCTGGTATGTCTTTTGGGTCGGGAACACACTGGGTATTCGCGGCGATCATCACGATGGTCACTTTGCCAGTCTTAGAAGCATTTTCAGCGGCGACTGTATTTTTCTTTTTTGCATTTATGATGTTTCTCCAACTAATCTGGGTACTGACAAAAATGCCTGAAACAAAAGGAGTGAGTTTGGAAGAACTAGAACGGAAATTGACTTCTTAATTGGCCTTTACACTTTTTCTTTCAACTGATCCAATAAACATCAATAATACAGGGAAAAGTATAGCAATTAAGTGTACTCTTTCCTCCCAGAATCCAAAACCAAATATACCACCACTTGGACTGTCTAGTACGCTCGAAGTCGATTGATGAGTATTTATAGATCCTGTAGAAATAAATACAATAAAAACAAAAAGTATAATTGGAATTGAAAAAGCTAAAACTCTTGGAAATTTCTTCATTTAAATATTAATAAGGTGGTTACTATAAATGATGACGCATTTCTCACATAAAGACTTCCTAAAATTATGTAAAATCTAATCCTTGAATGTTTCGGAATTGTTAACAATCGGTTAATCTTTTTGTTGACCGTTAGCAAATGATTTCGATGACAAATATATATGGATTTTTCAATGGACATACCCTACAGAAAGGCAACATTTGCTTACAGATTGATGATGTAAAGAATAGATTTAAACTATTACCTTGCAATCACATTAATAATACAATGGATAAACCAATTGTTACTGTAATAGGCTACGTACTAATCTTATTAGGCTTTTTGGCCGTAATTTTATCAATGATTGGACTTAGGCTGAAATTCCTAGCCTTTCTTGAGTTTGGAGGTCCACTGATCGCTTTCATTATCAAAATGTGCATGATTATGGTTGGATTTATCCTGATGTACATATCAAAAACAATTGCGCGTGATCGAGAAGAACAAGAGTCGTTATTGCAGTAGCTAATGCATAGGGCCTATGTACATCATCGCATCAGCAAATTATCAAATCAACGCATCATCTGTCATTCAAATAAAAACTATTAATAGAATTACTCTTTAACTGCTTAAGTAAACGTTATTTTTATCAAACATTTTTGAATCTACCCCAAACAGGATGATATTCGTCCATTAAAATAATCTTACGCCTTGGAGCTTAGTAAAGCACAGTTTAAATCGATATTCGATACTTATTACAATCCATTATGTAATTTCTGCCGCAAATACCTCAATGATAGAGGCGATGTAGAAGATGTGGTTCAGGATGTATTAGTGAAGCTTTGGCAGAATAAGGATAAAATCCATCTCCAAAAAGATGTAAAGTATTATCTCTTTACATCGGTCAAAAACAAAGCGATAGAACTGATTCGATCGCGAAAACGTAAGGGTGAAATCCGCGATTCTCTCATTCCAGAAAAAAATTATGAGGATCCAGTAGGGGATGAAGTAGATTCGACCATCCTAAAAGAGAAACTATATAACTCGATACGACAGTTACCTCCTAAATGTCAGGAGATATTTGTCTTGAATAAAGTAAATGGTTTAACTTACAATGAAATATCCGAAGAGCTTAAAATATCGCCCAAAACCGTTGATAATCAGATGCGTAGGGCATTTAAGCTGTTACGAGAGAAATTTGAAATCACTAAATAAACGTGCAAAATGAGCATCGTTAAATCCCTGAAGAATATCATTAATAACTCTGATGAAGAGCAAAAAATAGATATGTGGTTAAAAGAATATAATGCCAATTCTGAAGTCCTAAATGACATCCTTGTACAGGAATCTGACATGGACTTCCTCAAAGACTATCAAGATTTCAGTCCAGCTTCCGCATGGAATAAGATTGAATCTCAAATCTTAGAAGATAAAAAACCTCAAGCAAGAGAAATCCCTATGCTGTTTAAAATTGCAGCTGCAGGAGCGGTATTACTATTATCAATATTTGCAATCAAACCATATCTGTCCTCAGAATTAGCTGGAGGAATGGAAACATACGCCTACGAATCAAAGGATATGTTGAATCTTCCTGATGGATCTTCAATCATCATAGATAAAGGATCATCTCTAGAATACAACAAATTGAATTTTACCGACGAAAGACATATTGCCTTTGACGGGAGAGCATATTTCGATATCGCAAAATCGAAATCTGGAAAGAACTTCATGATTGAAAATGATGAGTTTACTGTAGAAATTTTAGGTACAGAATTCGAAATCAATACAATCACTGAAAATCCTGAAGTCATTGTGTCTGAAGGTAAAGTCAGAGTATCAACTGATAATGAATCAGTGATTATTACTGCGAATGAAAGCGTGTCTATCATAGACGGTAAAATCGTCAAAGAATTAGTCGAAAGTGCTAATAATAAAAGCTGGATTACTGGTCAGTTAGACTTTGAAAATCAAACGATGGATAAGGTGATCGAAGACCTAGAGCACCACTATAACGTCAACATAGTTGCAGAATCTGTAGATTTTTCTTGTACTTGGAGAGCTACATATGAAAATGATTCGTTACAAGGTATATTAGATGAACTTAAGGAAACGCGAGGTGCATCATATGCGATCAATGGTAACGAGGTCAGTATTTCAAATATTAGTTGTCAATAGGCTTCTAGCCATTTTCGTGATAAGGCTGAAACATGTTTCGATTAGCTGTCTGATGCTATGCCTAAGTGCCGTGTGCTTTGGCCAAAATAAACAACCAGTTCTTTTATTTCAAAACCAAGATCTCAATCTTGCTGAAATCATAGAAGTCGTTGAAAATCAGACGAATATGAGGTTCAGCTATTCCGCAGATAGAATACCTCTCCAAACTGATCTAGATCTCACAAAAGCAGAATATATCATACAAGATTTAATGGATGAGATCGGTAAAAGCCTCGCCATTGAATATAAGATTCGAAATAATAAACGAATTCTTCTCCTCGGTCAAGAACAACAAAATAGTCAAGCTCAAATCACAACAGTCGTCAGCGGAATCATTTTAGATGGATTAAGCGGTGAGCCACTATTCGGAGCAACAATCACAAATAAAAATAGAGATCGAGGGGTCAATAGTAATGAAATCGGATTATTTAGATTTCAATTAAGCGATCAAGAAGATTCACTCATTGTATCTTATATCGGCTTTGCGCCATTAATGGTCGCCGTACAAGACATTATAAAAAGCACGACTAAAATCCAACTAAAGCCCAATATCGAATTCGACGAAATCTTAATCAGAACGCCGAATGCCAGAAAACTCGAAACAGAATCAAACTTTAATTATTATCTCAATAAAAGTCAGCTCAGTGAGGGATTTGGATTTGTCGGCAGTGATCCACTCAATAGTGTGATGCAGATGTCCGGGATTCACTCTGGTCGTGAAGGTCAGAAAAGTATCTATGTACGCGGAGGCAGTCCCGATCAAAACTTAATGCTGATGGATGGTGTACCGCTTTATGAGACATCACATGTATTTGGTCTATCGTCGATTTTTAACGTCGACGCAGTTAAGAATGTACAAGTTTATAAACACGCCTATCCAGCAAAATATGGTGGCCGATTATCATCTATCATAGATTTTAAAATGAATGAAGGCAATGCCTTTGAGCGAAAGTCATCCATTGGCTTCAGCCCACTCAGCATGCATCTGAATACAGAAGGACCACTAGTCATTGGTAAAACGAGCTATAACTTATCGGCCAGAAAGTCTTTAGTCAATATATTTTATAATGAGCCAATAGAAAGGCTTTTAGATTTCGATGATTCAGATTTTTCATTTTATGATCTCAATCTAAAGTTGAGTCATGAGATCGAAGAAGGGAATAAAGTGTACTTCAATTATTATCGAGGCCGTGATCAATTTGAGATCTTCAAATCAGATAGTCAACTATCAGATACACGGAGGCTGGACCAGCAAAGTTTTGATAAACTGAATTGGGGCAATAATGTATTCAGCTTTCAATGGCAAAATAATGTCAGCGAACGCATGTTTAGTAAGTTTGGAATATCAGCGAGCGATTATACTTATAATGCACGATCGGGTTTTGACTTTCAATATACTGAGAAAGACGAGGTAGAAAATAACTCCTTGGATATCTCAGCTGTAAGTCGGATTATAGATCTTGGCATTAATACAGAGTTTCAATTTTTTATTAGTAATCAATTTGACCTTACATTTGGTACGGGGATTTATCATCATAGATTTAATCCTACACTGAAGCAGAGTAACGTGTATCTGGACGGTACTGTGCAGGAATTCGCTAATGATGCTCCGTTTATCTCAGCAGATGAAATCAGTGCATTTGTTGATACAAAATGGCACATCACAGATAAGCTGAGTCTCCAGTCGGGATTACGATTTAATAGTTTTTATGTCAGAGAAAAGAATTATTTGTCGCTACAACCTCGATTAACCTTGAATCAGAAAATTGGCAATCATCAACAATTAACGGTGTCTGCTACTAAAATGACTCAGTTTGTTCACTTGCTTGTGAATCCTGGTATTGGCTTACCAACGGAGTTATGGATACCATCGACTGATCGATTGCCACCGGAAAATGCATATCAGCTTGCTCTTGCATATGGGGGAGGATTGACCAGAAATTTAAGATTTGAAATCGCTGGGTATGTGAAGAAAATGACCAATGTAGTTGAGTATATTTCACCATTCGATTTGTTTTTCACTTTTGTGAATTTTGATAACATTGCCATTAAATTTGATGCAAATCGAGATTGGGAAAACTTTGTACAAAGCGGAGATAGTCATTCTAAAGGACTCGAGTTTTCATTGAAAAAAATCACTGGCCCTTTATTTTTTGATGTGTCCTATGTATTATCAAAAACAGATCGAACTTTTGATGGATTGAATGAAGGAAATCCCTTTCCATATAGATATGATAGAACGCATGATTTTTCTATTTCTGGGAGTTATTATATTTCTAAAAATGTGAACTTTCACGCACATTGGGTTTATGGAACAGGAGATGCATTTACATTGGCGAATGAGGCATTTCTAGGCCCTGATGGAGTAGAACGATTGAGAGCACCTTCACGGAATAATGCACGACTCGCTGATTATCACAGATTAGATGTCGGGATACAAGCCGTCAAAGAGCTAAGAAGTACAAGGTTGACACTCGATTTGAGTGTATTTAACGCTTATAATCGAAAAAATACATATTATGAATATCAGTTTGAAAATACAGTAGAAGGCCAATTTGAAAGAGAAAAAGTGAGTTTGTTTCCCATAATGCCTCACTTTAGTTTGAATCTGGAATTTTAGGACAGGAACACTTGGAAAACCGTTGGCTCAAAATGAAGAAACCACATAAATTGCCCTTCAAATGTTATCAAAAAGTCAAATTGGACACATCTGAACTTTATTTAATGTTAATTGATAAGCGTTTCGAGACTTTTCTGCCTTTTTCAGTCTAAATTAGTAACCGAATCAAGCAGTAAGCATGAACATTACATTTTTGAAATCTACTCTATTTTTATTAGTCACAGCCTTATGCTTCTCTTGCACTAAGGATAGTGATGACACTCAGTCTGATTTCAAATCCAATATTGTACTTAACTCAATTTTCATGCCTGGTGAGATAATGACAGTCGAACTGTCTTCTTCTCGAAACATCTTTGACTCAAATTCTAAAATCGTCGCTATCCAACATGCTGTTGTCGAGGTGACCGATAACAAATCAAATCAAACACACAGACTATATACTTCATCGAATGGTATCTACCAATCAGATGATTTCCGTCCAGAATACGGTGGGAGTTATACAATTAACATAGATGCCGAGGGTTATGAATCTGTTCAAGCGACAAGTGAAATTCCATATCCTGCATTCATCAAAGAGCCAACTGCAGAAGAAGGTCAGTTTAATGAAGAAGGTTTAAGAGAATTGTTTGTTGATTTAGAATTCTACAGTGAGTCAGATGAGCAGCAGTATTATGTTTGGGAAATCATTGATGAAGATGATAAGAGTGGTTTAGACTTTAGCTATAATGATATCTTAGAAAATCCGGTACTCTTATATTCAGAAGATAATAACACAGAATCTATCTTAGCTGATGAGTCATTTCAAACCAGAGTATTCTTAACGAATGATGGTATGAAAGATAAACCAATCCAAACATCTTTTGTCACGATGATCGAACCAGCTTTAGCCTTTCAGTTTGGAGACGAAGTTGATCCAGATTCAGAAGACAATGGTGTTGTACTTACTGTACGTGTGATGACAGTTTCAAAGGACTTATACGAATACTTCAAAAGCGTTGAAATCTACAGACTCCGAGGAACTGTAAATTCAAGTATTACGCAGCCAGTCAATATCCATTCAAATATCGAAGGCGGTCTTGGTATTTTTGCAGGTTTAACTGTGAAAGATTTGCCAATCAAATTGAACTAAGATTCAATTTTCAAAAATTCTATAAAGACTTAAATTATTCTGCTTTTACAAAATGTAAGGTAAGCTTGCTGTAATTAGCGTGAAAAAATTGTAAGCAATGTGTCTTTATCAATTGTCAATCCATCATCAGAATGTATGGGTCCGTCGTCGATCGCTGTTCGGTTTGGGGGCATCGGAAAATATGAATGATCGCTTTAATTACCAAATTTTGAGATCATGATATCAAGAATGAATTTTAGATAGAACCCCTCTGCATATCTCCCGCGGCTGAGCGGGACAAGCTCTTAAAAGGAGAGGCCTTTGGTAATTGAGAAGATAAATCTTTATTGTATCCAATCTATTGTCACGTGATTATATAGACCTACGGATTATACAACATAAATCATTACCATATATCAACCATTAATGATTAAGCCATTTATATATATGAAAAAGCTATAGAAGATGCCCTAGTGGCTCAGACAGCATTTATGATAAAATTGAAGTAAGCAATGTCGAAATAATGGCTATAATTGGCAAATAAGACATTAAGCATCTACTTTACATACAAACACAATCAAGCCTAAAACATGTCCAATATCTCACATACACAATCTAACTCCTCAATCGTATTAAAATAATGAGGGGATAGTCGTATCACCCAATCCACACCTTTGTCGGTGAAATCAAGAAGACCCCATTCGAGAGTGCTGACACTATAAAATACTTGATGTAGAGTTAAAAAATTTTCTGTTTCCTCTAATGACTTACCATTCTTCTTAATTGTTGTAATGTTGCTAAGCTGACTTCCTGTATCAAATACTTGAAGGCCTGATATGGTATTCAGCTTTCCTCTGAAGTGCTGCATCAATTGCTGGTTCCGTGCATGAATGTGGTCCATTCCAATGTCATTCGCATATCGTAAAGCTTCAGCTAATCCAAGAACCATGGCAAACGGTGCTTCCCACGTCTGAAATCTTTTTGCTGATTGTTTTATTTCAAAGTGCTCTGATCCTGTCCACTTCGCTCCAAATCCATCAATAAATAATGGATAGAATTGCTGATTAAGAATTTTATCTGAGACATACAATAGTCCTGTACCTCTAGGACCGCGCAAAAATTTTCTACCAGTCGCACTTAGAAAATCACAATTAATATCCTGTACATCGACAGGGATTTGTCCGACAGATTGGCAAGCATCTACTAGATAAATTATATCTTCTTGAGAGCATAATTGACCAATTGATTGGACGTCTTGGATTTTACCTGAATTAGTTGGAATGTGTGTGATCGCCACCAACTTTGGTTTCTGTTCTTTAATTAAATCTGAAAAGTGATTCAAATCGATATCTCCATTTTCCAAAGTGCGGATTCGCTTTATTTGAATCCCTAGCCTTTGCTGTAATGAGATAAATTGAATTTGATTAGATGAGTAATCATCTTGGGAAGTGATGATGATATCTCCTTCTTTGAAATCTATCGACGACAAGGCTTTGATATATGCATCTGTTGCATCATGCGCGAAAGCAATATTTTGAGACTTGCAATTTAGTAATTGTGCTGCTTGATGGTAGAATTGTTCTAGCTCATCTGATCGTATATCTGCTAGCTTATATCCACCATACATTTCTTCTTCGATCAGATATTGATTGATCACTTCCCGAACAGATTTAGGCATCAGCGAAGATCCAGCACTATTTAAAAATAGTTTATCACCGTAGTGAGGGATGTCTGCTCTGATTGATTCGATGATCATGTGTAGTTATTTTAAAGCAAGCAAGGTATATAAAGGATGAGATCCTGAAACGAGATCAGGATGACTTGTCCAGTGAAATGCGACATTTAGAATGCCTCAAAGACAATATAGCTTATTGATTCAAATCCTAGTTTATAACCCGCAAACCATGATGAGATCCTGAATCAAGCCTGCCTGCCGCTGGGAGCAGGATGGCATTTTAAGTACTTTACAAGTGTATCACCTCATCATATGCAGCTGCCGCAGCTTCCATCACAGCCTCACTCATTGTCGGATGCGGATGGATAGTTTTAATGATTTCCATTCCGGTCGTTTCTAATTTTCGAGCGGCCACAACTTCAGCAATCATCTCTGTGACATTGGCGCCAATAAAGTGCGCACCTAAAAATTCTCCATACTGCTCATCAAAGATGACTTTGACAAATCCTGCAGATGCACCACTTGCTTGCGCTTTACCTGATGCAGAGAATGGAAATTTGCCAACCTTTACAGTATATCCAGCTTCTTTTGCTGCTGCTTCCGTATACCCAACTGAAGCAACTTCTGGAGAACAGTAAGTACAAGATGGAATATTATTATAATCTATAGGAGTCGGATGATGTCCAGTGATTTTCTCAACAGCAAGGATTCCTTCTGCAGAGGCGACATGAGCTAAAGCTTGACCTCTTGTAATGTCACCAATTGCATAAATTCCAGGTACTGAAGTTTGTCCATATTCATCTACCTCAATTAGCCCCTTCTCTGTTTTGATACCTAAAGCCTCTAATCCAATATTCTCAATGTTTGTTGCGACTCCAACAGCTGATAGAACGACATCGCAATCAATCACCTCTTGTGTTTCTGTCTTTCTACTTTTGACCGTGACCTTACATCCTTTACCAGATACATCAACACTTTCAACAGCCGTATTTCCCAATACTTTAATACCAGATTTCTTAAAGACCTTGCCTAATTCTTTTGAAATTTCAGGTTCTTCTCTAGGTAATAAACCTTGCTCTAAAAACTCTACAACTGTGACTTCTGTTCCAATTGCATTATAAAAGTAGGCAAACTCAACTCCAATTGCTCCGGCTCCGATTACAACAATCTTCTTAGGTTGCTTCTCTAAAGACATCGCTTTTCTATAGCCAATTATTTTTTCTCCATCGATCTCCATGCCTGGCAAGGCTCGTGATCTCGCACCCGTAGCGATGATAATGTTTTTTGCTTGATGTTCTGTTTTTGTTCCTTTTTCATCAGTCACAATGACAGTCTTGCCTCTTCCAAGTTCTCCATGTCCATTGATCACAGTGATCTTATTTTTCTTCATCAGAAATTGGACGCCCTTGCTCATGCCATCTGCGACTCCACGACTTCTGTTAATGATTGCATCAAAATCAGCATTTGCTTTACTCACAGTTATTCCATAATCTTCAGCGTGACTGATGTATTCAAATACTTGAGCACTTTTTAATAATGCTTTTGTTGGGATACATCCCCAATTCAGACATATACCTCCAAGAGATTCTTTTTCAATGATTGCTGTATTTAGGCCAAGTTGTGAAGCACGAATAGCAGCAACATAACCGCCTGGACCACTACCGATAACAATGAGATCAAAGTTCATACAATAAGAGTTTTTGTTTTACAAAGATAATCAATACACACTTATTGGAAGCGAGCATTTAATTATTCTCTACTATGATAAATTTCATTCTATTAATTATTCACTTTGCTTTGAATGAGAAATGAAACAAAAGAGGATCGCTTATTTGCGAAATTTTAATTTGAGATGAATTTTGAGCTTGTTTTGTTCTTATCGACAAACGTAGTTTTAATGTAAACCATTATATGCAACTTATCAAAATGTGATTCGTCTTTAGCTTGTGTCTTTCATACACATTGTGAAAAATTTAACTATGAACTTGACAAAGACTATTTATCTACTCTTGATGCTTTCGCTTTGTTATAATGTGATTGGTCAGAAATTTATAAATCCGATCAAAACAGAACAAGCAGTTACGATTGATGGGATTCTTGATGAAGATGATTGGAAAAATAGTGAAGTCTCAAATGGCTTTATTACGATAAGACCAGAACCAGGGCTGAATGCCGCTCATGATACTGATGTCAAAATCATGTATGATGATCATGCATTATATGTATCGGCATTTATGCATGATAGTAGTAGAGATAGTATCATGACTCAACTCACAGAAAGAGATGACTTAGGCAACACAGACTTTATCCTTATTTATATAGATACTTATCAAGGTGGAAATGATGCGACACAGTTTGTATTAGCTTCGACGGGTGTACAAATGGATGCTAAGGTGACGACTGGACACGATGAAGATTGGGCTTGGGATGCGATTTGGAAAGGGGCAGTACAGTTAACCGACAAAGGCTGGTATGCCGAAATGGAAATTCCATATTCCGCCATTCGTTTTTCAAAAAAGAATATTCAAGAGTGGAATTTAAATTTTATCAGGAGAAGAGTCGCAACCGGTGAACAGTCTACATGGAATCCAGTTGATTTGAAAAAGGACAATCCAACTTTGACCCAGATGGGTAAACTAGTTAATCTTCAAAACATAAAACCACCATTACGCTTGTCTTTTAGTCCTTATGTTTCTTTATATGGCATTCACTCTAAGGACGCGTCTAGAGTACCTATTACAAGTACAGCAAGTTCTTATAATGGAGGAATGGATGTCAAGTGGGGTATCAATGAAGCTTTTACATTAGACATGACTTTGATACCTGATTTTGGTCAGGTACAATCTGATGATCAAGTTCTAAATTTATCGCCTTTTGAAGTTCGCTTTGATGAAAACAGACCTTTCTTTACGGAAGGCGGAGAGTTTTTCCAAAAAGCAGGTATATTTTATTCGCGGCGCATCGGAGGACGACCTATTGATTTTTATAATGCATACGATAATCTTGATGAGAATGAATCAGTCGTTAATAATCCTGCAAGTGCACAATTATACAATGCAACTAAGATTTCAGGTAGAAATGCCAAAGGGTTGGGTTTAGGATTTTTTAATGCTATAGCCGCCTCTACAGAAGCAACTATTGAAAATGAATTAACAGCTGAGAAAAGACAAGTGAAGACCTCTCCATTGACAAATTATAATGTCTTCATATTAGATCAAAATTTGAAGAATAACTCTTCTGTGTCTTTGACCAATACTAATGTTTGGAGACAAGGGTCGGAGTTCTATGATGCAAATGTCACAGCATTAACTTTCAATATAAAGGACAAAAAACAGAAATTTGGTTTATCGACAAATACTTCTTTTAGCCATCAGTCATTCGTGGGTCAGGATAATATTAGTGGCCATGCTTTGGAGATAAACTTGGAGCGGTTGGATGGACAATTTGTATATGGTTTAAGCTATGAGCAAATTAGTGATGAGTACGATTCAAACGATCTTGGTTTTTTAAATAACAATAATGATCGACAATTTAGAGCAAATTTACAATACAGACGCTTTGATGGATTTTGGAAATTAAATCAATTCCAATCTTGGTTGAATGTAAGTCATAACAGTTTGTATAAGTCCAATGCATACGCCAATACGCACATCAATGCTGGTTTTTGGGGCCAGACAACAGGCTTGTGGAATGTAAACATGTGGTTTAATTACAGGCCAGATTCATACGATCACTTTGAGCCTCGCCGCGATGGTTGGTTTCATAAGAATCCTGATATGATGAATGCCGGTTTCTGGTTTGGTTCAGATAGCCGCAAACCATTTCGTCTTGAAGTATTTGGATTTGCCTATAACATGAATGAAGAGGGTAGGTATGGTATTGAATACGGCATTGAGCCAAGAATACGTATTTCAGACCAATTGACATTGTCTGCTGATTCTAGAGTGGAAAAAGAATTTAGAGGTAAGGGATGGGTAGATTTTGATTCGGTTGATGATGTCATATATTCGACAAGAGACAGAACAACAGTTTCTAACCGATTAGGACTGAACTATAGTTTAAATCCAAATATGAGTATTAATGTACGTGTTCGTCACTACTGGTCTAAGGTAGCACACTTGGACTTTGTTGAGTTAATGAGTGATGGGTCTTTTGACACAAGTGATTACAATTCGGATAAGAATTTGTCATTTAATTCCTTTACTACGGACGCTGTTTTTAGATGGAGATTTGCTGCCGGGAGTGACCTGTTCGTTGTCTGGAAAAACAATATCACTGGTGTCCATCAAGAAGGAGAGGTCAATTATGAAACTCTTGATTATTTCACAGGTCTAGAACATTTAAATCAATTTCCTCAGAATAATAGCTTGTCTCTAAGATGTGTCTATTATTTGGATTATAACGGAATGGTAAGTCGGTTTAAGAGTTGATGGTTTACTGGAGACTAATGCTTCTGACCCTGCCTATATCGGCAGGCAGACTTGATTTAGAATCCGGCTTCATAGTGCTGTGATTAGTATATAAAAGATCATGAATCAGGTGAGATTCTTAGTCAATCTATTCCTTCGTTTACAGAACGATTCAGAGCTATTGCTCACTAGAAATAAAAGGCTCTTTGTTATCAGCGTCTGATAAACTATTGATTGAGTCTATCCAAGATTCAGGAATTTCTTTTATAATCTGAGTTAGCGCGTCGTCCCATTGTGAAGAAACTGATTTCATTTCTGATTCTTCGAATCGCTTCTCAATCATTTCACCTGTTTCTGCTTTGTAGATCACTACATCAATGGGAAAACCAACGTCGTTAGCACTGACTCTTGTCGAATCAAAAGATAAGAATCCTGTTTTTAGTCCAAAGCGAAGTGTAGACTCGTAAGTCAATGTTCTATTTAATATAGGCTTGCCATATCCTGAATTTCCTATGATAGTGAACGGTGCCGCTTTGGTGATTTCTATCCAGTTGCCTTCTGGGTAAAGAAGATATAATTTATGTTCTTTGTCATTCTTCAGTTTGCCACCTACGATAGTATATAAGTTAAAATGTAGTCCAGACTCAGTTAAAGCAGATTTATCTTCTTCAGAGACACGCCTCAATTGTGTGCCAAATGCATTGACAACATTATACATTTTATCATAGTTTTCACCTTCCTTTTCTAGTACTTCTTCAAAGTAGATAACTGCTTTGTCTCTAATAGATCTAAGGCCAGATGTCATTAAAAACAAACCGCCATGTTCGCTTGTATGCAAAGAGATTTTCTTAGCAGTAGTTGTCTCAGAACCCATTGTAATTCTCGTATCTGCCAACGCCATTAGTCCTTCTTTCACCTTTATTCCTAAACAATACGTCATATTAGATTAATTCTAGAGTGCGAATATCAATGATTTATTTTGGATTCTTATCTTTTTAAAAAAAATATACTTTGGATTTGTTCGTGAACTTCTGACAACCAATTTCCTAAATCTTCAATGTGAGAGATAACAGCATCTTCATCAGTATATGAAGAGAAGTTTTTATTCGATTCAGTTTGTCCAATGAATTTGGCTGTGATGTCTTTAACCGATTCAGACTGCACACTTATTCTGGTCAAATGTTTATGAATTTTGTCAGTAGCAAAGTTAATAGACCGAGGAAACATATCATTGGATAAAATGAGTTTGTAAATTGTATCACTACTCATGCTAGATGATTTGTTCATGGTATGATGGGCATCAAAAGCCCCTAGAGACCTAAGCATCACTGACCATTGAAACAACTTTAAGTTTTCTAGTTTTCCTGAGTTACTTAAAATGATGGAATCAGAAATTTTAGTTTTAGTAATCTTTAATACTTGAAGACAACGCTCTAAGAGTATGCCGAGATTTAAAAAATGCCAGACATCGTCATGTAATAAAGTATTCTCCATACGTGACTTTATTAAAGCAATATGCGAAACCATCTGTTCGGAATACCAAAATAAATCAGAAGAACTAAAGTATTGTTGGCTTCTTTGCTTACTGGTCAAGAACCATTTATTGATAGCTTCCCAAAGTTCTATAGATATATTATTTCGAATACTTCTCGCATTTTCACGACTGTGACTGATACTATTAAATATACTATTTGGATTGTCTGGATTAAATAAAACAGTCCTCCACACTTGATTTTCATCCAAGAGATCATTCTCTGTGAATATGGTGCCACTTACATGTAAAATCGATCTGAGAATAAAATCACGATGCCCAGTCATCGGACCAGAAAGAGAGGTGAAGTACTGAACTGTAATATACCGATTACAGAAGTCTGCCCGTTCTAAATGTCTTCCTATCCAATATAAGTTCTCTGCTACTCTTGCTAACATATTATAGTTTAGTTTACTATCCAAGTGTCTTTAGATCCACCGCCTTGAGAAGAGTTGACTATTAAACTTCCTTTTGTTAATGCTATTCGGGTCAATCCACCTGGCAAAACATACGGCTGTTCTCCTCCAAAAATTGAATACGTCCTGAGGTCAACATGACGAGGTTCAAAACGATTGCTGTCTTCAATGAAAGTACTGTGAGTACTCAACATCATTTTTGGTTGAGCAATAAAATTTCTAGGATTCGCCTCTATTTTTAATATCAATGTATCGATTTCTACTTTGGACATTTGATCACAGATACATACGCCATATCCACCAGACATATCAACAGGCTTGACAACAAGTTCTTGGATGTGATCTTTTACATATTGTAAATCTTCAGGTCTATCACAGATGTAGGTTGGAACATTATCAATAATAGGATCCTCATTCAAATAATACTTTATCATATCAGGAACATAGGAGCATATTGCTTTATCATCAGAGATACCTGTACCAGGTGCATTGACAATAGTCACATTTCCTTTCAAGTATACACCCATCAAACCCTTTACACCGAGTAATGAGTCTGGTCTAAACACATAAGGATCTAAAAAAGCATCATCGATTCTTCTATAGACCACATCGACTCTGATGAGACCTCCTATAGATCGACTATACACAAAATCATCCTTGACAACTAAATCTCTACCTTCTACAAGTTCGATCCCCATTTGCTGAGCCAAGAATGTATGTTCAAAATAAGCCGAATTGAAACTTCCTGGAGTCAGGAGTACACAATAAATATCCCCTAAAGGACGTCCAGAGACATTCCAAAAGGCAGATCTAAGTCTGTCAGTATATTCGAATACTGGCTCTATATTTACATCGTTAAAAGCCTGTGGAAGGACTCTTGTCATAGCAATCCTATTTGATAATACATAACTGACACCTGACGGCGAACGTAGATTATCTTCTAATACATAAAAGTTTCCATCAGAATGCCTGATTAAATCTGTCCCTGAGATATGGCAATACACTCCTTTTGCTGGCGTAAAGTTTTCCATAATCTTACAGTAATGAGTAGAGCTTTTAATTAGTCGTTTAGGAACAACTTTATCTTTTAGGATTTTTCCTTCATTGTAGACATCTTGCAAAAACATATTTAATGCTGTATTCCTTTGAATAATTCCAGCTTCTATAGTATTCCACTCAGATCCCTGTAATATCCTGGGAATTAAGTCGAAAGGAAAAATTTGTTCTACACTTTCGTTTTTATTATAGAGTGCATAAGTAATACCTTGATTAAGGAATGATAGTTTGGCAACGTCAGATAATGATTGGAAGCTTTTAATATTTAAGTCTGAAAGAATCCTGAAGAGCTTATTGTAAATGGAATTATCTGATAAGCAGTCCACGTATACTTCGTCCAATACATCTTCTGGTACGTCATAGGTTTTTAAGATGTCAATCATTAGTGGTAAGATAGAGAATAATTTTACATCCTTGCGATCATTGACTTCAAAAAATCTAATAATGAATCTAATTTTTGAACCTGACAAAGAAATATGCAGATTCACAAAATTTTGAGCGATATTGCAGGGTAAGCATTCAAAACCTATGGGGATAAAAGTTGCACTCAGACATCAAACAAAATATGTTTATGATAGAGCTATAAAGTTATGGCCACAAATTATAAGATTGCGTCCCGCACCACATTCTAGAACATCCATATTAAGTTATTCTCTAAATGTCTCGCCTTCAAATCATTTTATAAATTGGATGCAGGATCCTTTTGGAAATTATCAGGCAAGGGTTGTATTTCCAGAATCAGTAAAAGACTTTGCGATTGATGTAGAAATTATTGCTGAATTAGTCACTATCAATCCATTTGATTTCTTTCTAGAAGAATACGCTGAGCGGTTTCCATTTTCATATGATGAATTATTACAAAAGGAACTTCAGCCGTATTTAGTCAAGGAAGAATCTGGAGATTTGATGCAGTCATTATATCTGGAATGCCAGAAATATAAAGATCAAAATACTGTTGACTTTCTTGTATCGATAAACTCGCATCTGTACCGTTTTTTAAATTATACAATAAGAATGGAGACAGGTGTCCAATCCTGCGAAACGACATTAGAAAAGCGACTTGGCTCATGTCGCGATTTTTCATGGGTGCTTGTACAGTTGTTACGACATTTTGGATTAGCGGCAAGATTTGTATCAGGATATTTAGTCCAACTTACTCCTGATGAAAAATCAAAAGAAGGTCCATCTGGTCCTGACACAGACTTTACCGATTTACATGCCTGGGCTGAAGTTTATATTCCAGGAGCAGGTTGGGTTGGTTTGGATTCTACAAGTGGTCTTTTTGCTGGGGAAGGTCATATTCCACTCGCTTGCACTCCTCATCCACGAAGTGCAGCTCCTGTAACTGGTGCAACAGAAGTTACAACTGTCCAATTTGAATTTAATAATTCTGTAGATCGGATCGAGGAACAATCTCGCGTTACGAAACCATATACTTTAGAGCAATGGCAAGAGATAAAATCACTTGGTCATGTCGTTGATGACATATTGCTTAAAGGAGATGTAAGATTGACAATGGGCGGTGAGCCTACATTTATATCAGCAAAAGATATGGAGTCTGACCAATGGAACAATGATGCTGATGGATTGGATAAGAGGAGAATGGCTTACGAGTTAAGCCTACGGTTAAAGACAAAATATGCACCAAATGGCTTAGTGCATTGTGGACAAGGAAAATGGTATCCAGGTGAGGCTATTCCCAGATGGCAATATGGACTTTTATGGAGGAATGATAAAGAGCCCATTTGGAAAGACGAGAGTCTGTTAGCAAATCCAAATGAAGAAGGGACATATAACTTAACGGATGCACATGACTTTATAAAAAGTCTGAGTTCTCATTTAGCTTTATCTGCTGAATTTGTTTCGGCGGCCTATGAAGACAAGTATTATTATATGTGGGAAGAACAAAATCTTCCTGTCAATTTTAATTCAGAAAAGAATGCTGAAAATGCGAAGATTGAGCAACAGACTTTAATTGATGTTTTAAAGCATGGCATAGATAATCCTAAAGGGTATGTTTTACCATTGCACTGGGATGAAGAGAAGAAAGAGTGGGAGAGTTGCAAATGGGATTTAAAACGAGAGTCATTATTCCTCGTGCCTGGTAATTCGCAAATGGGTCATCGATTGCCATTGGATCGGATCGAAATTCAAGAAGAAGAGGTTGATGAAATCGAAGTGCCGACTAATCACTTTGATGACAATCGCTCATTACCGAAAAGGGAATTAATTGAAAACAAAATACAGCAGCGCAAACTAAGTATTACACCGACCAATGAGGCAGATAGAATATTCAAAACCACACTGTGTGTAGAATTAGTCGAAGGTCGCATCCATGTATTTCTTCCGCCCACTGTCGACATGGCAGAAGCCCTAGATTTAATGACTGCACTCGAAATGACCTGTGAAGACAGAGATAAAAGTATCATTATAGAAGGTTACCAATTGCCTTATCATAAGGAGGTGACGAAGCTAGTTGTCGCTCCGGATCCAGGCGTGATCGAAGTAAATGTTCACCCCACAAATAATTGGCAGGAGCTTTTGACCTTATATGATGATTTATTTGAAGCTGCAGACGATATTGGATTAGGGACAAATAAATTTATGTTGGACGGGAAGCATACTGGGACAGGAGGTGGCAACCACATTACATTAGGTGGTGTCAGTCCCGAGGATAGTCCTTTGCTACGGAAGCCAGATTTATTGAGATCAATGATTAATTTTTGGCAAAATCATCCGGGACTTAGTTATTTGTTTTCTTCTGCTTTTATTGGTCCGACAAGTCAAGCTCCTCGAATAGATGAAGGTCGCCCAGACATTATTTATGAATTAGATATCGCCTTTAAAGAATTGGAGCAATTGGAAAATCCTCCGTTTTGGGCAGTAGATCGAATTCTACGAAACTTACTTACAGATATAACAGGTAATACTCACCGAGCAGAATTTTGCATTGATAAATTATATAGTCCTGATTCTCAAACTGGTCGATTAGGGATATTGGAATTGCGAGGATTTGATATGCCTCCTCATAAAGAAATGTGTATTGTACAGTTGCTACTTATCCGTTCGCTAGTGGCTGTTTTTTGGAATAACCCATATAAAAACAAACTTATTAATTGGGGAACAGACTTACATAATAAATTTATGATGAACCACTTCGTCAAAGAAGATATGTTTGAAGTCGTTGATTATTTGAACCGGTACGGTGTTCCGTTTAAGAAAGAATGGCTTGACGTTTTTCTTGATTTTAAGTTTCCCATATATGGTAATATTCATGTATCTGGAGTCAATATGACACTCCGCGCTGGCATAGAGCCGTGGATTGTCTTGGGCGAAGAAATGTCAAGTACCGGCACTGCTCGATTTGTAGATTCTTCTGTCGAACGCTTAGAGGTTCTATTGGAAGACATCAATATTGATCGATATAGCCTCTTGTGTAATTCGATTCAAGTTCCGTTAATTAAGACACCATATAAAGGCAAGTATGTAGCATCAATTAGATACAAAGCTTGGGCGCCAAGTTCAGCATTGCATCCAACTATCGGTGTGAATACTCCCTTAGTATTTGATCTCTATGATAAATGGAATGACCGATCAGTCGGAGGGTGTACCTATCATGTTTTACATCCGGGAGGAAGAAGTTATGATAGTTTTCCAGTGAATAGCTTGGAAGCTGAAAGCAGAATAATGACGAGGTTTTGGGAGTTTAATCACACACCAAAATCTAATGTTCCGATTCAGAACCAAACAGATGGATCGTATACAAGTTACATCGTCGCACATGAGGAAGTTAAAGATAACGTTACTGTAAAACATATTCCTCCGAGCCATGAATTTCCGCATACTTTGGATTTGCGGAGAGGCTAGGTTGGTTAGGCCATTTAAGCGTACTGTCATCCTGAACTTCTCTAAATCCCTGTAAGTCGAAAAATTATTCTAATGACAATTAGAGTAATATGAAATGAAAGATAGATTTAACTCAATGATTCGTTATTAATTTCCTTGATGAACCTTCCTGCCTGCCAGCAGGAAGTAACCAAAAATCAATGTAAAACATTCGCTCCGCGGTTTTTTAAGCGCAGCCGCCACTGTTCTCAAGATGCTTATATCATCCAAACATAATTGTTAATGCTTATTTAATTCGGAGTTTATCCGACCTTATTCCTTTTGGAATGACTGAATGCTTCTCTTGGATTTTGTGATTTTATAGCATAGATTCTGAATCCAAATCAGAAGACGGAGACTAACTAAACATTAAACATTACCCGCGATAAATCTGAACTCTTGCTAGTCCTTCGTCAAAATCTTTAACCTCAGAAAATATAGGAGGGATGACTAATTTACCATCAGGATCAATAAAGCCAATGCCACCTTTTGTCACTACTCTTGCTCGGCCATCTTTGAAATCCCATATCAAATCATATTTAGCAGGAATGTGGACATTGCCAGCTTTATTAATATATCCCCATTTATCGCCAACAGCATAACATGCTAATCCTTCAGAAAAATTAAAGATTTGATCATGGGCGTTTTTAGTCAGCATTTGTCCATCACTAGAAAGAAGTTTGACACCATCATTAACATATATTCTCCAAATATTTGAGCCTGCAGGTTCTGCTCGTTTGATTTCTTTTGTTAATGGAAACAGGATTTCACCAGTGTTCGAAATCATGATAAGCTTGCCATTTCTATGAGCTACAGCTTTATTATTTTGAAATTGAGTAATCTGATCAAAGTTATCATCACTTAAAGATTTTCCACTATAAGAATACAGAGATACACCATTGACATCTGATGCTCTTATCACAGTGTCATCAACATAAATTTTCTGAAATGAAAACGGGAGTATCTTAGCTCCAGAAGGATCAATGACTCCATATTTTCCAAACCGACTGACGACTGCCAGACCATTTTTAAAATCTTTTGCACCACTGCAATAAGCTGGAAGCAATGTATCGCCTTCAAGGGAAATATAATTATAACCACTTTCCGTAATGACTCTGATGCGTCCGTTAATACAATCGTAGGCTTCTGTAAATCCTTGAGAATTAAGCCGTTTTCCTGATTTATCAATGAACCAATATTGTTTCTCAAAATCTTGAACTCTTGCGATGCCTTCTGTAAAGGCGAAGGCACTTCTAAACTCATGATCTACTATTGTACGTCCAAATTGGTCGATATAGCCCCATTTTCCATTTAAGTTGGCAGCTGCCAGACCTTCTGAAAATTCGCGTACTCCATCGTAAAGGTCACGAATAGCAAGTTGACCCGCAGTATTGATATATCCAAATTTCATATCTGATGGATCATAGTCTGCATAGAAAGCATCTTCCTCTGTGACGGCTTCATCCATCGTATCAATGTGAGGAGTGGAATCAGGAACACACCCATTAATGAGGACCAAAATGAGGCATATAAAAATCGACTTGTAAAACTGTAACATATTCTTAACCGAATTAGTAGACCAAAGTAAAACGAATATGTCTAAGTATTCGTTTTACGGATATGGTAATATATCTCCAATTAATTCTATTCTTTGCTGGATTTCCATTTCAAACAGGGGATTTTTTAGTAGATGAGTCAGCTAAGTTTAAAATAAGAGCACCGGGAATCTTTCTTGAAAAGTATGAATCCATTAACACTGATATAGGATATATGGATGTTCTGACGTATTATCATCAACCTGAAGATGAAGCTGCCAGCAACTATCTATATCTTATTAACTATATAGAATACCCAGAAGGAAGTCTTCACCATGATAGTTTGGTAATCGTCGATGAGCTCTTCAAAAAGTCAAAAGATGAGTTTGTTTTATCAATTGGAGGGAAGTCAATCTACGAGTCTTTAATTGATGACGGTCAGTATCCTATATATCTATTTAGGTCTGAATATAACGAAGGTTTCAATATCGTAAAATCCAAAATGATCGTTTACGAACACCGTTTCTATTTTCTACAAGTATTCACAACAAAGCCCAATAGTTTGAATAAAGAAATGGACCATTTTCTCGAATCTTTTACAATTTTAGATTAATTCTGTAACAGTTTTCCAGTTTAACTTATTACCTCTATATTCGGTGTTTACTGAAAGAATAGAGCATGAAAATTTGTGTTTTTCCAGGGTCCTTTGACCCCATTACTAAGGGACATGTAGATCTGGTCAAAAGAGCATATCCTTTGTTTGATAAAATTTATGTTGCAGTGGGAGAGAACTCTGTCAAGAAAACCTTGTTCTCATTAGACCAACGAATGGCGTGGCTAAATCAAGTCTTCGAAAATGATGACAAAGTTCAAGTCGGCACATTTAATGGTTTGACTGTCAATTTCTGTAAAGAAGTAGGAGCACAATATTTATTGAGAGGTTTAAGAAATGCATCAGATTTTGATTATGAAAAAACGATTTCTCAACTGAATAACATTATTGGCAAAAATATTGAGACAGTATTCTTAATCAGTAGACCAGAATATTCACATTTCAGTTCCACAATCGTCAGAGAAATAATAAAGGGTAAAGGAGACTATAAACCATTCTTACCTGACAATATAGAAATACAATACTAAGCTATAAAACCAATACTAAGCTATAAAACCAATACTAACCAATATGACAAATGCAACATTCACAGTCCCCGTTCCAAAGAACGAGCGTGTTTTATCTTATGCTCCTGGATCTCCAGAAAGAGCAAGTGTAAAGAAAACGTATCAAGAAATGAAAGAGGGTTTTCTTGATATTCCAATGACAATTGGAGGTGAGAAAATCTTTACATCAAAAAAACATACTATCCATCCACCTCATGATATTAAGTCAAAAATTGGAAGGTATTCACAAGGGAATAAAAAGCATGTCAAAGCAGCAATTGACGCAGCTTTAGCCGCGAAGGCAAGCTGGGAAAATACACCTTGGCAAGAAAGAGCCTCTATATTCTTAAGAGCTGCTGATTTATTATGTGGTCCTTACAGAGATCGAATGAATGCAGCGACTATGCTGTGTCAGTCAAAGAATGTCTATCAAGCTGAGATTGATGCTGTCGCTGAAATGGCTGACTTCTTCAGATTTAATGTCCAGTATATGACAGACATGTATAAGATACAACCAGAAAGTGCTGATGGTATTTGGAATAAATTGGAGTATCGTCCTTTAGAAGGATTTGTCTTTGCATTGACGCCTTTTAATTTTACGTCTATAGCTGCTAATCTGTGCGCAGCGCCAGCAATGTTAGGAAATACGATTGTGTGGAAGCCAGCGGATTCTCAGATTTATTCTGCAGTGGTGATCATGGATTTATTTGAAGAAGCAGGTCTTCCTCCTGGAGTCATTAATCTAGTTTTTGCCGATGGTCCTCAGACTGGTGATGTTGTTTTTTCTCATCCAGAATTCGCAGGATTACATTTCACAGGAAGCACAGGCGTTTTTAAGCATTTGTGGAAAACGATTGGAGAGAATATTAATATTTATAAAAGCTATCCAAGAGTTGTAGGTGAAACTGGTGGAAAGGATTTTATTGTTGCCCACAAATCTTCGGATGCAGCACAAGTAGCGACTGCTATGATCAGAGGCGCATTCGAATTTCAAGGTCAAAAGTGTTCAGCTGCATCTCGTGTATATATTCCTAAATCAATGTGGTCGGATGTTAAGACTATATTGAAAAAGGAAATGCAGACGATTAAAATGGGATCGCCAGAAGATTTTTCTAATTTTATTAATGCAGTCATTGATGAAAAGGCATTTGATAAAATAACGGGATACATCAAAAAAGCTAAGAAATCAAAAGATGCTAAGGTGATTATTGGTGGCGATTTCAGTAAAAAAGAAGGTTACTTTATTGAACCAACGATTATTGAAACTAAAGACCCGAAATATTTGACAATGTGTGAAGAGATTTTTGGTCCGGTATTAACAGTCCATGTGTATAAGGATGAGAAGTATAGTGAAATCTTAGATGTTGTAGATTCATCTTCGCCTTATGCTTTGACTGGAGCAGTATTTTCTACTGATAGAGCTGCTGTTGATTTAGCGCACACAAAATTAAAACATGCTGCAGGTAATTTTTATGTCAATGATAAACCGACTGGTGCAGTCGTAGGCCAACAACCGTTCGGCGGAGCAAGAGCTTCTGGAACAAATGATAAAGCAGGATCAATTTTAAATTTATTCAGATGGGCGAGTCCTCGTACGATTAAGGAGAATTTTAATCCACCAAAAGATTATCGATATCCATTTTTGAAGGAGTCATAGTCGTCTCTAATATCTTAATGGGTCTGTAAATGTAAGTGTAGTAAATATCTATTGTTCCCTTGAGAAATAATGGAGCTAACATAGATAATCCGTGGTTCTTTTGAGATGAAGCACTGTAATCTTATTAATTATTAAGACTAAAGCTTTTGTTCAATAGATGTCTAGTTTACTTTATCGGTTAAATGGCTGATTTACTGTAAATTAGGGATGCATGCAATTATCATTTGTCAGATATTCTAAAACCTTAATACCTATCTCCTCGATTAGGAATATGGGATTCTTATTATGTGCATCATTTTTATGTTTTTCTTGTGAAGTAAAATTAGCTGATGACGTAGCTGTAGCATATGAGGATTTAACAGATGAATTAGATTTTAATATTCAGGGCAATCCTGTCGGTCCCGATGAGGCAAAGCGAGAAGTAGATTTGCGGCTAGATATTTCAGAGAATGCTATTAGACCAATGACTAGTAATGGACAGTATGCAATTAAAGAAGGTAGTCTAAAATCTAGTGAGGTTTATCATCGAATTGTCTCTGACGATCTAGAGTATATGATCCCAACACCAAGTTCAAATTTAAAGCTTACTTCAAAGGAAAAAGCAATAATAATTAAATGGATAGAAGAGGGCGCTAACTATAAAGAACATTGGGCATTTATAAAACTAAATTTTGATTTATTTAAATCACATTATCTACCTGATTATGTATTTGAGATCTATGGAAAAAATAGTCGAGACCCAGAGACCTATGTTGCCAATTGTTTAATGGCAGGAGCAGGAGTCAAGCCTGGATTTAGTTATGGGCTCACTGATGACTGTAGTGATAACAAGCTTGAGAATCCGATTCATGTTCATGATTTTCATGCTACGCTAATGCACTTAATGGGAATCGATCATGAGAAGTTGGTATTCAAATATCAAGGGAGAAGATATAGATTGACGGATGTCCATGGTCGTGTTGATCATGATATTTTAAGCTGAAATAATCAAAATTAAAATGTGAATTAAAATTATAATTTGAAAGCTAAATAAAACGATTAAAGTGAAAATTAACTGTCTTTCTTATCCTTTTAGATGCCTTCTTCAATTTTGCATGGCAGTTGTTTTATTTGGATTTATTCTGAGTTGCAAGGGAGACCACAAGGGTGAGAAGGAAGTTTATATATTTAAGGTTAGCCTGTGGGCGAATCAAGACCATACTTGGTTTAAAGCCTTTGACTATTTTAAAGAGACTCTTGATCAGCGGACAAATGGCAGGTTGCAACTTGAAGTATACCCTTCCGAACAACTAGCAAAAGAAATAGAGTCAATCCGGTTGATTCAGGCAGAGGTGATTGATATGACAGCGACTGCTTCTCTATTAAGTAATTGGATTGAGATTGCAGCCTTCTGTGAAATGCCATTCTTGCTTCGAGATTCTATTGACAAAGACAATTTATTGAATGGACCTATTGGGAATAGAGTAAAGCGAGAAATGTTAGAAGAGCTTGGACTAAGACCAGTCGCCATTTTTGAAAGAGGTCCACGTCATTTGACATCCAATGTTCCGATAAGACATCCAGATGATTTAAATGGGATAATTTTGAGAGTACCTAATGTTCCTTCTTTTGTAACTGCGTGGAGTGCTATGGGAGCCAAGCCGACACCGATGGCATTTTCGGAAGTATTTACGGCACTGCAGCAAGGGACTATTGCTGGTCAAGAGAATCCCATGTCATTAATATCAACTGCTGGATTTTCAGAAGTGCAGGAATATATCAACCTTACCGAGCATGTGATGAGTTGGAGTTATGCTGTGGTCGGCGAGAAACAATTTCAAAATTTACCTCCCGATTTGCAAGAGATATTTTTGAGTGCGGCAAAAGACATGGAAGCATTCGAACGCAATCTTTTTCTGACGAATGAACGAAATGTTAGAGCGACCTTGGAAGGAAAAGGGATGCAGTTTGTTGAAGTTGATAAAAATGCATTTAGTAAAAAATGCGAGCAGGCAATTTATAATAGCTTGTCTCCTGAGATGCAAATCGTTTATAAAGAATTTGTAACCATTAGAAATCAGCGCGGATAATGACTAAACAATTTATATCTAAAATATGTAAAATAGGTACACTTATTAGTATGTACGGCCTTATACTGAGTGTAGTTATCCAGATTTTCGCTAGGATTTTTTTGGCCCATGCTCCAGCTTGGACAGAGGAAGCGTCTCGGATGTTTTTTATTTATGCGATTGCCTTTGCTGCAGGGCCTGCATTTGAAAGTAAATATTACATAGGTGTTCAATGGCTATTTGATAAATTTTCTATTCGGGTTCAAAAGATAATCGATAGGATTACGATGACTATTTTGTGCGTATTTTTTTTAATTATGACATGGTATGCTTTTGAATTTACGCTTATGGGTTATCAAGAAAAATCGCCTGGCATGAAAATTAGAATGGCCTTTGTATTTTTCAGCATGGTTATTTTATCAGGATCACTGGCTTTTTATATTGGCGTGTATTTAAAAGAAAATAAATTAAATAGAGAGCTGTGATCACCTTAGTCTTATTCATATTTGTCATTACACTATTACTGAGATTTCCTATCGCATTTGCACTTGGTATATCTTGTCTAGTATATATTCTAGTCGCAGATATTCCTCTGATCGTAATTCCAATGAAATTATATTCTGGAATAGATGTGTTTGTGTTGTTAAGTGTTCCAGGGTTTATCCTTGCGGGAAATTTGATGAATGAAGGAGGCCTGACTGCAAAAATAATTTCTTTTTGCAATCATTTATTCGGGCACATCAGAGGAGGACTTGCATTGACAAATGTCGGAGCGTCTATGTTGTTCGCTGGTATCTCAGGGACTGCGGTTTCTGATACTGCCAGTATAGGGTCTGTAATGATTCCCGCGATGACAAAAGATGGTTATTCAAAAGAATTTGCCTCGGCACTGACAGCTGCTTCTTCTACTGTTGGTCCAATTATTCCGCCAAGTATTCCGATGATTATTGCAGCTACTTTGAGCGGCATGTCGGTTGGGAAATTATTTCTGGCAAGCGCAATCCCTGGATTTATCTTGGGTATCAGCTTTATGTTTGTCACATATTTTATATCGGTAAAACGTAATTATCCAAAGCATCCAAGAAGTAGTTTTGTGCAAGTTGCCAAAGGGTTTGTAGAAACATTCTGGGCGATGTTGATGATTTTTATCATTTTATTTGGAATTATTGGTGGTGTGTTTACACCAACGGAAGCTTCTATTGTAGCTGTATTATACGCCTTATGTATCGGGATATTTATCTACAAAAAGTTAAACATTAAAAATATACAACAGGTCATTTTTGATTCTATGAAGACGACAGCTTCTTTAATGATATTAATTGGCTTTGCAAACCTGTTTGGATGGATTTTAATTACAGAAAAATTACCATTTTACATTACTGAACAGTTAATGGTTTTTGGTGATAATAAAATAATTGTCTTACTTCTTATTAATATTATTCTCTTATTTATAGGATCATTTATGGAAACAATAGCAGCACTATTAATACTGTTTCCTACATTATTGAAAGTAGCAGTAACAGTTGGTGTAGATCCGATTCATTTTGCAGTGATTGTTGTTCTTAATTTAATTATTGGATTAACGACACCTCCAGTTGGTGTTTGTTTATTTGTTGCCTCAGGAATAGGGAAGGTTCCGATGGGAAAAATAAGTATTGAAATTATTCCTTTCTTGTGTGTGAGTTTATTTGTTTTATTATTAGTCACATTTATTCCTGATTTATCTTTGATTTTACCGTCTTTATTTTCTGAATAATTATTTTATTATAATTTCAATTTTCATTATGAATTTTGGTTTAAAAAAATTATACATCAACGGTCAATTAATTGATTCTTCAAATGGTGATACATTTGATGTTGTTTGTCCTGGGGATGAAAAAAAGATTGCAAATATAGCTTGGGCAACTGCAGAAGATACGAACAAGGCTTTGTGGTCTGCCCAAGCAGGATTTGAATATTGGTCTGCACTGTCTACTGATGATCGGAAGGCATGGATAAACAAGCTTAGAGATAAAATAATAGATCACCAAAAGCTACTGAGAGAGAGTATCATGTATGAAATGGGAAAAGTGTGGACAGGTACTGAAGAGGATTTAACAAGTCTCACAAACTCATTGGCATATTATGCTGATGAAGTAGAAAAGAGAGAGACTGAAAAATTAGTGGACAAAGAAGGGACCCATAAACATAATATGGTATCTAAACCCATTGGAGTTGTAGTTGCTTTTTTAGCATATAATTTTCCTTTACTTAATCTTGGATTTAAGCTTGGTCCCGCACTAGCTTCTGGTTGTAGTATTATCATTAAACCTTCTGAATTTTCACCGCTATCTGCGTATATAATTGGAGAGATATGTGCCTCAATTGATTTTCCGAAAGGAGTGATAAATATTTTGTGTGGTGATGTTGAACACGTT